>Ga0180434_10010259_pt1 | contig 10059 bp, 2 predicted proteins | sample SS_ome_7_FD_132453 | JGI IMG/M metagenome (GOLD analysis project Ga0180434, IMG submission 132453) | Hypersaline lake sediment archaeal communities from the Salton Sea, California, USA - SS_1_D_2 metaG | ecosystem: Environmental > Aquatic > Non-marine Saline and Alkaline > Hypersaline > Sediment... | reverse complement strand
TGCCACGGGGCGGGAAGAACCATGAGTCGTGGGCAGGCGATAAGGACCCATAACGGTGAGAAGCTCAGGAAGGAATTATGGGACAAGAATAAGATTTACGTGCGTGCAACCCATGGAAAGGTTGTTGCTGAAGAGGCTCCTGATGCTTACAAGAACATAGACGACGTTGTGCAGAGCGTTGCAGACGCTGGAATAAGCAACCTGGTGGCAAAATTAAGGCCTATCGGGGTTGCAAAAGGATAAAAGAAAAAAAGAATAACCTGCTGGTTATCTTTAGTAATCATACGTGCAGGGAACACAATATGTCTCGTAAGTAGGCTCGAGTGAACCCCATGCCCACGGGTCGGTTACCTGAACCCTGAGCGTTACCGGAACAACGTCATGGCCTCCTTCGGGATTAAGGTGCTCGCTTTCAAGCTCAAGCGCGATATTCACCCAGAAATCAACCACTTCTCCTCCATCCCAGCTTACCGTTCCCCTGGTAAAGCTTATGCTTACTTCGGGATGGTCGGTAGCAGGGTCTGAGAGTGCGCTTACCCCAGTACCCGTCCTTGAAGGCGGAGAGGTTTCAACATGTATGCCCAGCAGATGTGCAGGAACTCCCGTCTTGTCCAGTGAAACGCTTGTTACGTTTACCGTGAACCCGTCTCCTACGCATCCGCAGCTGTCGGTAATCTTACAGAGCAGGTCTCCTGGAATTACAAGCTCGAAGTCTCTGTATTCCCTGCATCTTGAACACCAGAACTGCCTTGACTCGTCCCAGGATACTTCGTAAATCTGGCTGTCTTCGGGTGTTTTGGGATAAATTCTTGCAGTCTTAGATGACTTGCCTGACAATGTTGCGCTATAAGTATGGTAGTCTGAAGAGTCTCCCGCCCTGCTTTCGACTTCTATATCCCACTCTCCAGGATTGAGAATTGTCTTGATGGTGCTTACGGGAGCAAAATCAACTCCGGAAACATCCATGGTTCCGCTTGCTTCGATAGTGCCGTTCTTTTCATATGATATTAATGATGCGCTTACTGCCATAAGGTCGAATTCTGCTGAAGTGGGAATTCCGGCCATGGTGGCATTCTTCGGAACCTCCTGGGTTACATCATTCCTTGAAACCAATGTCAAACTGTCATCTGTAAGCGGTCCGCAGGGAGTTCCGGGCATATCTGCAACGGTTGCGTCCCATACAGCTCCCCCCACTTCCATAGAAATGTCGCTTTCAAAAGAATATGAACTTGGTGCTCCTACGAAAACCTCGCTGTCAGGATCGAAAGGACATGTTCCGAGATGAACGGGATATCCTGTCATTGAAACGTTTGCAACAACATTTGCATTAATTTCCTCGCTTCCAGTATCCGACTCGAAAGCAGCAAGCTGTGAATCGCTGTCTCTCAAAACAGGGTCTACATCGGAATGTATGGGCGGAGGAATTTCAAAGCAGGTGGGTTCCGGTTCTTCTTCAGTCTCATCTGCAGAGGTATCCATAATCGTATCTTCGGGAACATCACTCTCTTCAAAAGTATCCCCTGTCATGTCCTCCATTGAATCCGGAATGTCCGGGGCGTCGATTTCAGTATCAGCGTCAATAGTTTCCTCCTGAACGTCGGAATCCCCGTCCTCGGGCCTGTATTTGCTTCCGCTTCCGCATCCGCTTACCATGACAGTCGCTCCTACGGCCACTGCAAGAACTTTTGCAGTTGTTTTCACAGATTCGGCAATGTCCTTGAAAGTTCCGAATTTTGCTTTTTTTCTATCTGCAGATTCCGGTTTTTCGTCACTAGTCCTTCTGTTTTCTCCAATCCTCTTGGAAATATCGTGCACTATCATGAACTAATTGTGGTAAGAAAAGTATTTAAATGAATCGGTAGTTAGTAAAAGTAAAATAAAATGAAAAAAAATCAGAAACCTCCGAGCGCAGGCGAATAACCGCAGATGTTCCTGAAGCCTGTTGGGGAATCATTCGCCTCGGGCATAATCAGTGATACCGGTACGGTAACCGTCCACGAGTCTTTAGTACCGTTAGAAGGATTTTCTTCAACACTTTCGATAGTAAATGTTACGAAAAGGTCTATATAAACCGCTTCACCCAGGTCTAAATCATTGGAGCTTCCTTTCATTACTATGCGCAATTTCGGCATATTCTCAGTATCCATAGCTTCAAGGCCTTCACCGTTGTGCAGGTCGTTTTCTATTGAAAAGCGGTTCTTGAAGTAAAACGGATCGACTCCTTCATAGTACCTTTCGGTGTTGTATTCCGCGGATATGTCCTTGATTATGAATGATGCGAATATTTTTTCTCCACAACTGTCACTAACAGCGCCCAATACTTCTTCTGCTGAAATTTCCACAGCATCCTCAACTCTCGTAGTAGGAGTTTCAGTGCTGGGCGGCCTGAGGCAGACATAGAATGAACTATATGCACCGGGTCCGTCCTCCCATATAATATCCGAAGGAACTATCGATTCTGTTTTGATAAGCTTGATTGTCTTTGAATTGTTTGCGCCTATATTGCCCTGGAGTTCGCTTGAGGAAAGCTCTTCTCCGTCTTCCGACAATACATTTGCACCAACTTTGGTTGTGCTTCCTGAAACCACTGCAACAGACCTTACCGCGGGGAGCATTCCTGGTATGGGTATCGGCATTTCAAGCGTTTCCCCGCTGTCTACATCGATAACAGATGCGACTATCGGCTCGCTGAAACCCACTTCGGCAGTTCCAGACATAGAGCCTATGATTGCAGGTATTGCAGTAATGTTGGCTTCTGCATTAAGCATTGATATAGGGGGTGCTTCCGGAGGCGAGGAACAGCTGTCATCACCTACATCGTTGAACTGCCCGCTTCCGTCAGGAACATCTATCCTCCATGAAGGCGTTAAAATAACTGAATTTCCCGCAAAGGCAACTCTTGTTCCGGGTTCGTCCGGACATTCCCCGAGGTCGACTATTCCCTCCATATCACCGCTCATTGTTACCTGTGCGGTTCCGTCAACTGATTCGCCTTCAGGTCCGTTGAAGTGTACCGGGGTGTTTGAAGTCTTTGCCAGGTCTGGATTTACTCCCCCTGGCAGTTCATCATAAGAATTACTGCACGTAGTGCCGTCCGGACCGTCAGGAACATCACTGTCCGTGCCTGTATCCGAAGTGTCGGCCGGAGCATCGTCATAAGCATCCGCATCGCCGGTAGCTTTTGGCGTTCCGCCGCATGCAACAGCCATGACAGTCATACCAACTGCGAAACCGATGACCCTGCCGGTTCTTTTAACTGCTGCGATTCCTTCATTGAGAATTTTTGTGAATTTGCTTCTCCTTTTCTCGGGGCTTTCCTGCTGCTCTTCTGCAGCATTCCTTCTGGACTCACCGCCCGTTCCCATCTTATTATGTGTTAATTTCATGTATATATAGTGTATAAAAGTGTTTATAAATGTATTGTTGTGCTAAAAAAATGCGTAATGTGGAAATTTCGAAACATCGACGATAAAGATAGCCCCTGAGGACTATCTTATCTCGACATAGACAGAAATGAGGTCGTTGCTACCTTCATAAGTAGCAAGAGTATAAGGTATGCTTCCGAGGAAATCGTATTGGCCGTAGACATCATCTATGCTCTGATTCACTTCGACAACCCAGACGGTGGACTGGTTCACTGCATTTGAATATTCTGCTCCACCGTCGCTGGTATCCCACAATATACCTGTCCTGAAAGTGGAGTTGGTTGTAGAATTCGCAATCGGCACATTGTTTATCGAATTGTGGTAGACATCATACGTCCTGGTTTCCTTCGGGGCTGAACCGTCGGTAGAGTACGTAATTGTTATATTGTCAGGATAGACTGTTCCGTTGAATGCATTGTCAAGCTCAAGGAAGTCGTTTGTTGAAGCTCCTCCTGCAGTAGTCCTGCTGATCGCCTGCAGTTCATCCCAGTCGATTACAGAGTCGTAGTCTGCGAAGTATATATTGTACGGAGTGCCGTTCCAGCGGTACATGTAGTTCATTGTTCCGCTGTCGTTGTCGGTAAGATAGAGATATCCTGTTCCGTTTCCGTAGAACCTGTGCCAGAAGTCCGAACATGAATAGGTGCATCCATAATGTCCGTTTTCATCCCAGTTGTACCAGTAGTCGCAGTGGTCCTGCAGTCCGTCATTCGTGCCGGAGTTGTTTATATCCTGGACTATGTTGAAGCAGATGAAGTTTCCGTCAAGGTCGTTTGAGTCCGAGCCCGTATCGAACCTGAGTCCGTCAAGTCCGTTGTAGGTAATGTTATTGATAGTCATGTTGTTGCCGGTTGAGCTTGAAGTCATGTAAACACCGTACCTGGTATTGTTTCTGATTGTGTTGTTCCTTATCGTATTGTTGTGCGAATCTTCGAGGTAAAGTCCGTCATTTGTATTATTGTAAAGGTTGTTCTCGATTATCGTGTTGTTGTAGGACGGATCGATATAAATACCGTCAGTATTATTGTAGGCAGTATTGTTTTCGAGCCTTGTGTAATTCGCAGACTCCAGGTAGATACCTGAGTTGCTGTTGTTGTATGCCGTATTACTTGTAAGGTTGTTCGAGTTTGACTGCTGGAGCTGGAAGCCGTAGCTGTTGTTGTATGCTTTGTTTGAATCGAAACTGTTGTTCTCTGAACCCCCACGGATGTAGAAACCGCGCTGCGATTGACTGTGAACGCTGTTGTTTGTGAAGTTGTTTCCGTGGCTTGTCTGGACGTCGAAACCTCTCTGGTTTCCGTAAACGATGTTGTCAGTGAAATTGTTGTAGCTGGAGACATCGTAAACATAGAAACCATAATCCCCATTATCAGAAACTAGGTTTTCATTGAAGCTGTTTCCGGTTGAGCCGGTGCGTAAATAGAAACCGCGGTTGTTGTTGCTATATGCCGTATTGTTGATGAATTCATTGCCGTCTGCATCGTAAAGATAGAAACCATGGTTGTTGTCATATGCGGAATTATTATCTAATATATTATCATGGGAGTTTCGTATGTAGAATCCATAATTGCCATTGTCGTATACTGTATTGTTGGTGAAGTTGTTGCTGTCTACATTACCTAGGATATAGAATCCTGCATCGTTGGAATATGCGGTATTGTTGTCAAAGATATTTTGTGTTGAGCCGGCGCGGAGATAGACACCTCTGTTGTCATTGTCGTATATTCTGTTTCGGGTGAAATTGTTGTTGTCTACATTATAGAGATATAAACCATATAAATCTCCGTCATATGCTGTATTGTTTGTTGCCAAGCTGTCGGTGGTTAAACGGAAGTAAATGCCCGATTCAGTATTATTCCTCGTAGTTATGTTCTGAACCGTATCCTGGGTTGAATAATAGACATATGCACCGAATTTGTATTCTGAAAGTCTCGGACAGTCCCTTATCGTCACGTTTGTATAATCAACACCCGCAGAACCGTTGATAACAATTGCAGTTGCATTTACAGTTCCATTGTTGGTTATATTGTATCCTGCACAGCTGAAGTCAACATCATCGGATGCTACCTTTATGCACGCCCAGTCTATGTCGGTAACTTCGGATGCGTCATATGGTGCTCCTTCCGCATTGGTAGTCAGTGCATACACACCGGGCGAGTCGATTATCATACATCCGGTAACGTTTTCCTGCAGGATACCATAGTCTGACGCCGGGTCGAAGCTTGTAAGTGCAAGAATATTATTAGTAGTATCAGGGGTATCATTAAGCATACTCCACGTTCCGTTCCATTTCCACAGCTCGAATTTGTCTTCTTCATATATGCCCGTAACTTCTGACTGCAACCAGTGCCATACTATGGAATCTATGGATACGGTTCCCGCCTGGGTGGTTATGTTCACCCATTTCTGCCTGAAGGAGAACCTGTCGGTCGGAAGTGCGGTTGAATTCTTGGTCCAGTTTATCGAGTATGCATCTGTCGTTGCAACGGAATCGTTAAGGCTGAGGTTTGTGTAGTTCTGCAGTGTTCCGGTCGGGTTCCTGAAGACTGATGAAACCATATTATAGCTTACTGCCGAGCCCCCTATGGTGTTGTTTACATACATGTCATAGCCGTTGCTGTAGAACGTTGTATAGTTCACGTCGGTATCATTAGCCTCAAGCAGGTACATACCGTACCGGTCATTTCCGTGCGCGGTATTGTCAGACAACCGGGTTCCGTTTGCATTTATGTAGAATCCGTCCTGGGTATTGTTGAATACAGTGTTGTTGGTAAGCGTATTCGTTCCGTCATATCCGTTGAAGTTGAAGCCTACGACACTGTCATAAACGGTATTGTTTTCCCAGTAGTTGCCAGTACCCGGAACACCGAAAGAAGGGTTATAGAAGTGGCCTATTCCTCCGTAGCCTGAAGTAGTAATGTCGTGAACCGTATTGTCGGTCACGCGGATATTGCTGCAGCTTGCTCCCGAACCTATGCCTCCAAGACCGTCATACACCGTATTGTTGGTTACGTTGGTGTTGGAATTTGCAATCAGAAGTATGTTTATTCCCGCCGCAACATTGTCATTGTCGTACACTGTATTGTTCTCTATCACGGAATAGGAAGCGAATCCGAGGCTGATGCCGAATTCCTCGGTATTGGATACGTTATTTCCTACCACAGTGTAGTTCTGATAAGTACCGGGAGAGAACTGCCCTAGAGCTATACCGCTTCCGGTACAGTTGAACATCGTGTTTGTAGTAAGAATGATGGTGGAGGAGCGGGAATAGAAACAATCCTCCGCCCCGGTCTCATATATGGTGTTGTTGATGAACGTATTCGAGCCCGAACCGGCAGGGATATAAACACCGTAATCCGCCGAATTTGACACAGTGTTATTCACGAAGCGATTGTATTGCGCGCCCGCCGTCAGAGAGATACCGTCATCACTGCTGTCATTAATCGTATTATTGGTTATGTTGCAGTAGTCGGCTCCCGATACGTACATGCCGTAATAGAAGGTATCGTATATAGTATTATTTTCAACAATATGCGACCCGGTACCACCAACATAGACACCATAATTCGTATTATTGTATACAATATTGGCATGTGCTGTGTTGTTTTCCCCATTAAGCCTTATACCCAAATTGGTGTTGTTGCGTGCGGTATTGTTGTACGCCAAAGACCAGGTTCCACCCAGTGTTATACCGTTGTCGTTTTCATTTGCAGTATTGTTTGATATATTGTTGTAAAGGGCAGAGTTGTACTCTATAAGTATTCCGTGAGCGCTGTTGTTGTACGCCCTGCACTGTGTTATCGTGTTATTGTGGCACAGGTCGCGTATATTGAATCCGTAATTTCCAGTGTTGTTGTTCGCTGTGTTGTTTATTACGATATTGAAGCCCGAACGGTTGTTCATGGTAAATCCTTTGTTATTGGAATATGCAAGGTTGTCCGTAATATTGTTATAGCTCGAATTATCCGTAAGATAGAAACCCGCATCGTTGTCGTATGCAGTATTGCCGCTTATATTGGTGTAGGTATTGCTATGTAGATGCACTCCCATATATGTATTATTCCTGAGCGTATTGTTCATCACGGTAATGTTTTCTGAATCATAGAGGTAAATACCGTAGTAATAATCATTTATGTCCGGACAATCACGTATGGTAATATTATCAAGAGAGCCGTTTGCAAATACACCTGCAGTTAACTCTCCGAGCGTTCTGTTATCAGTTATATCGTATCCTGCACAGCTGAAGTCAACATTCGATGAAGTAATTTTTATACAGACGTATTCAAGGTCGGGATTGGATAATGGCGAAGCGTCAAATGGCGAACCGGTTATATTGTTCCTGAGTACATAAGCGCCCGAAGAATCGATTACCATACATTCTGAAAGTTCTTCCTGGAGTATGCCGTAGTCGCTTGCAGGGCTCATAGCCGTAAGGCTTAATGTGTTCGCGGTAATATCAGGGGTATCGTTCAGCAATGTCCAGCTTCCGGTTGAATTGTATTCCCAGAGTTCGAACATGCTTTCATTATAGCTTCCGGTAACCTCTGAATCCATCCAATGCCAGGTGATGTCTTCTATTGAAACCGTTCCGCTGACGTTGGTTAATTCAACGAATTTCTCCCTGAATGAAATCCGGTAGTCGGGAAGCGCTGAAGAATTTGTAGTCCAGTTGATGTAATAAGCGCTGGATGCTGATACCGAGTCGTTTATGCTCAGAACCGTGTAATTCTCAGGGGTTCCGGTCGGATTCTTGAAAGTGGAGTTTGTCATGTTGTATGTAAATGCGGAGGATGAAAGAGCTATATAAAAGTCATACTCATTATTATAGAATGTATTGTAATCGAGCCTGGTATCCCCTGCATCAGACATATGGAAACCTTCATAGTTCCCGTGGACGGTATTGTTGACGAACGTACTGTTGCTGGTTATAGTTATCTGGAATCCATATACCGCATTGTTGTATACTATATTGTCAGTGAAATTGCTGTGGTTCGAGCCACCCTGTATTGCGAAACCGCTATTCGTACCGTTTACCGTGTTGTTGGTGAAGCTGTTATAAGTGCTTTTGGTCAGGGCAAAACCGCCGGGACAGGTATGCGCCGTATTATTGGTGTAATTGCTGTTTGAGTTATTGTTCAGGTAGAAGCAGTATATTCCTTCATCATAAATGGTGTTATTTTCAAAGGCCAGATATTCGCTGTCCCTTATGTCGGCACCGGCGGTTGAAGAATCGTACATCGTATTGTTTATTATCCTGTTGTAGTCGGAAGATGATTCCAGATGCAGGTCCGTATCCTGAGTATACATTCTATTATCCGTAATATTGTTTTCAGTGCTTCCGGAAAGCTCGATACCATTTCCGTTATATCTCGCTGTATTGTTGGTTATGCTGTTGTTGTGGCTGTTCGTAAGATATATTCCGCTGTAGCTGCTGTTGCTTGCGGTATTGTTGACAACATTGTTCAATATGCTTCCTGTAAGTGCGATTCCGTAGAAGCTGTTATTATATGCAATATTCCTTCTGATCGTAGTCTGGTTTGAATTCTGTATGTGGAAACCCCTTCCGCCCGTGCCTAAGGTATACCATGAATCCCTGGCAGTATTATTTTCAAGAATATTGCCCTCCCCCAGCACGACATGGAATCCTTCATAGGTATTGTTGTATGCCAGATTTCCGGTAAGATTCTGGTAGTCGCTGTTCGATACATAGAACCCTGCATACGAGTTGTCGTATCCGGTATTGTTCATTATCCTGTTGACAAATGGTGCATTATACACAAGGAAGCCGTAGCTGTCGCTTCCCGAAGCACTATTGTTGGTAAGATTGTTCTGCCATGAACCGCTTATGTAGAAACCGTAATTCGAATTGTTCCGAACACTGTTATTTTCCAGCACATTCATCTGCGACTGTGTTTCAAGATAGAAACCGTTTGCAATGTGATTGTTTGCAGAATTGTTGATGAACGTATTGGTTGACGAGGAATATAGGTGGAAACCGATAGTGCCGTTGTGTGCGATATTATCTATGAATCTGTTATTATTACAGTTAGAGAAGACATCGAAATTATCCTCGTTGTCATAGGAAAGTATACTGCTGAGGTTGTTGTAATCCGCCCTGTACATGAAGATACCGGAATCCGTATTGTTCCTTGCCGTGCTGTTGCGTATCCTGTCCTGCTGGGAACTGTCAATATAGATACCTCTCTCATACTGGGATACGCCTGGACAATCCCTTACAGTCACGTTGGTATAATCGACGGTTGCAGAGCCGTTTATTATCACGCCTGCCGCATTCAGGGTTCCATTGTTCGTCACATTGTAGCCCGCACAGCTGAAGTCAACGTCATTAGAAGCAATTACTATACATGCGTAGTTTACCTGGAATGCGCTGAATATCTGAATCGGGGCGCCTTCAACATTGTTTCTAAGCTGGTAGTTTCCTGAAGAACCGATAACCATACATTCTGAAGCATTGTATTGCAGGATTCCGTAGTCGCTTGCAGGGCTCATGGCCGTAAGGCTTAATGTGTTCGCGGTAATATCAGGGGTATCGTTCAGCAATGTCCAGCTTCCGGTTGAATTGTATTCCCATAATTCAAATTTGTCTTCTTCGTATATGCCCGTAACTTCGGAC
>Ga0180434_10010258_pt1 | contig 10060 bp, 13 predicted proteins | sample SS_ome_7_FD_132453 | JGI IMG/M metagenome (GOLD analysis project Ga0180434, IMG submission 132453) | Hypersaline lake sediment archaeal communities from the Salton Sea, California, USA - SS_1_D_2 metaG | ecosystem: Environmental > Aquatic > Non-marine Saline and Alkaline > Hypersaline >... | reverse complement strand
GACGGCGTGCGCCACCCGGTGTAGCCAACGAGTGCCCGCACCCGTTCCATGAAGCAGTCACGGGCTTCCTGCGGGTCGAAGGTGTGATCGTTGCGGGGACTCACTGGAATCCCCCCGCGCTCGTCACTTCGGAGACGTGCCCGATCACGTTCTGCGCGAGCAGCGTCACGCTGTTGCGCAGAGTCATGCTCGCCATGTCGGAGAGCACCTTGATCGTCGTGGCGTCTCTCTCCGTGGCGTTGGGGGCGACCTCTTTGAACACTTCCAGCGCAACGGCTTCCGATTCGCTGGACACTTTGTTGGCGAGCGACCGGGTACGCTCCATCGCGACGATGTAGAAGAGCGTGGGGATCTCGTCGAGGGGCGTGTCCTTGTCGAGCCGCGCGCCTACTTCGGTGGCATTGCTCGCGTCGTCGCCGCGATACGCGACCCCTTCCAGTGCCATCCCCGTGTTGCGCATCTGGTGGATCAGCTTGAAGAACACCTCGGCAGACCCCCGCATGTGGGTCGTCGCGAGCTTCACGAAAGCGGGAGCGACCCCCGCGCACCACTCTTCGTCGAGGTGTGGCAGGTTCTCGCCGTGGTCGCCGTGGTTCATGTAGTGGTAGATCCCCCCGGCGCACGCCTCGACGCAGTAAGCGTGGGCCAGAGGGCTCGCGTCGTCGTCCAGAAGCCAGTCGATGTACTGCTCGACACGCGCGAGCGGCATCGTGTGCTTGAGGGCGGCGGCGTGGACTTCATAGTTGTTGATGTGCATGATTCGTTTCCCGTTCCTTTTAGGGGGTCTTCGGTGTCAGGTAGGTGCGTTCCCACTCCGTCACCGCGTCGAGGATCGCGTCCTCGCCTCGGTGGCAGGCCGCTTTGGCGTTGTGGTGCCGGAAGAGTGCGTCCATCGCGTCGGGGTCGGCGGTGCTGTTGGAGAGTGCGTGGAGCAAAGCCCATGCCTGTGCAGGGGTCAGCCGTACCTCGACGTAGTGGCGGTGTTTCTGCGGCGTGGGCATCACTCGGCCTCGTCGCTCGCGTCGTCGCCATGCCCGTCAGCTTCTTCGGGGGCGGCCTCGTCGCCCGCGTCGGGAGCGACCTCGGTACGCCCCGCGAGGATCGTGGCGATGTCCCGGTTGTGCTTCATTGCCTTGTCGGTGAAGCGCAGGTCGAGCCCGATGCAGGTGCGCCAAAGCGCGTCCATGAACGCGCCCACCTCGGCAGCGGCTTCGTCGGCAGACAGGCTCGCTCCGGTGAACCGGGCCTGCATCGCCGCTGCGTTCGTGGTGAGGGTGTCGAGTGCTTCGTACAGGGCTTGCTTTCGTGACTTGCGGGGCATGGTGCCCTCCGTGGTGTGCGCCGTAGCGCGGGTTGAATCAGTGGAGCACGTCGGGCGCGAAGGCGCTCTCGGCATCCAGCATGTCGGAGAGGTAGACGAGCAGGGTCTGGATCAAGACCGTCACCGCACCCTCGCAGACCTGCGAGAACATCGAGGCTCGCACGTTCTCGGGAGTCGCAGCCCACACGTCGGGCGCGATGCGCCGAAATTCCACGTCGGTCATCAGCACCATCTGCGGGATGAATGACGAGGACGATTCTTCGTAGGCGCGGAGCACCGTCACGATCATCGCTCCCGTCCACGTCCCGGTGTCACCGGGCAGGAGCTTGGGCAGCGTGTCGCGGCAGGACCGAAGCACGGCCCGCACGATGTGGACGGACAGGCGGGACAGGTGCGGCGCGATCTCGGCGGCCTCGCAGCCCGTCAGCCCACCGGGGTCGACCAGATGCGTCGCGCAACTCTCGACATCCCGCACGTCGGCGTCGGTGCCGATCAGCGGGCTATCGGGACTGTCGATCAGGAAGTCGAGGTGGTCCATGAAGTCGCGTGCGCTGTACTCGTGGTCGATGATCTTTTCGGCGTGCCGCTGCTTTTTGTTTTCTTCGTTCATGTCCGTTCTCCGCTTTTGGCGCTACGGGGCGAAATGCCCCTTTGGACGAACCCGACCCTAGTGGCCCTAGAGCGCACTGTCAACACTTTTATGCACCCTGCGCATTTTCCCCTCGTCTGACAGAAAGAGCGCGAGGTGCCATAAGTGCGCTATTGCCGAAATAGAACCTCGATTCTATACACCGTTACCTAACGCTGTATAGCCCCTGCTCCGCTGCGCTCTGTAAGTAACGGGAATCACTGTACTTTCTCTATCTCGCTCCCCTTGCAGGTGCGCAAAAGCCTTGTGATTCCAACCAGTTACGGGATGTTTACTTCGTAGTGCTGCTTTGCGCACTTTGTCCCTCCCGCGCGAACGTGCCCGCGAGCGCGAAAGTGCGCAATGGACGTGTCGCGCTTCGCGCTCCCGGCGCGCTCGACGCGGAGCGCGAGAGAAACGGGATAGGATTCTTCTGTATCGAGGCGAGGCACGAACGGCGAGCCCCCCGCTGGCCGGGACCAGCGGGGGGCTTGGGAAGCGGCGCGCGCCCCTCGCGTCAGTATTCGCTCGGGAGCAGCACCGTCGTGACGGTGTGCGGCGTGAACGGCGCGTCCGTGATCACGTAGACCCGCGTGCCGTCCACGGTGTAGACCGACATGAGACGCGAGCCGTCACGCGCCGCCAGCGCGTCGTCGTTCATGCGGGCGTCGTGGGCGTCGAGGTCGCCCCACTCGCCCGCAAGGTGCCGGTCGAGGCACCGCATGATGCCGCCCTTGTCGAGGGCGAGCGCGGCGGGGGTGCCGACGATGCGGCCAGGGTGAAAGAGCATGACGATCTCCGGTGTGAGAAAAGGAACACCCGGAAACCCCCGCTGGCCGGGGCCAGCGGGGGCGGGGTCACTCGGCGTCTGCGAGGGCCGACAACGTGGCTTGCGCGGCCTCGTAGTGGTCGCCGTACTGCCGTTGCCACTCGGCATCGAGCAGAGCCCGTAGGGCGGCGCTCGATCCCGCTGCGGGCCACTCGACGAGTACGGCGTCGCCGTCCGCGAGCGCGGGCCGCCGTGTGAGGGGGGGCAGGCCCCGTTCGGCCAGGTGCTCGTCTACGCGGTCCAGGAACCGCTCCACGTCGTCGGACGTGGCGAACGCTCCCAGGTGCTCGGGTTCGACGAGGGCTCTCGGGGAGGTGGTCGACATGACAGGCTCCGTTGTGGGGGACACCACGAAACCCCCGCTGGCCGGGGCCAACGGGGGAGAAACGGGAAACGAGAATCGCGGAGCCTACCAGACGGACACGGACTCGATCCGAATCCAGAGCCCGGTCTGTTCACCCACGCTTTCCGGGTCGTCGTCCAGCGTGGACAAGTCCAGGTGCTGATCCCATGCCTCGTACAGGCGGCGGCGCGCGGCGAAAGCGGCGTCGAGGGAACGATACCCGGTTGTCTGCACCTTCGTTTCCGCGTTCTCGTCGTCGACCACGAGGATGTAGATTTTCCAGGGGGCTTCGTCGCGGGCGACGATCTTGCACCGTCCACGCCCGTCGTCGTCCCACCACACGAATAGCAGGCGGTCTTCGTCCCAGGACCAGACATCGGGCCACATATTCGGCGGATCGCCGCCGAAATAGGGGACGTTCAGCGGGTCGATGTCCTCGTCTCGCAGGTCGGCGTGGTCGAACCACGCTTGCAGGTCGAGCGCGAGGGCGTCCAGGTCGCGCGACCAGTAGGCGCGAGGGTCGAGAACCAGATCCTCGACGCCGACGATCAGCCGGTGCTCGTCCCAGGACCAGACGTAAGTGGTATCCGAAGGTTCCGCGCCGCCGAAGGTAGGCAGGTCGGAAAGGTCGAGATCGCCGTCGACATCGGCCTCTCGGATCGCGACGAGAAGCTGGTCGAGGTTGCGAGCGGCTTTGATTGCGGGGGTGGGCATGACAGGCTCCGTTGTGGGGAAGAGGACACCCGGAAACCCCCGCTGGCCGGGGCCAACGGGGGAACGAGTCAGGAAATGTCCGTTTCCGGGTCAGGGTCCGGGGGGACGACAACCCACACCCACTTGCCTTCCCCCAACCCGGACAGGGCGGCGTGGGCCGCGTGGTCCGCGAGCCCAGCCTGTTCCATCGCTTCCTGCACGATGGCGGCGTGGTTCTCGCGGAGCGTCTTTTCCGGGTCCAGCGGGAACCGCTCGATATGGCGGTCCCACTTGAGCGTGATGCGAGCCCCCCGACTGGATGTGGCGCGAGAGTAGGTGGTGGTGATCACGTAGTGTCGGGAGAACGTGGTGCTCGGCATGACAGGCTCCAAGAAGGTGAGGGACGGCGGGGTGCCGTCGTCGTGATGATGCGAGTCTCCCCCGACCGTCCGGGGCTCGCAGTAGCTACTCGCGGCACCCGGAAACCCCCGCTGGCCGGGGCCAGCGGGGGAGTGTCAGGGCAGGTCGTCGTTGGCATAGGCCGCGATCAGGGTGACGATCAGGGCGAGCGTGAACGCGGTCACGAGGTTTCCGATCAGGGCGAAGGGGATCACGATTCGCCCCCCGCGTCGCCGTCGCCGTCGCCGTCACCGCCCCGCAACGTCGCCAGCATCGCCTCGTAGGCGTCGACCACGGGCTCGGCGGCGTCCAGCACCGCCGAAACCATCCCCCGGTAGTCCACCAGCGGGCGGTTGTGCTCGTAGGGGTCCGGGTTCGGCCCTGCCGTGGCGTGTACCGTCAGAACGCGGAGCAGACGATACCGCCGCTCCCCCCCGAAGAGGCGTCCCCCGGACCCGTTCCGGTCACGGATGGGCTCGGCGGGGACGTAGACGTGGATCGTCGCGTCCGACGTGGGGGGCTCTTCTGCCCCGTTGCGGGTCAGGTGCATCGGGGGCGTGGCGAGCACGACGGCATAGCCGTTGTCGGCCCACAGGACCGGACCGACGTGGGTGGTGAGGCTGGCGAGTGTGAACGTGTCGCTCGACATGACGGGCTCCGTGGGGGGTGGGAGACGGCGGGGTGCCGTCGTCTGTGATGCTGCGAGTCTCCCCCGACCGTCCGGGGCTCGCAGTCGCTACTCGCTACACCCGGAAACCCCCGCTGGCCGAAGCCAACGGGGGAAACGGGAAACCGTCAGAACCAGACGAGGATTTCCGGGTCCGATTCTTCCGGCTCGTCGGGCTCGGCCACGGGCTCGGCCACGGGCTCGGCCACGGGCTCGGCCACGGGCTCGGCCACGGGCTCGGGCTCGGCCACGGGCTCGGGCTCGGCCACGGGCTCGGGCTCGGCCACGGGCTCGGGCTCGGCCACGGGCTCGGCCACGGGCTCGGGAGCCGTCAGGGTCGCCATGAATGACGCCTCGGAAACCGGGGCGTCGGCGTCGTCGGCGTCGGCGTCGGCGTCGACCTGGACGTAGGCGGCGATCCCGCTGCCGTCCTGCCGTTCGTGCTCGGCCTCGATGGCGTCGAGCACGTCCCCGGCGAAGCCCGACATGAACATCGCTTTCGTCCTCCGTGCCTCGTCGGCCAGGTCCTCGTCGACCTGCTGGAAATGGGCCAGCGTCTCGGAAAGCATGGCGTCCAGACGGGCCACCTTTTCCCGAAGCGCCTTCGCGCGCCGCTTCGCGGCGTTCCGGCCCTTCGTGCCGGTCCAGTTTCGGGTCGTCAGGGCCTCGATCTCGTCTTCCAGTCCCTTGCGGGCGTCGGAAAGCGCCCCCTGGACGAGGGGCTGGATCGCGGACGGCTCGGGATACACCGGGAGAATCAGCGTCGACACCGCGCCGTTGCTGGCGTCGACCAGCACCTGTACGTGCTCCAGGAAGCGTGCCGCGTGCTTCGCGGGGACGAACACGCGCCGCCCCGACCGGCGCCCGTTCGGGGAAAGCGTCCAGCCGCCGCACGCTTCGATCATCCGGTCGGCCAGCGTGGTCGCGCCGGTTTCCGTGAAATGGGGCCGGTTGTAGCAGATCGCGCGACCGATCGGCCCGGTCGCGATCCCCTTTTCCGGCTGCTCGGAATACACGCGGGCCTCGCTCGTGCTCGCGTTCTCGACGCGCCACAACGTGTCGAGGATGCCGACGACATCCCGCCCGTCGAGACGGGCACCGGGCTCGTAGAGCCGCACGTCGTAGCGGATCGCCGCTGCCGCCTCGTCGGGGCCGATGCCGTCGCCCGCCGCCGCCAGGATGACGCTGTGCGGCACAGCCCCACGGTCCTGCGACCGGACCGCCCGCACGTCGACCGTCCAGCCGCCCCGCGAGAGGCGCGCGGCTTCCTCGCGGGCATAGCGGTTGGCGATGGTGCGGCCCCGCGTCACGCCGGGGGGCTCGATCTCGGGGCAGTCGCGCTCCAGCCGCTCGTAGAGCGCGCTCGCGTCAGCCTCAAACGCGGGGATGTGGATCTGCACGTCCAGGCCAACGGCGTTGGCCGGGATAGCGTCCGGGGTGAGGGTGGGCAGGGCGACGGGGGCAGGGGTGTTCTTCGTCGACATAGCAGGCTCCAGGGGGGTGACGGCGCGACCGCCGTGGTTCGATAGAAACGAGTATCCCGTTTCTCGTTCCTCGTTGCAGTCGCTACTCGCTACACCCGGAAACCCCCGCTGGCCGAAGCCAACGGGGGAACGGGGGAACGGGAAACGTCAGAACCAGACAAGGATTTCCGGGTCGTCGGGCTCGGCCACGGGCTCGGGCTCGGCCACGGGCTCGGGCTCGACCACCGGCTCGGGCTCGGCCACCGGCTCGGGCTCGGGCTCGGCCACCGGCTCGGGCTCGGCCACGGGCTCGGGCTCGGCCACGGGCTCGTCGTGGCACCGCGACCAGGGGCGTCCCTGCGAGGGAGTGAGTAGCAGGTCGAGGTAGGGCGCGTCCCGCCAGTCGACCAGGGCGTTCGTCGCGACGATGCCCGTCAGCGTGGTGATCCAGGGACCGTCTGCCACCTCGACGCGGACTGTCGTGCGGGACGGGTCCGTTTCCAGCGTTTCCAGCACCAGAATCCAGTGAGTAGGAATCAGCATCACACACCCCGCGTCGCGTCGATCTCGGCGTCAAGCTGTGCCGCGTCCACCTGCCGGGACATCCACGCCCCGCCTTCCGTGGGGTCGTCGAAGATCGCCTGCACCGCCAGGTTGGACGCCTTCGCGATCCGGTCGCAGAGGTTGTTTCCGATCCGCGTGTAGTGTTGGGCTTCGTCGGACAGCCGACGCCGCCCAGCCTCGGCCAGCACGGCACGGGCTGCCACCGCGCGGTGAATCGCGTGGGTCACGTCGCTCTCGTCGGGAGCCGTCGAGTCGGGGGTGCCCCACTGGGAAACCTGCGTGGTCCACAGGTTCGACACCTCGTCTACCGCCGCCGAGATTTCCACGGGCACGTCGGGGATCAGGATACGAGTCACCTCGTTGTCCGTCAGGACAGTGAGGGAATCCGGCCCCTCAAACCCGACCCGGATGCTGGCCCACCGAAGGTCTGCCGCGCTCGGCGTGGACCGACCGTGCATGATCGCGTGTCCGCAAGCGGCCCGCATCATCACGGGCACCTTGCGGTTGGAGACGTAGAGCCCCCGACCGTTCACCATGTCTGCCCACTGGCAGACACGGCCCACCGTCGTGTCCGACATCCGACCCGCCATTTTCAGCGTGGCGAGGTTCGCCGCTCGCCAGTAGCGGGCGGGATTGTCGATGGTCGTCGCCGGGGGGCGATAGCCCCGGCCCGCTTCGCCGTCGTCGGCCTGGCGGAGCAGCGAGTCGCGGACCGTACACGCCATGTTGCGGAGCGGGGCACCGGACAGGGGCTCGACGACGGCACGCAAGTGGAAACGGTCCCACAACGCCGCCATGTCCAGATCCCCGGCCCGCTTCCGCTGGCCGCACGTCCCGCTGGGAAACTCGTTGGACAGCGCGATGAACGAGACGACATCCGTGGTGTAGTCCACGCCGTCGTGACCTCGGATCTTCCCGTCCTGCGTGACCCGTAGAATCCCCGAAAGTAGGGCGTTCGCGGCCTTGAACGCCTCGTCCAAGATGGCCGCGAGAAGGCCGGGGGAAACGACGCTCCCCTTGACCCGCTGCTTGATCTTTCCGGCGATCAGGGACTCGGGATCGACCCCGCCCAGCAACTCGTCCACGAGGGACTGGGGGTGAAGCTGCCACGTTTCGGTGCCAGCGGTCCCACAGGCCGCTCGGGTGACGATCTCGGCCAGGTGGGTCTTCGCCGTTCCCGGCACCCCGACCAGGGCCGTGTTGAGCCCAGCCGTCAGGCCCACCAGGACCGTCAGGATCTCGTCGTCGCGACCGACGACGGCTCGACGCGCCTCGCGGCGGATCTGCATGGCGGGGGCCGGGGAGTACACGAACGGGGGCTTCTTCTTCGTGGCAGGCTTCGTGGACACGGTGGCTTCCGGGGCGCTGGGCGTGGTGGTGCTCGACATGGCAGGACTCCAGGGGTGGGGGACGGCGGGGTGCCGTCGTCAGTGATGGTGCGAGTCTCCCCGGACCAGCCGGGGGTCGCAGTCGCTACTCACGGCGAAGCCCCCGCTGGCCGGGGCCAACGGGGGAAACGGGAAACGGGAAACGGGAATCGCGGAGCCTACCCGCCGAAGGCGCGGCCAATCGCCGTCACGGCTTCCCGTAGGTCGCCCGTCACGACGCCGCACCAGTCGGTGTAGGCGAGAAGGGACCAGTACAGGACAGGCACAGGCTTGCCGACTCGGCTGTTCCCGTGGGAGATCCAAATACTGCCGCTGGAGAACCGACCGTCCTGCCGAAGCACGCTTTTCCGGTAGGCTTCGACGAGATCGGGCTCGCACCAACCCGGCTGGGGGAGTCCTGCCACCACCATATCCGCCAGCTTCTGCCAGTCGGCCCCCCCGGCTTTCCCGGTGTCCAGATCCGACTGCTCCACCACCCCGCGATGTCGTCGATAGGTGTTCGCTTTCCGGTGCAGCATGTGCAGCGTCGTCACCTGGCGGTCCTGGAACCACCCGGAAACCTGGTCGTAGATAACCGGGCTTTTGATCGGCTCGTCGCCGTCCGTCAGGATCAGTAGATCGGGCAGATCCGAGAAACCCAGCCTATCGAGGGTCATGCCCGACCCCCACCGTGAGGCATCCTCGCCGTTCATAAGCCGGTACAGCACCCCGAAGAGGTTGGTGCCCCCCGCGCTCCCCGACCGCATCGCCCTGTTCACGTCCACCAGGGTGTTCCCCGTCAGCGGGAAGGTGTCCATGTGGTCGTCGTACACCGCGATTTTGACGTGACGCCCCTGGTCCATCGCCTCGTAGGCGGTCGCCAGGGCGAGAAGCAGGCTGAATTGTAGCTGGCTGAATGTGGTGCCAGCGGGGCGGAAGTCCATCGAGCCGCTACGGTCGACGAGAATCAGGAAGTCCCCGGACCCCGAAGGGGAGTAGTGCTTCCGGTCGGGCGCCAGCATTTCCCCGGAAACCAGCCGCTTCGCTCCCAGGGCACGGAACCCCGGCCCCATGCCCATGCTCGCTAGCTCGCGGGGCAGGATGTCGTGGAGCACGCTGGACTGCTTGAATCCGACCGTGGCCGCGCCATCCTCGGCGTGCATACGGGACATCGCGCCCAGCATTTTCCGGGCTTCGCCCAGGAAAGCCGCCGCCTGCTCGACCGACGCGGAGACATGGGGATCTTCCAGGAAGTCCACGATGGACTGCTGCACGTCCTGGGAAAGCCGCTGGACCTTGCTCTTCGTCAGGTCGCCGTGTCCTGCCCCAGCCCCCACCTCGGCCTGCTCGGGCATCGTCGAGGCGATCTCGGCCATGTCTCGCAGCATGGGTTGGTTCGCCGCCAGCGCCTCGGCCAGCGCCTCGGCCAGCGCCTCGGCCTCGCGGTCCTGCTGGTCGCCCTGCTGGTCGCCGTCGCCGTCCTGCTGGTCGCCGTCGCCGTCCTGCTGGTCGCCCTGCTGGTCGCCGTCGCCGTCCTGCTGGTCGCCGTCGCCGTCCTGCTGGTCGCCCTGCTGGCCGCCGTCGCCGTCCTGCTGGTCGCCGTCGCCGTCGCCGTCCTGCTGGTCGCCCTGCTGGTCGCCGTCGCCGTCCTGCTGGTCGCCGCCCTGCTGGTCGCCCTGCTGGCCGCCGTCGCCGTCCTGCTGGTCGCCCTGCTGGTCGCCGTCGCCGTCCTGCTGGTCGCCGTCGCCGTCCTGCTGGTCGCCGTCGCCGTCCTGCTGGTCGCCCT
>Ga0180434_10010257_pt1 | contig 10061 bp, 9 predicted proteins | sample SS_ome_7_FD_132453 | JGI IMG/M metagenome (GOLD analysis project Ga0180434, IMG submission 132453) | Hypersaline lake sediment archaeal communities from the Salton Sea, California, USA - SS_1_D_2 metaG | ecosystem: Environmental > Aquatic > Non-marine Saline and Alkaline > Hypersaline > Sediment... | reverse complement strand
GTGCCCTCAATCTATTCGTCAGCACTTCAACAACAGCTCCCGCTGAAGTGGGCTCGGAAACGGTATTGCGGAGATGCTCGTGTTGGGTCAGCAGACGCCTCTCGCCACTGCGCATGCGTTGGTGTCAACGTCGGGTTGGATTTGACCCGGAAACGCCGACTTGGGATTGACCCGCCTCCTCATTTGATTCTTCGTCTGACGCTCCCGGCGGCGATGGTTCGACTCGTCATTGCAGTGCAGACTGGCTAGGGGACTTGGAGTGTCGGCTAGTCGGTCGGGTCGAGACCGAGAAGCAATTCACACGGTCGGGGGGGAAAGAAGGATGTGGTTTGGAGGGGGCGCTGTTGACAACATTATAACATTATGGCATAGTGGTCTCATGGCTGGTGGGGAGCGCGCAGTTGAGGGAGTTGCAGGTAGTACATCATCAAGGCTAGAGCTCTCAGCACGATACGATCCGGGCGATCCGCTGATTGATGTTAGATCTGAGACTACCAAGCAGGACAAGATCTACCAGTTCCTTCTTCAACGAATCATCGATGGCGGTATCAAGCCGGGTATGGCAATCCCAACGGAGGCGGAACTGCAAAGACTCTTCGGCGTAAGTCGTAGTCCTGCGCGACTTGCTGTCGAGCGCCTCAGGTCGGAGGGTTTGGTTGAACGCCACCGCGGGCGCGGCACTTTTGTGAGCTTCGACCGCCCACGCGGTGCATGGACACGCGTATCCGGTTTCCTTCCCTATTTTCAGCAGTACTGGGACCGAATAACCCTCGAGGTCCTCGAGGTTTCCGACGGGGCGCCTCCCGACTCTGTCCTCCACTTCTTTCGTGCTGCCCCCTTTGACGGTTTCCTCAGCGTCAAACGGCGCCGATCGATGGACGGGAAGCCGTTCATGTTGATTGAGAACTGGATCCCCGCCGTGGTCATGGCCGACGAACTGGCCTCTGTGGATCAAACGAACCTGTTCTATGAGTTTCTCGAGCGGCACGGCGTTTTTCTCAAATCGGCGTACGAAGTCGTCGAGCCAGTCGCCGCTGACGGCGAAGTTGCCCGACTGCTCATGGTTGAGGAGGGAACGCCCACGTTGCACATCGAGCGCCGAGTTTTCGACAAAGTTTCCCGGCCGTTCATGTTCAGCACGACGCACGTGCCAGCGGGAGCCTGGAAATACCAGACTACGTTGTCGGTCTGAGCGCGATGGCGTGGCAGAAGGAGGTGATCCCGAGCCTCGAATCGAACGGAAGGTTGGCTTGCGGAACCGGGTAGAGGGGGAACATGTCAACAGAGGAGGTTGCTATGCATACGCACCGATGGCGTCTGGTCGTAACAGGTTCAGCGTTGCTGATCTTGCTTCTCGGGCTGGTGTCTGCGGTTGATGCGCAAACCCCGCAGCAAGGAGGTACACTGAGGATCGGCTCGGCGAAGGACGCTTTCAGTCTCGATCCGGGAGAAACCAACGACTGGGCTTCGACCAAGATATACAACAACATATACGATACCCTAGTGGCTTTAGACGAGGAATGGAACATCATCCCCCACGTCGCAGAAGGATGGGAGTCGAGCTCCGATGCGATGGAGTGGACATTCTTCCTCCGGGACGACGTTGTGTTCCACGATGGAGTCCCGCTGACCGCAGACGACGTCGTCTACACATTCGAACGGATCCTGAATCCACAGGGGTTCAGCTCGCAGAAGACTAGCATGATTGCGATGATTGATCGCGTGGAAGCAGTCGACGACTACACCGTCAAGTTCTACTTGTCCATTCCGTACGCTCCGTTCCTTGGTGCGGCGCGGCAGCACATCGTTCCAAAGCATGTGATCGAAGAGGTCGGCCAGGCGGCATTCAGCCGGAACCCCGTCGGATCTGGTCCGTTCATCTTTGTGGAATGGGTCCCTGACGACCACTTGACACTGCGCAGCAATGAGGACTACTGGCTCAAGAAACCGTACCTAGCTAGCGTCGTCTATCGTCCGATTCCTGAAGGGACAACGGCAGTCATGAGCTTGCTGAGTGACGAGGTCGACGTGCTTGAGGAAATCAGCGGCGACCTGTTGCCGCAGGTCGAGGGTGTCCCCGGGTTCGTTGTGAGTCGGATCCCAGCGATGAACTACTACTGGATCGGATTCCGGCAATTCGGCGATCCGTACAACGATCGCACGTTCCGGCGGATGGTCTATTATGCTCTGGACATGGACGAAATCATCGCAGCTGCGCTTCCCAATGATACAGGTACTCGTGCCTACAGCATCGTCCAGCCAGGACTGTGGCCTCGCGACCTGGACTACCTGACCTCACATGCCATCCAGCAGGACAAGGCACTAGCGGAACTGCTGTTCGAAGAGCTGATGGCCCGTGGCGTGATGACTACGGAGACGGAGGTTCTGTTCTGGGTGAACCAGGACCCTGTACGGGAGCGGATCGCCGAGATCGCTGTCAGCGAGCTGCAGAGCATTGGCATCAATGCGGTGATGCGCGTTTCGGAATGGGCAGCGTATCTTGACGCCTTGTTCGATACGCAGGATCCCTACCTGTACATGCTCGGAACTACTCCCAAGATCTCCGACCCAGACGCAGCCCTCTACTGGCTCCTTGCCACCGGGCCGGATGGCGGCGCGAACGGGAACCAGTTCCTGGGGATTGACACCCCATGGGTCCAGGACCTGTTAGTTCAAGCGCGGATGACGCCGGATCGTGAGACACGCGAGGAACTGTACACGACGGTCCAGCGATGGGCGTTGCTCGAGCAGGTGTATCACATTCCCGCATACCATACGATGTACATCCACCCGATCTCGACTAGGGTTCATGGCTTAATCACTACTCCAATCGACGAATGGTGGCTGTGCAACGCGTTCACGAATGTCTGGGTTGAGGCGGACTAGGAGGATCGTTCAAAGGGAAGTGTGGGGCGGGCGAACGCCCGCCCCTCTTCTTCCGATGTGAACTGTGAACTGACATGGCGGCGTTCCTGCTGAGACGGTTCTTCCTCTTGATCCCGACGGCCCTAGTCCTTGTGACGGGGGTGTTCTTTCTGATCGCGCTGGTCCCCGGGGACCCTGTCTTGGTTATGTTGGGAACCGAGGCGACGGAAGATGCGATCCAGCAGTTGCGGCACGACTTGGGACTTGATCGTGCATTGTTCTTCCAATACACGGCGTTTCTGTCCCGACTACTGCACGGCGATCTGGGAATGTCGATCTACCATCGGGCACCGGTGCTTAAGCTGTTCGCCCAGCGGATTCCGAACACGTTGTGGCTGACGTTCCTCGCAGTGGTCTTCTCACTGCTTGGAGCCCTGCCGCTTGGCGTGCTCGCGGCGGTCAAGCGGTACTCGATCTGGGACTACTCGTCACTGCTCGTCGCCCTCGTGGGAGTCTCGGTGCCGGTGTTCTGGCTGGGGATCATACTGATCTACGTGTTCGGGCTGAAGTTGCGGTGGCTCCCGATTTCGGGAGTTGGCGGCTCACTCTTAAGCTGGGACGGATTCAAGCACACGATCCTCCCCGCTGCCAGCCTCGGCGCGTACCTCTTGGCCAGCTCGACCCGACTGCTGCGGTCGAGCATGCTCGATGTCCTCACCGAGGACTACGTCAGAACTGCGCGGGCCAAAGGGCTCCGGGAGTGGTTGGTGATCTGGAAGCACGCGTTTCGTAACGCACTGAACCCGCTGGTCACCAACGTTACCCTGCAGTTGGGGGTTCTGGTCGGCGGCTCGTTCTTGACGGAGACGGTGTTCGCGTGGCCCGGCGTCGGCCGGCTGTTGGTGCAGGCGATCTACCGCCGCGACTATCCGGTCATCCAAGGGATCACGCTGATCATTGTGCTGATGGTCGTGGTCATCAACCTTCTCGCGGACATGAGCTACGTGTTGCTCGATCCGAAGGTCCGGTACCGATGAGTCGGGGACGAACGCAGGCGAGCGCGTCGCCCCGACGGATCTCCTCACCGGCAAGAGATGCGTGGAGGCGATTTGCGCGGAACAAGCTGTCGTTCGTGGGGGGGGCGATCGTTCTGGTCATTCTATTAGCTGCACTTCTGGCGCCCCATATCGCACCCTCGTCTCCAGTCGCGATCTCGCTGCGGGAGAAGTATCGTCGCCCCTCGAGCGAGCACTGGCTCGGGACAGACGAGCTTGGGCGGGACGTGCTCTCGCGGCTGATCTACGGGGCGCGGGTCGCGGTAGGCGTGGCGTTCTCGGCGGTGCTGTTGGCTGCTGTTGTGGGGAGTATCGCTGGGCTGATCGTAAGCTACTCGGGAGGCTGGATTGACGAGATCGCCATGCGGTTTCTCGATATTGTGTTGGCCTTTCCCGCGTTCTTGCTGGCGATCGTACTGGTCGCGTTCCTGGGACCAAACACGATGAACATCGTGCTCGTGATCGCCGTGACCCGCCTCCCTCGGTACGCGCGGCTGATTCGTGGGCAAGTGATCAGCTTGAAGGAGACTGTGTATGTCGAGGCGGCGCGGGCGATCGGCGCAGGAGAGCTTCGGATCGCGCTGCGGCACATCCTGCCTGGCTGCGTGGGAGCCCTCGCGGTCTATGTGTCACTCACCTTGGGCGAGAGCATCCTCGCGATCGCCGGGTTAAGCTTCCTCGGGATTGGAATCCAGCCGCCCACGCCCGACTGGGGCGTGATGCTGACGCGGGGACGCGACTATCTGCTGTTGGCGCCATGGGTTGCCTTGGCGCCTGGCGCGGCGATCTTCGCCACCGTGCTCGGATTCAACCTGCTCGGTGACGGGCTTCGCGACGCGTTCGATCCGCGGGGACAATGACGGCTGACGACAGCGTGTCGGAGAGACCGACACCCATGAAGGGAGCTTGAGCAACGTGGAGACCAACTCGCTTTGCATCGTTTCGGGAAACGCCTACGAGAGAGGGCGGCAGCGCGGAGGACTGCTGAAGGCAAAGATCGCGGCGAAGATCGACCGAACGCTGGGACACCTGATGAGCCAATGCCCTGAGGCTCTGATCCGATCGACTGCTGAGGCATTCGTGAAAACGATCGGCTCAGATTACCCGAAGATCCTCGAAGGACTTAGGGGAATCGCCGATGGAGCAGGGATCGAATTCGAGCGGTTCTACACCGCTGCATTAGGGCGGCCGGCGGCTACGTTCTTGAACCCGATCTCGGCGGGATCCTCAAGGCCGTCCGAAGAGTGCTCGTGCTTCGCCAGGCCGCAAAGCGGGGACAGAAGCGGAATCCTCCTGGCGAAGAACGCCGACTTGGCCTCGGTAGGCGATCCCATCGCCAGCGATCTCACCGCGTTGCGAGTCGAGCCGAACGATGGATACCGGTTCCTTTGCTATACGGGGTTCCCAGAGTGGCCCGGTGGAACGGAAGGGATCAACGAACACGGATTGGCGATGGTCGGGTCGGGAGTTTCCACTTCCGATGTGCCGTCCGACTGGACGGACGAGACCCGGGTCGGTGTGCCGCTTCATATCCTCCAGTCCGAGATACTCCGTACCTGCCGCACGATTGACGAGGCGCTCGTGCACATCCGCCGCAGTCCGCGAGGCTTCCTCGGCCGAGACCTCCTCTTGGCTGACCGCACGGGCGCCTGGGCGAAATGCGAGGTCTCGTTTGACCACCTGGAGGTGGAACGAGGCGGAGGATGCCCTTATCTGATCGGAACGAGCCACTACCAGAGCGAACGGATGGCGCCGCTTTCGCCGACGCGATCGCAGTATCCATCGAGCTATCTCCGCATGGAGCGGCTGGCTGCCATGTTGTCGGACGCCTCAGGAGACCTCGAACTCGAAGATGTGCGTTCGATCCTCGCGGATCACCGCCATGGGCCGAGCAACGAGTCGATCTGCCGACACAGCGACGTTAGCAACACCCTCGGGAGCGTGTGCTTCGAGGATGCTCCGCCGCAGATGCACGTCCTGTTCGGGCGGCCGTGCGAGACGCGGCCTGTGACGTTCGATATGGACTCGACCGGGGAGGCGGTCTGATCGAGGCCGAGCAGCTCTGCCTTGCAGGATTCCCATGGATACCAGTGATACGAGAATCGATCGACCGGCGGCTCTCGAGACGGCGTCACGCCTTGTACTACGTGTCGGAAACCTGATTGACGATCCGAGTGGCGAGCCCGTACGGGATCGGGTGTTGGTGATCGAGGGAGGCGACGTCGTGCAGATCTCCGAGCCCGGCGCCGTGTCGGCGCCCCTGGATCGCGCGGTTGAGATCGATCTGTCGGATGGCACGGTGTTGCCCGGTCTGATCGATGCCCACGTGCATGCAGTATTCAGTGCCTCGGCAGTTCCATTGCGCGAAGCGCTCAACGAGTCGGACGACGAGCTGTTGGCACGCGGGAAGAAGAACAGCTGCGAGCTGCTGTCGTCCGGAATCCTGTCCGTTCGCGACTGCGGCGCGCCACGGCGTGCCGGGTTCGCTCTACGCGAAGCACTGGAACGATCAGCGTCACCGCATCCCGGCCTGATGGTCACAGGACGACCGATTACGGTGACCGGCGGGCACTTCTTCTGGTGCGGAGAACAGGCCGATACGAAACGCGAGTTGCAACGTAGCGTGAGACGGCTTGCCAAGGAAGGCGCGGATTGGATCAAGATCATGGCAAGCGGAGGCTTCATGACGCCAGGCAGCCGGCCGGCGAGGCGAGCCTACCCCGTGTCGCGACTCGCGGCGGCGGTGAAGGAGGCGCATCGGCTAGGCCTCCGCGTGGCCGCACATTGCCTGGCGAGAGAGTCGATTGTGGATGCGCTGGAGGCAAAGGTCGACACGATCGAGCACTGCATGTTCCTCGTTCCGAACGACTCCGACGGAGGCAATGTTCACTTCGTTCTGGATTCGGAGATCCTCCGCCGGGTTGCGGACATTGGAACCTATGTGGTCCCGACCTTGTCTGCGAAGTACCGATCGCTTGACTCCAAGAGGAGGCGAAAGAATCACGATCCCACCGTCATCCGCCAGCTCGAATTGGAGGACGCCCGGTTCGCTGCGTTCCGCGAGATGGTCGGTCTGGGCGTACGCGTGATCGCTGGAACAGACTGTGGCGTTTCCGACACGCCCTTCTCCAGCTTGTCTCTGGAATTGAAGCTCATGGCAGACAACGGGATGTCTCCCTCAGCAGTGCTATGCGCCGCAACGGCCGACTCCTCTGATGCGCTCGGGATTCCGGATGCGGGACGGATCGCACGGGGTAAGCCGGCTGACCTGATTGCCGTCGAGGGCGATCCGCTGACGGGGATCTCGGTTCTCGCGCAACCGACACTGATCATGAAGGATGGACGCATCGTATATCTCGATTCAAACATCGGAAGGAAGGTGGTTCGCGGTGAGTAGTCCCAGCGGGAGGTCCGAAGCCGGTGCACGTCTTGTCAACGAGGAAGAGACACCCCGGCCCGATCGCGGGCTATTGATCGATCTGCAAGGCGGGGCACTGGTCCCCTCGAGGCTGTCGGCGTACCGTGCGGGGTTCACCGCCGTTGTCGTGACGGTGAGTCTACCTCACGTCGGGTTTGATCAGACGCTCCGCGACATGTACCAGTACTACACGTACTTCGAGGGTCTTCGCAACGAGCTGCTGCACGTCTTGCACTCTGCCGATATCGCGGCAGCTCGCGAGCGGAACCAGCTCGCCGTGCTGTTTGGGCTCCAAGGAGCTGGAGCAATCCGGGATGTCCCCACCTTGACAATCCTTCACAAGCTCGGGCTGCGGGTGCTCGCGCTGACGTACAACGAGCGTTCGCCACACGGGGACGGTTGCATGGAGATGGAGGACCGGGGCCTGACGCTGCTCGGCAAGGAGTTTGTCCGTGAACTCAACCGGCTCGGTATCGTGCTCGACCTCTCGCATGCCAGCAAGCGAACCGCGATGCAGGCGATGGAAGTTGCAACCGCTCCCCCGATCTACTCCCATTCGAACCCGTACTCAATGACACCCAACGTCCGCTGCATCGACGATGAGCAGATCGATGCCGTCGCCGAGCTAGGCGGGGTTGTGGCTATTAGCTGCTATTCCCCGATGTGCTATGCCGATCCCGGCAGGCGACCGTCCGTGGAGGAGTACCTCGACCGGGTCGATTACGTCGTCGACCGGGTCGGGATCGATCATGTGGCGATTGGGTCGGATCTCCACGAGGGGTTCACGATTGGAACCCCGATCATGTGGCGCACGACCACCAAGCGTCGCTACCCGGAGATGGTGGGGCAGTTCGATCACCACAACATCTACGCCGAGGGGTTCTCGTCGCACACCGAGATCGGCAACGTGCTGGACGGGCTGCAGAAGCGAGGCTATCCCAAGCCGAACATCGAGAAGTTCGCGGGGGGCAACGCTCTCCGGGTCCTGCAGAACTGCTTCGAGAAGGGAAGCAGCGAAGCGAGTGCCGCGTAGGCTCGGGCTGATTCGCTGGCCTTCTGGTCGTGGTGTTGGGCGGGCGGCCAATAAGCGGGAAAGGACGGATGCTATGAAGACGATTGGCTTGCGCCAGCGGCTGCGAAAGGGTGCGCCGCTGATCGGGACCATGGTCAAGGTGCTACGTATCCCGGAGGCGCCCCCGATTTTCGCTGACCTAGGATACGGCTTCGTCATCCTCGACACCGAGCATTTCCCCTACAACCCCGAGACAGCGGCCGCAATGGTGCTCGCAGGTCGTTCGACGTCGGCATATACGGTTGTCCGAACGCAAGGGATGGACCTGCACCAGATGGTGTTGATGCTCGATGCGGGATGTGACGGGATCCTTGTACCGCACGTTGACACGGGGCATCAGGCAGAGGAGATCGTTCATCAAGCGAAGTATCACCCTATGGGAGCAAGAAGCGTGAACCCTCGAGCTGCGCACACGAGCTTCAGCAACGTGCCAAGCGATCGACTGGTGAAGGAGGCGAACGCTCGCACTGCGGTGATCGCACAGATCGAGAGCAAAGCCGGAATCGATCACCTTGACGATATTCTGTCTGTCGATGGCATCGATTGCGCATTCCTCGGGCAGTTCGATCTGTCTCAATCGCTCGGGATCCTTGGGCAGCTCGATCACTCGCAGATGCAGGAAGCAACCGAGGCTTTCGTAGCAGGTTGCCATCGACACGGCGTGACGCTCGGTGTCCAGGTGTACGACACTGCCCACGCACGACAGTGGCTTGAACGAGGCGCTCGCTTCATCTCGATCAGCAACGATCTTGCATTCCTATCGCATGGCGCAACGCATGAGCTGGAGACACTAGGCCCCTTCAAGACGTAGCAACCCGTAACGGACGCGATGGAGATGGCGGTGAGATCTTAATTCTTAGGGTTTTCACTTAGGTTTACCGTTACGCAGCACTCGGGAATGCAACAACCGCGGGCATCTACATCTGCCTTGGGGGAGGAATCAGTTGGTGGTCAGTAGTGGGTGGTGTGTCGGAGTAACCGTCAGGCTCATGAGCAGCTCAAACCGAGGGTTCTCGAGTTGCTCGCCCGGGCTCTCCGGGAACGAGCGAGAACGGCTTCGTCTCGCTGCTGTTGTCTGGCGTGCGACGATCTCCTATCCTCGAATCGGAATGCATCCAACCGAGGGGTTTTCACGAGAGGCCGGACCGTTCGTCAAGCTGTGGGCCGCGATCTGCTCGATTACCGGCTGGAAGTCGCGCTGCCCACGGTGCAGGGGGAAGATAGTACGGGAGTACGCGACGGACGAATCGTATCGGCGGCCGAGGAAGGGGGGTCTCTTCACCCCTACGCCGAGGATGTCGGGGACGTTCGGTGTGATCAAGGGATCTCCGCACGCGCTGCCGCAGCTCCAGATCACACCCGTGTACGACGTCTGCACGGAGTGCGGCCATCGAATCCGTCGCCGCAACGTGAAGGCCCCGCTCGGGTAGGTACAGCTCCCGGAGCCTCGGCTTGCGCAGGGTCTGGGCCTTGGGGCCTCCTTGACGAGGCGGCATCGCAGCGCTCGTCTGTCCGTTTGACAGCCGGCGGCGGTGTGCCAATACTCGGTTCCAGCGGATCCAAAGGAGGCGGTATGGTGGCGAACCCACAGACAATGCGCAGGTCCGGACGGTGCGTCCTCAGTTTGATCCTGGTGGCCAGTGCGGTTTTC
>Ga0180434_10010253_pt1 | contig 10067 bp, 9 predicted proteins | sample SS_ome_7_FD_132453 | JGI IMG/M metagenome (GOLD analysis project Ga0180434, IMG submission 132453) | Hypersaline lake sediment archaeal communities from the Salton Sea, California, USA - SS_1_D_2 metaG | ecosystem: Environmental > Aquatic > Non-marine Saline and Alkaline > Hypersaline > Sediment... | reverse complement strand
TTCCCTTCCGTTTTCAAACAATCTATGGTCCGCCTGATAAGGCTTTTCTTCCCGGTCGGCACGGCAGGGTTGTCACAAAATATACTTACTCTGCCGTTTTTTAAGGAATTCAGGACTATCCTGTCAAAAAGCGCTATTCTTTCAAAGATCGTCTCTATATCGTGATACCCGTCCCGACGTTTGCCAAACACGCGAAGATACAAGTTGATTTTCGCAGGGGCGCGTAATATCATGGTTTTCGCAAGTTAATTTTTACGCTTCGCCTTAAGCGCTTCGCGACAGGCGGCCACAACGTCATCGGCAGAAAGATTGAAGTGCTTAAGTAATTCGAGCGGCGCGCCGCTCTCGCCGAAAGTATCTTTTATTCCAACCATTTTTACGGGTACCGGAAAGTTCTGGGACACCAGTTCACAAACAGCGCTTCCCATGCCGCCGAATATAGTATGTTCCTCAACCGTGACAAAGGCCCCCGTTTCTTCGGCGGCCTTTAGTATCAGATCCTCATCAAGCGGTTTCGGGGTATGCAAATTAATTACCCGCGCGCTAATGCCGTCTTTTTTCAAAATCTCCCTTGCCAGTTTCGCCTCATACAAAGAATGCCCGCAGGCAATGATGGTAAGATCCTTGCCATCCTCGTATAAAATCGCCTTTCCTATCCGAAAGGGATCGCTCTCTCTGGTCATTATGGGAGCCGGGTTTCTGCCAAGTCGTATGTAAACGGGGCCCGGCCATTCGGCGGCCTGCATAGTGGCCCTGTAGGCTTCAATCGCATCGCATGGGACAACAACCGTCATATTCGGCAGTATCCTCATAAGCGCAACTTCATCCAGGGCCTGATGGGTAGCGCCGTCTTCACCGACAGTCACGCCGCCGTGTGTTCCTATGATCTTTACATTTGCGTTCATGTAAGCGACCGAAACCCTTATCTGGTCCCATGCACGACCACTTGCAAAAACCCCGAATGTACACGCAAACGGAATTTTGCCCGATAAGGCAAATCCGGCAGCGGATGCGAACATGTCCTGCTCCGCTACACCAAAACTTATGAATCTGTCGGGAAACTCCTTCCCAAACCACCCGGCCCGTGTCGAATCACTAAGATCGGCGCAAAGAACGATTACATTCTTGTTCCTCCTGCCAAGTTCAAGCATGGCTTCGCCTGCGCCGTCCCTGGTTGCCTTTTGCTTTATTTCAGTCATAATCCTCCCACAATTGCGCCGATAGGAAGCTTCTTTTTCTTGAAAAGATAGATATCCTCCTTCGAAATCGTCAATTTTGTATTTGAACTTATTTCTGTTATCTCCGCAAAGTTAAAGTCACGAAATTTATAGCCGTATATTACCTCGCTCAGAACTTCGACCACATTTGTGAAAATATCCCTTTCTATTGTTTTCTTTTCGTCGGGATCAGCCGCAAAAAGGAGTAATTCGGCATTAAAGGATATAAAAAAAATTCCTGTGTCTTCTTTTTCTATGAATTTTCCGCTAACGGACCTGAGGGCATACTTTGTCAGATGTTCGGTTTCTCTGAATTTCAGCCTTATGCGGTTCGCGATCTGTTCGGCCAGGAATTCCGGCAATGTTATGTCTTTTACGTAAAATTTTTCGTTCCAGTACCCGATGCCTTTCAAGGAACTCGGCGAACCCCTGAAAAAATCGTCCATCACTTTTTCCTGCCACTCCTTTCCCAACTTCATCTTGTCAAAAACATCGGTTATCGCCTTTTCCTTCTTGGCCTGAGGATTTTCGTTTATGTCAATAAGACTCCTTTTGTAATATTCGCCGCGCGAGATATCGTGAAAAAAAGCGCGTTTTGCATCGTCAACATATTTGATTATTACAAACTGGATCTCGGGCAGTCGTGTATCCTGCGCGATAATACAATAAAATTCGATCCCGGCATCCGTCGAGAAGACGATCCTTGAGGCACTTAAAAGGACATTCTGGATCTTATCCTGCGCACTTTCGCTGATGGCAAGCTGCAGATTAAAAAGATTTGTAAGCGGCAGGTATATGACGAGTGTTTTTCCCGCCAGATGCACGTCAATGTCTATGTCGTATTCTTTTTTGCAAAGCTTAACGACGGATTCGGCCAGACCTTCTTTCGGATACGTAATTTCGCTGCACCCGGAAGAAAAAAAGAGGGTTGAAATCACTGTCAGCAAAATAATGAGCGGCTTCATTTGTGGGATTTTTCTTTTTTGATCTGTGTTTTTCCGTATTCTTTGAATATTGCCTCTATCTCATCGTATTCCAGCTCTTCTTTTTCCATAAGTTCCTTTGCAAACCTGTCAAGTATTACCCGCTCTTTTGTAAGAAGGTCCTCAACGTCCTTCACGCAGGCGGCAAATATTTTGTTGGTATCATCGTTTAATTTCTTCTTTACGTCTTCGGAGAGCTGCTCCTTCGGAACGGCGGTAAAATCTCCCAGCAGGCCGGACTCGCCCATGCCCCATCTCCAGACCATGTTATGGGCCACCAGCATCGATTGGCGAAAATCACTTCCTACACCGTCCGAGGTTACGCCGGATTTTATCCTTTCGGCAACATACCCTCCCAGACTGGTCTTTATGTCCGCCAGGAACATATCTCTGGAACGCGTATAGAGTTCTTCCTTGGGGGGCGTGTACACAACCCCCAGCGTACCTCTTCTGGGTATTATCGAGGCTTTAAAGACGTCTTCCGTAGGGTGCTTAAGGTAAGTCACCATGAGATGGCCCGACTCGTGATAGGCGGTCATCTCTTTTTCCCTTGGCGTCATCGTAAGGGGGTGCTTAATGCCAAGCTCTATTCTCTCAAAGGCCTCGCTTATTTCATCCCATCCGATTTTCGTTTTTTTTCTTCGAGTGGCTATAAGCGCCGATTCTTTCACAAGATTCGCGATATCGGCAGGCGTTTTATAGACGGCCCGCCTGGCCAGCCTTCCTATGTCAAGATCCTTTTCCGCGTTCACTTTAGACAGGTAATATCTGAAAATCTTTTCTCTGTCGTCCAGATTGGGACGGGTAACGTATATCATCCTGTCAAATCTTCCGGGTCGTTTAAGCGCGGGGTCGAGCGTCTCTTCCGGAGCATTGGTGGCGGCAATAATCACTATGTTGTAATCTTTTTCCTTGAGTCCGTCAAGCTCCGCGAGAAGCTGATTTTGTGTCGAATTCGTTTCCTGTCCTCCCATAAAGCTGAAAGATCTGGCCCTCCCTATAGCGTCCAGCTCATCTATAAAGAGTATGCAGCCGCCGTAGCCAAAGGCAAGGTTACGTGCTTTTTTAAACAATTTTCTCACCCTTGAGGCGCCCACACCGACAAATATTTCTACAAATTCGCTTCCGGACATTGAGATAAACGGCATTCTCGCCTCTGTGGATATGGCCTTGGCGAGATATGTCTTTCCGCATCCCGGGGCCCTATCATAAGAAGTCCCTTTATTGCCGTACCGCCTACGGCTTTGAGGTAAGCCCTGTCCCTTATGAGCTGCACGACCTCCCACGCTTCCTGCTTGGCAGCCTCCATGCCTATTACGTCTTTCCATTTTATGTCAACATCCTTTCCCTTTATGGGCGCCTTGTCAAGTTTGGCAAAGCCACCGCGCAGGAAAATAAGATACATAAAAACGAAAATCGCCGCATGAATGCCCGCCATTAAAAATTGTAGGGGCATCGTGGCAAGCGTCATCTTTCTGTAAAAAGATTCCAGGCTCCTCAGACCTATGACAGAAAGCACTATGAGAAGGATAATCAGGGAAGCGACGATTATGATGACCTTGTACATCCTGAAATACATTATGAATCTTCGATTTAACATGTTTTCCCTCCTGCCTCTACAGCACTTTCAGTTGATCGTCGAGCTCTTTTAAGGCTTTCGTAAGTTCTTCTTTTTTCGGCGCTATTCCGTGCCACTTTACCTGGTTTTCGATAAAGGAAATACCCTTGCCCTTTATCGTGTGCGCTATGATAACCTGCGGTTTTCCCCTCACTTTGTCCGCTTCATCCAGGGCGCACGTAAGTTGTTCGAAATTGTGTCCGTCGACTTCTTTTGTATTCCATCCAAAACCCTGCCATTTTTTTGCGAACGGCTCGAGACCCTTTACCTCGCAACACAGCCCGTCTATCTGCATCTTGTTAAAGTCGATTATACCGCAAACGTTATCCAGTTTGTAATGTGCGGCGGTCATGGCCGCTTCCCAGACCTGGCCTTCATTCGTCTCGCCGTCACCCATTATGCAGTAAACCTTGGACTTGATGCCGTCCATTTTGTTCGCCAGCGCCATACCGTTTGCCACCGAAAGCCCCTGACCTAGGGAACCACTTGATATTTCGACTCCCGGGAGCCCGAGTTGCGGGTGCCCTTGCAATCTTGATCCGAGTTTCCGTAAAGTCCAAAGTTCTTCTCGCGGAAAATATCCGACGGCCGCCAGAACGGCGTAAAGAGCGGGACATCCGTGGCCCTTTGAAAGAATGATCTTGTCACGTTCCTGCCAGGCGGGATTTTTTGGATTATGTCGCGCTTTATAAAAATACAGCGCAACGAATATTTCTACAAGCGAAAGACTGCCGCCGGTGTGGCCCGACCCGGCCCTCTGGAGCATTGTGAGTATATCCTTTCGGATCTCTACTGCCTTTTTCTTAAGTTCTCTGACATTCGGTTGTTTTTGCATTTTTTGCTCTTCCTCAGGCTTATGCCCGTAATATTTCGCGGTTATTTCCCATGCATTAATACGGGATCTTTTAGCTTTTTTATTTTCCCCCTCACCTCATCCTGTTCCGGATCCAGCTGGAGCGATTTTTCCCACTGCGCCCTTGCTTTATCAAATAAGCCATCTTTAGAATAAGCATCGCCCAGATGGCTTCTGATAACAGGGTCCTCTTTCGCGATTGAAGCAGCCTTTTCAAGTTCCTTAATGGCTTCCTTTGTCATTCCTTTTTTAAAATACGCCCATCCCAGGCTGTCTATGTACGCAGGATTTTCCGGGTCAAGGGCAACGGCCTTATTTATCAGACTTACTGCTTCATCTAAATTTTTGCCGGCTTCGGCAAACATGTAGCCGATGTAATTGTACGCCTCGGCAAAGGTAGGGTCCATTTCTATAGATTTTCTGAATTTTTCGACGGCCGTTTTTGTTTCGCCCATTTTTTCATAGATAACGCCCGCACAAAAATATACCTTGGCGTCTTGCGGAAACTTAACCATTGTCTCCTTCAGTAAACCAAGGGCTTCGTCAAATCTTTCTTCCTCGGTATAAAGGTAACCCAGCGCCAGATATGCGGCGGTACTGTCCGGGGATATGCTGAGAGCAATTTTATATTCCCTTACGGCATCGTCTACTCTATCTGTTTTATGGTAGCAGTGCGCAAGGCGCATGTATGAAGCTGCGCTTAAAGGATCTATTTTCAGAACCTGTTTGTAGCTTTCGGCAGCCCGGTCATAGCTTCCCTCTGATTCTAAAATAACGCCCCGGAGCATATACGCTTCGAGGTATTCCGGAGAAAGCTCTATTGCCCTGTTTACCCGGCGGAGCGCTTCCTCGTTTTTTCCAAGCTGTCTCTGTATTATGGCCAGATTAAAATGGAGGAGGGGATTATCCTCTTTTTTTTCAACGAGTTTCTCATAGAGAAGCGCGGCCTCCCGCACTTTTTTTTGTATCACAAAAACATCCGCCAGCGAAGCAAGGGCCGTGATATCTTCCGGATCATACTCGATTATCTTTTCATACTCTCTTTCCGCCGCGGCAAAGTTTCCGTGGGAAGTATGAATTAAAGCCAGTAAAAAACGTGCTTGCGGGTTTTTTGGGTCGGCAGCCTTTACCGATTCGAACTCTTTAACCGCCCGGCCCTCTTCTCCGAGAACAAGATAGTCCACACCTAATTTGAGGCGGGCCAAAGCGGAATGCGGATTGTATTTCAAACTTTTCTTATATTCTCTGATCGCAAAATCAGTCTTTCCCTTGTTGTCATAGATGATGCCCATTGTATAATGGGAAAGCGCCTTACTTTCTTTTTCTTCCGCGTAAAGCGACTTTTGTGGAAAAACGCAAAATAAACCCACCGTAAGGAGTAAAACAAAGCTCCTGAAAATCACGTGCTTAGCTGCTTTCCTGTCTTTATTTCTTCTTGTGCCTGTCTCTTCTGAGCCGCTTTTTTCTTTTGTGTGTCTTAATCTTGTGCCTTTTTCGTTTTCTTCCGCACGGCATGATTTACCCCCTTTTTGCTCGGTCGACAACTGCTCACTAATAGATCACTTTATTCAGCGGATACTCGATTATACCCTGGGCGCCGGCTTTTTTAAGGCGCGGGATTATCTCTTTTACCACCTGCTCGTCAATGATTGTATCTATGTCAAACCATCCTTTTTCCGAAAGGGAAGAAACAGTCGGCTTTTTCATTGCCGGCAGTATTGCTATCACCTTGTCCAGATTCTTCTCTAAGACGTTCATTTTAAGACCCACTTTTTGTTCGGCAAGTATCGCCCCCTTCAAAAGCATTACTATTTTTTCGATCTTCTTTTTTTTCCAGGAATTTCGCCAGGCTTTTTTATTCACGACAAATTGAGTAGTGGATTCGCATATGGTATCGATGATCCGCAGGCCGTTTGCCCTGAGCGACGACCCCGTTTCCGTAACCTCGACAATGGCGTCCATGCCCATTTTTGTCTTGGCCTCCGTGGCGCCCCAGCTAAACTCGATATCAGCCTTTATCCCCTTTTTTTTGAGGTAGGACTTTGTAACGCTTACGAGTTCGGTCGCTATTTTTTTATTTTTAAGGTCCTTAGCACTTTTTACCGGTGATGATTCGGGAACCGCAAGCACCCACCTAACGGGCCGGAGGCTTTGCTTGGCGTATACAAGTTCGGCGGCCTTTATAACCCTTGACCCATTCTCAAGAACCCAGTCCCTGCCCGTAATGCCGCAGTCGATTATACCGCTCTCAACATAACGCGACATCTCCTGCGCCCTGAAAAGCACCGCTTCAAGTTCCGCGTCGTCTACGGAGGGAAAGTAACTTCTCGCCGATACGTTCACATTGAAGCCCGCCTTTTTGAACAACTTAACCGTCAGATCCTGTAGGCTACCTTTGGGTATGCCCAGTTTCAGCTTCATCTTTGTGGTTTTCCTTATTTTTTTTGCGTGAGTATATCTTTTTGCTTTTCTTTATTCGCGGTCCCGGGTTTATGAGCCAACGTCTTCGTATTTTTACCTTTTTTTCACGCTTCATTGTCAAGATTTTAATATAGTATAGCTCAATCGCAGAACGGTGTCAAGCGCAACGTCTCAAAACGGAATTTCTGGTTGGAATACGATTCGATCAACCATCGTTTCTTCGGTGATTTTTGTTTTCACGGGGTTTCTGTAGAAAGTGGTATTTCCGCGTTTATACAGGAGGCATGGTATGCCTTTGCTTCTTAGGCGGCTGTAGTGATTCCGGCATTCCTTTGCGCAAACATTTATCCTGTACATCTTCTGGGCGCGTGATATCATCGGACAAAAACGCGTAGTAGAGATATTGACAAATGGCGTGTACAGCGATACTTTGAATTTCAGACCCTCAAAATTAAGACCCTGGACAAGGTTATTAAACTCGATTCTTTTTATGCCGAAGCACGATAAAAATCTCTGCACCGACGGTGCGTTTACAAAGGAGGACTTTATCCCCTGCCGGTAAAGCTTTCCCGGCGGCACATGCGCTATTATTTTTATTTTTCCGTTCTTTGTCCTTACTCCGTAGGGCGGCTGTTTTTCGAGAACATGTGCCATGGCCGGATCGCGATTCTGCCTGGCAAGCAGTCTTCCGATGGATAATTTGAAGCGCTTATATCTCTTTGACAATACTTCGAGAACCCCCCAGTCATTAACGACAATTTCACAATCCACCGGATGTGACCCTAAAAACTTAAAAATCCTTTCCAGCTTAATCAACCCGCTTTCGGTAACAAAAGGGGTCATAAGCGTAAAATGTAGACTTCTTTTTTTCGCAAACGTAAGCGCAAATTTTACGTCCTTGACCGATGGAATGAGATTTTGGCAAAATTCAGCGCCGAAATAAATTCTCCGGTAACGGGGACGGTAATATTTGAATTTATCCGGGTTTGTTATATGTATCGCTTTTTCCATGGCTAATGTATAAAAACCGACGGGTAATAGCAATCGTACAGATTACATTTTTTGTTGAATGTTTTTTTAAATAAATTTTTGCATTTTTCGATATATTCTGTCCTGGAAATATTTTTGTTTTCCAAAAAATCGAGTGATTTTCTTATAAATTCCGTGGCTTGGATTTTGCCCCGCGTGGGAAGATTCCTGTCAAGCACCTTGAGTGAAGAAACGCCCATTTTCTTAAGATCGTATATCGCGCAAGCACCGCAGCCCTGGATGTGTTTTTTTGTCCAAAAAGTGAAATCTTCCGTTTTACCGGTCGCCCGCCCGCTTGCCTGAAGTATTTTACGGCGCTTAAAATGTGTGCGACAGCCGCCGTTGAACCCTCTTTTCGGCTGACGTGAGCTACTGAAAAAATACACATTTTTTCTGCCCCTGCCCTCTTTTCTGGGTTTCCCGCTCATTTCCTTGCAGTAGGTGCAAAAACCGTCCACGAAAAAGCATAAATCGTGGATAATAAACACCTCGTACTCCATTGCGGCGTCCTTCCGGACAATGCTTTCTATTTCTTTTATCGTCACCGCCCGTGGAATAACGAGACGCGTTGCGCCCAGTCTTTTATAAAATTTCGCGCTTTCCCGATTAAATATTACCGCGTCGGTGCCAATAACGACATCCTTATCTTTCAAAAGGGCTCGGGGGGTATTGACGAGAAGCCCGAAATCCGCGAATATAATACCGTCGACGCCGAGCGCCAGCGCTTCCTTTATGATCCGAACAGCGCATTCGTAGTGCTGTTCCATATAGAAAAAGGCATTTACGGCGACATGGATTTTTGTTTTTAATTTGTGAGCGGCGGAAACGGCTTTTTCGAGGTCGGAGAATTTTGTAAAATTGGCATGGGTCGCGCGTTGGCTTATGGAAAAATCACTGAACCTTTTCCTCCACGCTGTTGGTTCGATGCCGCAGAAAAATTCGTTTGCACCGGCTTCGGCAAGCGGTTTTACTTCTTTTTTGTCGGTTAGTGGGGATTTTATTTTCATTTTTTTTGCAAACTTCCGAAAATAAACTGAGGGAGATTTAATTCGCGATCTTTTCGGCTTCTTCGACGCTGTATACTCACCCGATGCAACGCCTTGACAGGACCTGAACCTCTCTTCGGATGGCCAAATTACACCGGTTGCTGCCGGCCAACGCAAGTCATGACCCCGTCCACCTGGCTTGCAAAAAGTTCACCGTAACGAGGGTGTTTTTCCAAAAGTTCTTCGTGGGTACCGCAAGTAATTTTTGAACTGCTTTCTAAAAAATACACCATATCCATTTTCTTCACCGTTGAAAGTCTGTGTGAAATAACTATTATGCTGGAATTTTTAAATTCGCGGTTTATGTTATTCATAACAGCGTCCTCCGTTTCGGAATCAAGAGACGACATCGCCTCATCCAGGATCAGAATTTTCGGATTTTTGATGACGGCCCTTGCAACCGCGATTCTCTGTTTCTGGCCCTCGGATATCCTGCAGGCCATCTCACCTATTGTTGAATCATAGCGGTTCGGGAGATCCATTATGAAGTCGTGCGCCAAAGCGAGTTTCGCGGCACGGAGAATATCTCCTTTGGTTGCGTTTTCGGCGCCGTAGGATATGTTGTTCGCGATCGTATCGTTCCACAAAAAGGGTTCCTGGAGCGCCACGCCCATACACGATTTCAGGGACTCGAGTTTTATTTTTTTTATGTTCATTCCGTCTATAAAAATAGATCCTCCGGACTCGCCATAAAGCCGCATAAGAACGGAGAGGATCGAGGTCTTACCGCATCCGGAAGGCCCGACGACGGCGACTTTGGAAAACGGCTCTATGGTAAAGCTGATATTCTCAAGGACGGGATGCTTTTTTTTGTAGGCAAAAGAAACGTTTTTGAATTCTATGCGGCCCCCGGTTATATCATGGCAAACAGCGTCTTTTTGTTCAGATATGGGTGTTTTT
>Ga0180434_10010252_pt1 | contig 10068 bp, 13 predicted proteins | sample SS_ome_7_FD_132453 | JGI IMG/M metagenome (GOLD analysis project Ga0180434, IMG submission 132453) | Hypersaline lake sediment archaeal communities from the Salton Sea, California, USA - SS_1_D_2 metaG | ecosystem: Environmental > Aquatic > Non-marine Saline and Alkaline > Hypersaline >... | reverse complement strand
AGGGAGGAGGGCTGATGCGGATCCTCGGGCGGATGTCCTTCCAGGCGAAGCTCCTCGTCGCGTTCGTCCTGATCGTCTTCCTGACGTCGCTGGCCGGGTATCTGTTCATCAACCAGTCGGTGAAGCGGGCCTTCTCCGAGTTCACGGTCACCACGTACACGCCGCAGGAGCGGGCCGTCCTTCAGCTCGTCCGCGCGTTCTACGAGCAGACGGGGAGCCTCGACGCCGTGATCTCGTTTCTCGAGAGGGGACGTCGCGAAGTCCCGGTCCTCCTCGTCGATTCGGATCGCACCGTCGTCTACGCCCCGGATCCCCGAATCGTCGGTCGCCGGCTGTCGGCGGACCAGCTGGAGGAAGGGGTGACGATCGATCTGGCCGACGAGGAGATCTGGACGGTGATCCCGTCCCGCGTCGTCCTCGGCCAGGCGATCCTCGAAGAGGGATTCCTCCGGACCACCCGTCGATCGCTCTGGCTCTCCGGCCTCGTTGCGATGGCCGTCGCGATCCTCCTTTCGGTTCTCCTCCTTCGCCAGGTCACGCGGCCGCTTCGGCGCCTCGACGCAGCGACCCGTCGGATCGCCCGAGGGGAGTTCGACGAACGGGTCGGGATCCACACGTCCGACGAGATCGGGCGCCTCGCCCAGTCGTTCAACGAGATGGCCGAGAGCCTCGATCGGGCCGAACGGACGAAGAAGCAGATGATCGCCGACGTTTCCCACGAGCTTCGGACCCCGCTCGCCGCTGTCCGCAGCGTCCTCGAAGGCCTCCGGGACGGACTGATCGAACCGACGCCGGAGACGCTCGCCTCCTTGCACGACAAGATCCTTCTGACGACCCGGCTGGTGCGCGATCTTCACCAACTGACGCTCGCCGACGCCGGCCGGCTGTCAATCCGGCCGGCTCCGTGCCGGATCGACGCGGTCGTCGACACAATCGTCGAAACGATCGGCGTCCAACTGGAGGACTCGAGCCTCCGTCTCGACCGGAAGATCGCCGCCGACCTTCCCCCGGTCCTCGTCGACCGTCAGCGGATCGAACAGGTCTTCCTCAACCTCCTCGCCAACGCGATCCGCCACACGCCTGAAGGAGGGACGATTTCGATCTCCGCCGCCGAGCACAGCGAGGGGGTCCTGACGAGCATCTGCGACACCGGTCCCGGGCTGACGGAGACCGATATCGCCCACGTCTTCGACCGGTTCTACCGCGCCGACGACGCGCGAACGAGCGACGGTGGAGCGGGACTCGGTCTGTCGATCGCCAAAGCGCTCGTCGACACGCAGGGCGGGAGCATCTGGGCGGAGAACCGACCGTCCGGCGGGGCGTGCTTCCACGTCCACCTGCCGACGGAGTAGCCCGACCCCGCATCGATGCCCCGCTCGAAAAGGGGTGTGCCGCCGTCCTCTGGGACGACGGCACGGACTACGTCGGTGACCAAGAGGGTCGTCTCAATCTGCTACTCGATCGCCTCCAGCTTCAGCTCGAGAACCTCGACAAGCTGCTCGATCCAATCGAGGTCTCGGTGAGGCATCCCGCGTCCGATTTGAGACCGTCCGGTCGTCCCGCCGGAGGATTGAAGGCCCTGGCCGACCTGACCGCGGCTTCCGGTCCCCTGTCTCATCCCCGGAGCTTGTCCTCCGAGCGCCGTCCCGAAGCCGCCTCGCTGCATCCGGCCGGAGAAGCCTTCGTCCGACGCGGCATCGCCGAACCGCTCCTGTAGGCGATCGAGGACTTCGGGGTCCTCGCTAAGCCGCTCCTCCAGCCGCCCGAGTATCTCCTCTCGAAGGGCGGAAGCCGCTCCCGCGCCGCGCTGCCCGAAGATGCCACCGACGCCGCCCCACGGCAGGAAGACCGCGCCGCGATTCCCCAGGAGCCCGGGAAGGAACTCGGCAAAGATCTCGCCCTGCTTCATCGTCAGGATCTCCTTGATCCGATCGATCGCGTCCTCCGCGTGCTCGTACGCTGCTTGAACCTGCGCTTCGGTCTCGGCGCGGAACGCCTCGAGGATTTCGTCGAGCTCCTCCGCCGTTCCGTTGAACGCGATCATCTCTTGCTCGAGCTCGGCCCTACGAAGCTCGAGCGCGTCACGCTCCTCGAGAAGCCCCGCGAGAAGCCCGTGGATCTCTTCCATCTGCTCACGCGTCAGCTCCATGCGGTTGACGAGGACGAGAAGCGATAGATTGACCCCCTCGACTTCGTCTTCCCCGGCCCCGGACAGGACCTGCGTGCTCGCCGGAATCGCCGCGATTAGTCCCAACAGGACGACCACCGATGCGATCCGTATTCGTTTTCCTCTCATATCCGATTCCTCCTTTTCGTCACACGGTCACTCGAACGGTACGGGGCGGCGGTGAACGGTTCGGTCCAAACCTGTGGCGGGAGTGTGAAGAGTCCGACCGGTTGAACGGGGCGGCGGTGCTGTGACAAACTTGCACCGCGGTCCCGTCGGTGAAAGGAAGCGGGGATGAAAAAGGTCGGATGGCTTGCTCTTGCGCTGATCGCTGCGTGCTCGTGGCCCGCGACATCGGTTCGGATCGTCTGCTCGACGACGATCGTCGGAGACGTTGTCGCTCGGATCGCCGGGGAGGGAAACGGTGTCACGGTTCTCCTTCCTGTCGACGCCGATCCCCACGCGTTCGAGCCGACGCCGCAGGACCTCGTCGCGATCGCGCGCGCGGACGTCGTCTTCCTGAGCGGAGCCGGATTGGAACGGAACCTCGATCCGATCCTGGGGACCGCAACGGGGCCCGTCGTTTCCCTCTCCGACGGGCTCGAACTCCTCGGCCTCGACGGGCCGAACCACGAAGGGGAGAAATCCGACGAGCACGACCACGGGGAGGCCGATCCGCACGTCTGGTTCGATCCGACCAACGTCGGCGCTTGGGTCGATCGAATCGCCGCCGTGCTGAGCGATCTGGACCCCGCCGGGGAGCCCGCGTACCGCGCGCGGGCCGCGGCATATCGCTCGGAACTGGCCGAACTCGACGCGTGGATCGAGGAGGAAGTAAAGCGACTTCCGGAGGAGAGACGCCTCCTCGTCACCGATCACGCCGTCTTCGGTTACTTCGCGGCGCGGTACGGATTCGACCAAATCGGGACGGTCTTCCCGGGTCTGAGCAGCCTCGCCGAGCCGTCGGCCCGAGACCTCGCGGCGTTGGAGAACGCGATCGCGTCGCTCGGCGTCCCGGTCGTCTTCGTCGGGACGACGGTCAATCGATCGTTGGCCGAGCAGGTCGCGGCCGACACCGGAACGGAGATCGTCGTCGTCTACACCGGCTCGCTGAGCGGTCCGGACGGGCCGGCCGCCAGCTATCTCGACCTGATGCGCTACAATGTGACGGCCATCGTGAACGGGCTGTCGGAGGCGCCATGACACGCCGTGAGTGCCGACCGAGGCAGAGCGGTTCGCGCCGACTTCCCTTCGGGCGGCGTGCTCTCGCCGTCCATCTGGCCGACGCGCCGGCCGTCGCGGTTTCGGGTCTCTCCGTGACCCTCGGCGGACGAGCGGCGTTGACCGGTGTTACCTTCGAACTGGCCGCCGGCAAGCAGCTGGCCATCGTCGGTCCGAACGGCGCTGGGAAGACGACGCTCCTGCGGGCCCTCGCCGGGCTCGTTCCGCCGTCGGGCGGGCAGGTCCGCGTCCACGGGCACGGCCCCTGCGGCCACATCTGCATCGCCTACGTCCCGCAGAAAAGCGGGATCGACTGGCGGTTTCCGGTCACGGTCTACGACGTCGTCATGATGGGGCGGATCCAGCGGATCGGACCGTTCCGCCGCGCTGGCGCGAACGACCGTCGCATCGTCCGGGAGGCCCTCGCCGCGGTCGAACTTTCCGACCTGGCGCGTCGGCAGATCGAAGAGCTCTCCGGTGGCCAACAACAGCGGATGTTTCTCGCGCGTGCCCTCGCGCAAGAAGCGGACCTCGCGCTCCTCGACGAACCGCTCGCCGGTCTCGACCTCCACTCCCGAAACGAGGTCCTCGAACGGATCGCGGGCCTTCGAGATCGCGACGTGAGCGCGATCGTCGCCCTCCACGACCTGGGGACCGCTGCTTCCTCGTTCGACGAAGTCCTTCTCCTCAACCGAAGGATGATCGGCCACGGGTCGGCCGGCGCGGTGTTCTCCGAGACGAACCTTCGCGAGGCGTACGGAAGCTGCCTCCACGTGGCCGAAGGGGAATCTGGAACGTTCGTCGTCCACGACACGGCCTGTACAGGAGGCGACGATGGGCCTCTTTGAGGCGATCGTCGAGCCGTTCCGCTACCCATTCATGGTCCGAGGCCTGATCGCCGCCACGTCGGTCGGGGGGCTGTGCGCCGTCGTCGGCTCGTTCGTCGTCCTCCGAGGGATGGCGTTCATGGGGGACGCGATCGCCCACTCAATTCTGCCCGGACTGGCCGGCGGCGTCCTGACCGCGGGACGCGGGGATCGCCGGGCGCTCTTCTGGTGGGCTCTCGGCACGGCGGTCCTCGTCGCCCTCGGAATGGGATGGATCAGCGAACGGGGACGCGTCCGCGAGGACACCGCGATCGGCATCGTCTTCGCCGGGATGTTCGCCCTCGGAATCGCTCTCATCTCCACCGTCCGCGGGTTCGCTGTCGACCTCGTCCACTTCCTGTTCGGCAACGTCCTCGGGGTCTCGAACGCCGATCTGATATTGATCGGCGCGTTCGGCGGCTGCGTCCTTCTCCTGCTGCTGGTCTTCTACAAGGAGCTGGTCGCTGTCTCGTTCGATCCGACGCTGGCGCGAACGCTCCGCCTGCCGACGTCCGCGTACCGATACCTCCTCTTCGTCCTCGTCGCGGTCACCGTCGTCGTCTCGCTGCAGACGGTGGGCGTCGGGCTGATGCTCGCCATGTTGATCGTCCCCGCGTCGACGGCGTTCCTCCTCGCACGCCGCCTCCCCCGGATGATGGCGATCGGCGCGCTCCTCGGCGTCCTCTCCGGCGCGATCGGCCTGTACCTCTCGTTCTACGGGAGTGTCGCGTCGGGCGCGGCGATCGTCCTCGTCGCGATCGCGTTCTTCTTCTTGGCTCTTCTCCTGTCGCCGTGCAGGGGTCTCTTCAACAGGCTTCGGAGAAGCTAGCCGCTTCCCCGAACGCGCCTCACCGTAACCGCACGGTCTCCTCACCGAGCCTCCACCGACGCACCCTACGAGGGAACGGTGATGAGAACAGAATCGTTTGACAGAAACGAAACTGCGTCGGAAGGCGGAGGAAGGAGGCCATTACGAACCGCAAGACGCTTCGAAGCGCGAATCGTCACCCGCGCTTGAGCGCCGGACGTTCGGCCGCTACCGTCTGCGGCGTGGACATCGAACTGCGGTCCGTCACGCCCGAGGATCGACCCCGAATCGTCGAGATCTCGTCGCAGATCTGGGACGGCCACGACTACGTCCCCGAGCTGCTCGACGAGTGGTTCGCCGACGCGGACGGCGAGGTCGTCGGGGCGGTCCTCGACGGCAGCCTCGTCGGGTTCGCTCGGCGGACGTGGTTCGCGCCCCGCCTCGCGTGGTTCGAGGGGATCCGGACCGATCCGGCCTCCCGCGGCCGCGGCGTCGGCCGAGCCATCACCGAACACCTGATCCACCGGGCCGAAGCGGCCGGGGCGGAACGGATCAGTCTCTCCACGTACGTCGACAACGAAGCGTCGATCCACATCATCGAATCCTGCGGCTTCGAGCGTGTCGCGACGTTCGTCTATCGCGAGCGGCCCGCGGACGCGCCTCCGATCGAGGCGAGCCCGGATGCCGATCCGTGCATCGTGGCCGTCACGGAAGAGGAGACGATCGACTTCGTCGCCGATTCCCCGTTTCTGCGACTGGCCAACCGGCGCTTCCCCCGCGGGTGGCGGTTCTTCCCGTTCGACCACGATCCCGCCGCGGCCGTCGCCCGGATGAGCGTGCGCCTCGGATGGCGAAGCAGCCGTCTATCCGGGGGCGGAGATCGCGACCATGGTCCCGGCTGCTGATGGGCGAGTCGCCGCGGCCGATCCCCTCTTGGAGGAGCACGGGTTCGCGCTTTGGGCCGACGGCGATCCCGACGTCTTCCTCTACGAGCTCTCACTGGAAGGGCCGAAGGACGGGGGCTGAACGATCGACTATGATGAGGCCGGAGGCCTCTCAACAGGACGGAGACCGATGGGCGATCCACGGCCGGACCTCTCGGAGCAGGAGCGGGCGCGATACGCGCGCCACCTCGTCCTTCCCCAGATCGGCGAGGAGGGACAAAGGAGGCTGAAGGCGGCGCGCGCCCTGATCGTCGGGGTTGGTGGGCTCGGCAGCGCCGCCGCGCTCTATCTCGCAGGAGCGGGCGTCGGCCGGATCGGGATCGTCGACGACGACGACGTCTCCTTCTCCAACCTTCAACGCCAGGTCCTCCACGGAGAGAGAACGCTCGACCGCCCGAAGGTCGAGAGCGCCGCGTCGCGCCTCGCCGATCTGAATCGGGACGTCGCCGTCGAGACGTTCCCCGCTCGGTTCGAGCCCGACCTCGGCCGGCGGATCGCCCGCAACTACGACCTGATCGTCGACGGAACCGACAACTTCGAGACGCGCTACGCGATCAACGACGTCTGTCTCGCCCTCGGAATCCCCTACGTCTACGGCGCCATCTTCCGCCTCGAGGGCCAGGTGAGCCTGCTGTGCACCGACAACGGCCCGTGCTACCACTGCCTCTTCCCCGAGCCTCCGGCGCCGGAGACCGTCCTGACCGGCGAGGAAGCCGGGATCCTCGGTGCCGTCCCCGGGACGATCGGAACGCTCCAGGCGACCGAAGCGATCAAGTGGATCGTCGGCATCGGCACACCGCTCGCCGGCCGGCTCCTCGTCTACGATGCGGCCGGGATGCAATTCGAGGAGATCTCGATCGAGAAGAACCCGGCCTGCCCGGCGTGCAGCGGATAGTCCTCCTCACCGTCTTCGGGCGCGCGTTCATCTCGCTATACTGGATGTCAAGAAGAGAGGTTCATTTCAGCGAGATCGCTGAGGGGCCGCCGCGCCGGAAGGGGCACACCCATGACGCAGTACCGCAAGGTCGGGGACGAAACACAACCTTGGCACAAGCTGCGTCGGTTCCGCCCGGTCACTCGGCTTCCCGGCAAACGGCGCGCTTGGCTGGCCCTGATGCTCGTCGTCGTCGGCTACTTCGCTCCGCTCTGGGTGCAGCGGGCTGGAGGGGCCGACGTCTGGGGCGTCGTGGCGGGAGGCCTCCTCTGTCTCGGAGGGGTCGTTCTCGGCTGGCGCGCGCGGGACTCCCGCGGCCGCGGCATCGCCTGGACCACCATCGTGATGGGTAGCGCCTTCACGCTCGCCTACCTCGTTGCGTTTCGGGCCCTGAGGGCGTAAACCGCCGGTTGCGCGAAACGTTCCGATCAGGCGCTCACGCCGACTTCTTCGTGGGACGACGTCACGAGGTCCATCACGGTGCGCCCACGACGATCGAACCATTCGGTCCAGCCGGCCGCCGCAAGGACCTCCAACCCATACTCGCCGGGCGGAACGGTACGATCGTCGTGCTCTCTCGCCCGGAGACGCTCGATCACCCAGCACGCCTCCGTCATCGAGCCGACCGAGAAGAGGAAGCGAGAGGCCGACGGACCGGGGCCGTCGGCTCGAGGGACGGCTCTCCACACCCGATACAACATCACATCCTCCCTGGCCGGTTCACGCTCTCCCTTCGGTACAGCCGCTTGGGGAGAGGGGTGGAGTGGGACGCTCCACCCCCATCGCACTGCGGAGAAGCCACGGCCGAGTCCGGAAGGGAGTCGACCGGCCGTGTCCCTTCAGCGACCGACCGCCGACCCGTGCCGCGCGAAACGACTTCCCCCGATGCTGCCGGACCTCGGATCGACCCCACCCTGCGGCCCGACGGCCGCGGAGGCGCACCGGTGAACCGATCCCGACGGCCAACGGGGAACGCCCGAATCGGCCGACACCGCGCGCAACAGCTTGGCGATCCACACCCGTTCGGGCGGCAACGACCGCAACGCGTCCTTCATTTCGCTCACCTCCGACGCCGGAGCCGCTCGCCTTCGCGCGCGGCTCCGGTCGCGTTCTTTCCTAGATGAGGACGAGCCTTCTCTCCCGTGCGGGGGAGCCGAAGCGCTCCATCACGTCGAGCCCCCCGTCGTCGTACCACTCCTTCCAGCCGCCGACGGAAAGGACCTCGAGCCCGAACTCGCTCGTCAAGACGGAGGGATCCTCATCCTGACGCGCCCGGAGGGCCTCGATGACCTCGTGGCCGGCCGCCGCCGAAGGCACGGGAACGAAACGCCGATGCGCGTGCCCCAGCTCGACCCCGACCGGGCGATTGATCGCGTTCCACACTCGGTAAAACATCTGAGCCTCCCTTACGGAAAGATGCCCCGCTGCTCGTAGACCGCTTCCAACCGCTTGAGCGCGACGATGAGCGCTGCCGTTCGCGGATCGACACGGAATTCGCGCCGCGCCCCTGCGACCCGCTCGTACCCTCCGAGCAGCTTGCAGCGAAGCTTCCGATCGACCTCGTCGAGGTCCCACGACTGGCTCTGCTTGTTCTGGAGCCACTCGAAGTAGCTCACGATCACCCCGCCCGCGTTGCACAGGATGTCAGGGATCACGTCGATCCCGTTCCGTTGGAGGATGCGATCGCCCTCGGGGGTCGTCGGCCCGTTCGCCCCCTCCGCGACGAGATCGACCGACAGGAGCGGAGCGGTCTCTTCGGTGATCTGCGCCTCAAGCGCCGCCGGGATGAAGACCTCAGCGCGCCTTGACAGAAACTCCACGTGCGTGACGGCGCGGGCCGCCTTGTACCCCGCCACGGTCCCGTGCACGGCGGCATGGTCCAACAGGGATTCCGCATCGATAACGTCGGCGACGATCGCCCCGCCGCGATCCTCGACGCCCACCAACCGGGCTCCCAGTCGTTGGAGCAGCCGGGCGGCCCAGGATCCGACGTTGCCGAATCCCTGGACGATGAAAGTCTTGCCCTCGATGGAGAGGTCGCGATCCTCCATCCACCGCTCGATGCAGTAGACGACTCCCTGACCGGTCGCCTTGTCGCGGCCGATACTCCCGCCGGCCTCGAGCGGCTTCCCGGTCACGACGTGGAGGCTCCGATTGCGTTCCAGCGGCGGCATCATCGTCAGGTAGGTGTCGAGGATCCACGCCATTACCTGAGGATTGGTGTTCACGTCCGGTGCGGGGATGTCGTACTCGGGGCCGATGTTTCCGTTCAGCGCGTAGGTAAACCGCCGAGTGATCCGCTCGAGCTCTCTGCGGGAGTAGGAGGACGGATCCATCTGAATCCCTCCCTTGGCTCCGCCGAACGGGATCTCGACGATCGCCGACTTCCACGTCATCCACGTCGCCAGCGCCCTGACCTCATCCAGATCGACGGACGGATGAAACCGAAGACCCCCCTTGAACGGGCCGAGACTGTTGTTGTGCTGGACCCGATATCCGGTGAAGACCTCGATCCTGCCGTCGTCCATCTGGACGGGGAAGTGGACCGTGATCTCGTTGGTCGTGTGATCCAGGATCCTCTCCAAGGCCGGATCGAGTGCCATGGCCCTCGCGGCGCGTTGGAATTGGAGGCGGCACATGTCGTGCAGACTCCGGCGCGTCGCGAGACGGCCCTCCAACACAGCGCTCCCCGCTCGTGCAGCCATGCTCCCTCCTTCTCTTCCGTGCGACTCCCCGTTCGGACGTTCTGGCGTACCGTCCCGAACCCCGTTTCGGCATGACCATAGAGCGTGGCAAGCGCGTCACCTAGGGCGTTTTGACGAAATCGAGGCGTCATTCGAGAGGAAGGGAATCGACGGGGTACAACGGAATCGTCGGCAGACTGCACGGTCGGAAGACCAAGATGACGAAGCGATGCCGTGTCATTTGACAGGGGCCGACGCGGCGAACGGCAAGTAGTCCGGTTCCGGGTCTCCGGTGCGTCGGAGGGCGGCTAGAGGATCTCCTCGATGATCGAGTGATAGAACGGCGTGATGCGGGCCCGCTCCTTCAGGTTCTCGAGATCGATGATCGTGACCCGCCTGCCCTTCGTGACGATCACCTTCCGATCCCGGAAGCGTTTCAGCGCT
>Ga0180434_10010251_pt1 | contig 10069 bp, 4 predicted proteins | sample SS_ome_7_FD_132453 | JGI IMG/M metagenome (GOLD analysis project Ga0180434, IMG submission 132453) | Hypersaline lake sediment archaeal communities from the Salton Sea, California, USA - SS_1_D_2 metaG | ecosystem: Environmental > Aquatic > Non-marine Saline and Alkaline > Hypersaline > Sediment... | reverse complement strand
TTGCACGGCACGGCGTTTCGGAAGGCGAGGCGGAAGACGTCCTGGCCCGGCCTCTCGAAGATCGTCCCGGTGCGGAGGGATCGCGCATCGCGATCGGCCAGACACGTGCTGGACGATACCTGCGCGTAATCTACGTCCCGGATCTCGAGCCTGATTCGCTTTTTGTGGTCACGGCCTACGAACTGGGACCGAAGGCGTTGAAGGCGCTCCGTCGTCGCCGGAGGAGAAAGAGGTGAACAAACCGAAGTTCCCGCCCGGGTGGGATGAGGATCGCGTTCGTCGCGTGCTCGAGCACTACGACAAGCAATCGGATGAAGAAGCTCTCGCCGAGGACGAGGCTGCCTTCGAAGAAACCACCCACGCGATGGTCGAGGTCCCGGTCGAGCTCCTGCCCGAGGTGCGCGAACTGATTGCGAAACGCCGGTCAGCCTAGAGTCGTACACAGAACGGCTACTCCGGTATCTCATCGCGCTTCTTTAGAAGTGCATTGTAATCGTCCATCGAATCCCGAAACGCCTGCTCCGGCTCATCGGCCGAGCGCGCCTGAAGGTGATCACGTCCCGGATCCCACCACGAGAAAAGCGCAGGCCACCGCATCGGATAACCGGGTCGGCCCAGGCAGTTATGGTTCAGCTGAACGAAAAGAAATATTCAACGAACAGTTAGTCAACCGTGTTGGCCAGAAAAAACCAAACGCCTTTGGTCTGTACGACATGCATGGGAATGTTTGGGAGTGGTGTCAGGATTTGTATGAACAGGGCTATCCAGGCCGGGTCTTTCGAGGCGGCAGCGCATACTCTTTCTCTTTGGTCTGTGATTCAACAAGTCGTCATTATGATGGATATGGACACTACCTACGTCTTTTTGAGGTCGGTTTTAGACCGGTCTGTTCATTGCCTTAAGTGGATAGTGATCTTCAATTCGATTGTCATTAGCCAACATTGCGGACCAATGCGGAACGGTAATGAGCGAGAAAAAATGGAAGGAATTGAACCCTATTAGGGAAATAAATGGGGAGTAGTATTCTACCTGTTTCTTGACGCCTGAAAAAGGTGGGATACACGAACAGGAAAAAACTCAATAAAATCGGATTTGATTGTCCACAGTGTCCGATCCGTCGCATGATCCGGCCCTGCGACCGGTCTATCCCCGCAAAAACCGCCCGGTATGGGAGGCAGCACACCCGGCCACCTCCTCCGGCGTGCCGCATACCACCACCTCGCCGCCGGCATCTCCGCCCTCGGGGCCGAGGTCGATGATGTGGTCGGCGGCGCGCATGACGTCCACATGGTGCTCGATGATGACCACGGAGCTGCCGCGGTCCACCAGGTCGTTCAGCACCTCGAGCAGGGTGGCAACCTCGGTCGTGTGAAGGCCCACCGTGGGTTCATCCAGCAGGTACAGCGTGTCAGCACCGCCGCGGCGGGCCAGCTCCGCTGCCAGTTTCACCCGCTGGGCCTCGCCGCCGCTCAGTGTATTTGCGGGCTGCCCCAGCGGCACGTACCCGAGCCCCACCCGGTCGAGAAAGCTCAGCGGGCGGCGGATCCGGGGAATATCACGGAAGAGCTCCAGGGCCTCGCTCACCTCTGTCGCCAGGATGTCGGCTATGGTGCGACCCTTGAACTTCACCGTGAGGGTGGCATCGTTGAACCGCTTGCCCTTGCAGGCCTCGCAGGTGATCCACACATCACTCAGGAAGTGCATCTCCACCCGGATCTGACCCCGCCCCTCACACCCGTCGCACCGGCCCTCCCCGGTATTGAAGCTGAAGCGGCCCGGGCGGTATCCCCGCACCTGGGATTCCGGCAGTGTGGCAAAGAACTCGCGGATGGCGGTGAAGGCGCCGGTGTATGTGGCCGGGTTGGAAGAAGGGGTCGCGCCGATGGGGTCGGCGTTCACCACCACCACCCGCTTCAGCCCCTCGGCCCCGCTGAACGCTCTCCAGCCCGCACCCAGCACCTCCATCACGAGGGTGGACTTGCCGCTGCCGCTCACCCCGGTCACCACGCAGATCACCCCCCTCGGAATCTTCACGTTCAGGTTCTTCAGATTGTGCAGGCAGGCGTTCCGGATCCGGAGGAAACCCTTCGGGGCGCGCCGCTGGTAAGTCCTCCCACTGATTTCCCCCCGCAAGACCCTGCCCGTGGGGGACGCGACCACGGCCGCCAGGTCCTGCGGCGGGCACGCCGCCATCACCTCCCCACCGCACCGCCCTGCACCCGGGCCCAGCTCCACCACGTGGTCGGCCGCCCGGATGACCGCCTCGTCGTGCTCCACCACCACCAGGGTGTTGCCAAGGTCCCGGAGATCCTTCAGGGTGGATATCAGCCGCTCGGTGTCGCGGGGGTGCAGCCCGATGGTGGGTTCATCCAGGACGTAGTTCACCCCGGTAAGCCGGTTTCCGATCTGGGTGGCCAGCCGGATGCGCTGCGCCTCCCCGCCGCTCAGCGTGGCCGAGGCGCGATCCAGGGTCAGGTACCCGAGCCCCACGTTCACGAGGAAGTCCAGCCGGTGGAGAACTTCCCGGAGGACAGGTTCAGCCACGGCCGCCTCGGAAGCCCTCGGTTCGAAGTTCCGGAAGAACGCCTGCGCCGCCTCCACGGTGAGGGCCAGGATCTCCCCCATCCGCTTCCCTCCCACCCGGACAAAGCGTGAGACCGATTTCAGACGATCCCCTTTGCACGCCCGGCACTCCCGCCGGATCATCACCGCTTCGAGGGTAGACCGGTGCCCCTCCCCCTCTTCCTTTCTCCGCACCCGGCGCTCGATCAACGGCACGATCCCCCGCCACGCCGTGTTCCACGTCAGTGAGGAGTTCTTCCCGGCACTCTTCCACTGGTGTTCGATCTTCACCTTGCGCTCCCCGCTGCCCTGGAGGATCACATTTCGCACCCGGGCCGGGAGTGCCTTCCACGGCTGCTCCGGATCGCCGCCCACGTCCCGGATGGCGGCCTCCACCACCGACCGCGAGATGCCCGCGTCCCGGATCAGGAGACGCCTCACGTTGTCCTGCAGCGCGCCTTCCAGAAGAGGCCGGTGAGGACGGACGATCACCCTGTCGAGATCCTCCTGGACGGTGGTGCCGAGGCCGTCGCACTCGGGGCAAGCGCCCACGTGGCTGTTGAAGCTGAAGTGGCGCGGGGTGAGGTCCTCCTCGAACACCACGCCGTGGTCCAGACAGGCAGGCACGGCTCCATGCAGGGTGACCTCCTCCCCCTCCACCAGAATGCCGGCGCGGTTCTTTCCGAGCCTGAAGGCCGCCTCCACCGCCTCTGCCAGCCGCCCCTGCACCCCCGGTTTCAGGGCCAGGCGATCCGTCACGACGAACGCAGCCTCCTCCCTGCCCCAGTCCGGGCAGGGCGCCTTGCGGAGATCCACCACTGCACCGGCAATCCGCACCCGGACGAATCCCGCACGCAGCAGATCGGCGCGCACCCCTTCCAGCACCTTCTTCGTTCTCCGCCGCCGGGGTGCGACATCAAGGCCGGGCAGATACAGCGGCGCCAGGATGAACGCCCGCTTCCCCGCCCCGCGCCGCATCACGCTCCGGGCCAGGGTGGACGGCTCCCAGGCCTTCATGATCTGGTCGCAGTGCGGGCAGTGCAGGGTGCCCATCCGGGAGAACAGCAGCCGCAGATAGTCGTGGATCTCGGTCACGGTGCCCACCGTGGACCACGGGTTCCGGGTGGCGCCCCGCTGGTCAATGGCGATGGCCGGACCCAGCCCCTCCAGCCGGTCCACGGGCGCCCGTTCCATCCGGCCCAGGAACCGGCGGGCGTACGTGCTCAGGCTCTCCACGAACCGGCGCTGCCCCTCTGCGAACAGGGTATCGAAGGCGAGGCTGGTCTTGCCGCTGCCGCTCACCCCGGTCACCACCGTGAAGGAGCCCACGGGAATATCCACATCCACCCCCTTGAGGTTGTGGGTACGGGCTCCGCGCACCTGGAGCATGGCTGTTTCCGGTGCGCCCGGTTTGCGCGCGGGACCCCTCGCCGCCACCGGAGCCCCCTGTGCAAAAAACGACCGGAGCGCCTGCCCGGTGTGGGATGTCGGGTGGGTTGCCACCGCCTCGGGTGTTCCGGTCGCCACCACCTCTCCCCCCCCGTCCCCGCCCTCGGGGCCCAGGTCGATGACGTGGTCCGCCACCTTCACCATCTCCAGGTTGTGCTCGATCACCACCACGGTATTGCCGGCGTCCACCAGCCGGCCCAGCGCATTCACCAGATGCTCCACCTCGTTGTGGTGCAGGCCGGTGGTGGGCTCATCCAGCAGGTACAGGGTGCGGCCGGAAGCCGGCCTCCGGAGCTCGGATGCGAGCTTGATGCGTTGCGCCTCCCCCCCGCTCAACGTGGTGGTGGACTGGCCGAGCTGGATGTATCCCAGCCCCACGTCCTTCATGGTGGAGAGGGTCTTCTTCAAGACGGGGATGTCGGAGAAGAACTCCAGGGCCTCGTCCACGGTCATCTCGAGCACCTCGGCAATGGACTTGCCCTTGAAGGTGGCTGTCAGGGTCTCGGCATTGTACCGCCGCCCCATGCATGTCTCACACAGCACCTCCACCTCCGCCAGGAACTGCATCTCCACGGTGATCTTCCCGGCACCCTTGCACGCCTCGCACCGGCCGCCCTTCACGTTGAAGCTGAACCGGCCCGGCTCGTACCCGCGGCTCCGCGCCTCGGGTGTGGATGCGAACAGCTGCCGGATGGTGGTGTAGAGCTTGGTGTACGTGGCCGGGTTGGACCGCGGGGTGCGGCCGAGGGGTGCCTGGCTGATCTCGATCACCTTGTCGAGATGCTGCACCCCCGTGATTGTCCGGTGGCGGCCCGGCACCTGGGTTGCACGGTACAGACGGCGCGCCAGGGCCCGCTTCAGGCAGAGGTTCACCAGGGTTGACTTGCCGCTGCCGCTCACGCCGGTAACCACCGTGAAGCAGCCGAGGGGAAAGGAGACGTCGATGTTCTTCAGGTTGTGTTCGGTTGCCCCGCATACGGTGAGTACCTTCTCCGGATCGACGGGCCGTCTCCGGTCAGGCATCGGGATCACCCGGGACCGGTTCAGGAACTGCCCCGTGATGGAGGCCGGGGTCCGGGCGATATCGACCACCGTGCCCTGGGCGACCACCTCGCCGCCCAGGCGGCCCGGGCCGGGTCCGAGGTCCAGGATGTGGTCCGCCGCCCGCATGGTCTCCTCGTCGTGCTCCACCACGATGACCGTGTTGCCCAGGTCCCGGAGACCGGCGAGGGCGGCAAGGAGCCGGTGGTTGTCCCTGGGGTGCAGGCCGATGGAGGGCTCATCCAGCACGTAGAGCACGCCGCGCAAGCCCGAGCCGAGCTGGGTGGCCAGATGGATGCGCTGCGATTCACCCCCTGCCAGTGTGGTGGACGTGCGGTCCAGGGTCAGGTACGAGAGCCCCACGGACTCCAGGAACCGGAGCCGGGTCACGATCTCGTGAAAGAGATCGCGGCCGATGAGGGTTTCTCTTTCTGAAAGCTCGAGCTCCTGAAAGAAGGCGACCAGCCCGGAAACGCTCTCGGCGGCGAGATCCGTGATGGACCGGCCGCGGAACCGCACGGCGCGCGCCTCGGGCCGGAGGCGGGAGCCCTCGCAGTCGGGGCATTGCACCTCGGACAGGTACCGGCGCTCGATGTTCTTCGAGTGGTTCTCCTTGTACGACGCCTCGATGAGCGGGATGATGCCCGGGAAGGGTTTCGTCTCCTCCTTCCTGAACGCGAAGGTCTTTCCCTCCCAGGTGTAGTCGAGGTCGAACAGACGGCTCCCGGTCCCGTGGAGAATCTTCTTCCGGTCCCCTCTCGACAGGTCGGCCCACGGCCGGTCAAAGGGAATGCCACTCTCCTCGCAGATGGTGCCGAGGCACGCCAGGGTCATGCTGCAGTAGGTGAGCCACCCCTTCGGGCTGGTGTTGGAGAGGGCACCGCCGGCGAGAGAGAGTGCCGGGTCGGGCACCAGCAGGGTCTCGTCCACGCCGCGAACACTCCCCAGCCCCGAGCAACGCGGACAGGCGCCGTGGGGGGAGTTGAAGCTGAAGAGACGGGGTTCCAGCTCGGCCAGGTCCAGGCTGCAGGCAACACAGGCGCGGCGCTGGCTGAAGGTGTGGACCTCGTCCTCGACGAGGGCCATCACCACCCCCTTGCCGAACCGGGCAGCGGCCTCCACGGATTCATCGAGACGACCGCGCTTCTCCGGAGAGGGTCTCAGCCGGTCCAGGATGATCTCGATGGTGTGGCGCCTGTACCGGTCCAGCCGATCCACCTCGTCCAGCCGCCGGATTTCGCCGTCGATACGAGCACGCACGAATCCCTTCTTGCGGAGATCTTCCAGCTCCTTGCGGTACGCACCGCGCCGATCCCGCACCAGCGGAGCGAGAAGGATCACCTTCTTTCCCTCCCAGCAGCGGAGAATGCGTTCGGCGATGCCGCCAACGGTCTCCTCGGTCACCTCGCGACCGCATTTCGGGCAATGCGGGGTGCCGAGGCGGGCATAGAGGAGGCGCAGGTGGTCGTAGATCTCGGTGATGGTGCCCACGGTGGACCGCGGATTCCGGCCCACGGTCTTCTGGTCGATGGACACGGTGGGGCTGAGGCCCTCGACGTGGTCCACCCTGGGCTTTTCCATGCCGCCCAGGAACTGGCGGGCGTACGCGCTCAGCGACTCCAGGAACCGGCGCTGCCCCTCCTTGCACAGGGTGTCGAAGGCGAGGCTGGATTTTCCACTGCCGCTCACCCCGGTCACCACCGTGAATGTGTCGCGGGGGAGGGAGACGTCGATTCCCTTCAGGTTGTGTTCATGGGCTCCCTGAACACGAATGGTGTTTGTATCCTTGATGGCCATTCCTGTATCTTTAGGGTTCGCGCAAGAATAACTCCCGCATTTTCAGGAGAAATTTTTGTTCAGGTTTGTGTTTCGGAAATCCGCTCCGAATCAGAGATTCCAGTGGTTTTCCGAAACGCGGACCTGGGCAAAAAGATCCCTGGTAATGCGGGAGTTATTCTTGCGCGAACCCTTAGCACCATCACGGAAAAAATCGTATCCGGGGTATTGAAAGCGAGGGCCGGACCATCCATCATCAGCCATGAACATGAAAAAACCCGGATTCAAGTTTCCCCACGTGTTTGTCCTGCTGACGGGCGTCATCTTCCTCTGCAGCCTGGCAACCTATGTGATCCCCTCCGGCGTCTATGACCGCGAGACCCGGCTGGTGGAAGGTCATGAGCGCATCCTGCTCAAACCGGGCACGTTCCGCCGGGTGGAGAAGCACTTCTCCCTGCAAGGCGTGCTCCTGGGCAAAAAGATCGAAGGGAAGGCCTCGCCGGTGGGCCTGCACGGGTTTCTCACCGCCATTCCCCGCGGCATGGAGAAGGCGGCGGACATCATCTTCTTCATCTTCATCATCGGCGGCGTGTTCGGCATCCTGCAGCGCACCGGGGTGATTGCCGCGGTCATCCAGCGGCTGCTGGATACCCTGGGAAAGTCCGGGGCACTCCTCACGGTGGTGCTGATGGCCGTGCTGGCGGCGGGAGGCTCCACCCTCGGCATGGGGGAGGAGTTCATCCCGCTGGTTCCGGTGTTTCTCCTGGTGTCACAACGGCTCGGGTATGACCGCATCTACGGCATGGCCATCGTGCTCCTGGGGGCTGATGTGGGGTTTGCCGCCTCCACCACCAATCCGTTCACCGTGGGCGTTGCCCAGGGCATCGCCGAGGTGAAGCTGATGAGCGGCATTCCCTTCCGGATGATCTTCCTCGTGGCAGCGCTGACGCTGGCCGTGGTGCATGTGCTCCGGTACGGCGCGCGCATCCGCCGCGATCCATCGACCTCCCTCCTGGCCCGCGAGGCTGACGGGCCGGAGGAGCCGGTTGACGAGGCCGTGTACCGCCCCCGCCATACGGCCATTCTCCTCGGCAGTCTTGCCATCTTCGCCTTCATCCTGTTCGCCACCCAGCAGTATGGGTGGTGGATGGCGGACATGGCCGGAGGCTTCCTCCTGATGGGGATCGCGGCCGCGGCAATGGCCCGGCTCAGCGTGGCCGATACGGCCCGGTCGTTCGTGAAGGGCATGGAGGAGATGCTGGTGGCTGCCCTGGTGGTGGGATTCGCCCGCGGTATTGCGGTGGTGCTTTCCGACGGCCAGATCATCGACACCCTCGTCCACGGCGTTGCCGGCGTCCTGCAGAATCTGCCCAGGGTGATCGCCGTGCTGGGCATGCTCGGGTACGAATCCTTCCTGAACCTGTTCATCCCGTCCGGGTCGGGCCAGGCGGCTGTCAGCATTCCGTTGATGGCACCGCTATCGGACGTCCTGGGCATCAACCGGCAGGTGGCCGTGTTCGCCTTCACCTGCGGAGACGGTTTTTCCAACATGGTCATTCCCACCAGCGGCATCCTCATGGCCATGCTGAGTCTGGCAAGGGTCCCCTACGGCACCTGGCTGCGGTTCATGCTGCCGCTGTTCATCCAGCTCATGGTGCTGTCGGGGGTGTTCCTCATCATTGCGGTGCTCATCAACTACCGGTAGCAGCCTGTCCGTTCACAGAATCGTCACGCCGAGGGGGTCGGAGATGACACTGATCCTGCCCTGCTTGACGGTGACGGCGACCGCGAAGAACCGGAAACCCGACAGGCCGGAAACGGGCGGGATGGTGATGGTGGCTGCTGCCTCTCCCTGGGCGCTCAGGACTCCCTGAAAACCCTTGAAGATTCCGGTGTTCAGCAAGGAGTAGTTGAAGAGCGCGTCCACGGACAGGTGGATCTTCCGCCCCGCCCCCACCGGAATCCCCGGACGGAATCCGAAGCTGCACCCGATGGCGTACGGCACGCCGGTCTCTCCCGGGGAAGACACCATCAGGGTGTAGATCTGCCCCACCCTGGCATCGTTTGCGCCGCACAGGTGGCGGCTTCCTGCCACGGTGGCGGCAAACAGCTTTACGGGCGGTGTTGCTGGAAACGTGGCGAACCTGGTGATGGAAGCGGTCCTGGCATCGAACTTCATCACGGTTGCGGGCTGTGCAGTGTTGACGGGTGTGCAGGGAATCACATACTGACCATCGAACGGATCCCTGTCCAGGGCGCCGGGTTCTCCGAGGGAGGTGATATCCCTGAGGGTGACCAGAGCCGCCGGGGGGCCGAGAGTGAGGCGGTACACGGCGCTGGTGCCCGAGGGGTAGATCCTCCAGGCACCCACCATGGTACCGGAATCGGGATCATCGTGCAGGCCGAACCGGGAAGCCACGCGCGGCCCCGAGACCACCAGGGTGGATGCAGGTTTGCCGTGGAGGGAGATCCTGTCAATGGTCCTTCCCTGGGGATTCAGCAGCACCAGGTCACCGGAAGGGAGGTCCAGGCCGCCGCCCCCGTACCCACTCGACGAACCCTGGAAAACGGTGGTGAGGTTGCCGTTAGTCCACATCAACACGTCCGGAAACAGCATGGATCCCAGGAGGGCGTTGCCGCCGCCGTCCACATCGATGTTTCCGAAGATGTTCTTCTTGTCTACATTGATGTGGGTGATGATACCGTTCGGCGTGATGGTGGACGTGGCACATCCCAGGTTTCCCTGGCCCGATACCCAGAGACTCCGGTTGTCAGGGGCCGGAGCAATGGCAAACGCGAGAAACGGAAGGCTGGATGTCACCGTGTATACCCTTCCCTGCGGTGTGATACCCCAGAGCGGCCAGGTCAGGCCCGGGCTGTTGAACTCGGTGACGATGACGTCACCGGGGGTGTACTGCGCAGAGGCGGTAAAGGCAGGAACTGCAAGAATCAGCAGCAGAAATCCACGCATTTTCAATACCCGCTTTCAGTTCTTTCTTTGCTGTCCGGTCTTTCTTTGCTGTCCGGGTCGTGGAAGGGGCGAATCAAAACCTGCACTGGTTCATGATACCAGACCTGCCTGAATCTTGCACTGCGAAATAGCCGGTCACGATTCATGGCATTCGGATTTGTGTCTATCGGCGACGCAGGCAAGGCGCGACGACTACCGCGCATCAGCGATACGCCAGGGAGGAGCAACGCTGCATGCGTCGTCGAGAGGCGCCAAGACGACTGCCACGAA
>Ga0180434_10010249_pt1 | contig 10069 bp, 6 predicted proteins | sample SS_ome_7_FD_132453 | JGI IMG/M metagenome (GOLD analysis project Ga0180434, IMG submission 132453) | Hypersaline lake sediment archaeal communities from the Salton Sea, California, USA - SS_1_D_2 metaG | ecosystem: Environmental > Aquatic > Non-marine Saline and Alkaline > Hypersaline > Sediment... | reverse complement strand
GTACTGCCCCAGGCCGGATTTGGCGACGGTGCCGTCGACGATGTGGTTGGCGAAGTCGGCTTCGAGGCAGGTGTCTTCCATGGCCGCGAGGAAGCGGTCGACCTCGTCGGCGGTGATGGTTAGGGGGGGTTGGATGCGGATCACCCGGGGGTTCGATCGGGCGGTCTGGGTGTAAATGCGGTATTCATCGAGCAGGGCGCTCATCACGTACAGGGCGATGTGGCCTTCCAGCATGCCTTCCAGGTTGGGGATCAGGTAGCGGCCCGCTTCGCCCGAGCCCAGCCCCTTCATGTGCGAGCGGATCGAGTCGGGAAGGGGCGTAAACTCCAGCCCGATCATCAGCCCGTCGCCGCGCACCTCGCGGAGCCCCTCGCAGCGCTCGCACAGCCGGGCCAGCCGGTCGCGGATCTGGCGGCCGCGCGCCTCGGCGCCCGCGGCCAGGTCGTCGTCGACGAGCACCTCCAGCGCGGCCAGGCCCGCCGCGCAGGCCAGGCTGCCGCCGCTGAACGTGCTGGTGTGCAGGGCGAACGACTGCACCGTGCCGTAGGCCCGCAGCCACAGGTCGCGACGCGTGAACATCGCCCCGATGGGCACCAGTCCGCCCGAGAGTGATTTGGCGAGCGTCAACACGTCCGGCTCCACCCCCAGCCGGTCGACGGCGAACAGGCTGCCCGTGCGGCCCATTCCCGTCTGCACCTCGTCGACCACCAGCAGCGTCCCCTCGCGGCGGCAGAGCCGGGCCGCCTCGGCCAGGTAGCCGGCCGGCGGAACCACCATCCCGCCTTCGCCCTGGATCGGCTCGACCAGAAACGCCGCGAACCGCCGCTCGCCGAGCCGCCGCTCCAGCCGCTCCAGGTCGCCGAACGGCACCGCCACGCACTCGGGCACCAGCGGCTCGAACGGCTTCTGGTACGTCGGGTTGCCCGTCACCGAAAGCGAGCCAAGGCTTTTGCCGTGGTACGATCGCTCGCAGTGCAGAAAGCCCGGCCGGCCGGTCGCCCGACGCGCCAGCTTCAACGCCGCCTCGACCGCCTCGGTGCCGCTGTTGGCGAAGAACGTCATCTCCAGCCCCGGCGGCGCCAGGGTGGCCAGCCGCTCGGCCAGGGCGGCGGCGTACGGGTTGACCGCGGCGGGCGAGAAGCCGGGGGCCGCGCCGGCCAGGGCCGCCCGAATCGCCTCGATCACCGCCGGGTGGTTGTGCCCCAGGTTGAGCGAGCCGTAACCGGCCACGAAGTCCTGGTAGCAGTGGCCCTCGGCGTCCCAGAGCCGCGTCCCTTCCCCCCGAACGAAGGTTTTGACGAAGCCGTTGGCCCCGCCGATGGCCATCAGCACCGGGTTGATGTATCGCCCAAACAGCTCCGCCGCCCGCGGGGCCAAGTCGCCCGCCGTGGGGGGGTGCTTGCCACGCTTGCTCTGTTTGCGTTGACTGTCTTGCTTGCTGGGTCCTTCCTTCTTGTCCTGGCCTAACGAAATGCCCTGTTTGACGCGATCCCCATGGCTTCGCTGCTTGCCCCGCTTGCCCCCGCCGGCCTCGTGGACCACGGCCCCGGACGGACCGCGGGACGAGCTTAACCGCTTGCGAGACAACGCCTTACGATGCCGGGCCAAGGCCGACGGCTCCAGCGGCACCCCGAACGAATAGAGGTGCGAGAACGAAAACCCGTGCGATCGGGCAAGCCGGCCGATCGTCTCGATCCGCTGCGGGTCCAGCTCGCGGCCCAGCGAGTAGCTCTCGGTCCGGTCTTCCAGCCCCAACACGCACGTCTCGGCCAGGCAACTGGGCACCATCCCGTGGTGGAACCAGAGGTAGGTCGAGTCCATCGACATCGTCCGCGGCACCCGGGCCAGCCCACCGGTCAGAAGCAGCACGTCCTCCCGCTCGGCCGCGGTCCCCTGCACGTCGGTCGGCACGCCCACGTCGACCACCAGGCTCCCCGGGCGAAGCCACGCTTGCTCGATGCAACTGCCCGACGACGTGGCCGAAAACACCACGCTGGCCCGCTCCAACGCCTCCGGGATGCTCAGCAGGAACTCGGCGTCGAGGTCCTCGGCGATCCGCGACGCCCGGGTCGACTGGCGCCGGGCGACCAGCACGAGCGACCTCGCCCGGCGAGCCAACAGCCGCGCGGCCGCCGTGGCGATGCTGCCCGGGATGCCCACCACCGCCACGGTCTCCTGGGCCAGGTCGAGGCCGATCTCGAAGCAGGCATGGGCCAGGTTCTCCACGGCGGCGTAGACGGTGAGGCTGTTTCCGGTGGTGACGGGCACGGGGGCCCGCTCGGCGATGTAGGTGCCTTGCCCGCCCACGACGCCGGTCATCGAGCCCAGCCCGACGACCTTCGCCCCCCATTCGGCGGCCATGTCGACCGCCTGTTCGACGTACTCCAGGGCCCGGGCCGTATCGTCGAGGATGGCGTAGGCGTCCATGGGGATTTCGTACAGCCGCCCGTCGCACCTCGCCCCCGAGGCCGACACGAGCCCGGCCAGCTCATCCACCACGCGCACCCGCTCCGGCCCCAGCACCTCCGGATGATGCCTCAACACCCGGACCGCCCGATGCATCCGCTGCACCAGCCCGATCAAATCCTGACTCGCCGAGCTCGTATCCCCCCAATCCAGATTCGTAAGCTGCCGCGTCTCCTCGGTGAGGGGATGGACTAGAAAGGCGAACTTCATCGTCAAAGCACTCCGTATGCGACGTCCGAGCGCAGGGTTCCCCGAATAGGAACTTCGGGCCGGCTCGTCAGAGGGATGGAGGGAAAGCGCACGCCAGAGCCCCAAAATATCCCAGAATGGGCATTTTTACCAGTAGGGCCGATTCATGCGCTAAACCAGGACTTCCAAGAACCCCCCGGTCGGGGTATCCGTTGAGGGGCAGCGGACGTGCAACAGATCGCCTCCGCACGTCGGGCAAATGGCCAACCTGGAAGCGAAATCGCAGCCACGTCCTACGCAGAGGGCAAGCCGATTCGAGTCTGCCGCATGCCGTGGTCTCGACTCCGCCACGGGCAAGCGCCGGGGCCGCTCACCTCTCGCCCCGCTCGAACATGGATTCGATATCGCGGGCGCCGTGTACGACTCCGGCGACCTGGATGCCGTCCTTCATCGGGTAGTAGAGGATGACGTAGCTGCCCGCGGCAAAGGCCCGCAGTCCCGACCGCAAGTCTTCTCGCGACTGGCCCATCAAGGGGTGCGTGGCCAGAAGTTGGAAGCGTTCGAAGAGCGTCTCGACTTGTCGGTGGGCCGCGGTAGGGTCATCTTTCGCGACGCCCAGGTAGTCCCAAATCGCCCGGATGTCGGCGCTGGCTTGGCGGGAGAGTCGAAAGCGGCTCATCGGCCCTTCTTGCTCGCTTCGTATCGCAGGCGACCCTGCCTCTGAACGTCGTCGAAGAACTCCCGGAGCCCTCGGTCATCGTACTCGTCGTAGTCGCCCCCGGCCAACTGGCGAGTTCCCTCATCAATATGCTCGAGCAACTCCAGCCGTTTCTTCAACAGCTCGACCGCTTCATCGAGGGCCTGTCCTCGATCGCGAAATTGACCGCTGTTGACCGCCTGCTCGACGAACCGTTCGTTTTGCGGAGAAAGGTCGTGGCTCATGATCTTGGCCCTCCACGGGCTAATTCTATCCGCGCACGTGCAGCGGATCAACCAAAACGAAGCCCCCGCCGGAGGGACGGTCCCGGGACGGCTGGATCGGCGCAACGGGAGCTTTCGCGCCACACGCCTCGTCCGTCACCCCTTCGTCGACGTGAGTCGCCGCACCAGCTCGTCTTCAAACGCCGGGAGGTCCTTCCACTGCGTGGCGCAGCGGACGGGCCGGGCCGCCGGGTCGATCTTGGTGAAGCCGTCGTCGGTCACGCGGAGGGGGAGGGTCTCCATGCCCAGCAGGTTTTCGGAAAAGGCCATGTAAACGGCCACCGTGTCGAAGAGCGTGCTGCTTCGCTGGTCGGGATCGGGCACTCCCTTGCCGCCCCGGGCCGCGCACCACGCCCGGTAGTTGGCCACCAGGGCCTCGACGACCGGGTCGTTGCAGCGGAGGATCTTCTGGTACTTCGCGCCTTCGAGGTGGACGATGCCGCAGGTATCCAGCGGCGTGACGCTCACCTCCCACGGCGCGGCGAACACGGCCTGGAGCCCCTCGGGACACGCCCGAACGTTGTATTCCGCCGAAATCTCCTCGCTGCCGCCGTAGCCGCGGCGGACGCTGCCGTGCATGCCGACGAACCGCGCCCGGCGGGCGACGTCGGGCGCGCGACGGAGCACCTCGGCAAGGTTGGGCACGGGCCCGATGGCCACCAGCGTAATGGGATCGCGCGACGCGCGGATCGTGTCGATGATCGCGCCGACGCCGTCCCGGTGGACCGTGCCGGGGTAGCGCGCCAGGTCGTAGTCGCCGAGCCACGCGCTCTGGCGTCCTTTTTTGTCCCCGGGCCGGCAGCCGATACCGACGGGAATGTCGGTCCGCCCGGCCACCTCGAGCATCTTGGCGAGAATCCTGGCCCGGTACGTGTCGTTGCCCGAGTCGGAGGTGACGAGCTTGACGTCGAGCTCGGGCGACTTGAGGAGCATGGCCAGTGCCCAGGTATCGTCGATGTCGCCGCCGACGTCGGTATCGAAGACGACGGGGATCTTCTTGCCGGCCCTGGCGAGGCCGAAGGTGTCCCGCACGGTCGGGCCGGGGCGATCGCCGGCCGCCTGCGCCGCGCGGGCCGCCGCGGCCGCGCCGGCCGCCGCGCTCAGAAACGAACGTCGCGACATGGGGTATCTCATCGGGTGCTCCTTGGTCCATGTGATGGCCGTATGGATGTCTTATCGGTCTTTGCATTGCCAATGATCGCCCGACGTGGACCGGGCCCTTGTGTGCCGGGCTTCCGTTGGAAGCCCTCCGTTCATTGGCTATACAAGGCTCAATAGAACCGCTAACAAAACGTCTGCCCCGCCTCGAAAACGGCCTTGGCGGTGGGAGATTGGGCCGGTTTTGTGGGGAGTTCTTACGTTTGTCCCCATCGTTCCGACGCGGAAGCGCGGGAACGACGACGTGGCGTCAACGGGCAAAGCGTCGTCGCGGCGAGACGCGCCGACGCGATCCCGTGACGAGCCCTCATCGGGCAAGCGGAATCCACACTTCCATGTACGACTCGCCCCGGTTGGCCCAAGCGTAGTAGGGGATCAGGGTGATGTCAACCGTGCCGACGCGGGGCTCCGGGAGGCGGCGCGGGCTGAGGGGGCGGTAGAGCCGATCGGCCCAGTGGCGCGGGTCGTCGGGGATCGGCCCGCCGGCCGCCCGTTTCCGGAACAGGTCGCGCCCTCGAAAGGTCAGGGCCTTCCCTTCCAGAACGACGACCCCGCCCAGGAAGTCCCGGCGCACGGTCGGCGCGAGGCGGACGTTCTCCGGCAGGAACACGCCCTCCTGCCAAATCCGTTCCCCGTCTTCCTGAAGCGGGAACTCGGCGCAGTAGACGACCGGGCCGCGTTTGACCGCCACCTTGCCGCGCGCGTCCTCCACGCCCGGATGGGCCTCGACGAGACGCACCGGCATGGGCAGGTCGAGGTCGATCACGTCGCCGGGCGCCCACGCGCGCTCGAGCCGGGCGTAAGTGCCGGGCGCGATCGCCGCGTCGGCCGCCTTCCCATTGACGGCAATCGAAGCCCCCTCCGCCCAGCCCGGAATCCGCAGCCGGAGGGCCAGCTCGGTCGACGGCGCCTCGTGGACGGTGATCCGAACGCGGCCGTCCCAGGGATAGTCGGTCTTCTGCGCGAGGCGAACCGCGGCTCCGCCGGGCAGCCGGGTCCGCAGCTCGTTGCCCCCGTACAGATGCACCCACACGGCGTCGTCCGACGCGCCGTAGGCCCAGCCGTGCAGCTTGGCGATCGTGCGAATCACCTGCGGGGGGCAGCAGAAGCATCCGTGCGTGGCCCAGCGGACGGGCGTGTGATGTTTCGAGAGCCCTTCGGTCCGGCCGTCCCGCTCGAGCGGATTGGAGTAGAAGAACCCCTTCCCGTCGGCAGCGACGGCCGAGAGCATGCTGTTGTAGAGGACCAACTCGACCACGTCGGCGTACTTGGCGTCGCCCGTCAGGCGGAGCATGCGCCGGCTCCACATGGCGTTGCCGACGTTCGAGCAGGTCTCGCAGTAGGCGGTGCGGCTGGGCAGCTCGTAGTCGCGGCCGAACGCTTCGTGGACGGAGTCGCCGCGTGACGACGTGCCGTTGCGGAAGGAGCCGACCGCCCCGGTGACGTACATCCGGCGCGTGGTGACGTTCCGCCAGATTCGCTCCAGGGCTTCGCGCAGGGCCGGCTCGCCGGTCTCGGCGCACACGTCGGCGGCGCCGCAGTAGAGATACATGGCGCAGACGCAATGCCCGACCGCCTCCGTCTCGCGGCGGAGCGGCACGCGGTCCTGCGTGCAGTCGGTGCCGCCGAGGTGCCAACGCTTGGCTCGCTCCTCCGGCGTGGCGGGAGCCGAGCCGCGCATGTCGACGAACACCCCCGCAAGCTCCAGGCACTTCGGATCGCCCGTGGTCCGATACAGCGCCGCGGCGCCCATGATGTTCGAGGGATTGAAGCCGAAGCGGGCGAGCGCGCGCGGGCGCGGCTGAAACACGGAGTGCAGGTAGTCGGCCGCCTTCCTGGCGATGCGGAGGAAGTTATCTTTGCCGGTGGCGCGGTGGTGGACGCACGCCGCGGTCAGCAGGTGGCCGAAGTTGTACAGCTCGTGGTGGTGCAGGTCCTGCCATCGGGCGAGCTTGGGGTCGAGCTGGACGTTGGTCGACAGGTAGCCGTCGTCGTCCTGCGCCTGGCCGATGATTTCGATCCAATGGTCGAGGAGCCGGTCGAGCTTTTCCTCGCGGGTGACCGCATAGACGTGGCAGAGGGCCTCGAGGAACTTGTAGCAGTCGCCGTCGCTCCAGTGGCAGGCGACGTGCCCGCCCTCGGCGAGCCCGGCGGCGACGCGGAAGTTTTCGAGGCAGGCGCCGTTGTGCCGATCGTGCAAGGCCGCTTCCACGGTGGGAATCATCGCCTCGCGGCAGAGCCGCTGCTTGTCGGCCCAGAAGCCCTGCGTCCAGCGGACGTCGTTGGGGTCGACCGCGCGCCGCTTCGCGTGCGGGGCGGAGTCGGCGTTTCGCGGGCCTCGGTCCCGGGCATCGGCGGTGCGCCCCCCCATGCCGAGCACGGCGCAGAGGGCGAGCGCGATTCCGGCAGCAGGGCATCGAAAATGGGCACTTCCCATGGTGTTCTCCTCGACCTGGCGGCAGGGCAAGCGTTCTACTTGCGCGGCTTCGTCGGCGTCCCTCCCCGCTTCTCCGCGTCGACGACGCGCTTCCACGACCGCACGTAGTCGATGCGGAACGTGGAGGGCAGGTTCTCCGGCTTCGGCAGGCCGAACCAGTTGGGCATGGTCTCGCTGTCGAAGTTCATGTGAAGCGGCTGGTGCCAATGCGTGTTTTCGATTTCGCGGCGGACCCGGCCGTCGACGTAGTACCCGATCCGCTTCTCGTCCCACTCCAGGGCGTACACGTGGAAGTCGTCGGCCAGATGGAAGGGCCCGTCCCACCGGCCGGCCTTGGACCAGTGCTTCTTCTCCGTGGGCGTGCGGAACACGTGCACGTTCATGTGGACCGTCCGCTCGTGCCCCGGGGCCCCGCCGCCGATCTCGAACACGTCGATCTCGGTCCACGTCTCGGGCGTGGCGTGATAGAACCAGAACGCGCTGGACGCCCGCGACTTCATCGGCCGGCACCTGATCTCGAAGTAGCCGTACCGGACCAGGGCCTTGCTCTTGACGGCCGCCGTGGTGAACGTGTGGTAGCCCTCGGGGGCGTCGGTCGGGTCTTCGGCCCGGGCGGTCAGGTGCAGCGCCCCGTCGCGCACGCTGACGTTCTTCGTCGAGAAGAGGCCCGGCTTGCGACCCTTCCACTGCGGATTGTGGTCGTGCCACTTGGCCGCGTCGAGCCGGTCGCCGTCGAACTCGTCGGTCAGCTCCGCGATCGGCTGCCAGCGGGAGTGCGCGGGCGGATCGGCGTGGGCGGGCAAGCCGCCGAGGCAGACCAGCGGCGTCAACAGCGTTAGCAGCGAACCCGCGCTTGGACGTTTCATGTCGGATATCCTCCTGGTTGGCCGCCATCGGGCTCTCCTGGACATTATCGCCGGCGCGCTCGGCCGTCGCTACCCCACGGTGTCTCGCCGCTTGCGAAGCCGCATCGCGGCCCGTTCGCACGGGTTGGGGCCGTCCCGATCAGCGTCTCTTCCATCCGTTCGGCGCCCGGACTTGCGACGCCGTTGGCATTGCCGATAATGGCGGGCGTGTCAAACGGGGCGTACTCGTTTTGCCGCAGCACCGCTTCTGGCCGCGTACAAGGAGTCGAACCATGATCAGAGCAAACCTGGCCGGCGTCTGTTGGAAGCGAGCGGCACTGCCCGCGCTCGTCTTGTCGCTTGGCCTGCTGAGCCTGCTCGAAGCTGCGGCGATCGCCGCCGATTCGCCCGAGCGGGCGGTGGCGCGCGAGATCCTCGACGCCGCGGGCGTCGCGGGCGGGCTGGTGGTGCACGTGGGCTGCGGCGACGGCACGCTGACCGCCGCGCTTCGTGCGGACGACCGCTACCTGGTGCACGGGTTGGACGCCGAGGCGGCTAACGTCGCGAAGGCCCGCGAGCATATCCGCGAGCTGGGACTCTGCGGCAAGGTATCGGTCGGGCGTTGGACCGGAGGGCAATTGCCGTATGCCGACAACGTGGTCAACCTGCTGGTCCTGAGGGACCGCGCGCGCGAAGGGATGCGGAAGGAGATCATGCGGGTGGTCGCCCCCGGCGGCGTGGTTTGTGCCCGGGCCGGGGGCGCGTGGAAGGCGACGGTCAAGCCCCGCCCCGCGGAGATCGACGAGTGGACCCATTTCCTCCACGGCCCGGATAACAACGCCGTGGCGCGGGATTTGGTGGTCGGGCCGCCGCGTCACCTCCAGTGGGTGTCCGGGCCGAAGTGGGCCCGAAGCCACGACCATCTGGCCACGGTCAGCGCGGTCGTTTCCAGCGGCGGGCGCATCTTCTCCATCCTCGACGAGGGCCCGACCGCGTTCGTCGTGTTGCCCGCCCGCTGGTGGCTGGTCGCCCGCGACGCGTTCAGCGGCGTGCTCCTGTGGAAACGCCCCATCGAGCCGTGGGAGTGGCACCTGCGCGGCTTCGCAGCGGCCCGCCCGAGGTGTCGCGAACCTTGGTGGCCGTCGGCGATCGCGTCTACGTGACGCTCGGCTATGGCGAGCCGGTCACCGCGCTGGACGCGGCGACGGGCGAGACCGTGAGGACGTACGAAGAGACGGCCGGGACCACGGAAATCCTCTGCGCGGGCGGCGTGCTTTACCTGGTCGCGGGCGAGCGGCCCGCCAAGCAACCGGGGGACGCGATCGAGCCCTGGCGACGCGGTGTCACGCCTTCGGCTCACCACAAGCGGATCCTGGCGATTCGGGCCGACACGGGCGAGCGGGTGTGGAAGAAGGCCGACGCCGACACGGCCGAGGTGATGCCCACCACGCTGGCCGTGAGCGGCGGCCGGGTGTTCTTCGAGAACGCCGAGCACGTCGTGTCGTTGGACGCGAAGACGGGCGACGAGGTGTGGCGCGCGGAGCGCAAGATCAGCCGCAGCCGGCTCGGATGGTCGTCGCCGACGCTCGTCGTTTATCAGGACGTGGTCCTCTCGGCCGACCGCGACGCGGCGTCTTCCGCCCGGAAGGACGGCTCGCAGCCGGAGGGCGTCGAGTGGATCCCCAGTAGCGCGGGCGGGATCGCGCCGGTGGGTGAGCTGATCGCTTTTTCGGCCGAGACGGGCGAGCGGTTGTGGAGTTGCCCGTGCAAGGAATGCTACAACGCCCCGGTCGATATTCTCATCGCCGACGGACTTGTCTGGTCGGGCAATCTCGTCAAGAAACCTGATCCGGGTATCACCCAAGGTCTTGACCTCAACACGGGCGAAGCCAAGCGGACCCGCTCGGCCGATAAGAACCATTTCAATATCATTATGAGCCATCACCGTTGCTACCGTAACAAGGCGACCACGAAGTACCTCGTGCTCGGTCGT
>Ga0180434_10010247_pt1 | contig 10071 bp, 8 predicted proteins | sample SS_ome_7_FD_132453 | JGI IMG/M metagenome (GOLD analysis project Ga0180434, IMG submission 132453) | Hypersaline lake sediment archaeal communities from the Salton Sea, California, USA - SS_1_D_2 metaG | ecosystem: Environmental > Aquatic > Non-marine Saline and Alkaline > Hypersaline > Sediment... | reverse complement strand
GCTTCCCAGTCCTTACCCAGGTCACCATTCATGCGGGCAACAAATTCCTGAGCCAGCAGTGGATGATCAGCTTCATAGGCTGCAAATTTTTCATTCCAGGCATCTTCAACCGCTTTGCCTTTTTCTTTGGCATCCCAGCCGGCATAGATTTCATCGGGAATAACGAAAGCATCGTGGGCCCAGCCCAGCGCTTCCTTGGTAAGCTTGATTTCTTCTTCACCCAGTGGCGCACCGTGGCACTCTTCTTTACCGCCTTTGTTGGGAGAACCAAAACCAATAGTGGTTTTGCAGCAGATAATAGAAGGTTTGTCAGTGACAGAACGGGCTTCGTCGATAGCTTTTTTGATGGCATCCGCGTCGTGACCGTCAACACCTGGAACAACGTGCCAGCCATAGGCCTCAAAACGTTTTGGTGTGTCGTCTGTAAACCAGCCTTCAACCTCGCCATCGATGGAAATGTTATTGTCATCATAGAACGCTACGAGTTTGCCCAGGCCCAGTGTACCGGCCAGTGAGCAGGCTTCATGGGAAATACCTTCCATGAGACAACCGTCACCGAGGAAAACATAGGTATTGTGGTCAACGATCTCGTGACCGTCACGGTTGAAATGTGCAGCCAGGGCTTTCTCAGCAATAGCCATGCCCACACCGTTGGTAATACCCTGTCCCAGAGGACCGGTAGTGGTTTCAATGCCAGGGGCATAACCGTACTCAGGGTGACCAGGAGTTTTGGAATGCAGCTGACGGAAATTCTGCAGCTCTTCCATGGGCAGGTCATAGCCTGTCAGGTGCAACAGAGAATATGGCAGCATGGAACCATGGCCGTTAGACATGATGAAACGATCACGATCGACCCAGGCAGGATTAGCCGGGTTGTGATTCATGTAGTCGTTGTACAAGACTTCAGCAATATCAGCCATACCCATTGGCGCACCCGGGTGACCTGAATTGGCTTTCTGTACGGCATCCATACTTAATGCACGAATGGCATTGGCGAGTTCTCTGCGTGAGGACATAAGCCCCTCCTGTGAAAATTGAAAAAAACCGGCTCATACACCAGAGGCATGCCTCCGGTAAAAAATTCTTTTCTGTTCTTTGGTTCTACTTAAGATTCTCGGCCTGCGGGAACGCCCGATCCGAAAAAGGTCGGCTATTCTCGCCTAAGAAAAGCGCGTGGGCAACCTTGATTGCCCTAATCAAATATATGGCAGAATAAAATTACCCAATAATCAGTATTTAATAATCTTTCCATTTAATTGAACAACCCATGCTAGGTATTTGATCTTTAGGACCTTTGCCGGTTTCGGCAACCTGTTTCATGGCCTCAAACAGATCCCGGCGAACCTCAGGATTCGCCGCCTCCTTTCGGCTTTCGTCAAGCCTGCCACGGTACTGAAGTTGCAGATTTGCGTTATATCCGAAGAAATCCGGCGTACAGACCGCGCCGTAGGTTTTTGCAATCTGCTGCGACTCATCCAGCAGGTAGGGGAAATTAAAACCGAAATCAGCTGAGATTTTTTGCATGTTCTCGAAAGAATCCTCCTCATACATCGACGGATCGTTCGACATGATAGCGACCGACTTGATTCCCAGTTGTTCCAGTTCACGGGTATCCCTGACAAGCCGGTCACGAATGGCTTTAACATAAGGGCAATGATTGCAGATAAACATCACCAGCAATCCCTTTTCACCAGCACATTCAGCCAGGGTCCAGTCACGCCCGTCCACGCCGGGCAATTTGAAGTCAGGCGCTGCCAGGCCAAAATCACAAACAGGTGTCTCCAGTGAAACCATGGTTTCTCCTCTTTTACAAATCTGCACTCATCAACAAACAGTGGTGAAAATCGAAAGATTCGGTATCATATCACGCCTTTAATCAATTCGAATTAATCCTGATCAACTCGAATAACAAGATCGGGACAATTTCATACCTTATATATACGAGCAACCAAAAATATGTCGAATGAATTTATTTTCACCTCAGAATCCGTTTCCGAAGGCCATCCGGACAAAATGTCCGACCAGGTTTCCGATGCCGTACTCGATGCCATCCTCGCTGAGGACAAGCATGCCCGAGTAGCCTGCGAAACCGTTTTCAAAACCGGCATGTGCATGCTGGCTGGTGAAATCACCACCACTGCGAAACCCGATTACGAGGCCATCATTCGTCAGACCATCAATGATATCGGTTACGACCACTCGGACAAGGGCTTTGACGGCACTACCTGTGCAGCCATTATTGCACTTGGTGTGCAGTCTCCTGATATCAACCAGGGTGTTGATCGCGCAAGGCCCGAAGACCAGGGCGCGGGAGACCAGGGATTGATGTTTGGATATGCGACCAATGAAACCGATGTGCTTATGCCTGCCCCAATCCAGTATGCTCATCGCCTGGTGGAGCGACAGGCGCACGTTCGTAATAATGGTGCGCTACCCTGGCTGAGGCCTGATGCCAAAAGCCAGGTCAGTTTCCACTATAAGGATGGCAAGCCAGTAAGCATCGATGCGGTTGTACTTTCAACCCAGCATTCACCTGACATCACCCTGGAAGCATTGCAGGAAGCTGTAATGGAAGAAATTATCAAGCCGGTTCTGGAACCAACAGGCCTGTTGACCGCAGATACCAATTACCACATCAACCCTACCGGTGCTTTTGTGATTGGCGGCCCCATGGGAGATGCTGGCCTTACCGGCCGTAAAATTATTGTCGATACTTATGGTGGCGCGGCACGTCATGGTGGTGGCGCTTTCTCTGGCAAAGACCCCTCCAAGGTTGACCGTTCAGCTGCCTATGCCGGTCGTTACGTTGCTAAAAATATTGTCGCCGCAGGCCTTGCCGAAAAATGTGAAATCCAGGTTTCCTATGCTATTGGCGTTGCCGAACCGACCTCAATTATGGTGGAAACCTTCGGTACAGGAAAAATCTCTGACGAAAAAATCACCCAGCTGGTTCGCGAGCACTTCGATCTGCGACCATACGGTATCCTGCATATGCTGGACCTGTTGAATTCAGATCAGATTAAATATCGCAAGACAGCTTCTTACGGTCACTTTGGCCGTGAAAATGAAGGCTTCACCTGGGAAAACACTGATAAAGCCGAGGCTTTAAAATCTGACGCTGGTCTATAATTTCTGAAATTTTTCCGAGGGGCGCTGCAACGAGATTCCATCTCGCCAGGCTCGGAACGTTTTCACATTTGATAACGGCGCTCTTTAAATTGTTTGTTAATTTAAGGAGACCGTAATGGACACTGATTTTACCGACTATAAAGTTGCCGATATGTCTTTGGCCGAATGGGGCCACAAGGAAATCGCCATCGCCTATACCGAAATGCCTGGCCTGATGGCACTGCAGGAAAAGTATGGCGAATCCAAGCCCCTGAAAGGCGCACGTATCACCGGCTCGCTGCACATGACCATCCAGACCGCAGTACTGATTGAAACCCTGGTCAAGCTTGGTGCACAGGTTCGCTGGTGTTCATGCAATATCTTCTCAACGCAGGATCATGCGGCGGCAGCTATTGCAGATCAGAATATCCCGGTGTTTGCCTGGAAAGGTGAAACTCTTGAAGAATACTGGTGGTGTACTGAACAGGTTCTGAACTGGCCTGATGAAGAAGGCACACCCAACATGATTCTTGATGATGGCGGTGATGCAACCTTACTGGTGCACAAAGGTGTTGAGTTTTCTGATGCCGGTGCGGTTCCCGAACCACAGGAAGGTGATCCCGAAGAGTGGAAAGTCATCCTTGGCGTTCTCAAACGCAGCCTCGAGGAAGATCCAAAACGCTACCACAAGATGGCTGATAATATCAAAGGTGTTACCGAAGAGACCACCACCGGTGTTCACCGCCTGTATGAAATGTTCAATGAAGGCAAACTGTTGTTCCCTGGCATGAACGTCAACGATTCAGTTACCAAGTCCAAGTTCGACAACCTGTATGGCTGCCGTGAATCACTGGTTGACGGCATCAAGCGCGCCACCGACGTAATGGTTGCCGGTAAAATTGCCATAGTTTGTGGTTATGGCGATGTCGGTAAAGGTTCAGCACAGTCTCTGCGTGGTCTCGGCGCACCGTCTGGGTCACTGAAATCGATCCCATCTGTGCCCTGCAGGCGGCAATGGAAGGTTACCGTGTAGTTCGTCTTGAAGACGTGCTTGATGTTGCGGATATCTATGTCACCACCACGGGTAACAAGGACATCATTACCCATGATCATATGGCTAACATGAAAGACCAGGCTATCGTCTGTAACATTGGCCATTTTGATAATGAAATTGATATTGCCAGTGTTCAGGGATACCAGTGGGAAAACATCAAGCCACAGGTTGACCACATCGTCTTCCCTGATGGCAAACGCATCATCATGCTGGCTGAAGGGCGCCTGGTTAACCTCGGTTGCGCCACCGGTCACCCAAGTTTTGTGATGTCCAATTCCTTTACCAACCAGGTACTGGCGCAGATAGAGTTTTTCACCAAGTCCGGTGAATATCCAGTTGGGGTATATACGCTACCAAAGAAACTGGACGAAGAAGTTGCACGTCTGCATCTGGATAAAATTGGCGCGAAGCTCACTGTTCTTACCCAGGAACAGGCCGACTATATTGGTGTTCCGGTGGATGGGCCGTATAAGCCAGATCATTACCGTTATTAATACTAATCACAGCTGATCTTTTGCTCCAGGGCATTGTTGGAAGTGTGCTCAAATGCTCACTTACCATCCGTGTAAGCTCCGCTTTTGCGCGCACTTCCGCCTCACCCTGAAACAAAATCTCCAGCCGTGAGTGCTATCATATTCACGTGAGATTCAGCAAATAAAATAATGCAAATGAATATATCAACTAAAACATTCAGCTTTGAACTGTTCCCTCCGAAAACGGATAAGGGTTTTGACAACCTGAAAAACACCGTGAAGGCCCTGAACCAGAAGAATCCCGAGTTTTTCTCTGTAACTTACGGTGCCGGCGGTTCCACTCAGGACACCACCTTCAAAACAGTAGACTGGCTGCGTGAGGAAGGTATTGAAACTGCCCCCCATCTTTCCTGCATCGGCTCAACCAGTAATGAAATCCTGGACATTTTGAATCGTTATCGAAACCAGGGAATCAAACGCATTGTTGCGCTGCGTGGCGATTTACCCTCCGGCGCAGGTCTGGGCAGCCTGGGTGAACTGAACTATGCCAATGAACTGGTTGAACTGATTCGCGCCGATTTTTCTGACGAATTCATTATCGAAGTCGCAGCCTATCCTGAGTTTCATCCTCAAGCCAGCTCAGCCTTCGATGATCTTGCCAATTTTAAAAGAAAAATCGATTCAGGTGCCAACTCGGCTATCACCCAGTATTTCTATAATGCTGATGCCTATTTTGCATTCGTGGAAAACTGCGAAAAAAGCGGCATAGAGATCCCCATCGTTCCGGGCATCATGCCCATCACCAACTACACGCAACTGGCGCGTTTTTCAGATGCCTGTGGCGCGGAGATTCCTCGCTGGATTCGAAAGCGTCTGGAAGGCTACGGTGATGATATTGATTCCATCAAATCGTTTGGTAAAGAGGTTGTCACCACCATGTGTCAGCGGCTGCTCGACAATGATGTGCCGGGACTACACTTTTACACGATGAACCAGTCTGCAGCTACCATTGCGATCTGGGATGACTTGAATCTATCGTGAATCACTTCGACTGCAGACATCAATTCATGCTGTATCGGGGACGCTATGAATACTTCCCTGTACGCTCTTCAAAAACATCCATGTTTTTGAACGCCCCGATACAGCTTGAAATAATACCTGCCGAGAAAGACAGTTAATCCGATGCGAGTTTCCCGAATCTATACTGAATCGGCGCTAACCGAAAATTCACTTCTAGAACTGAACAGGGAAACCAGCCACTACCTGCTTAAAGTATTGAGACTTAAAGCAGGTGACAGCATGGTCCTGTTTAACGGTGATGGCTACCAGTTCCAGTGTGAGCTGGTTTCAACGCACAGTAAAACCGCGACTGTTCAGGTTATTGAAAGATCAGAAAAGGAAAAGCCACCAGTATTAAAGATTCACTTGGGTATTGGCCTGTCCAAAGGTGATCGCCTGGATATTGCCTTTCAGAAAGCAACTGAGCTTGGCGTCACTGAAATCACGCCGCTGTTCACCGAGCATGCTACCCTGAAACTCAATGAAGAACGCCTTAAGAAAAAGATCCTGCACTGGCAAGGTATAATCCGTTCAGCTAGCGGGCAGTCTGGCCGCTGTTATCTTCCCAGACTAAACCAGCCTTGCTCAGTCAATAAATGGATACAGGAAGATTTTACGGGTCTGAAGATCGTCTTATCCCCCAATCAAAGCATAACCATGGATCAGTTCTGCACTCCGCAAAACCTTACTCTGTTGATTGGTCCTGAAGGAGGACTCTCAGATGCTGAAGTCACTGCAGCTACACAACAGGGATTCAAGGCTACCCGCCTGGGCAACCATGTTTTAAGAACTGAAACAGCCCCGCTGGCAGCTATCGCGGCAGCTCAGGCTTTATGGGGAGATTTTCGGAACTAGCTAGCTACCTAGCTGGCAGGATACATAATGCTTGCGCACTCAGTTGCAAGCCTGTCCATATCAGGTATCCAGGCATCTTCACCATTATAGGTAATATGCTTTAGTGTCATCTGTGGCGCCAATTCATGGAACTGAACTTCGGCAACCGTCTGGTCATTAACACGCGCAAGACGCGGAATACTCTTACACAAGATGCCGATATAAGGTAAACGGGAGTCCCCGGCAATATTGTGACAGAGAGCAATCCTGGCACGATATCCGGCATGGGCTGCTTCCTGGTGTACGAAGTATTCAAACGATATCACCGGTATTCTGCGCTGATTCCAGGTTATCAATCCACGCAGCCAGCCAGGAGCATCTTTAACAGGATCCTCTTCACGAAAACCGATAACTTCTACTACTGTCACATTGGGTAACAGTAAACTGGTTGACTCCAGAGGCAAAAGCACTCCCCTGAGCTCAATCCCCGGATTTTTGGGGGTGGTAACAGCTGGTTCATCCAGTGAGATTTCACGAATCATACTTCCACCTCAGCCAGTGATGTATAGATATTTTCCAGCAACTCCTCTTCCTGGTAAGGCTTGCCAAGATAACTGTTAACGCCGATGCTCATGGCGCGCTGGCGATGTTTTTCACCGGTACGTGAGGTAATCATAATAATTGGAATGTGTTTCAGGGTAGAGGTGTTCTTCATATGTCTTGCCAGCTCGAAACCATCCATGCGAGGCATCTCAACATCCAGCAATACAACGTCCGGGGTTCTATCCTGCAGCACATCGATCGCATCCACACCGTCTTTTGCGGTAATCACTTCCATATTGTGCCTTGCCAGCAAACGACTGGTGACTTTACGTACAGTGATCGAATCATCCACTACCATTACCGTGATACCGGATTCATCTTCCAGTAATACGGACTCGGTTTCTTCATGCACACCCAGCTTGGCTACATCAGAGCGAACCAGAGCATTGACATCGATAATCAGGGCTACCTGGCCATCTCCCATAATCGTACCACCGGTAATCCAGCGGACTGTACTTAGCTGGGCACCGACTGACTTAACCACAATCTGGCGGTTGCCAATCAGATGATCGACCTGTAATGCAAGACGACTGTCACCGGAACGCACCAGCAATACCGGATACGAACGACGCTGATCAACCAGTGGCCCGTGCGGAACACCAAGCAATGTACCAAGATAGCGAACCTGGTAATGATGCCCGGCATACTCTACATCGACATTTTCCCCTTTTTGGGCAGCTTCAACCTGATCGCGGGTAGCACGCAATACACCCTCAATTGAGGTATGAGGTATAGCGTAGGTTTCTTCGCCAACACGCACCAGCATGGCATCGAAAATGGCCAGTGTATAGGGCAAATGAATACTGAAAACGGAACCTTTTCCAGATTCCGAGTCAATTTCCAGTGAGCCGCCCAGTTGCTTGAGTTCACTGGTGACCACATCCATGCCAACACCTCGACCAGCAATCTGCGTCACTTCGCTGGCAGTGGAGAAACCAGCTTCAAGAATAAACTGCATGACCTGCTTGTCCGGCAATTTGGCATCTGCGACCATCAAACCCTTATCAATCGCCTGTTTACGAATTTTTTCGAGATTCAGGCCCCGGCCGTCATCAATGATTTTCAATACCAGTTCTGTGCCTTCGCGATCCAGGGTAAGCTGGATGTTGCCCATTTCAGGTTTACCCGCTGCTTTGCGATCCTCTGGTGATTCAATGCCGTGAGCTACCGCATTTCTCAATAGATGCTCCAGAGGCCCCATGATGCTTTCAAGGATATTTCTATCCATTTCACCGACACTGCCGCCGATGTTTAGATTGGCATTTTTGCCGAGTGATCGAGCAGTTTGCCTGACAACACGTTGCAAGCGATTCATCTGCTGTGAGATCGGCACCATGCGGGTACGCAACAATCCATCCTGTAAATCTGTGGAAACACGTGACTGCTGTAACAGCAGGGTCTCAGTTTCCCTTGACAGTTCACCGGTGGCATCATTGATTGAAGTCAAGTCATTAACTGTCTCAGACAGGGCACGTGACAATTCCTGAATCGTTGAAAATCGATCCATTTCCAATGGATCGAAGTCCTGTTGGTAGTCCAGGTCGTCAATATGTTCTTTTTCATAGCGGAATAGAATCTGCGCCTCGGTTTCAATTTCCAGCTGTCGTAATTGTTTTTGCAGACGTTCTACGGTTTGCTCCAGTTCAGTCAGGTTAAACGATAGCTGTGAGTTTTGCTGTTCCAGACGCGAGCGATAAATAGACACTTCACCGGCATTGTTAACCAGCTTATCGAGTAATTCGGCATTCACCCTGACCTGTTCACGTGAACGATCCAGTTTTTTCTTTTCCGGTTTTTTCTTTTTATGATCAAAATGAATGATTTCAGAAGTCTGGCTATCGGCAAAATCGCTACTGTCAGTCAAGTCTGATTCAAGTAACTGTGACTCCTGCAGCAATTCTGAATTCGTCATCAACTGTGAATCAACGAGTAACTTTGAATCCCTCTTTACATTATCCTCATTGTCTTCCAGCGAAGCCTCGGTAATAACATCCTCATCGCGTGGTGCAGAAGCGGCAGGAACATCTGGTTGCGGAGAAGCGGCTCCAGAGGTTTTTTCGGTCTCGGCTACGGCAGCTTCCTGCCACCAATCATCACTGGCTGAGTCATTGTCACCAGTCCCGGGCCCGGATTCAGGTTGGGACTCTGGTTGGGGCTCTGGTTGGGACTCAGGTTCGGAGTCAGGCTTGGAAACACCTTCAGCCAGCGGGGCATCATCCCACCAGGCATCGCTGGCTGTTTTTGACGAAGATTTTGGATCTTTGCCATCATCAGCTATGGGGGCTTCTTCCCACCAGTCACTCATGGCTTGACCCTGATTGTCCCGTCAGGTGCCCTAAACATGGTTCCAGAAGGCAGTTTGTCGTATTCGTCCTTGGTTTTGACACTCACCACTTCAGGTGCAACACCAAAAGAAGACTCTGGCTCTGGCTCTGGCTCTTGCTCTGCAGGCATGGTTTCAACCGCAGTTGCAGCTTCAACGCTTACTTGCGAAGATGGGACGGCTCCTTCTTCCAACGCCTGCGTTAAAAGTGACAACAGAGATTGATCGGCTCCTATCTGGTTACCATCTTTCAGTGCATCAATCTGGCTACCGATATAGTCAGCTGTGCGCTGAGCCAGTTCGAGAGCTTCCACGGAAGCTGTTATGGTTCCATTTTCAAGCCCCCCCAGGAAAGACTCCATTGCATGGCTCAGGTCCCCCAGTGAATTAACACCAGCCATGCGGGCACCGCCTTTTATAGTGTGCAGGGTACGATGCAGAACGGGAATCTGTGACAGGTCATTTGCATCATTTGCCCAGTCCTGGATAGCAATATCCATGGTTTCCTGCAGCTCTACAGCTTCTTCAAGGAATATCTCAACCATTTCCTCATCAAGATCATCCTCTGCTTGAGGCGCACTAACGGGTTCTGGCTCTGGCTCTGGCTCTGGCTCTGG
>Ga0180434_10010246_pt1 | contig 10072 bp, 10 predicted proteins | sample SS_ome_7_FD_132453 | JGI IMG/M metagenome (GOLD analysis project Ga0180434, IMG submission 132453) | Hypersaline lake sediment archaeal communities from the Salton Sea, California, USA - SS_1_D_2 metaG | ecosystem: Environmental > Aquatic > Non-marine Saline and Alkaline > Hypersaline >... | reverse complement strand
GCTTGTGCCTACCGCGGCGTGTGGGCTTGCGCTTGCCGAGCCGCCAAGCATCAACGCCAGAGACGGCAGAACAAGCAGATACATAGCCACAATCACATCGCCGATATATGTTGTCTGCGAGATTGTTATTCGCCACAGCATTGTCGAAAGCAGCAGAACACCGGCAAAGCCCAGAAGCGGGGCACCCATAAAAACTGCGCGCTGGGCCTGTTCGGGAACCAGCGTCTCCTTTCCCAACAGTTTCATAACATCGTAGAAAGGCTGCAAGAACGGCGGCCCGACGCGATACTGCACCTTGGCGCTGACCTTACGGACGACCCAGGTTGCAGTCAGGCCGAAACAGGCGGTAAACAGAAAGCCCGGGAAAATCAGAATCCAGAATATGCTTAGTAGAGCCTGTGTCATTTCTTCGCCTTTTCCTTTTCTTCCTGTCGCAGGAACGGCTCCCAGAGGACACCGCCGGAAACTTTCACCACAATATCTTGAAAAACCTCTATCAAATCTTCACCCTTTTCTACATCAACCTCCCCATAATCAATGCTTCCATCGCTACAGGTTTGCACGCACAGCGGTTTTTCACCCCATGCCAGCCTGCCTTTGCAACGGTCGCAAACACTGCTTGGAAAAGGTATAAGGTCGGTATAGATGGTTCCGAAGGGGCAGGCGATCGCACAGGAGCCGCAGGCCGTGCATAACATTGTTGACCTCTTGAGAACGCCCGCATCGTGGTTTTGACTTGGTATTTTCTCCAGTGCGCCCTGAGGACAGGCACTTATGCAAGGGGCGGCTTCGCACCTGCGGCAAATCAAGGCAAAGCGAATCATCTCCAACAGAGAATCGAGACCCTTGTTTTCCGGATGGTGCTTGTACGAGCACTGGACGCCGGATTCGGCCTGGAGTTTCACTTTTGCCAAATCTATTACCAACTTTGCAGCCATAGTCGAAATCTCGTATTAGTCCCAGATTTTAGAATAGCCCTTTATCTGCTCGTATGTGAACACAGGCCCGTCCTTACATACGTAGAACTTACCAATCATGCAGTGGCCGCATTTACCTATGCCACAACTCATATTCTTTTCCATGGAAAGATATATCTTTTCCGGTCCAAACCCAATCTCAAGCAGCTTAAAGGTTGCGAACTTCATCATTATGGGCGGTCCACAAACCACAGCAACGGCGTTCTTTATGTCAACATCAGCAGGCTCTAAAATCGTCGTGACTACCCCCTTACGGCCCTGCCATTTGCCGTCGGCATTGTCCACCGTAAGCTCGATATCGACGCCGTCGATTTTCTGCCATGCCCCGAAAAGCGCCTTCTTATATATGAAGTCCTCAGGTGTTCTGGCGCCGTATCTGCAAACCACTGATTTGAAGTCCTTGATTCTGTCTACAAGTGTTAGAAACAGTGACCTTATCGGAGCCAATCCGACGCCGCCGCCGACTATATACACTTCTTTGCCTGCGAACTCATCCACCGGATAGCCGGTGCCGAACGGGCCGCGAATCCCCACCTTTTGTCCAGTCGTGCAGTCATGCAGCAAAGCGGTCACCCGGCCAGCCTTCATAATCGTAATCTCCATCCTGTCCGTCTCAGACGGCGACGATGACGGCGTGAAAGGCGCCTCGCCTTCGCCCGGCAGGGTCAACTCGACGAATTGGCCGGTCTCGAACTTGAAAGGCGTCTCGGGCACCACAACAAAGCTCTTGATTGTCGGTGACTCGTCGATGATGTCAACGATTTCGGCATTGAGAGGTTGATAGGGATTCTCGTTCATTTTGCAGCTTTCGCCTTTTTCTTGTCCTTCAGTTCCTCGTTCAGTGTTCTCAGCATCTGGCGGATGTCAATTCCGCCGGCATCGGCGTCCACGCAGCGGCCGCAGCCAACGCACATATCCATGCCGTAACGGTCAAGGAAGTGCACAAACTTGTGCATAAGCCGATGTTTGAGCCGTTCGGCAATGAGCCTGTTCGGATTCGCCCCGCCGGCAACTTCTGCGTAGGCCATCCTCATACAACTGTCCCACATCTTCATCTTCGCAAAATAATCCTCCCTGGTGGTGTCATAGAGGTAGAAACAGTGACAGGTGGGACAGATTCTTGTGCATGCCTGGCATTCGATACACCTTTTCGCTTCGACGTCGAAAACGTCGGATTCCTCACCGTTCAGGACGGCCTGCTTAACCGAGGCATCGAATCCCAGCTCGGCGTTGTTTGTCTCAAGCTGCTGCTGTGTCCCGGCCCTTATCTGCTCTCTCTCGGCCATTGCCGCCTCGGGCACTTCGGTGAAAAGCTGCGAATGCTTTTCGATGAACTCCCGGCCTTTATCGGACCCTGCCTCGATAACGAAACCGCCTGTCACCTTTGAAACATTCAGGTCAAAACCCGCAGTTGGATAGGCTTTCGCGTCGAACGCATTGCAGAAGCAGCTTTCGCCCGGGTCGAAGCAGTCGGAGGCGATTATGAACATTTTCTCCCGTCGCTCTATATAGGACGGGTCCTTGAAATCCTCCTCACGAAATACCTTGTCAAGGATTTCGATTGAGCGCAGGTCACACTCCTTCAGGCCAAAAACTGCAAAAGGCTCCACCTTTTCGGTTTCCACTGACTTCGGGAAGACGGCGGCCAATTCCCGGAACGGGAACAAAAACTCCTTGACGGGTGTGCAGGTGCGTATGTTATTGAATTCGGCCTCGATGTGTGCAGCGGGGTCGTGTTTTGTGTAGGCAAAATGGTCGCCGACTTTCTTTGGCACGTAAAGCTCCATTTGCTCGGCAACGGTGTTTAGAAACGGCTCAAGTTTGCTTGTGAAAACGGTTTTCATTCTTCCACCCACAGTCGGCGACTCAACCTGCCGGCATATAATAAGGCAGCCGGGCAAGGTCCACACCGATATCAATTCTTATTACTTTGACTTTCCGCGGTACTATAAGGTAACAAGGCGAGAAGTTCAAGATACCTTTTATTCCTGCTCTAACGAGTTTATCGGCAATTTGCTGTGCAGCGTCCCTGGGGACGGCGACAATAGCAAGTTCAATCCCTTTTTGTTTGAGCCTGCTCAATTTCGTGATATCCTCAACAGTTACGTTTCCGACTTTCTTGCCTATCTTTGAGGTGTCATTGTCAAATGCGGCAGCAATATCGAAGCCGTACGTGCCGAAGCCTGGATAGGCAAGGACGGCCGAACCCAGGTTGCCCACCCCCACCAGAGCCGTTTTGTGGACTGCGTCAAGCCTGAGAACCTTCTTTATGTGTTTCGTGAGCTTGCAGATTCTATAGCCGACCCCACGCGTGCCAAGCTCGCCAAAGTAAGAAAAATCCTTCCTTATCTGCGACGCATTAACACCGAGCAGCTCTGCCAGGTTCTTGCTTGAGATATTGTCTTTACCCTGTTCTGCCAGTGTCAAGAGCCCCCGCAGATAAACAGGCAGCCTGCGAATCGTCTCATCCGGTATCTTATGGTACCTCATGATAGTCAGTACGAAAACTTAATACTTGAGTTCACATTCACAAAGTGCCAATTATAGTGCTTCCCGGCGGTTGCTGTCAAGCAAATCGGCGGGGATTTCCACAAGAAAAACGATTTGCGTAACTTATTTACTGCTATGGGCTTATGTGCCGGGCATGGCGGCGGGACACAAAAGTGTGCCTTTTCCCTTTCTCCGGCCGGGCATCAGAGTCGTCGCAGGCCGGTCTTTTATGGCCCGCGGGTCCACGACGCGGCGACAACGGCCGAAGATTCCGCCTGTAATCTGGCAATTGATACGCTAAGTACACGCTGTGCAGCTCAACAGGCGATTTTCAAGTCGGCGTTTGCAACGGCGCCAGTAACGGTTATAATACTGCCTGGTGGTAATGTGCCATGGGTAGTTGGTAGAACCGATTATGTGTAACTACAAAACGCAACTTGTAATATTGGCGGCATCATTGCAGTGGCTGACCGCAGGGCTTGCTTGTGCCGAAACGTGGTACCTCGAGCAGAGCGGCCGCTGGGAGCAGCTAAAGCCCGAATGCAAGGAGGTCTTTTTCAAGGCAAACCGGTTCTTCGACGAAGGCAAGCTGACAAAGGCAGCCAAAAACTACGAAAAGTTCCTTGCCGAGGCCGAGCCGGGCAGTGACCTCTATACGGAGGCATTGCGAAGGAATTTCTCAATAGCCAAAAAGTTCCTGGGCGGGCACAAGAAACGGGTCCTCGGCATATTCGAAATCAAAGGATACGCTGAGGGCATCAAGATGATGGAGCGGATAAGCGAGCGTGCGCAGGAGTCACGGCTTGTGATAGACGCCGCTGCGGAAGTAGCCATGCACTATGAGAAAAGAGGACAACTCGACAGCGCGAATTACGAACTGGCCTACTTGAAGTGGCGGCACCTTCTGGAGACGCATGACCACAAGGAGCAACTCTCGACACCCTACCCGACGGGTGAGCTTGGTAAGGACGCCCTTCTGGCAATGGCACGGTGCAAACGTCTTGGATACAAGGGGCCGCAATATGACATTTCGGACCTGGTCGGCAGGCCCTTCAGCGAGAGCGCCTACGAGAGCGCCAAAGGCTGCTATGAGGAGTTCAGGCGTCGTTATCCGCAAGACGCCGAGAAGTTCGGTATCGAAGCGAAGCTTGAGCAAATAGAACAGCAGGCTGCAAGCAAGGACTTTTGCACAGGGCAATACTATCAGCAGGCAGAAAATAGACGGCCGGCCAACCTCTATTATCAGATGGTAATCCGCAATTGGCCGGGGACCAAAGCTGCTGAAACAGCAGGTGAAATACTTACCAGGAATTTGTCCGCCGAGGTGGAAACATCTGATGAATAGCAAAGAACCGAGAAGTGTTTGCGGTTTGACTTCCAACAGGTCGATAAAGCGCATGTGCGCCGGCGTGATAGCGCTCGCCGCTCTGGCCTGCTGCCTGGGCTTTGGTGGCTGCCGGCAATTGGCGGGCTACTCGAACGAGCCGCTATATCCGTCCAATGTGGGCAGCGTGTACGTGGAAATGTTTGAGAACCAAAGCTTCTGGCGGGGTGTCGAGTTTGAGCTGACCGACGCCGTCGCAAAAAGAATAGAAGCACAGACCCCTTATAAGATAGTTTCCAGCAGGGACCGGGCCGACAGCGTGATTAGCGGGCAGATACGTTCAGTCGGCCAGTCGATACTAAGCATTGAACGTCAGACAGGCTGGGCACTCGAAAAAGAGGTCCAGCTCCATGCGGTCGTCAACTGGAAAAACTTGAGGACCGGAGAACTCCTGGTCGACAATAAGGCGGTGGAAGCGGCAGGCAGTTATGCTGCACTTCAGCAACAAAGTTTCACCCACGCCTCAAGGCTGGCCGCAAACAACCTCGCCGAAAGAATCGTAGAGTTGATGGAAAAACAGTGGTGATATCCCAAAAACTGATGTTTCAGTTGCGAAATATGAAAGAAGACAGAAATAGAAGACAGGGACAGCCGCCCTTTGGTCAGCGCGGCAAGGGCGGCGGCAAACCACCGCTGCCTGCGTACAGACGAGGACCCTTTACCTGGCTGGTCATGGCCCTTGTGATAATCACCGTGATGATGATGCTCAATCAGCTCCGCAGCGTCGATGAGATTGACTACAGTGAGTTTGTCGGCCACGTAAAGAACAAGTATATCGAAAGCGTGGAAATAGGCGAAACCGAAATAACGGGAAAATTCAATAAAGAAGGTGTCGCCAGCCGTCCAAAGGATGCGCCGATTTCATTCAAGGTCAATTACAAACAGGAAATGGTGGGCCAGGAGCTCAACAAGCTGCTCACGGAAAATAACGTCAAATACAAGTACACAAAGCAGAATCTTTGGCTGATTATGCTTTTGCAGTGGGTACTGCCCCTGCTGCTTTTTGTCGGCTTTCTGTATTTTATCTTTGCGCGCAATCTTCGCGCCGGCGCCGGGGGCATGCTGATGTCATTCGGCCGCAGCAAGCACCGTGTGCAGGATAAGGACCGTACGAAGGTGACATTCAATGACGTGGCCGGCGTCGGGGAGGCCTAGGATGAGGTTGCCGAGATTATTGAATTCCTTAAGAACCCCAAGAAGTTCCAGCGGTTGGGAGGCCGCATCCCCCGCGGCGTCCTGCTTGTAGGCCCACCCGGCTGCGGAAAGACACTTCTGGCAAAGGCCATAAGCGGTGAGGCGGATGTTCCATTTTTCAGCATATCAGGCAGCGACTTCGTGGAGATGTTTGTCGGCGTCGGTGCCTCCCGAGTTCGTGACCTCTTCCGCCAGGCCAAGGAAAACTCGCCGTGCATTATCTTTCTCGACGAGGTGGACGCCATTGGCCGCAAGCGCGGCGCCGCCTTTGTCGGAGGCGGCCATGACGAACGTGAGCAGACGCTCAACGCAATACTTGTCGAGATGGACGGTTTTGATACAAATGACCAGGTTATAGTGCTTGCGGCGACCAACCGTGCCGATATTCTCGATAACGCGCTTACCAGGCCGGGCAGATTCGACAGGCAAATATTCGTCCCGTTGCCGGACCTTAGAGGGCGGCTTGATATCCTCAAAGTTCACGCACGAAAGATAAAGCTCAGCCCGGATTCCAATCTGGAAAGACTGGCCCGCGGCACTCCCATGTTCACTGGTGCCGACCTGGCCGCTATAATCAACGAGGCGGCCCTGATGGCGACAATGGAAAACAAGGATTTTGTCGAAATGGTCGACCTTGAAGAGGCCCGTGATAAGGTCAGATGGGGCAGGGCGAAAAAAAGCAGGGTCATGGACGAAAACGAAAAGTCAATTACCGCCTATCACGAGGCGGGCCATACGGTTGTGCAGTCGTTGCTCAAGGAAGCAGACCCCCTGCACAAGGTAAGCATCATTCCCCGCGGGCCTATGGGAGGCGCTACTTTTGCCCTGCCGGAAAAGGACAGGACGATATTTACCAAAAGGTATTGCATGGCATTGCTGCAGGTGTGTTTCGGCGGACGAATAGCCGAAGAATTATTCTGCGATGACATCTCCAGCGGGGCCCACTCTGATATCCTCCAGGCGACCAAGATTGCCAAACAGATGGTGCTGAACTGGGGAATGAGCACCGAGCTTGGCCCCGTCAGCTATGACCAGGATTGGGGCGGCAGGGACCAGGTCTTTGCGGTGCCCGGCGAAAAAGACTACTCGGAAAAAACCGCCGAAGCCATAGACGGCGAAATCAAAAAGATTACCGATGAAGCATACGCAAAAGCAAAAGACCTCATAGTCAAGAATAAAAACGGCCTCGAGCGGATTGCCAAAGGCCTGCTCAAATATGAAACCCTTGATGCCGAAGACGTAAAATTGCTTCTCGAAGGCGGCGAGTTGAATAAGCCTACGGTGAGCGACTTGTTGGCGGCGGAGCAGGCCAAAACAGAACAGTCAGAACCCGAAACATAGAGTGTAGCGGCTGTTTGGAAATATGCTAAGCAAAACCTCTGTAATGCTGCGGTTGTGTTTTCTTTGCGCTGTTATTCTGTGGGTCGCCGGTAATGAATGCGGCGGTCAAATCTCGCAAATCTCTATTGATGTCGTAACCATTTCTGTTGAAAATCAGTATGAATCGGTCAGCCCCGGTTCGACGTCGGCTTTGGCGGTGAAGTTCGCAGCGAAAGAGAATTGGCACTTTTATGCATCTGGCGAGACCGCTCCCGGGGGAATGAACTTAAAGCTAATACCATCTACCCACGCGCCTGTGGAGTTCGGCGAACCTATTTTCCCATCTTATCATAGTTATTACGACAAGGCGCTGAAACAGGAGTTGCAGGTGTTCAGCGGTCAGTTTTCCGTGTTTCTGCCTTTTACGGTCAGCGAGACTGCTGCGGAAGGGACATTCAATGTAGAGATTGCTGTCGAGGGCGCGGTTTGCTCTGATATTGAATGCCGTATGCCGGATTACGGAAAGCTTGTCGCGCAGATTAAGATAGACAGCGGGGCGGCTATGGCCAGTCCCGGGTTTACCGTTCCAACACCATCACAAACTCACTCTGTCGCTGATGATGTGCAGAAATATGGATTGTGGTTTGCGCTTGGTTTGGCGTTTGTGGCCGGACTTGCCCTTAACATTATGCCGTGTGTCTGGCCTGTGCTGCCTATAATTGTGATGCGAATTGTGCAGCAGGCAAAAGAGAACAAGGCAAAATCATTTGCTATGGGCCTGACGTTTTGTTCCGGGATTGTATTGTTCTTTGCCTGTCTTGCGGGATTGAATATTGTTCTGCAGGTGTTTTACGGTACAGTGCTTCAGTGGGGTGACCAATTCAGAAGTCCGGCGTTCGTTGCAGCGATGGCACTGTTTTTGGTGGGGCTGGCGTTGTTTATGTTCGGGGTCTTCGGGATAACGGTTCCGTCTTCGATATCCGGCAAGAGCGGTTCCGGTTCAGGTTCAGGTTACAGCGGTGCATTGGGTATGGGTTTTCTTGCAGCCATTTTAAGTACGCCGTGCGGGTTCGGCATTCTCGCGGCAGCCTTTCTATGGGCACAGGCACAGCCGCTGGTTCTTTCTACTATTGCGATTCTCACAATTGGCATCGGGATGGCTGTTCCTTACGCTGTGCTTACCTCGATGCCCGCGCTTCTGCAGCGTATCCCGAAGCCGGGCAAATGGATGGAGTTGTTCAAGCAGGCGATCGGATTTGTGCTTCTTGCCATCGCGGTAAAGCTTTTTGCGGCATTGCCCGGGACCATGCGGGCTAACGCGATTTATTATGCAGTGCTGCTCAGCTTTTGTTTGTGGATGTGGGGGGGATGGGTCAGCTATGACTCCAGGCTGTCACGCAAGATGATTGTCAGGGTCCTGGCCGCTGGGCTGGCGGTTGCAGGCGGGTTTGTATTTCTTTCGGCACCCAAGAAGTCACTTGTGGACTGGCAGGACTACAAGGCAGGCGTTATTGAAACAGCACGACGAGCCGATAGGCCGGTCTTGATTAAGTTTACGGCGGACTGGTGTTTTACCTGTCAAGTTGTAGACAAGACCATTTACTCAAAGAGCGAGATTGCCGAACTTTTGAAACAGAAGAACGTATTGGCAGTGAAAGCGGATACTACTGCAAGAGACTATCCTGCTACAATTGCTCTGAAGAATACTTATCATGAACCCAGTGTGCCTGTAACGGTATTGCTCTTGCCGGGCGAGAACCAGCCGATCAAACTCCGCGGCATTACATTTGCCGACGAACTGAAAGAGCAACTACAGAAGATAGAATCGCCGTGAGATGGCCAAGCAAGCAAAGATAAAAATAAACAGACAACGGGCAAGACAGCGTGTTGAGCAAATCCTTCCTGTTCTGCGTAAGACCTATCCACAGGCCCGCACCGCTCTTGATTATGGAAATCCGCTTCAATTGCTGATTGCGACGATATTGTCCGCGCAGTGTACGGACAAGCGAGTCAATGAAGTGACGAAGGATGTATTCAAAAAATATAAAACGGCCGCGGACTGGGCTGATGCTGATATAGCACAGATAGAAAATGATATAAGGTCAACCGGCTTTTATAAGAACAAAGCGAAGAGCATCAAGAACAGTTGTCAAGTGATAGAAAAGGAATATCGGGGCCGGGTTCCCGACAACATGGACGAGCTTATTAAGCTGCCTGGTGTCGGGCGCAAAACGGCGAATGTTATCCTCGGTAATGCTTTTGGAACGCCCGGTATTACATGTGACACCCACGTGATTAGACTGTCGAGGAGGCTGCAGTTATCGGCCAATACGCATGACGCGGTAAAGCTGGAGTTCGATTTGGCCGAAGTAGTGCCGAGAAAGGACTGGACGCTGTTCAGCAACTTGTTGATTTCCCACGGGCGAAACGTATGTAAAGCTCGGAAACCCGATTGTGACAACTGCACTATTGACCGATATTGCCCCGCCGCACACAAACCGAACCTGTGGTAGATTAAGGCAGCAGGCTGACACAGTCGCTCGAAGAATTCCGAAGGAGAACGTGCCATGATGGATATTAGCGAGAGCCCGGTCAAAGACCTTTGGCGAATTTTCAGGATTATGGGCGAGTTTGTGGAAGGCTTCGACGAGCTTGGCACCATCGGCCCTGCCGTATCAATTTTCGGCTCGGCGCGTGCCAGGCCTGG
>Ga0180434_10010245_pt1 | contig 10073 bp, 9 predicted proteins | sample SS_ome_7_FD_132453 | JGI IMG/M metagenome (GOLD analysis project Ga0180434, IMG submission 132453) | Hypersaline lake sediment archaeal communities from the Salton Sea, California, USA - SS_1_D_2 metaG | ecosystem: Environmental > Aquatic > Non-marine Saline and Alkaline > Hypersaline > Sediment... | reverse complement strand
CCTGACCAAAGGGGCCCTGGACGAAGATCTTGTCCAGGGTCTCCCGGATCGGCTTCTTGAGGCTCATGAATTCCTCGGGGAAGACATAAAACTGATTGATGGCTTCGGTGGCGGACTCGTCATTCATGAACTTGAGCCGCCAGCTGTGGAGCTCCGTGAGTATACCGTCGAACGCCCTGTCGAACGACTCGGGATTGTAGGGCTGGTCGAATCGTGCCGGGTTCGACCAGCCGAAGAGCTGCTTTCGCTCCAGCACCGGCAGCCTCTTGAAGAACGGCTCGAATCCGAGAACCAGGTCGCTCTTCAGGATGACCAGGAAAACCGGGAAGTGAATCTTCAGGGAGGTCTGAAGCTCCTTCAGCCGCTTCTGGATCACATCGGCCTTCTTTGCCAGCGTCTCGGAGTCATCCTCCAGCAACGACGTGGTCGGGATGCCCAGGATGACGCCGTTGATGGGGCAGTTGGGGCGGGTCCGGCCCAGGAACCGGAGCACCTCGTTCCACTGCTCCCGGTCGATCACCTCGTCTTCCTGCACGGTCAGGCGGCCGGCCGTGTCCAGGATGACCGCCTCGTTGGTGAACCAGAAATCGCAGTCCCGCGTTCCGCCCGCACCCGAGATCCCCTGTGTGCCCAGGGGCAGCTCGACACCCGATGTCTTGATGGTGAACGTTTTCCCGGACTGGGGTTCTCCGATGAAGAAGTACCAGGGAAGCTGGTACACATCCACGTTGCTCGACTTCAGCTCCTGGAAGGCCCGCTCGAACTGGTCTCCGATCTCGGCCCGGGCCTGCTTGATGTCCGCCACGAGTCCGATGTCGAAGTCGGACTTTCTCTTTTTCTGGCGGTACTTCAGGAACCAGTGCAGTCCATACAGGGCGAGACCCACCACACCGCCCACCACCAGTGCGTAGATCACCCCTTCGAAACCGCCGGCCAGGAAGTAGATCCCGGTCAGGACGCCAAGGGTGATTCCGCCTCCCATGACCAACCTCTGGACGGGCGACAGTTCCCGGAACCAGTTCATCAGCTTGCCCATCACGAACCACCGTTCTTCCCGGACATGTTCGATGTGCCGGTCAAGGGGGTCTTCGGCAGGCTCTTTACCATGTCCTCGATTTCATTCTTCTGGCTATGATATATGGTGCGGCCGAGCAGGAGAAAGAAAAGCAGAATACCGGCCAGCATGATGGCGTACCGGCCGAACCGGGCCACCGGCGGAACCGTGCAGTCCCGCTCGTCCGTATGCTCGTAAGCAGACGGAGTGAGCCGCTCGGCAGCATCCACAACTTTCTCGGGCAGTCCGCGGTACAGCTTCTTTTTCAGATCCATCCGGATCTCCGGCTGGTGGGCGTGCCGTCCCTGGAATCCCAGTGCAAGAGCCGTGAAGAAGATTTCCCGTTCCTCCATCGCCTCCGCCGGCAGCGTGTTCAACTCATCAAAGAAATAATCTCCGCCCTTGTTGGTCTGGTAATACTTGTTCTCGAGAAGCTGCCCCATCCGATAATCGAGTGCCCTGTCCCAGTCCGATCCGATGACGATGCCGTCGGCGATGACCACGAGGATGTTCCGGATCCGGCGATATCGCTCATCGAGCGCCGGATTCTCCTCGGCCTTCTTGTCCATGCGGGCGAAGATCATCTCCAGATCGTCCCCGACCCCTTCCACGGTGAGATCGGCCTTTGCGGCGATCTTGCGCCTGAAGACCACCAGATAAATGAAGAGCTCGGAGGTAAGTTCATTCAGTTTCATTGCCACATCCAAACCGTGTGAATCGATTCATGCATCCAGGAAACAGCCGGTGGGACTGCCTCAATCGATTTCAAACTGACTCCTGTCACTGCCCGTCACCAAATACAGACTGAAGGTCAGCTCCTTGCCGGACCCGTTGAAGACGGCCAGCTCTTCGGTGCCCACCGTCAATTCCTCGTCCCCTCCGGTTCGATCCAGCCGGAAGTACACACGCCTCGGTCTTTCCGGAAGCGCCGTGGGAGTGCGCTCCTCGACGCGGCGGGTGATTCCGGGCAACACGTGTTTTGCGAGATCTTCGATGGATGCCTTGGATCCGATGGAAACCTGTCTGGCCATGATGTGCACCACTTCCTCGGCATCCAGATCGGAATCCACCGCGATGTAAAATCGGTTCCGCGCATCCAGCCACTCCGGATTCAGGCCCGCCACCCTGTACCGGCCCCAGCTCTCGAAGGGCCGGTGCGGCGCCCGGGTGATGTACATCCTGCCCAGGAGATCGTTCAACAGGGTGAACACCTCCTCGAAGCAGGGGCCCGGGTTGCCATGATCATACCGGGGGAGCGGGGGTGTTCGCCGATCTCCGGTGAAGATGGCGAGTTCCCCCGCCAGCCGCGTGAGCTCGCAGAACACGTGCACCGGGTGGAGCCTGGGGATGAGGAGGAAGGGCTGGTAGTGGGCGAGAAATCCGTTCAGAACGTGCAGCTTCAACAGCATCTCCGGGCTCCCCCCAGCCTCCACCGCGAAATCCATGCTCTGGCTCGTGATGACCTCGGCCAGTGCATTGGCCCGGGCCGTGGCCCGGTGCAGCACCTCGCGGGCAATCTCCTTGAGCCGGGGAGATCCTTCCAGCTCCACGGTGGGCGCCACGAAGGACCGGTCCACGTCGGGCAGGAAATCGTCCTCCCCCTTGCGCAGGATTCTGAGGACGGGCAGCGTGGAACTGTGTTCCCTGGCCTCATCCCCGGGCAGAAAGAGGCGCGCATTCAGCCGGCGTACTTCCACGGTGTCCGGATTGCTTCCCGTGTTCTCGTCCCCCATCTCGATCTCATCGAGGCGGTACCGGCGGGGCAGGCCGTCCGGAGCCTCCTCGGGGCCGACCAGGTTGGCGCTCCGAGACCGCGGCAGCGGCACCCCGAGGCGGATTTCAACCGGCCCACCCTCCGCCTCCTCCAGGGCTTTCTTGATGTCCAGGTCTGGCAGGTCCGAGTTGTCCGGAACGCGCACCACCGTGCCGTCGGGAAGGCGGGCGTCCAGGAAGGTGATGGAGACGGTGAAGTTCTCGAGTGCGGCCTCGTCAAGATCAAGGCGGCGCACACCCCATGCGTATGGCTGGAGACCGCCGACCACCCCGTTGAGGGTGCCGGTCAGATAGCGCTGAAACAGCTGAAAGTGCTGGGGTTTGAGCAGCATCCCCTCGCCCCAGTGCACTTCCGCAAATTGGTGGAGTGGACTTGAACTCATGATTTCACTTTGCTTCTGGAGAACCGAAACCCTTCAGGCGCACCGGGATCTCGACGCTACCCTGCGAGCTGAACATGGAGCTGGTGAACTGGGTGGCGGGATCGAGCATGACCCGGGTATCCTCGTCTTCGATGTCCTCGAAAAATTTTCCCCAGATGAAGATCTTGTCCACGGCCATGGGGAGATCCAGGGCCTCCAGAATAACAGTCTCCCTGGCCGTGACAACAGTGCTCTTCAGCATCTGCGGATGCATGCGCTTCTCGTATTCATCACTGTTCTTGAACATCTTCTCGCTCGTCAGCGACTTGTACTTGTTCACGTCCGCTTCCGGGGAGAAGTACACGTAGATGGGCACCGGGGGCTTGTCTTTCATGCTGGACGAATCTGGATTGAACCTGATGATGTACTCGCTGGTGCCGCAGCCCGTGAGGACGAACAGACAGGCGACCAGCGCCACGATGACGACTTGGCCGGGGACCTGGAGCATTCCATACCTCGCTCTCGTATTGTGTTCATGGCCTGAATGCCATTCTGAATTTCGATTACACCCCACTACGACATGGTTTCCCGGGCGATTTTTCCTGCGATCTCGAAGATCTGGCTCTTGGCCTCGGGCGGCGTGAGGTCCAGGAACATCTCCCGGTACAGTTTCCAGAACTGGTTGTACTTGTTTCCCATGAATCCGACCCGGGCCTTTTCCTCGATGGCGCGGGGGCTGATCCGGTCCCACCACTCGGTCCACCAGCGGTCGGGCGCCAGCTCCCAGGCTTTCAGGCTGGCCGCGATCCAGCGGTTGATGTCGCCCAGGTACTCATTGATCTTGTCCACCGAATCCACTCCGCCGTCATGGATGAGCTGCAGAACATATCCCCTCAGGTTGGCGAAGTGGCCGGGGAGTTTTACCTTCTGCCCTTCCTGCATGAACTCGGTGGAAATGGCCACCACTGCGGTCTCGATGCTCAGAAACTGCCGGAAGAGGCGTGCCACCAGGGCAACCAGCTCCGTGTTCGACACCCGCTCTTCGGCCTGGGCGGCGGATCCCGATCCGCCGCCCTCCTCGCCGGTGGCCTCGAGAAACACCCTGAGGAGGCCGGTTCTCATATCGCTGCCAAATGCCCTGAGCAGAGCACCCTGTTCGGCCGGACTCAGATCCTGGAGTGTTCTGTCAGCAATCCCGGCCCCGGTATTCGTTGCAGGCTGATCTTGCGCAGACCGGTCCGCCTCCTCGAGGAGGGCGGCCAGCTCCGTGATCTTTGCCTTGATTTTCTCACTCAGGGTACTGCTCCCGGATGGGTGATCCGCAGAGCCTTCCGGAGGAGAGCCTGATCCGGTATCGTTGGTAGTCAAGTTCACGGAACTCCTGCTGAAAAGTCCTTATCTCCCAGGCACACAAGTGGTTAGAGAGGGTCCGGCCCAGGCTGCTCACATCGAACATGGCCTGCCCCTCCCTGGTACCGTGGATGAGGCCGGGTTGTTTGGGCGCGACTTCTATTTCTTCATATCAATTCTATAGACGAGAGGGTCGGATCATCGTAGCGGCAGTGCATCGCGGATGCAAGCAGGAACAGACACTATCTCCCGAATGCTGGCCATGATGATTTTTCCTCAGCGGTTGGTACATCCATACTTGCAACAATACAGGAGTTCGATCTGCACGTCAGCGACTGCCATGCCAGGTGCCCCGTTGACACCATGATAGCCGGGGTGATTTAATGCTGATTGATCCGAAAACCAATTTTGTGAAGGGCACGTCCTGTTGTTCCTCACGCCGGGCCCGGCTCTTCCTTGTGAATGATATTCTTTGATATCCAGGCGTCCTTTCAGATTCAGGACAACGGAAAGAGCTTGATCATGACCGTGATCGACGTTGACCGCCTTCTCCAGGACATTACTCCAGATGAGCCATGCGGCCAGGACCTCGAGTATGACGCGGCCTTCGGTGAGATGGAACGAGCCTCCCTTGGAAAGCCCGAGCAGCAGTTTGGAGAGACTCTCATCCCTGCAGAGGAGCCGAGCTGGTCCGAGGTGCAGACCCTTGCCCTTGAACTGCTGGCCCGCACAAAGGACCTGCGGGTAGCCGTCCACCTGACCCAGGCCCTTGTTCACACCCACGGCCTCCCCGGGCTGGGTGACGGCCTCACACTGCTGCACGGCCTGCTGGATCGGTTCTGGGACACCATCCATCCGCAGCTGGATCCCGATGACGACAACGATCCCACCCTGCGCATCAATGTCCTCTCCTCCCTCTGTGCCCCCGACACCATGTTGCATGGCCTGCGGGAGATGCCCCTGGTGGAATCCCGCGCACTGGGGCGGTTCAGCCTGCGGGATATCCAGGTCGCCTCCGGCCAGATCTCCCCCGCCGAGGGTGAAACCTCGCCGGACATCGATACGATCAATGGGGCTTTCATGGACTGTGATGCCGAGGCCCACCAGGCCGTGGCCGATGCCGCCCGCCGGTCGATCCGGGATCTGAAAGCCATCGAGACCCTGCTTGGTGACCGGGTCGGTGCGGACAGAGCTCCGGACTTCGCTGCTTTCTCGAACGAGCTGAACCGCATCAGCAAGGTGCTGGATGAACAGCTGTCGCGCCGTGGCCTGGGGCAGGAGGAATCCTCCGTGGGGGTATCCGGGCAAGGCTCCGGGGAAGCTGCCCCCGGCGTGGACCCGCCCCCCCCCAGCCCCTCCGGGGACCTGATCAGCAGCCGGGAAGACGTTGTCCGTGTGATTGACAAGATCTGTGAGTATTACACCAAGCGTGAGCCCTCCAGCCCGGTGCCGCTGCTGCTGAAGCGCGCCAAGAAGCTGGCATCGAAGAGCTTCCTTGAAATTGTTCGTGACATGGCACCCGATGGTGTCTCGCAGGTGGAGACCATCGGTGGGGTTGACAGTGAGGATTCAAACAGGTAAGTATTGTTGAAATCAAGCCGTTGGAACATTGAGAGCTTTCCGGACCACCCCGGAAGGAACTCCTGAACGAGAGGGGGTGTTCTTTGGCAAAAAAGAGTAGCCAGAAATTCATCGCACGAAACCGGGCTCCACGCGTGCAGATCGAGTATGATGTCGAGCTATACGGGGCGGAAAAGAAGATCCAGCTGCCGTTCGTGATGGGCGTCATGGCCGATCTCTCCGGCAAGCCGGAGGAGGCGCTTCCTCCCGTTGCCGAGCGAAAAGCCCTCGAGATCGACGTGGACAACTTCGACGAGCGGCTCAAGTCCATGAAACCGCGTGTCGCCATCCAGGTCCCCAATACCATCACAGGGGATGGGAACATGGCTGTGGACATCACGTTCGAGAGCATGGACGATTTCTCCCCTGCTGCCGTGGCGCGCAAGGTGGACTCGCTCAGAAAACTGCTCGACGCGCGCACCCAGCTGGCAAACCTGCTGACCTACATGGACGGCAAGAGCGGTGCCGAGGACCTCATCGCCAAGGCGTTGAACGACCCGGCCCTGCTGCAATCGCTGGTATCGGCCCCGAAACCACAGGATGATTCCCAACAGGAAGACACCCCTTCGGAGGAGTAGCACATGCCCGATGATAATCCTGCCCCCCAGGAGCAACAGCAACCCGAAGGGGCACAGATGGAGGTCAGCGAGTTCGACTCGCTGCTCAAGAAGGAGTTCAAGCCCAAGTCCGACCGGGCCCGGGAAGCGGTCAAGAATGCGGTCCAGACCCTGGCCGAACAGGCGCTCTCGGATACAGCGCTCATCTCGGAGGATGCCATCAAATCCATCGAGAGCATCATCGCCGAGATCGACCGCAGGCTCACGGAGCAGGTGAACCTGATCCTCCACAACGAGGAGTTCCAGAAGCTGGAGGGCGCCTGGCGCGGCTTGCACTACCTGGTGAACAACACCGAGACCGACGAGATGCTCAAGGTGCGTGTCATGAACATCTCCAAGAAGGAGCTGGGCAAGACACTGAAGAAGTTCAAGGGAACGGCCTGGGACCAGAGCCCCATCTTCAAGCGGGTGTACGAGGAGGAATACGGCCAGTTCGGCGGCGAGCCGTACGGCTGTCTGGTGGGTGACTACCACTTCGACCACAGCCCGCCCGACGTGGAGATCCTGAACGAGATTGCCCAGATCTCGGCGGCCAGCCACGCCCCCTTCATCACCGGCGCCGGGCCTGCCCTGATGCAGATGGATTCCTGGCAGGAGCTGAGCAATCCCCGGGACCTGACCAAGATCTTCCAGACGCCGGAGTACGCCCCCTGGCGGTCTCTCCGGGAATCCGACGACTCCCGGTACATCGGCCTGGCCATGCCGCGGTTCCTGGCCCGGCTGCCGTACGGTGCCAAGACCGATCCGGTGGAGGAGTTCGACTTCGAGGAGGATACTGCGAGCGCCGACCACAGCAAGTACACCTGGGCCAACTCGGCATATGCCATGGCCACGAACATCAACCGGGCCTTCAAGGAGTTCGGCTGGTGCTCCCGCATCCGCGGCGTGGAATCCGGCGGAGCGGTGGAGGGGCTGCCCTGCCATACCTTCCCCACCGATGACGGGGGCGTGGACATGAAGTGCCCCACCGAGATCGCCATCTCGGACCGGCGGGAGGCGGAGCTGGCGAAGAACGGTTTCATGCCGCTGGTGCACAAGAAGAACACGGACTTCGCCGCCTTCATCGGCGCGCAGTCCCTGCAGAAACCGGCCGAGTACGAGGACCCGGACGCCACGGCCAACGCGAACCTGGCCGCCCGGCTGCCGTACCTGTTCGCCAGCTGCAGGTTCGCCCATTTCCTGAAATGCATCGTGCGGGACAAGATCGGCTCCTTCAAGGAACGCGAGGAAATGCAGACGTGGCTGCAGGAGTGGATCCTGCAGTACGTCGACGGCGATCCCGCCCACTCCAGCGAGGAGACCAAGGCCAAGAAGCCGCTGGCTGCCGCCGAGGTGATGGTGGAAGAGGTGGAAGGCAATCCGGGGTACTATACGTCCAAGTTCTTCCTGCGCCCACACTACCAGCTGGAGGGTCTGACCGTTTCGCTCCGGCTGGTCTCGAAGCTTCCATCCATCAAGAGTGGAGGGTAAACACTCTCGGGTTCACGAGCACCTGTGGCCGTGAACCTGGAGAAATGAGTGCTGACAACACAAGGAAATCCGGAAAGGAATCAAACCCATGGCCGTTGACATGTTCATCAAGATCGGTGACATCAAGGGAGAATCCAAGGACCACGCCCACAAGGGCGAGATCGACGTTCTCGCGTGGAGCTGGGGCATGAGCCAGACCGGTTCCATGCACACCGGCGGAGGCGCCGGCTCCGGAAAGGTCAATGTGCAGGATCTCTCCTTCACCAAGTACATCGACAAGTCTTCCCCGAATATCATGAAGATGTGCTGCAACGGGAAGCACTACAAGGAGGCGGTGCTGACGGTTCGCAAGGCCGGGGAGAAACCGGTGGAGTACGTCATCATCACCATGACGGGCGTCCTCATCACCTCGGTCTCCACGGGCGGCAGCGGGGGGGAGGATCGCCTGACGGAAAACGTGACCCTCAACTTCGGCAAGGTCAAGATGAGCTACCAGCCGCAGAAGGATGACGGATCAATGGACGGCGGGGCCGTGGATATGGCCTGGAATATCCAGGAAAACAAAGAGGCATAGCCGTGTGAAGGATGCTGCCGGAAACGGCAGAACCGGTTTCCGGCGGCATCCTCCATGGAAACCGAGTCACCGGAACCGGCTGGACCACCACCTAGACTTCCGGATCTGGTCGTCCTGCCCAGCTCTCCATCTGAATAGGGATCCGCCATGCTTTCAGAACAGAGCCTCCGCGAAGGCAAGCTCGAGGACGCGCTGTCCCAGCTCCAGGAACAGGTCAGAGACGACCCCTCCAGCGCAAGACTCCGCGTGTTTCTTTTCCAGCTGCTGGCGGTCATGGGCGAATGGGGGCGGGCCCTCAACCAGCTCGAGGTGGCCGGGGACCTGGACCCCGGCACTCTGGCCATGGTGCAGGCCTACCGGGAGGCGCTCCACTGCGAGGGGCTGAGGGCGGAAATCTTCTCCGGCCGGCGCTCCCCCCTGGTGTTCGGGGAGCCCGAGGCGTGGATCGCTCTCCTGATGGAGGCGCTCCGGTTGACCGCCGAAGGCCAGTACCGGAAAGCCGGAGATCTCAGAGCGCAGGCCTTCGAGGCCGCCCCGACAACTTCGGGCACCATCGACGATCAGGCCTTCGAGTGGATCGCCGATGCGGACACGCGCCTGGGACCGGTGCTGGAAGCCGTCGTCAACGGCCGGTACTACTGGATTCCCTTCCACCGCATCCGGGAAATACACGTGGAGAAGCCGGAAGATCTGCGCGATCTGGTCTGGATGCCGGCCCATTTCAAGTGGGCGAACAGCGGTGAGACCGTGGGGATGATCCCGACCCGGTATCCGGGCTCCGAGACCCGCGAAGACAACCTCCTCCGCCTGGCCCAGAAGACCGAGTGGGACCGGCAGGAGGGGGATGCATACCTGGGAGCCGGCCAGCGAATGCTGGCCACCGATGCAGGGGACCACCCTCTCATGGATGTCAGGCTCGTGCTTCTGAACACGGAAGACACCGCGGAGGAACCGCCATCAGAAGCAGGCACAGATGGCTGAGCTGACGCCGCAGGAGCGGCTGCAGCCCTCGCTGCTGGACCGCCTCATGGACGATGAGCCGGAGAAGAACCAGGAGTCGCGCGACAAGCGCGTGCTCTCGCTCGGAAAGCTGCGCGAGGTGGTGATCCGGGACCTGACCTGGCTCCTGAACGCGGGCAACATCGCCTGGACGGAAGACCTGGAGGATTATCCTCTCGTGGCCCGTTCGGTTCTGAACTTCGGCCTGCCGGAGCTGTCAGGCAGCACCGCCTCCAGCGTGGATGTGACCCGGG
>Ga0180434_10010243_pt1 | contig 10074 bp, 11 predicted proteins | sample SS_ome_7_FD_132453 | JGI IMG/M metagenome (GOLD analysis project Ga0180434, IMG submission 132453) | Hypersaline lake sediment archaeal communities from the Salton Sea, California, USA - SS_1_D_2 metaG | ecosystem: Environmental > Aquatic > Non-marine Saline and Alkaline > Hypersaline >... | reverse complement strand
CCGAGGCGGAAGATGACCCCCCGCTCGTACTCGCGGACGATCTTGATGGCGTTGGCGAGGAACAGCAGGACGAAGACGACGATGGCTCCAATCGTTGTGTACATCGGCTTTCGCCTCCTTGTGTTGATCGTGGTTCGATCCACGCGGATGGTAGGAGGGGCGTCGATCGCTGTCAATTGTGCGCGTCGATCGGCCGGTCCGATATACTCTGCCGAAGATCTACAAAACCCGTGTGAGTGAGGGGAAAACATGACGCGCCGCTGCCTGATCGCCGGGAACTGGAAGATGAACAAGACGCCCGAGGAAACCGCGTCGTTCATCGACGCGTTTCTGCCGCGGCTCCAGGATTCGCCAGGGACGGAGGTCCTTCTCATCCCGCCGTACACGAGCCTGGAATCGGCCGGCCGCCGGCTGTCCGGCACGCCGATCGAGCTCGGTGCCCAGGACGTGCACCACGAGACGTCCGGCGCGTACACCGGGGCGATCTCCGCGCCGATGCTCGTCGGATGCGGATGCCGTTACGTGCTGGTCGGGCACTCCGAGCGACGGCGCGTCTTCGGCGACGACGATGACGCCGTCCGGAGGAAGCTGGAGGCCGCGCTCGACGCCGGGCTCTTCCCGATCCTCTGCGTCGGCGAAACCCTGGAAGAACGGAGGGCCGGTGGGACCAAGGCCGTCCTGACGAGGCAGCTTTCGGCCGCGCTCGGCGGTCTGGAGAACGACGCGACGGATCGGATCGTCATCGCGTACGAGCCGGTCTGGGCGATCGGCACCGGCGAGACGGCGACGCCCGAGCAGGCCCAGGAGGCGATCGCCTGGATCCGGGCCTGGCTCGCGGACCGATTCGACGGACCGACGGCGGGTCGCGTCCGGATCCTCTACGGCGGAAGCGTCAAACCGGAGAACGCCGCCGAGCTCGTCGGGCTCCCGGACGTCGACGGCGCGTTGGTCGGTGGGGCGTCGCTCGACCCGGAGGCGTTCGCCGCGATCGTCGCGGCGGGACGAAGCGGGGGGGACGCGCGATGAAGGTCTTCCGGACGATCCCGAACCAGATCACGCTGTCGCGGATCGCGTTCGTGCCGCTCTTGATGTTCCTGATCCTGTTCGAGTCGACCGTCACGCGGATCCTCGCGATGATCCTCTTCTTCCTTGCGGCCGTCTCCGACGCGGTCGACGGGTACATCGCCAGGAGCCTGAACCAGACGACGCTGTTCGGGAAGTTCGCCGACCCGATCGCCGACAAGCTGCTGATCGCGGGCGCGTTGATCGCCTTCCTCCAGCTCGGCGAGCTGAGCGCGTGGGCCGTGATGCTGATTATCGCGCGCGAGTTCCTCGTCACGGGCTTAAGGATCCTCGCGATCTCCGAGGGACAGGCGATCGGCGCGCGCTTCCTCGGGAAGGCGAAGACGATCTCGCACGTCGCCCTCGTCCTCGCGATCCTCGTCGATCGCACGTTCACCCTCGGGCCCGGGGCGGACGTGGCGAAGGCCGTCTGCCTCGGACTCGCGCTGGCGCTGTCCGTCGTCTCCGGGGCCGAGTACTTCTACCGTTCCCGTCGCTTGTTCGCCTAGCGCGTCACCGGTCGGTCCGGAACGCCTGCGGTTCGACCGGACCGCCGGACCGGAAGCGGCGATAGAATGGGAGACGGGAGGGCGATCCCATGAGAACGCGAACCTCCGTCCTGCACTACCTGGGTATGATTCTGGTGGCGTTCTCGGTGCTGCAGGCGGCCCCGCTGATCGTCAGTGCGATCTTCGACGAGACGGTCCGGTTCCCGGTGCGGATCTACGCCGTCCCCGCGGCGATCGCCGTGGGCGTCGGTGTCGCGTTGACGGTCCTCTTCCGTCCTCGGGTCCTCTCACCCGGGGCGGCGATGGCGATCGGGGCGCTCGGATGGTTTGCCCTCTCGCTCGTCGGGGCGATCCCGTTCTGGCTGGCGCTCGACATCACGTATCTGGACGCGTTCTTCGAGACGACGAGCGGGTTCACGACGACCGGAGCGACGATCCTCACCGGGCTGCAGCTTCTGCCGAAGAGCCTCCTGCTCTGGCGCGGGATGACGCAGTGGATCGGCGGCCTGGGGATCTTCACGCTGTTCCTTTTCGTCATCCGTGAGGGCGGTCGGCGGCACGTCCTCCTCGGTGCCGAGGCGCACAAGGGCCGGTCGGAACGATTCTCGCCCGGCGTGTTCACGTCGCTTCGGATCCTCTGGACGATCTACGGCGGCCTGACGATCGCCTGCGCGCTCATCCTGTGGGCCGAAGGGATGGACCCCTTCGACGCCGTCGTCCACGCGATGACGACGCTGTCGACCGGCGGGTTCTCGACCTACGATGCCAACATCGGACACTTCTCGGCCGCCGGCGTCGGGCATCCGGTCGCCATCGAGTACACCGTTCTCGCGTTCATGTTCCTCGGGGGAACGAGTTTCCTCGTCCATTGGGGGACGCTCCGCCGCCGATGGCGAGAGGTCTGGGGCAACGCGGAGCTGCGGGCGTGGCTCCTCCTCCTCCTCGGCGCCTCGGTGCTGATCGTCGTCGGGGATCGCGGGAGGTTCGCCGAAATCGGGATCCACCAGCACATCCGGCATTCGCTGTTCCACGCCGTCTCGATTGCGACGACGACCGGATTCACCCTCCGCGAGCTCGCGTCGCCGTGGTTCTCGCCGCTCACCGTCCAAGTCTTCTTCCTGCTGATGATCGTCGGCGGCTGCGTCGCGTCGACGGCCGGCGGTCTGAAGGTGCAGCGGGTTGCGATCCTCGGTCGGTTGTTTCGGCGGCAGCTTCGCGCGGCGAGCCGGTCCCCGCGGGAGGCGAACCCGCTCACCTTCGACCGGCGGATCCTCGCCCCCTCGGAGGTCGAAAGGGCGACGGCAATTGCCATCGGATGGGCAATGGCGATGGCGACGGTCTGGGTCGTCACGCTCCTCTTGTCCGATCTCGGCGCATGGGAGTCGCTGTCTGCGTCGGTCTCGGCGATGAGTAACATTGGCCCGAGCGCCGTCGACGGCTCCACATTCCGGAGTCTCGGTCCGGGGGTGAAGGTCTGTTATATTCTTGCCATGATCGCGGGGCGGCTGGAGATCCTGCCGTTCCTTCTGATCTTCTCGCGGCGGGTCTGGAGGTAGGTGGTCAGATGAGAATCGTGATCGCGGGGGCGGGGATCGTCGGGCGCCGACTCGCGGCGCGCCTGTCGAGCGGCCGGCACGACGTCACCGTCATCGACTTGAATCGGGATCTTTGCGACGCCGTGAGCGCCGAGTACGGCGTCGTCGCGATCTGCGGCAACGCGACGGACATCGTGATCCTCGAAGAGGCGGAGATCGCCCGTGCGGACGTCGCCGTCGCCTTGACCGGCCTCAGCGCGGACAACCTGGCTTTCTCGCTTCTCGCGCACGGCGCCGGCGTCGAGCGGATCATCGCGCGGATGCCGAATCCGCGATACCGTGCGGCGTACGAGAAGGCCGGTGTGACGAGCATCCTCGACGGCACCGGCCTTTTCCTCGATCGCCTCGTCCTCGAAATCGAGCGCCCACCGGTTCACCAGGTGGCGACGATCGCGGACGGACAGGGCGTCATCGTCTGGATCGCCGTCGCCGAAGGCTCGGCCGCGAGCGGACGGGCGCTCGACGAGGTGAGGGCCGACCGTCGGTTCCCGCGGGGCTGCATGGTCTCGGGTCTCCTCCGCGCGGACGGTGAGAGGCTCCTCTTCCCCACCGGCCGGGACCGCCTCCTTCCCGGCGATCAGGTGCTGCTCGTCGGGACGATCGACGGCGTCACGCGCGCGGCCGACCTGCTCGGGCAGAGGCAGGGGATCGCGTCGCTCCTCTTCCATCGGAGGCGCCACAGGGCCGACGAAGAGGCCCACGCGCGGCTCGAGACGGCGATCGAGAGCGAGGCGGAAGAGCCGGAAGAGGAGATCGGCGACGTCGGTGTTCCGGAAGAGTAGCCCGCTCAGGGCGAGGGCGGCGACCGCTCGACGACGACGTCGGAGAACACGAGTTGGATCAGCACGTTGCTCCCCGGGCCGTCTTCGTAAAGGAGCAGTGTCAACTCGAGCCGGTCGGGGTCGGAAAAGCCGGTCTTGTCGCGGAGGAGCGGACTGAAGACGAGCCCTTGTTGGCGGATCGATCCGTCGTCCTGGCGGAGGGCGCCGGCGACCGACCAGAACCCGCTGAGCCCGCTCAGGCGCCGATTCCTGTCGACCGTGAGTTCGAATCGGCTCTCGCCCGCGATCAGGGCGACCGTCTCGGGAAGGCGCCGCTCGCCCAAGCCCGTGTCTCCGTTGATGCGCGTCTCGAACCACACGTCCGCGGATCGATCGATCCGCGAGCTGAGTTCCCAGCTCCGACCGACGACCGAGCCGTCGCGCATGGAAAGGGGAGGCGAGGGCTCCGGCGATTCGATCGATAGGCGAACCGTTCCGCCGGTGCCGTTCTCGGTGAGGCGAACGACGGCGTTGCCGACGACCGGGCGAACCAGCTCCCCGCCGGCGTAGACGAACGGGTCGACCGAGTCTCCGACGACCCGCGGGGACCCGCCGGCGATCTGCCATCCGCTCGGGAAGACGAGCGGCGCGACCAGCAGCCAGCCGACGACCACGGCCGCTCCGACGGCCAGCCAGAACAGCGCTCGAAGGTCGGACATTCGCTTTCTCCCTGCCTACGGAGACACGGTGAACGGCGTCTGGAACGCGAGCGTCGCGCCGAGGGCGGTGCGGACGAAGTACCGTCCCGGCGCGAGGCCGGTCAGATCGAGCGAGTACACGCGCCAGTCTCCCTCTCCGACGAGGTCCTCGTCCCGACGGATCGTCTCACCGCTCGAAGTGACCCAATCGACGTCGAACGGCTCACGGCTCTCCATGTGGGCGACGTGGACGATCAGGTGGACCGTGTCGTCGGCCTCGAAGCGGTCCGTCTCGTTCCGGCCGACGTACCCGCCGCGCTTCTCCTCGACCTCCTCGTAGAGGCCATAGCGCAGCTCGCGAAAGTAGTAGCTCGTCAGGGCTCCCGTGATCTCATTGGCGATCTCGGAGGCCGCGTTGGCGAGCAGCGCGTCGAACCCTCCGAACCGGCTCTCCGCCGGGAGGGAGACGGAGTCGGCGCCGTCCAGGTCGAAGACCCGCTCGATCAGACCGGTCTCCACATCGATGACCTCGATCTGGGCCAGGACGCGAGCGGTGTACTCGACCCCAGGCACGCTCGTGACGCACTGACCGCCGGTCCAATCGATGCAGACGGTCGTCTCTTCGGCTCGCGTGTCGACGGCGTAGACCGAGCCGGTGATCAGCTTGCTCACGCCGGTGAGCGATCCGATCTCGACGGCGGTCGCGGCGTCGAGCGGTCCGCTGGCGTCGAGCGCGCGTTCGATCAGGAGGGCGTCAAGCTGCGCCCGGGAGAAGACGTCGATCGCGGACGCGTTGACGAGCTTCGCCTCGGTCCGCGAGCGGACGGTTTCCTCGATCCCCGACCACGTCGAGCTGTTCCGGAAGTCGAGAACCGCCACGTCGAAGCGCGTGTCGGTGACGAAGGCGGAGTTCGACGGCTCCGGGATGTAGAAGAGCATCAGCGTCGCGATCAGCAGGACGCCGATCACGGCCGCGATCAGAACGGCTGCCGATTCGTCCATCGATTCCCTCCCCTCGTGTCGACCGAAGGAGAGTATGGGCGGAAGGGAGGAGGAATCAAGCGGTAGACCGGCCGGCGGTCTGAAGGTGGGTCCGCGCGGCGGCGCAGGCGGCCGCGTTGGCCCGTTCGAGGTCCTCCGTATCGAGGAAGGTCGTGACGAACGCTCCGGCGAAGGCGTCGCCGGCGCCGGTCGTGTCTCCGGCGTCGAGCCGGTCGACGGTCTGGGCGTGACGGACGTCGCCCGTCCACGCGAGCGACCCTTCGGCCCCCAGCGTGAGCGCCCCGACCTCGAACCGCACCGCGAGCCGGTCGACGATCGCCCTCGGCTCCGAAACTCCGGAGAGGATCTCGCCCTCGGACCGGTTCGGGAAGAGCCACGCACCGGTCGGAACGAGATCGAGGAACGCCTCGACGCCGTGGTCACGGATCAGGTTCGCCGGCGGCGGGTCGACCGAGATCGACAGCTCCCGCTCCCCGGCCGAGCGGATCGCTCGCTCGACCGCCGGGCGCTGCGCCGACGAGAGGAAGGCGTACCCGGAGACGTGAAGGTGATCGGCGTCGTTGAAGGCGGAGGCGGCGATCCGGTCGGCACGGATTCCGTCGTTCGCACCGCGGGAGCAGATCATCGTCCGCTCGGTCCCCTGCACGAGCGACAGGATCACCCCGGTCGGACGATCGGACCGCTGGACCATGGCGTCCACCCCGGCGATTTCGAGGGAGCGGACGAGCAGATCGCCGACGAGATCGGACCCGACGCAGCCGATGAACGCGACGGCCGCGCCGTGGGCCGCCGCGATTCGCGCGAAGGTTCCCGCCGAGCCGCCCGGCATTGCCCGCACGGGGTTGCGCGACTCTTCGCCGGGGGCGAGATCCGACGGGGCCCGGGCGTGAACGTCGAGGTTCAGGTCACCGAGGACGACGATCCGGCTCATTCGTTCGAACGGAGGCTGGCGATGGCTTCGGCGAGCGCCCGCACGCGATCGACGTCGACCGGCGCGCCGATGACCCTTTCCCGCTTGAGGAGCGTCCCGACGATGAACCCGTCGGCGTCGCGATACGTCGAGACGTTGTCGATCCGTACGCCGCTGCCGACGAAGACGGGGAGGGTCGTGCTCGACTTGACCGCCTGGAGGTCGTCCGGCGAGGTCCGCCTCCCGGTCGCGATCCCGGAGACGATCAGCCCGTCCGGTCCGTTTCGCTCGGCGTCGATCGCCGCCTCCTCGATGCTGGTCAGATGGGCGGCGTGCTTGACGTGGACGTCGGCGAGAATCCTCGTTTCCGTTCCCAGGTCCCGGCGGAGCCAGTGAAGCTCTCGCGCCTGCCCCTCGATCGTTCCCTGGTCGGAGAACGCGACGCCGCAGAAGACGTTGACCCGCACGAACGACGCGCCGGTCGCGGCGGCGATCGCCATCCCGGCGAGGCCGTCGTTTCGAAGGACGTTCACGCCGACCGGGATGTGGGCCTTCTCGACCAGCTGGTGAACGACGACGGACATCATCGCGATCGTCTCTCGCGGCGCCGTGATCGCGTACGGCGCGTCGCCGAGGTTCTCGACGATCGCTCCGTCGGCGCCGCCGGTTTCCAGCGCGTACAGGTCCCGAAGGGCGGCGTCGAGAATCGCGGCCGAGCTTCCCTTGACGTACTTGACGCTCCCGGCGAGCGGGAGGAGGTGGATCATTCCGATCAGCGGCTTCTCGGCGACGAACGGTTCCATGATCCATCAACTATAAGGAGCGGTTTCGCTGCGTGCCAGGGTCCCGGACCCGGGCACGAGCCGGTCGTCAGCGCTCGCTCGTGGCGAGGACCGGCAGGAGGGGCAGGATCGTCGGGGGCGTTCGATACTGCCCGGGGACGTCGCCGATCTCCCACCCGACGCTCGTCGGCTCGATGTAGTAATAGGCGGAGCCGTTCCAAGTGAACGGCGGATCGGCGACCGGCGTCGGTGGAACGATGCGGATCCCGAGGGCCATGTGATCCTCCTCGAGGAACGCGAGGAGGACGACGTCGAAGTGCATCTGCCGGAGCAGCGCGGCGGCGAGGATCGCCGCGTCCTCGCAATCGCCCTCTCGCTCGACCAGCGTCTCGAGCGGGTAGCGTGGGTACTCACACGACTCGCCGACGTAGGGGATCGACTGGATGAACGCGATGACCAGGTTGAGCTTTCCCCACGCGTCCAGCCCGGCGTCTGCGGCGAGCCGTTCGAGTTCGTCGATCAGCGACTGAAGCTGATCGTCGTCCCGCGGATCGTTGACGTAGTCGACGTACTTCGCGTAGTCGAGAATCCGAGGGAGGGTCCGAAAGAATCGGTAATACTCGGTGGAGAAGCGATGGGTCACGCTCCACGAGCGACCGGCGTACTGCCACGCGTACGCCTGTTCGATCGACGCGCTCTGGCCGGAGACGAGGAACGAAAGCGAGAGGAAGAGGAGGAAGGACACCGTGAACCACTGCCCGCGCATGACACCACCCGTTGACCGACCGCCTGTTTCACGCCTTGGAGGGGTCGGGGAGTTGCGGTTCTCGTCCGCACGTGAGTGAGCCTACGGAGCGCCTGTCAAACCGTCGTGGGGCGGTGGTGGAGATCCTGTGTGGCGCGGATCAGGTGCCGGGCGTCAGAGCCACGCTTCGGTCGTCTCTTCCTGGAGGAGGCTGAGGTGGCCGTTGAAGCGAACGACTCCGGTCCGGTCGATGAGGAACGCATGCGGGACCCGGACGACCCCGTAGAGGGCCATCGTTGGTTTCGCCGCCGGGTCGATCTCTCGGACGGTCACGAAGCCGGTGTACCCGCTCCGCGCGAGGAGACTACCCGCCTCTTGGTAGTTGGAGTTCGTCACGACGTCGAGGATGACGAGCCCGCGATCGGCGTAGCTCCGTCGGAGCGATTCGAGATAGGGGAGCGCCGACACGCAGGCCGGGCAGCCGCTCGACCAGAACTCGAGGAGGACGACTTGGCCGAGGAAGTCGGACAGGCGGACGATCGAGTCCGCGAGATCGGGGAGGGCGAACTCCGGCGCACGTGCGCCGACGTAGGTCCCGACGGGGACGTCCGCTGCGACGGCGGGTGCCGCCGCCTCCCGGCGTGTAGCCGTTGTCGGTGCCTTCGCCGGCGTCGCGAGTGGCAGGCTCAGGTCGATCGTCCGCCGCGTCAGGTGACTCGCCCCTTCGTTGTCGGTGACGACCAGCGTGACGGTGTAGTTGGAGACGCTCGGGTACGTGTGTGTCTTCGTCACACCGGAGCCGGTCGTGCCGTCGCCGAACAGCCACTGGTAGGCCGTGATCGAACCGTCGGCGTCGGAGGAGGACGACGCGTCGAAGATCACGGAGTTCGGGGGTCCGTCGTCGCCGGGGCGGACCTCGAAGTCGGCGACCGGCGGCGTGTTGGCCCAAGCCGAAGGTGCCGTCAGGAAAACGGCGCAGGCGGTGGCCAGGGCACCGATCAAGGCACGTCGCTTCGTCACGGCCTCGCTCCTCCGATCCCGTTCGTCGTCTCCTCTATCTGCACCCCGGAGTCTGTTATTCTACACGAACGCGGGCGGACGGTTGCGGCCGCGCGGGAAGCGGGTACGGGATGATCAAGGAGATCCGGGCGAAGACCCTCGTCTCGAGGGTGAAGGGGATCGACACGTACTTCGGCCTCGACTACGGGATGAACCTGTATCGGGGCTGTCAGCACCGATGCATCTACTGCGATTCGCGCAGCAACTGCTACGGGATCGACCACTTCGACCGGGACGTTTTGATCAAGGTCAACGCGATCGACCTTCTTCGGGACGAGCTGCCGCGCAAGCGGAGGAAGGGGATCCTCGGGACCGGGTCGATGAACGATCCGTACATGCCGCTCGAGGAGAAGGTAAAGCTGACGCAGCGGGCACTCGAGGTGATCGACGAGCACGGATTCGGCGTTCACGTTCTCACCAAGAGCGACCTCGTCCTCCGCGACGTTCCGATCCTCAAACGGATCGCGCGGGTCGCCGCGGCGGTCTCGTTCACGATCACGACGATCGACGACGCGCTGGCGAGGAAGGTCGAGCCGCTCTCGCCCCCTTCCTCGGCCCGGTTCCGGGCGCTCAAGGCGCTCGCCGAGGAGGGGATCGAGACCCGGATCGCGCTGATGCCGGTCCTTCCGTTCCTCGAGGACGACTGGGGCAACGTTTCGGCGATCGTCGAACGTGCACACGAGTGCGGGGTGAGGGCCATCGTCCCCTGGTTCGGTATGAGCCTGCGCGACCGCCAGCGGGCGTACTTCTACGGCCGGCTCGACGAGCACTTCCCCGGCCTCCGGGCGAAGTACGAGGCGGCCTACGGAAACGACTACGCGTGCCCTTCTCCGAACGCGAAGGAGTTCGCCGAGCGATTCGCGGAGCTCTGCGGTTCTTGCGGGATCGCTACGTCGGTGCGACCGCAACTCGCGCCGACCGCCGAGCAACTGAAGCTGCTGTGACGACGGG
>Ga0180434_10010242_pt1 | contig 10076 bp, 12 predicted proteins | sample SS_ome_7_FD_132453 | JGI IMG/M metagenome (GOLD analysis project Ga0180434, IMG submission 132453) | Hypersaline lake sediment archaeal communities from the Salton Sea, California, USA - SS_1_D_2 metaG | ecosystem: Environmental > Aquatic > Non-marine Saline and Alkaline > Hypersaline >... | reverse complement strand
GGATGGCTTCGGCGGGTCGGAGAGCCTTGGCGCCTTGGTCGGCCACTACCGAAGCCAGGGCGTCGCTATCAATCAGTATGGTGATGTCGGCTTCGTCCTGGTCTGGCTGAGTGGTTTCTGCGGTCGCCGCACCTTGTACTTCAGCTGGCTGGTCCCCGGCCGGATCTGCCTCGGTTTGTTTGTCTCCCTCGCCGGCGTCTTCGTCTGAGGCGACCCGGGCCAGCGAAAACTTGCAGTAAACGCTTTCTGCGGGGAGGTCGGGCTCGGCCCAGGCGGCGGGTGGGCTTTCACCATTGCTGATGGCGACGCCGCCTGATTCAACCAGCGCTTCGGATACTCCGCCCGAGACCGTCTTCAAGAAATCCCCAAGCAGGGCTGATTCGAGCGGGGAAAGCGCCTTGCTGTCGTCGATATTCCCTTGGCCGCCGAGAACCTTCGTCACCCATTCGATGGCGTCGTCCCGGCGCAAGACAATCATTCCGCATGGCCTGCCCTGGGAAGCGATCTTCACCGCGTAGCCATTTGCCTGGGAGGGGTCGTCTTTCAACTGACCACCGTAGTGTTGACTCATCGGGCCTGTCTTGAAGACGACTTCTTCGCCTAGTAGCGAGCTGACGGCTGGGGATATCTTCCCGGCCAGCGTGGCTGCGAGGGCGTCCAGTGCTTTCAGCTGATCCGCCGAAAAGCAATTGGGCGTGGACCAGTCATAATCGACGGTTCGGCACTGCGCATTCTTAGCCTCGTTACCGCCGCTTCTCGCTACGGCAAGGAGGCAGTTGAGAATGTCGCGCTCTTCTTGTGAACAATGCCCGTTCATTGAATGGCCCAGTCCTTGAAATCGACTTTTACGACAAACGGCTCCTGCTCGGGCCAGAGCCTTTCGTTGATATAGTCCTGTATTTCCCTGGAGATCCTGTTGAGGTTCTTGCCGCCACGGACGTCATCGAGCGTGCAGTCGGCGAAGTAGCGGAACAGCCAGCTCTTTATCTCGGTCTTTCTTTTGTCGAGTACTTCTCTGACTGTGACTTCGTTCTGCAGGCTCGAGCCAAGGGCAATGGTCGCCCTTATGTATCTGCCCATGCGGGGGTCGTTCAAATTGCAGGTGATTTCAAGGTCATAATAGCTGTAATTGCTTGGGTTGGAGTCGGCGGGCCGTGCTTTGGGGTCGGCTTGGCGGACAACCGCTTCAGTCGGACTCTCTGGGGGCGCAGAGGCGCCTGTGAACGAAGCCGCGAATATCCCAGCCACGGTCGCAAAAGCCATAATGCCCAAATAGATGGCAATCCAAAGCAAGGGCCCGGATTTGGCGTCTGGTGCGTCCGCGTTTGTAGTTTCTGTTTCACTTGGCATAGTCATTACTCTCCCCCATAATCACAATAACTATATGGGACTTTCCTGGAATTAGTCCGAACGCCTTGCACCATTGGGCTCCGCGCCCACCCCCCCAGGCGAAGATCGGCCAGCGGTTCTCGAGCCCGGTATCGGCGAATTCAGCCGCTAGGAATTCCTGCACGGCCCTTGCCCTCAGTGCCGAGATCATCCACTGCTGGCTTTCAGAGGTAACATCATTTGCCAGTCCGATTACGTATATCTCGGCCGATTCTGCGTCGAGGTTTTGGCACAGTTCCCTGGCAAAGACCTTTCCCGCTTTCTTTGCACTTGCGTCAAGGTCGGCGCCGCCCTTTGAAAAAAGAATAGTCGGCGAAAAGACGCTCACTGGCCTGCGGTCCAGGTCCGATGCTTCGGTGTCGATCAGCTTTTGCAGGTCGGCGAAGATTTTTCGCACTCGGTCCGCGTCGGCATCGAGAATTCTGGTTTTGCTGGGCTCTTCCTGCTCCTCGGTTGGATGAAGCTTCTTGCGACATTTGAATTTCGGCCCGTCGTCTTTGCCCAAAAAGATGTTCGGCATGCCGAGGCCTGAAATAGCCCTGTTGAACGAACCCTGTCCGAGGAAGAACAGCTCCGGATCCTGCCTATGCGCAAAGGACTGGAGCAAGACGAAGAAGGCAAGCAGCAAGGTGATCATGTCGGTGAACGAGATCAGCCACCCGGGCACGTCGTCGCCTTCTTCCTGTTGACTGCGATTACGGGATCTCGGTTTCATTCGCAAAGATTCCTGGCCAGCAACGCTATTTCCATGACCGGCTTCTTGAATCGGCCTGACTCGCGCGAGGGGCTGGCGGCAATGGTGAACCTGTTGCTGTCGACGCCGGCCTGGCTGGTCAGAAACCTTATTACTGCGCAGGCCCGTTGCAGGGCGATGCCGCGGTCGGCCTGTTCTTCCCAACCGTCGCTCTGGCCTATGACTATGTAGCAGGGAATTGCCTTCATGAACCGCGCGATCAGCCTGAGGTAGTCCTGGCCTGATGCCTTCAGGCTGCTACCTTTGCCCCAGAACATTGTGGAGATCGGGACAAAGAAGACCCGCCTGTCGCGGTAGGCATCGTTTTCGGCCGAGGCGATTGGCTCCTTTGGATTCTCGACCATCTCCAGCTTGTCGGTTGGGGCCTCGCTGCCCTTTTCCGTTCGGTCGAAGGGCTTGGCCAACGGCTCGACAAGCGAGTCTTTGGGCTCGCGGGTGTTCTTCCGGAACGAGGTCATCATCTTGAAATCGAGCGCGCCGGTGAGCTGTGCCTTGGCGGCCTCGTCGAACGAGGAGAAACTCAGCAGAAGCACGAAAAAGCAAAGCAGCAGCGTCATGCAGTCACTGAATGTTACTAGCCAGGCGTTGTTTGGTGGGCCGTCATCTTTTGTGTGTCTTTGTCGCGCCATTTATATCTTGGGTTTCAATTCTTCGCGGTGCTTGTCGGAGATGAACGCCTGCATTCTCTCGCGGACGTTTGTCGGGCTCTCTCCACGAACGATGCCAAGCACCCCGTTGACCATCATCTCTCTCAATATTGCCTCTTTCTTGGACCGGATTCCCAGCTTGCCCCCCAGCGGCATGAACACCAGGTTGGCGAGGATCGCCCCGTAGAACGTGGTTATCAAAGCGGTGGCCATGCCCACGCCGATTCCAGAGGGGTCCTTGAGATTGCCAAGCATTTGGACCAGGCCTATCAGCGTTCCGATCATGCCGAATGCGGGGGCACTGGCACCCATGAACTCCAAAATCCGCTTGCCGTTGGCGTGCCGCTCCTGGAGATATTCGATCTCCATGGACAACTGCTCCTCGATGGTCTCGGCCTCCTGGCCGTCTATGACCATCTGCATCGCCTTGACAAGGAACGCGTCCTTGGCCGAGGCCAACTGCTGTTCAAGCGCCAGCGCGCCATCGCGGCGGTTGATTGCAGCGTAGTTGACCATCTTTTGGATAAGTTCCTGCTCGGTCTGCAACTTGTAGAAAAGGGTCTTCTTTATCACCGAGAATATGCCCAGAACCTGGCCAAGCGAAAAATGTATCAGAGTGGCCGAGATCATGCCGCCGACGGTGATCATCATGGAAGGTATGTTGACGAACACGCCTGCGCCGCCCCCGGCAATGATGGAGGCGATAACGCAGCCGAACCCGCAGATAACACCAATTACAGTAGCAATATCCAACGGGCTATCCCGCCTCTCTGATACGTTTCATTCTGTCGCAAAGCCTGGCGGCAAGACTCTTGTCTGATATCGCGGCCAGAAGCTTGGCTGCGGACCGCTGAGACATGAAGTGAAGGATTATCGCAGCGTCGCTCTCCTGGCCGCTGTCGTATATGTTCACGAGTATCTTGCTTGCCTCTCCGGCGTCCATCTTTGCATATATCTCGGCCATCTTTTTAAGGTTGGCTTCCTCCTCCTTCTTGATCATCACCCGGGATTGGGCCAGCTTCGCTTGGGCTTCCTTCAGCCTTGTGAGGGGAGCGACAAGTTGGATCCTCAGATTGTCCAGTTCCGAGGCCTGCTTTTTCAGATTCTCCGTTGCGAGGGCCAGTCTCTTTTCCCGTTTTTCGAACTGGGCCAGCTTGTGCCTATACTCCTCGATTTTTTGGCGCAGTTCGCGGGTCAACTCCTCGACAACTTTCTCTTTTGGGCCCAAGGCCGAGATCGCCGCAGCCGCCAGGGCCTTTTCGTCTTTCTGGTCTTCAGCCTCGGTCGAGTCCTGCGGGCCCTTGTGATCGACGGCGGATTGCCCGGGGGCCCGCAGCAAAAGCGAAATGGAAAATGACGCTCCAAAACACAATGCCGTAAGCACGGCGATGAAGATAATCTTTGTTTTGGACATCGATTGCTCCTATTGGTTCACGGTTTTGCTCTCGGCGATCATCTTGCCCGCAAAGGTAATCTGAGCGCTCTGGTCAAACTGTTGCTGCTCCAACTTCAACTGCTCTTTCATATGCGCCTCGAAGGCCTCCTGCCTGAGGCGATCAAGCGTTTCTGTCCGGGCCTTTGTCTCTTTCAGTCTGGCGATTGTCTCTGCCCGTTTGGCTTCCAGTTCTTCAATCTTCTTTGTCAGCCGATCAAATTGGGCCCGACACACGGCGGAGAACGCCATGAACAGTTCCTGCCTGGCGAGCCTTTCGGCAACGTCTTCCTTGCCCAGGTCGCTCAGCAGTGAATCAAGCGAGTGTTTTCTTTGTGCCAGTTCCTGGCGTGCCGCTTCGGTCTGGCGCGAAAGCTGCTGCAGGCGTAGGCGTAATGCAAACTCCCGCTGCCGGGTGACGTTCAACAGTCGCTGTAATGGCCATACGAATCTTTTCACTTTCAACCTTAACCGGTCCGGCGGCTTGGCCGGGCGGTGCTGTTATCAACTTCTAATTGCCCTGCGGCGCAGAATCCCACTGCGACGTTATCTCGCACAGGCGGCTTAAGGTCTCCTCGAAACTCGATCTTGCGCCGGTGGGCTGGACAAGGAATTCCCTCACGCGATCAATCAGCGCTATCGCCTTGTCGATCCGCGGATTGCTGCCCGGAGCCAAGGCGCCGATATTGATGAGGTCTTCGGCGTCGCGGTATGTGGCGTAGATGGCCTTTAGCTTGCGGGCGGCCTGCTGGTGCTCCTCGCTGGCCACCGACGTCATCAGCCTGCTGACCGACTGCAATATGTCGACGGCGGGATAGTGGCCCACCTCGGCGAGCTTTCGTGATAAGACGATATGCCCGTCAAGCAGCGACCGCACGCTGTCGGCCACCGGGTCATTCATGTCGTCGCCTTCTACAAGTATGGTGAAGACGCCCGTTATGCTGCCTCGCTCTGTCGCTCCGAGACGTTCGGTGACCTTGGGCAACAGGCTGAACACGCTGGGACAGTAGCCCTTGGTTGTAGGGGGTTCGCCGGCGGCCAGACCTATCTCCCGCTGGGCCTGGGCGAAGCGGGTGAGCGAGTCCATCATCAGCAGGACGTTCTTGCCATGGTCCCTGAAGTATTCGGCGATCGTGATTGCCGTGAAGGCGACCTTCACCCGCTGGACTGGCGAGGTGTCTGAGGTAGCGACCGCCACTACGCTCTTTTCCAATCCGGCTGGTCCGAGGGCTTCTTCGAGGAACTGTTTGACCTCCCGGCCTCGCTCGCCGACCAGAACCAGTATGTTGACGTCGGCTTCGCTAGTGCGGGCGATTTCGCCCATAAGCGTGCTCTTGCCCACGCCGGCGCCGGCGAATATGCCGATACGCTGGCCCTTTCCGCAGGTAAGCAGACCATCGAAAGAGCGCATCCCGAACACGAGAGGCTCGGTGATATTCTTTCTGCTCAGTGGCGCCGGCGCGGTGTTGTCCACCGGCCTTTTCTCCGAGGCGCTTATGGGGCCCTTGTTATCGATGGGCCTACCCAGGCCGTCTATCACCCTGCCGAGCATGTCCTCGCCCAGTGAGATGTATCGCGGGCTAAGCCGGGCCACAACCGGGGCGTTGGGGGCGATGCCCTCGATGCCTTCCAGGGGCATGAGGATGCGGTTGGCGTTATGGAAGCCCACGACCTCCGCCGGTACGGTTTTGCCACCGGCCAGTCTGATGTCGCACAACTGGCCGATGCCGACAGGCGGACCCTTCGACTCGACCGTCAGGCCCGACACGCGAACCACTGACCCCTTGCAGGGCATCAGGTCCAGCTCGCTTATCTTCTTGTGGAATTTTGAGAGGTTAAGGACCGTCATCGGTTACTCCGGAGATTTCATTGCCTCGGCAATGTTGTTGAGTTGGCTTTCGACGGTCGATTCAACGAAACCTTCGCTCGTTTCGATAATGCATTCGCCAGGCCTGACCCCCTCGTCGGCGACGTAACGGATTTCCGTCTTGCCCTGACTCTGTGCGTCTTTGGCCATCTGGCAGTTCGCCCAGTCGTACAGGTTCATGTGTACGACCACATTCTTTCTCGACGGCGCGTGCTGGAGGGCCTCTTTGACGATGGGCCCGATCTCATAGTGGCCGGCCTGTATCTCCTGCATCAGCACCTTCCGGGCTATGGCTATCGCCAGGTCCAGCACCTGCTGTTCGCACTCAGCCTGGAGCTGCATGTGAAGTTCAGTGGCCTTGTTGATCCCGTCTTCAAGGGCCATGCGCGCCGATCTGAGAGCCAATCTTTCCTTCTCCAGCTCCTTTGCCATGCGCTCGTCGGGCATTGCAGGGCCGGGGACTGCCTGGGGCGGCGACGATTCGTCCCCAGTCGTCGCCTGTGTCGATGGAACGTTGACCACCTTGACCGAGGCGAGCCGGCGAGGCAGTTCGATAGAGAGCTCACGCGGCATTTTCCTGGACCTCCTCGAGACTCAACTCGCCCTTTGAGTTCATTTCGCGGAGCGAGTCGAGCACCGTCTCCCGCGCCTGGAGTGTTTCCTCAGGCTTGACCGAGGAGATCAGGGACGCTTCTTCCTCAAGCGCTGCATTGGCTCGCTCGGACATGTTAGAGCGTATCTTGTTGGCCGTCTTTTCGTCTGCATCGACCAGTGCGATTGCAAGCGTCTTGGAGTCAACCTGCCTGAGCGTCTCCTGAAGCGAACGGTCGGCTATCAGGACGAGGTCCTCCCAGAGCACCATTTGTTTCTGCACAAGGGCGCCCGTGTCGCTGTCGGAATCGACCAACTTGGCGATCAAATCGTCGCGGAATTCCTGGCCAAGGCTCCTCAGCAGGATGGCGACCTTTCTTATCTTCTGCTCTCGCTTGTTGGCGGCTGGGCCGCTCGAGTCTGAATCGCTATCCATCGACTGGAGACGCTGGCGAACGACGGCTGCAACCCGCAACTTGATCCGCAGCGAAACGTCGTCGGCCCCCGTCATGCTGCGAAGTGTCTCGGTCCTGATGCTTTCGTCAAGCAGACTCAACATCGCGGCGCTCTTGGCTGGCGGCAGCTCTGCAAGAACGATCGAGGCGACTTGGGCTGATTCGCCCTCAAGAGCCTTGGCTATCTTGTTGATGTCGGCCGACCTCACCCGCCGGAACGGGTCCCGGGCTTCGAGCTTGTCGTGGACCTGGCCCATTATCCGCTGCGACTGCTCGGGACCTACGGAGTGTTCGAGAATCTCCTTGATGAACTGGCCTGAGTCGACCCGCTTCCTGCTGCCTCTGACCAGTCCGAAAAACTCCATTACAAACTCGCCGGGGTTGGCCTGCGTTCCTTCCCCTGTGGAGTTGAGGTAGGCGAGCTCGGCCGCAATTTCGGTAATCAATTCAGGCCTGGCCGCTTTGAGCAACTCGGCGGCAGTGGGCGGGTCGAGGCTCTTCAGCAGGAACGCAGCTTTTTTTGCGCCGCTTGACATCATCTATGCCTCTTCCTTGTCGTTTTCAACCCAGTTGACGAACAACCGTTTTACTTCCTCGGGATTGTCCTGCAGCGCCCTGGATATGTGATTCCGCAACTGGTTGGGGTCTGCCTCCTGGGCCGGCAGAAGGTTGTCGCTCTGGCCGCCAACTCCCTGCAGCGCCGGCACCGACTGGTCCGCCCATTGCTTGGCACCCTTACTCTTGCCGAATATCTTCAGGGCCAGCAACGCGCCTATTACCAGGATGCCAAGCGAAGACCGACGCGCTATCTCAAGGATAAGGTCTTTGGTGAACAGCCCTTCATCGGCGACCTCGGTATCTTCTACCAGTGTGGACGGTTGATAGAACCGGGCCGTCGCCACCTTTATGGAATCGGGGTCCTTGAGCCCCAGTGCCTTGGTGACCAGGTCCTGCACGTCCTGCACGGTGGGCATCGGGGCGGCCGGGCCGTTGCCGTCGGCGGACTTGGCCGGGGTAAGGTCCACCAGCACCGCCACCGACAACGAGTTGACCTTGCCCGGCAGGTCTGCTTTCTGCTGAACGGTCCGGCTGACGAGGTACTCGCTGAAGGTTTCCTCGTCCTTGGTTGAGTTGCCGCCGCCCTCGCCGTTCTTGCCTACACCGGTGGGGGTCGACGATTTGCTCTTGATCTCTTCCTTGACCACGACGCGGTTTACGGGGTCATAAGTTTCCGTGGTTTCATTGACGTTCGTGGTATCAATCGAAGCGTCCACCTGCACAGTCGCCCGGTCCGGGCCAAGGACGGCAGTAAGCATGTCTTCTGCTTTGTGTGCGAGGTAAGACTCAACCTGGCTCTTGTAGTCCAGGAACGTGCCGGCCTTTCCTGCCAGTTCATTGTCCGCCTCGCCGGAGAGCAGGTTGCCCTGGCTGTCGACGACGACGACCTTGTCGGCCTTAAGGCCATCGACGCTGCCGGCAAGCAGATTGACGATAGCGGCTACGTTTTGTCCGGTCAGGCGTCGGCCTGACTTGAGTCGAAGGGCGACCGTGGCGGAAGTCTCGCCTGCTTTTGCCGAGAAGACGGCCGAGTCCGATCGGGCGATATGCACCCGAGCCGAGACTACGCTTTCCATCAGTTCTACGGTGGTGGCGACTTCGCCTTCGATGGCGCGAGTGAAGTTGACGCGTTGACTGAACGGGCTGGTCCCGATCTTTTCGTCGTCAAGAATTCGATACCCGGCGTGCGAACTGTTGGGCAGCCCCTCCGAGGCCATGGCCAGGCGGGTCGAATAGACGTGTTGCTTGTCCACGAAAACGGTCGTGCCGCCGTTCTTGAGTTCGTAGCGAATGTCCGAATCATTAAGTTTTTCAACGATCCTGGCGGCGTCTTCCGGCGCAAGCCCGTTGTACAGCAGTCTCATGTCGGGCCTACGGGCCCAGCCCATAAGCACAGCGGCTGCCCCAAGGCATGCCAGAACTACGCCCAGCAGCATTATCCGCTGTATCAAACTCAGCCGTTGCCACAAATCACCAAGATTGTTAATCATGTTCGCCACACACTGTTTTCTATTGGCGGCCTGTCAGTACTTCTAGACCTGCATGTTCATGGTCTGCTTGTAGGCTTCGATGACCTTGTTGCGGACACCCATCAGCAGTTTGAAGCTCATGTCAGCCTTGGCTGCCTGGGCCACTACCGGCAGGATGTTTTCACTCTTACCTGCGATAAGGTCCTTGATCGCGGTGCTGGAGTTTGTTTGGTCCTGATCGACTTTGTCGACAAAGCTTTTCAGCATGTCGCCGAAGTTTGCCTTCTCGCTTGGTGCACTAGTTTTGGCCTGGCCGGGCGCGACGGGTTGAATCATTGGCCTGATACTGGAAACGCTGTTTACGCCTGGCATCTCACAACTCCTTCACTACTTCAACAGTTCCACTGTCACATCCACCATGTCCTGGTAGCGTTTCAAAACAGCCGCGTTGGCCTGATAGGCCCTGCTGGCCGCCACGAGGTTCATCATTTCGACGGGCAACTGCACGTTCGGCATGGAGACGTAGCCGTCGAGCCCTGCGTCGGGATGACCGGGCTGATATACGGACTGGAAATTGCTGCTGGTGTCATCGGAAAGACCCTCTATGGTCACTCCGCTGAGTTGGTCTCCCGACGTCGACAGAAGCACATCCTGACGCCGAAACGGTTCGCCGCTGTCTGTGCGAGATGTGTTTGCGTTGGCTATGTTGTTGGAAATAACCTTCATCCGCATGGCCTCGGCCTGCAGGCCCGAGACCGCTATCCCGATCGATGTTGAATTTCCCAGACTCATTGCTCGACCTCCAAATCGTTAACGGTTGCTGCTCATCGCCATTTCCATCTGGCGGTACCTTCTAGCCATCAGCCTCATGTACGTCTTGTACATTGCGCTGTTCTGCACCATCTTCCCTATTT
>Ga0180434_10010240_pt1 | contig 10078 bp, 9 predicted proteins | sample SS_ome_7_FD_132453 | JGI IMG/M metagenome (GOLD analysis project Ga0180434, IMG submission 132453) | Hypersaline lake sediment archaeal communities from the Salton Sea, California, USA - SS_1_D_2 metaG | ecosystem: Environmental > Aquatic > Non-marine Saline and Alkaline > Hypersaline > Sediment... | reverse complement strand
TATATGAAATCAGTACATGTCATCGAGGAACTGCTTCCGGCGGCTTGGGAGAAGGCGGTTATAGCCTGCTGGGAACAAGGTGAGAACTTCCCCACGGAATACGATCACGACGGTGATCCGAACAGCCGCGACGTTTCGGTCCTGATCCACGTGACAAAACCGTTCGAGGAACCGCGAATTCACCGCGCTTTCCCCGGTGGTCTGGACGATCTGGAAAAGTACCGAAGCGAAGTCCTGTTCGGCGTACACGACCACTGGGTGGACCCGGCGGCAGGTAAGTGGGAATACACCTATCACGAGCGAATCTTCGAGTACCAGGTGCCGTCGATCGGTCTGTTCGACCAGATAGGCGCCGTCGTCGAGAAGCTCAAATCCGTGCCTTACACTCGCCGCGCCCAGGCGGTTACCTGGCAGGTCTGGAACGATATGACCATAGACGATCCCGCGTGCCTCCAGCGTCTCTGGTTCCGCATCGCCGACAACAAGCTCCACATGAATATCCACATGCGAAGCAACGACGCCTTCAAAGCCGCCTTCATGAACATGTACGCGCTGACCGAATTGCAGCGCGCCGTTGCCGCCGAAATCGGCGTCCAACCCGGAGAGTACATGCACATCGCCGACTCGTTCCACATTTACGGAAGCTACTTCGACGAGTTTGAAGGTTTCCTCAAATGCGTATCCAATCGAAGCGCCGAAGACCGCGTCTACGATACCGCCGTGGGCCTGCCTTTCTTCATAGAGGGCTGCGACACCCTACTGGAAGAAGATGACATGCCCGCCGACAAGAAGGCTCTCGTCGAAAAACGCAAAACCGAACTCCTGGCCTCCTGATCGTATGACAGTTATCGTCGGCGCCGACTACTCTTCCTGGTTGCTGTCGTCGCGGTGATCGACGGGGGTGACCTTGCGCCAGTCGGCGGCGGTCAGCGGGTAGATGAAATAGTCATCTATGGGGCCCTCGTCCGAAGCGCCGCCGACCAAAGCGAGAACCTCCGATTCCGCCGCGGGCCCGCATAACACGACTATCCTCGCGTTCCGCTGAAGCCGGCGCACGGCGCGACACAACCCGCGCAGGCCAACGTAAGAGCCCGCGATGACAACACTCGCCCAGTCTCGGTTTTCCATTGCCGCCAGCGCCTCGTACGGATCGTCAAAAGCCCTCAGCGAATCAGGGCCGAAATGATCCGAAAACTCGTCGGTTACGGTGCGTTCCGCCAGGACCAGCATCCCCCCCGCGCCGGTCACGACTCATCCTCCAGCAAAGCGGCGAGTTCTTCCCTGGTCAGCAGTTCATTGGGCGACTTGCCCGGCGGTTTGTCATTCGCCTGGGCCTTGGGGGCGGGAGCGAACGTTTGTATTGCTTTCCGGTCCGTGCGAGATGCTTTATGTTCGATCGACCGCGCCTGTGACGAAGGCTCGGGGGACTCACCGGTAAGAGCCTGAGCGGAATTCCCGTCCTGCCCGTCGTACGGCAGTGATTGCGCCAAACCCTCCAACAAGGCCGACAAATGCCCCCTGGCCGAAAGACGCACACCGCTGAGATCGGTGGTGGTAATCCCCAATGGCACGGCGCCGACGGCCAGAACTTCCAAACCCCGCTGGTATGCCATTTCGATCAGCGGAAGGTCGCCGGGCGTCAGGCAGCGCAAATCTATGACAATCGCAATGGGGGGCTCGGCGAGCAGTTCGGCGGCGGCTTCGTATGGGCTGGTTACGCGGAGACACTGATACGGCGACATGGAATCCTCGCCTCGCGCCGCCCCCTCAAGGGCTGCATCGCGAGACAATATAATTATCTTCCGCCCGCGACACGATTTAGTATTATCGCCCATGACATGGGGCCCTCTGACTTTGGAGTATATTGTAACGGGGTTGACGAATTCAGTCAATGGGTTTTGTCAAGCGGTGAGTATGTTGGTATGATTTGCATTATGAATGATAACTTCGACAAGCTTCCTCCCGAGGCGCACAGCAGCAATATATGGGCGCCGTGGCGAATTGAATACATCCAATCACTGGCCGGAGATGATGATACCTGCTTCCTCTGCCGCTACCGCGACGAACCGGACAGGGACAGCGAGAACCTGCTCTTGTGGCGAGGGGAGGAGTGCTTTGCGGTAATGAACCGCTTCCCCTATACCGGTGGGCACATGCTGGTGGCGCCGCTGGAGCACGTGGGAGGACTCGAAGATATCCCGTGCGCCACGATGTGCGAGATGATGGAGATGGTTCGCGATCTCCAGAGCGTCCTGACCCGGGCGATCGGCGCGCACGGATTCAACGTTGGGATGAACATCGGACGGTGCGCCGGGGCGGGACTGCCCGGACACCTGCACCTGCACGTGGTGCCAAGGTGGAGCGGAGATACGAATTTCATGTCCGTCCTGGGAGACATCAGGGTGATCCCCCAGGCCCTGGATCAACTATACGAGCGGTTGAAAGAGGTGTCGGCCGAACTTCAACTGCCAAAACTGTCATGACAATTGAGAACTCCCCGTCACCAGCATCGCAATTTGCTTCCTGGGCCGTCACCGAAGCGGACGGCGGTGAGCGAAAGTACCCCGAAGAGGCGCACGGATACCGCACGTGTTTTCAGCGCGACCGCGATCGGATCGTACACTGCACGGCCTTTCGCCGCCTGGACTTCAAAACGCAGGTGTTCGTGCCCCATCAGCACGACCATTTCCGCACTCGCATGACCCACACGCTGGAGGTCGCCCTGATCGCACGGACGCTCGGGCGTGCGCTTAGGCTCAACGAAGACCTTATCGAGGCGATCGCCCTGGCCCACGACCTCGGTCATTCACCGTTCGGGCACGGGGGCGAAACCGTCCTGAACGAACTGATGGTCGAACACGGTGGATTCGAACACAATCGCCAGTCGCTCCGCGTTGTCGACTATCTCGAGCATCCCTATCCGGATTTTCGGGGCCTGAACCTGACGCGAGTGGTTCGCGAATGCATCGCAAGGCACGAAACGGCATACGACACGCCGGCGTGTCCTGACTTCAGCGACGATCTCCAGGCTCCGCTGGCCGGACAGGTCGTCGACGCCGCCGACGAGATCGCCTACACGTCGGCCGACCTGGAAGACGCCCTGGTCTCAGAGTGCATCTCGACTGCTCAGCTTGACGATCTGAAACTGTGGCGGCGGGCGTGGCGGGCGGCAAGCCAACAATACGCAAACGCTCGCGAGATACACCTTCGCATACGAGCCTGCAAGAACGTCCTGGAGATAATGGCCTCCGATCTGCTCGAAGCGACAACCGGCGCAATGAAAACCCTCGGTCCGGAAGCGAGCCCCGACACCGTCCGCCATGCCGGTCGGAAATGCGCGCGTTTCAGCGACGTGCTGGGCGGGGAAGTCCGAGACCTCCAGAAGTTCCTGATGGATAACGTCTACGATGCCGGGGAAAACCGCCGCCGCAACGAAGAGTCGCAACGCATCATCACCGAACTGTTCGCCCGCTACGTCGCCGAACCGTCGCTGATGCCGGAACGATATCACCGGCGAATCGAGACCGAAGGCCTTCACCGCGTGGTGTGCGATTATATCGCGGGCATGACCGATCGTTACTGCCAGGCCCGGCACGCCGAGATAATATAAGGAACGGCCCGAGGCTTAGATAAACCCCGGGCCGCTTCTGTTATTCATTTCGTCTCGGAGTTACTCTGACTCGTCCGATTCGTCGGGAGTATCGGCCTTCTTGGCTCGCTTTCTGGTCTTCTTGGCTTTCTTGGCTTTCTTCGGCGCCTCATCGGTTTCGTCGGCGGGCGCTGCTTCGTCGGCTTCCTCGTCGGGCGCTTCGTCGGCGCCTTCGTCCTGGTCTGGTGCTTCTTCAGGCTCGCCGGTCTCATCGGCCAGTGCTTCGGCCACTTCGCCGGCGAGTTCCTCTTCGGACTCTTCGACGTAGACGTCGTCAAGATCGGTGGCGTCCACCTTTCGTCGCAGGAGGTAGTAGATAACGGTGGTCGACGATGCCAGGAAACTCAGGCCGAACGCCGCGACCAGCGCGATCACGATGTATATCCAGATCGAAATGATGGCGGCCGCCAGCGACTCGACTCCGCTGAGCGCTTCCCACGAGATCGGAGGGTGGAAATTACTGAACGTAGGCGCCGGCCAGAGCTTGTCCATGCGGTCGGCGTTGGCGGCAAGATCGCTTCCACCGCCGAATATTCCGCCCTTTACGAACCAGTGCGTCGAGGCCAGTGCGATGAACGCGAACAATCTCACGAACAGGTAGCAGATCGTCCCGTATACCAGCGCGATCAGCGCGTAGACGCCCGCCCGCCACGGTCTGGCGAAAACGTACGAGAAGCTCCGGCTTATGGCATCGAACGCGTCGGAGCCCTCGACGGCGATGGTTGGATACATCAGCCCGCACCCACCGCCAAGTCCGATCGCCAGGAAGGCGATGAGCAGCCCGAGCACTATGGCGATCGGGAACAGGAGGCCCATAATCCAGGCCAGCGATCCCCAAAGGTTTCCAAACAGCAGTCCGCCAAGGAACAGGAACAGGCCCAGGGCGAGAATTATGATCAGCGGAATCAGCGGAGCGGCGAAGAAACTGATAAACCTGCTCGACGAGAACCGCAGGGCCTGAACCATCGATATCTTTTCCTCGCGTGCGGCGTGCAGGGCGGCAATACGGTGCATTGCCCCTCCAAACAGCGCCCAGGACCCCAGGGCAAGAGTCAGGAATACGATCGCAAAAAGCCAATGATTGCAGAACAACCACACGACGCCGTGGTCGGCCATCAGCATCCAGAACAGGAACCCTGCCGAATCCTCAGATTCGGCGCCCTTGACGTTGGGGAAGGCAATCACCCCCGGGGCGCCGGCAAGGGAGGGGATCGACTTGGAGTTGACTATATCCTCATAATCGTCCAGACCGGTCGTAAAGTTCCCGTAGCGAACCGCTCGCAAGGCGTTTGCGAGACACTGACTTTCGTATTCCAGAAAGCTCTGGAAGACCAGTTTGCCCCTGATCTTTTCGGCTTCATTCGCGAAATTGGCGGCGATTCTTACCGAGGCCCTTTTGGCGTTCTCGTAGCCTTCCTCGAGCACATCGGTTCGCTTTTCCTTTTCCTTTTCATCAGCCACGTCGGCGATGGTCTTTTCGGCGGCCTCGAAGGCGCCGTCCAGAACGGCTTCGATCTTATCGCGGATTGCGTCAACCTCATCTTCAGCATCACCGATCAGGGCGCTCCAGTCGCTTTTCTTCTCGTCAATCTCTCGCTGCTCGGCGATTTTTGCCGGATCGTAGGTCTCTTTCTTCTCCTCGTTGTACGCGGCGATACGCGCTCGAAGCGCCTTGCTCAGATCGTCGCCCAGCCCTGGATCGGCAACGAAACCGGTAAGGTCCTGGCGCTCGGATCTGTACTTGTACTTGAGCGCCAGCGCCGCATCGGACTTGCTCTCGTTCCATTTTTCTATCGCCTGTTCGTACGCCGGGCCTGAACTGCTGACGTATGCAACGATATCACCATCGGGTACGCGCTGCCCGAAGATACCGCCCCATACACCGTCGAGCACTCTTCCGGAAAGGTAGATGCATAATACGGCCGCGAGACCCAACAGGATCTTACTGGGATGAATGGCGATCCGGAAACTCTTGAAGATATGCGAAAAACTGAAGACCGCCGTCCAGTTGATCGTGTTAACCTGATTTTTACCGTTACTCATGATCTGTCCCTTTTAACAGTGTTTATTATGGGCACACAACCATCTTCGATCTTTGTCGAAATTATACGCCGGAGGGGAAGTGCTGCCACACTTTTTCCGAATATCAACGCACAAAGTGCATCGGTCGGTCCGACCGGCGAGTACGACATATCCCGAATCAGTCGGAGGTTTTGGCAGGTGAGCTTTTTTTTTCGCCGTCCTTGGACACATCAGTTTTCGTGTCGGTTTTTTCGGTTTTGGCGGGTTTATCTTTCTCGGCGTCCTTGCGATACGCCTCGCTTCGATAGTCGGTCTGGTAGAATCCTTTTCCCTTGAAAATAACGCCCGCCCCGATCCCGATGAGCCGCTTGACCTTCAGCTTCCCGCACTCGGGACACTTGCGGACGGACCTGGCCCTGATTGACTGAAAAAGCTCGAATGAATGACCGCAGGCTTCGCATTGATATTCGTATGTAGGCATTGTGGGGTTCCTATTGGTCTCCGTCGTCCGTTATCTTTTCGTCACCGCCGTCGGCGGATTCCACTTCGGTTGAGACCACCACCGCGGCCGGGCGGATCGTTCGGCCTTTGAGTTTGTAACCTCGCTGCAACTCCTGGACAACGGTCTGCGGCGGATGTTCGTCAGTTGGCTGCTGCAGCATTGCCGAGTGTGCCTCGGGGTCAAACGGTCGGTCGAGGGCTTCGATAATCTCCAAACCGAACCCGCCGAGCACCTCCAGGGCCTTGTCGTGAACGAGCTGCATACCCTTGAATAGCGGATCGTCCTGTCCGTGGTTGTCTGCCGCCGCCTCGAGGGCCCGTTCCATGTCGTCCAGTACGCTCAGAAGTTTCCCGATCAGGGCTGCATTGGCGAAGTTGCGTGCCTCGGTCATTTCTCGCTGGACGCGTTTCTGATAGTTTGCGTAATCGGCGGCGGTTCGCTGTAGTCGAGCAAACAGATCGTCCCGTTCGGTCTGGAGGGCCTCTACGGGATTGTCCGGTTCGGCGGTGGTTGGGTTGTCGTCGTTGTTGTTGTCGGGAGACTCGCTGCTGTCGTCAATATTGGGATCGGTCTTGTTCTTTTTTTTCTTGCTCATAATCACACCTGCCGTCACGAGAAGTAGTTTTTGAGTTTATCCAGGAAACCTTTTCGTTGCGGGGTGACGTCAACTTGTTCGGTTTCGGCATATTGTTTGAGCAGTTCGGTCTGATGTTTGGTGAGTTTTTTTGGTACTTCGATGAACACCTGCACGTGCTGGTCGCCGCGCCGCCTGGTGCGCAGTGATGGCAGGCCCTTGCCCTTTAGAGTTATCACATCTCCGTTCTGCGCGCCGGCGGGTACGTTTATTTCTTGAGGTCCGGACAGCGTGGGGACCTGTATCTTCCCTCCCAGTGCGGCCTGGGAGAATGCGATGGGCGCCTGGCAGACGAGATCGTCTCCATTCCTGACCAGCAGCGGATGGGGTTTGATGCGCACGTAACAGTGAAGGTCGCCGCGCATGGTTCCATCCTGTCCGGGCCCGCCCTCTCCGCGGATGCGGATCACCTGCCCATGGTTCACGCCGGCGGGTATATGCACGGTGAGAATGCGTTTTTTCCGGGCGCGTCCGGTTCCGCGGCACGCCCGGCACGGATCGGTAACTATCGTACCTCGTCCCTTGCATTTCGGGCATACAATGACTCGCACGGACATTCCGAAGAAACCGCTTTCCTGCTGCTGCACCTGCCCGTAACCATTACATGTCTCGCAGCGGATCGGTTTGGTGCCCTTGCGCGCGCCGCTTCCGGAACATTCATCACACAGGTCCATCCTCGTGAATTCCAGCGGTTCGTCTACGCCGGTGTCTACCTGCTCCAGCGATAATTCGATCTCGACCTGCAGGTCTTCTCCGCGGCTGGCATGACCTCGCGGTCCTCCGCCGAAACCTCCCATACCTCCCATCTGCCCGAAAATATCCTGGAACATCGAGAATATGTCCCCGAAGCCCATGTTTCTGAAGTCGTGTACGCCGGCGCCTTCCAGGCCGGCGTGTCCGTACTGATCGTAGCGGTTGCGCTTGACGGAGTCCGAGAGTACTTCGTAGGCCTCGGCGAGTTGCTTGAACCTTTCCTCACCTTCGACCTTGTCGCCCTTGTAATTGTCGGGATGATACTTCAAGGCGCCTTTTCGGTAGGCGCGCTTGATTTCATCGGCGCCGGCCGTGCGCGATACTCCCAACACTTCGTAATAGTCACGCTTCTCAGGCATTTGGTCCCACCGAATGCGGATTCTCGACACGCCGGTCGACCGGAGAAGGCCCCATGTCCCGGACTTTCACGACCGGGCGCCGCATAAAGCGTCGAGGGACGCTTCGGCAGGCGCCGAAACGTCCCTGTCGTCGACGGTTTCGATTTCCACATCTGCAACCGACCGGCAGGCAGGTCGCCGATCCTCAATCACGTTACTGCATTAGCAACGATATTTTCCTCGTCCTTTTCGTCGTAGTCGCTGACCATGACGTTTGTAGTCAGCATCAATCCGGCAACTGAACCGGCATTCTGCAGCGCCGTGCGTGAAACCTTTGCCGGGTCGATTATACCGAGCTTTATCATGTCAACGTCAGCGCCGCACTGTCCGGTGGACGCGTTGTAACCGGACTTCTTACCGCCTTCGAGAATTTCGGCGACCACGACGCTTCCGTCGGCGCCGGTATTGGCCGCTATCTGGACGGTCGGCGCCGTCAGTGCCTTTACGATGATGTCGACTCCGATTTTCTCATCGCCCCGCGCCTTGGCGCGAACGGCCTGGACGGCCTCGATGGCATTGAGGAACACGATTCCGCCACCGACAACGACGCCTTCCTCCGCGGCTGCACGGGTGGCGTGTACGGCATCATCGATGAGGTCTTTGCGTTCCTTCATCTCGGATTCGGTGGCGGCGCCGGCCCTGATGACAGCCACGCCGCCGGTGAGCTTTGCGAGCCGCTCGTTGAGCTTTTCCTTATCGTAATCGCTGGTGGTCTTGTCGATCTGCTTGCGAATGTTTTCGGCGCGACCCTTGATATTTTTGGCCTTTCCGGCGCCCTCGATGATCGTGGTGTTGTCCTTGCTGACAACGATCCGCTTGGCCTGGCCCAGCACGTCCAGTTCGACGGTTTCCAGCTTGACGCCGGTATCTTCAGTGATAACGGTTCCACCGGTCAGGACGGCGATATCACCGAGGATGGCCTTTCTTCGATCACCGAATGCGGGCGCCTTGATCGCGCAGACGTTCAGGATGCCTCGCAGCCTGTTTATCACCAGAGCGGCCAGTGCTTCACCTTCGACGTCTTCGGATACGATCACCAGCGGTTTACCGGCGGTTGCAATCTTTTCCAGGAGAGGCACCAGGTCGCGTACGGACGAGATTTTCTTCTCGACCAGCAGGATGTAGGCGTCTTCCATAACCGCTTCCATGGAGGCCACGTCGGTCACGAAGTAAGGCGAGATGAAACCCTTGTCGAACTGCATGCCTTCGACAACTTCCAGCTCGTTGACCAGCGACTTGCCTTCCTCGACGGTGATAACGCCTTTCTCTCCGACGCGGTCGAATGCCTCGGCAATCAACTTGCCGATGTCTTCGTTCCAGTTGGCCGATACGGTGGCGACCTTTCTCAGATCGTCGTTGTCCTTGACCTTCTTGGATTGCGAAGCGATCGACTCGACGGCGGCGCCCACGGCGATATCCACCCCGCGCTTCAGGGCCATCGGATGCGCGCCGGCCGTTACGTTCTTGAGGCCTTCGCTCATGATCGCCTCAGCCAACACCACCGCGGTGGTCGTACCGTCGCCAACAACGTCGTTGGTCTTCGAGGCGACCTGGTTGGCCATCTTGGCGCCCATGTTCTCGAACGGATGGGGAAGGTCGATTTCCTTGGATACCGTCACGCCGTCCTTTGTGACCTTGGGCGGACCGAACGATTTCTGCAACAGGACGTTGCGCCCGGTAGGCCCTAATGTCACTTTGACGGCGGCCGCCAGTTTCGATACACCGTCCAGCATCGCTGAGCGAGCATCACTGTCGTAAAGCATTTGCTTTGCAGCCATTGTATTTTCCTTGCTAGATTGGTTTGTTCTATTGACTCAATTAGTCGCCGAATACCCTACGCCAGTATCGCCAGCACGTCAGACTCTCGCAGGATAACGTAGTCTTCGTCGTCGATCTTGACTTCGCTTCCGGAATACTTGGCGTAGAAGATCTCGTCGCCCTTCTTGAGGCACGGTTTCGCTCGCTCACCGGAATCCAGCAATTTGCCCGGTCCGATGGCCGTAACGACACCACGCTGAGGCTTCTCCTGGGCCGAATCGGGAAGAACGATCCCACCGGCGGTTACTACTTCCGCGTCACACTGCTTCACGAGAATTCTGTCATCTAAAGGTTTTACTGCC
>Ga0180434_10010238_pt1 | contig 10079 bp, 10 predicted proteins | sample SS_ome_7_FD_132453 | JGI IMG/M metagenome (GOLD analysis project Ga0180434, IMG submission 132453) | Hypersaline lake sediment archaeal communities from the Salton Sea, California, USA - SS_1_D_2 metaG | ecosystem: Environmental > Aquatic > Non-marine Saline and Alkaline > Hypersaline >... | reverse complement strand
TTTTCCCCCCTCCAAGTTTGAGCATGGACAATGGTGCCATGATCGCAGCTCTTGGATACCACCACTACCAATGCCATGGTGCAGATTCTTTAGATCTACAACCCCTAGTGCGCATGCCTTGGTAAATTAAATATATATTTTATTATATTAAATCCTCTATTGTAAGTTTTTCGTAAAGGTCTAGAGTTTATCTTATGCTTCGGTATATAATATAAAGGATTTAAACTTAAACGACTATAACACTTGAGGTCTTTAGATGGCTACACATAGCAGCACTCTATCAGATACAGATACTATCTGGAATGTAGAGTTTGAAAATCGACGATTCGCAAACAGTGGACTACTCTTACTCAATGAAAGTTTATGTATAATAAAAAGCAATGCATTAGCATGTGATTTGCATAATATGAAGACGCTAATAAACTCTTATTTTCTAGATTGCATAGTCAAACCTTTGCGATCTCAATTTCTAAAAGAAATAACATCTCTTCAAACAGTCCTAGGGGAAGGCTCCTCCCAAAAATTACAATTTCGGGTTTTATCTAGTCGCGATGGTCTCTCCATTTCTGGGGGAACTCAGGTCAATATTTTGATGAAAATTCATAAAGTTTTGATTAACCAAGCCTCTTTCTATTTTATTTATGAGATCCAATCCGCCCCTGGTAGGGCACTCACTGCTTCTCCCCACTTCTCCCCTGAAATTTCAGAGTGCACGCAAGTTGAATCGATTGGACTTTTTATGGAAGGTTTGAGGCACAGCCCTCATATGGCATTGATTGTTTCTAAATATGATTGTTTGATGGCAAATCAAGCTTTTTATAAGACACTGGGATATAAAGAAGATGATGTTTTTAATATGAATTTATTTGATTTTTTAGACTTGTCTAACAAGGCTTTATTTAAAAAGTATTATGATCACGTGGTCTGTCTAAGAAAGAGTGAAAATATATTGCCCTATAGATTGCATTTAACCACCAAATTCGGTAGAAAAATTCCATGCTTAGTACATTTTAAGCAAATTGCAACTAGAGAGTCTGAGAGCGCTGTTGTATTTTATTTCACAAACTTATCTGCTCAGTTGTTAAGCGAAAGAAAATTCAAACAAGAAAAAAAAGAGCGAGAAGGGTTGCTTTTAGAAAAAGGTAGGCATCTTCAGACCATCAACCACGAAGTTAGAAATTGTATGAATTTTGTTCCAAGTAGCTTGGAGGTTATGGTTGCAAGGATTAATGCTTTACAAGGCCAAGGCATCGTCCCTAACGCGTATGTTGACTCATTTTATTGAGGGTGTACAAGCTAAAATTCGGATGGATAGCGAGGGTGATACAAGCAGTCGTATTACGTTTTTCCCTAATATTTCCAAGGATGTAAGAGAGGTCATTAGGCACCAAAAATTTCTCTTTGACCCACTCTATTTACGCTTGGTTTTTGTCAATTTTTTTAACAACTCGTATCATTCGATCAAAAAAAATGGAGTTGGAGTAATAGCATTTGATGTAGAATTAGAGCATTCTAAAGCAGATGCTCTCACCTTATCCTTTAAAATTTCTGACAATGGCCCAGGCTTTGATCGAAGTTTCGATAATTTAGGGTATGATGAAGTATTTAAGGGAAGAGAGCGTCAAAAAATAGAGCGCAATGGCGCAGGGGTTGCTCGCAGTCATGCAGTTCTTGCAAAAATGAAGAGTAAATTATTTTTTTCGAGCACAAAGGGAGAAGGTGCATCTGCTTCATTTTCTATGACCTTTAGAAAATCTAAAGAGAAAAATCCTGCACAATTCTCCTTAAGACCCGCGGCTGGACTGTACCCCTTAGTAGAAAAAGCGGTGAAATCGGCATTTCGCGCACTTGTTGTGGATGATCAGGCAATTAATGCTAAGTTGATTGTTAGAAGTTTTAAAAATATGAATTACTCTTGTGATATGGCTTCAGGTGGAGAAGAAGCCATAGCATTATGCAAAAAACACTCCTACCAACTAATTTTTATGGATTATCAAATGCCAGGTCTAAATGGCTTGCAAACCGCAGAGCGTATACTTTGTGATCAAGAAGGAAAAAATCAAGAAACTTCAATCTATGGGCTAAGTGGGAACTATGACCTAGAGCTTGAGCAAGAGTGCCTTTCAAAGGGAATGAAAGGATTGCTTTCAAAACCCTTAAAACCTTCTGTGTTTCGCCAAATAGTTGCAAAAATAACCAAAGTAGCAGAACTCTCTCCATCAATATCTCCTTTTTTAGAGCAGGTAGGTGTTCAAAGGTTGCCTAAGCTTCCCTCTTTTAGCGAGGAGGAGAGAAAGGAGAGCCCTTTTCCACAGTTTGTTGGGAATCGATACGCAATACCAAATTTTCCAAATAAAAGGGGCATGCTTCCTCCGGGGGTTGTTGCTCCTCGTGCAAAAAAACCCTCTATAAGTTTTCTTCCTAATACAACACAATTTCCAAGCTATAGCGATTCCCCTATTCCTTCTCAATCGGAGCAAAAAGATTTCAATTCCCCCCCATCTTTGCTGGATGAGAAGAAAAAAGAGAGAAAAAAGGCTCCCAATCCCTGTTGTACTGTGCAGTAATTACTGATCTTGAAGAGTAATTCTAAAAATCGTATTCTGATGCTCTGGATTTCGCAAAAAGGCCTGCCTGGTAGTGGTAAAATATTTGGTAAAAAAAATCACCTCTTGCCTCTTCACCCTGTTTGTGATTATTTCGATCACCTTTTTCTTAATGAAAGCTATTCCGGGTGATCCCTTTACCCAAGAAAAAGCCTTGCCCAAGGAGATCCTGGCCTCGCTCTACGAGCATTACAAACTCAATGATCCCCTCTATGTCCAATATGGCAATTATCTTAAATCGATCGTAAAATTTGATCTAGGTCCCTCATTCAAATATCGAGGACGAAGTGTCAATGACATCATCAAAAATGGTTTTCCTATCTCTGCGATTTTAGGACTTGAAGCCTTAGCCATTGCCCTAGGTGTTGGCCTCTTTCTTGGTTGTGTTGGTGCTCTGTGGCAAAATCAATGGCAGGATTGGCTTGCGATGCTGATAGCTGTTATTGGCATCTCGGTGCCAAGTTTTATCATGGCCTCCTTTTTGCAATATATTTTTGCCATTAAGTTGGATTGGTTTCCAGTGGCACGGTGGGGCCACTTCTCACAATCTGTTTTGCCTGCGATCTCTTTGGCAGCCTTGCCGTGTGCCTTTATTGCGCGCCTTGTGCGCTCTAGTATGACAGAGGTTTTATCGATGGATTATATTAAAACAGCGCGCGCCAAGGGGGTCAGTCAGCCCCTTGTGATTGCAAGGCATGCAATAAAAAATTCCATATTACCTGTTGTAAGCTATTTAGGTGTCCTGGTTGCTAATATCTTAACTGGCAGCTTTGTGATCGAAAAAATATTTGGCATTCCTGGGTTGGGAGGCTGGTTTATTAATAGCGTTACCAATCGCGATTATACGGTGATTATGGGCATTACTGTTTTTTACAGTATCATTTTGCTTTCAACCATTTTTTTTGTAGATTTACTATATAGTTGTATTGATCCACGTATCAAATTGGTAAAACGAACGAGTGGATTGAAAACTTGATGAAAAATAGTGATTTGTTTTTACCCCTAGAAAATAGAGAAGCTCTTTCTGATGAAAATGGGTGCCACTCTCCTTCCTTTTGGGGCGGTGTCTACAGACGGCTCTATTGCAATCGAGCAGCCTTTGCCTCTTTGGTGATTTTGGTTTTATTAGCAATGCTAGCAATTACAGGCCCCCTATTGAGCTCACATACCTATTTTGAAACCAATCTTACGCAAAAAAACCTGGTTCCGACACGGGATTCTTGGTTTGGCACGGATGATTTGGGAAGAGATATGTTTACGCGCATCTGCTATGGAGCCAGAATCTCACTGTTTGTAGGGATTACAGCCGCATCCATTGATTTGATCATTGGAGTCTTATGGGGAGGCATTGCTGCTTTTGCAGGAGGCCGCGTGGATACTTTACTGATGCGCATAGCAGATATTCTATATGCGATCCCCTATCTACTGATCGTGATTATGCTGATGGTGGTCATGGGCACGGGGCTTGTACCCATTATTATTGCACTCACAATTACGGGATGGATTAACATGGCTCGTATTGTGAGAGGTCAAATTTTTCAACTCAAAGAGCAAGAATATATTCTTGCTGCCACAGCATTGGGGGCAGGTCGTCGCAGAATCTTGTTTAAACATTTGATTCCCAATGTAATGGGCCCTATTATCGTTACTATGACCTTAACCATTCCAACGGCAATTTTTACAGAGGCATTTTTGAGTTTTTTAGGACTGGGAGTACAGGCTCCAATGGCTAGTTGGGGTACAATGGCAAATGATGGTTTGCCAGCAATGCGTTATTACCCTTGGCGCCTTTTCTTTCCAGCTGCATTCATTAGCATTACTATGTTGAGTTTTAATCTTTTAGGAGATGGACTTCGTGATGCTTTAGATCCCAAATCCAGGAAGTAATTGTGTCGATGCTTTTAGAAGTCAAAGATTTAAGGGTTTCATTTAAGACATACATGGGAGTGGTGCGGGCGCTGCGTGGGGTAAGTTTTTCTGTAGATCGCAGGCAAAGTATTGCTATTGTTGGAGAATCTGGATGTGGCAAGAGCGTTCTTGCGCAATCTTTAATGAAATTGATTGTTACCCCCCCCGGTGTCATCGAAAGTGGGCAAGTTCTTTTAGAGGGTGATGATCTTCTTTGCAAATCAAACAAAGAGATTGAAAGGATACGAGGTAAGGAGATTGGGATGATTTTTCAGGATCCTATGACCTCACTGAACCCTACCATGCGCATTGGCAAGCAGATTATGGAGGGGTTAAGAAAACATCTAAGGATGTCTCGCGACAAGGCTTTTGCTAGGGCTGTGGAAATGTTAGAGTTGGTAGGGATATCAAATCCAACAAGGAGAGCTCTTCAGTATCCACACGAACTAAGTGGCGGGATGAGACAGCGTGTGATTATCGCAATCGCCTTGGCCCTAGAGCCAAAGGTATTGATTGCGGATGAGCCTACAACTGCGCTTGATGTTACGATTCAAGCGCAAATTCTGGAGTTAATGAAAAAAATCCAAAAGAGAATGGATACGAGCATTATTTTCATTACCCATGATCTTGGGGTTGTAGCCAATTTGTGTGATCAGGTTATGGTAATGTATGCTGGAAAAATTGTAGAAAAGGGAAGTGTAAGGCAAATCTATCATCACCCAGCTCACCCTTATACACGGGGGCTTTTAAAGTCGTGCCCTCGGCTTGATATGGATACCAAAGAGCGCCTCTTGCCTATTGAGGGCTCCCCTCCCAATTTACTACATATACCAAGCGGGTGCGCCTTTTGTCCCCGCTGCTCGGAGGCAATGCGTATTTGTGCTAATAGGGAGCCTAAAACATTTCAAGTCTCCCTTTCGCATAAAGTAGATTGTTGGAAACATGCAAATCAGGAAACCATTTAGTATGTCCACCAAACCTCTTGTTGAGATCAAAAACCTATCTAAACATTACAGAGTTGAAGGTGCCCAGTTAAGGGCAGTGAGTGGATTTAACCTCACAATTGAGCGAGGCGAAACGGTTGGTTTGGTGGGAGAATCGGGATGTGGAAAATCAACTGTTGGGCGAACAATCTTGCGCCTTTGTATGCCCACTGCAGGTGAGATCTTTTTTAACGGTGTGGATCTTAGTCTGTTGCGGCGGCAAGAGTTAAAAAAAATGCGTCAAAAAATGCAAATGGTTTTCCAAGATCCCTATGCCTCTTTAAATCCACGCATGAATGTACAGGATATCTTATCAGAACCGCTTGAAATCCATCAGCTTGTTGCGCGCAGAGCGCGCGTGCATCGTTGCCGGCAGCTATTGCAATTGGTGGGTCTAAATCCCAACCATTTAAGTCGCTTTCCGCACGAATTTAGTGGCGGGCAAAGGCAGCGCATTGGCATTGCCAGGGCGTTGGCAGTAGAGCCTGAGTTTATTGTTTGTGACGAGCCAATTTCGGCCCTTGATGTCTCCATTCAGGCACAAGTGGTAAACTTACTGAAGGATCTTCAGAAAAAGATGAATCTTACCTATTTGTTTATTGCGCATGATTTGGCCATGGTGCGCTATATTTCGGATAAAGTGGCTGTGATGTACCTCGGTCAACTGGTGGAGTTTGGAACAGCTGCACAAATTTATAGCAATCCCTTGCATCCTTACACAAGGGCATTGCTTGCTTCGATTCCAATTCCTGATCCAGAAATTGAGAAAAAACGGGCACATTTTGTCTTAAAGGGTGAGGTGCCAAGTCCCATAGATCCCCCCAAGGGATGTCCCTTTCACCCACGTTGTCCTCAGGCGACAAAACTCTGTGCAATCAAAAGGCCTAGCTGGCAAGAGGTTTCAGGTGGCCATTTTACAGCCTGCCACCTCCACCCAAACAGCCCTATTTCCCTTGGCAAAAAGAAGCCTCAGCCGAAAGTCAAACTCATCTTAACTTGAATGTTGACGACGCGCATTTCGGAGAAATGAGAGGGGGAGGTTCTCAAAACCATGTACCCTATTTTTCTACGATGACCTCGATAATCTTAATGTCTTCAAGGGGTACATCCTGATGCCCCTGCTTAGATCCCGTTTTTACAGATTTGATACGATCTACCACATCCATCCCAGAGGTTACCTTGCCAAAGACGCAGTAACCATATCCGCTTGGCGTAGCACTCTGAAAATCCAAAAAGGCATTGTCTGCAACATTAATAAAAAATTGTGCGGAGGCAGAGTGCACATCAGCTGTGCGTGCCATAGCAATTGTGCCGCGTTTGTTGCATAAACCATTATTGGCTTCATTTTTTATCGGGTCGTTTGTCTTTTTCTCTTGAAAATCTGTGGTATACCCCCCACCTTGAATCATAAATCCATCAATCACACGATGAAACACGGTGCCTTTATAATGGTCAGCATTCACATATCCGAGGAAGTTTTTAGTTGTCTCGGGTGCTTTTTGTGCGTCGAGCTCTAAAACAAGTTCCCCTTTGTTAGTTACGATTTTTACAGTTGGGTTTTTCATAGTAGATCCTTTATTTGGTTGGTTTGCACTGCATCCAATCAATAGCAGTAGGAAGCAGACAGAAAGTAGATGTTTCATGGGTTATTTTTTTTTTAGTAAAACAAAGTTCCATTTTCAGGAAAAAAAGTGTTTGTTGCAATGAAAAAAAGTTGCTATAAGCCAATGTTATCATGGATATCACACATATTTTAGAAGAGCTCGCCTTTGACATGGGACAACTGCCTCGAGAAGCAATTGAGGCAGCCATTGTAAACAAAGAGAAGATTACACCCCATTTGCTCGAGATTCTAGAGAATGCAGTCGAGCAGATTGACGATATTATCGAATACGACAATTACCAGGGTCATCTGCACGCGATGTATATTTTGGCGCAATTTCGAGAGCCAAAGGCCTATCCTTTGATTCTCAATCTTTTGAGCTTCCCTGGAGAGATCACCCACAATATTTTGGGTGATGTGTTAACAGAGGATGTTAGTCGCATTCTTGCCAGTGTCTGCTGTGGAAATATTATCCCGATGCAAAGGCTTTTAGAGAGTCAAGTGACCAATGAGTATGTACGGGCAGCGCTACAGTCTACCCTGGTGATTTTGGTCGGATGTGGGTTAAAATCTCGCAATGAAGTGGTCAAATACTTTTCTTTCCTATTTCAGAATAAATTGGAAAAGCGACCTTCTTTTGTCTGGGATAATTTGGTGGCCTGCGCTTGCGAGCTCTATCCCGAAGAGCTCGTTGACGACATATCCACTGCCTACCAAGGGGGGCTTGTAGATCCCTGTTTTATCAGCTTGGAAGATGTGGGAAATATTTTAACAGAAAACAAGCAGCTCCATCTTTTTAATCTTTTGCAAAAAAGCGAGCTGATCGAAGATGCAGTTACTGAGATGGAAAAGTGGCTTACTCTTTCGGAGGGTGATCCTCTGGCCCAAGAAATGTAATTTCCTTTTGGATATCTGGATGCAGACTAAGCCAGACGGGGCAATTTTTAGCAGCACGCTCTAACCTCTCCATTACCTCTTTTCCTAATTGCACAGGCATATGAATCTTAAGCACTAAATTTGCAATGCGCCTAGGCCCTTGTGACGTCATAGTTTTTGTAAGGTCTATCGACATTGATGTGAGGTCGACCTTCTCTTTTTGGGCCTGCATTGCCATAAGTGTTGCAATGCAACTTGCCAGCGATGCTCCCAGTAAGTCTGTGGGAGAAAAGGTCTTGCCCTCACCATGATGATCTTTGGGAGCATCTGTGTGCAACGTTTGACCTGTTTCTGTGTGGGTGATCATTGTATGCAGATGACCTTCATACAGCACTTTAATGGAAACCATGAAAAAACCTCCGTGTCAAAAATGGGATTCTGTTTTACTATTACAGGCTTTATGTTATAGAGTTGTGAGATGCAAAAAAAGCAAATATTCAATTTTGGAATCATTTTTTTCGTTGGGATTGTCCTCTGGTTTATCCCCCATTCCAAAGATCTAAATCCTGAAGGGTGGCATCTTTTTGCCATCTTTGTGGCAACAATTTTGGGGATTGTACTAAAACCCCTGCCTATTGGAGCTATTGCCATTTTATCCATGTGCGTGGCAACCATTACCCATACAATTTCTTTGGAGGTTGCCCTAGGAGGATTTCATAATACCATTTCATGGCTTGTGGTCTTTGCCTTTTTTATCTCACGAGGGTTTATCAAAACAGGCTTGGGCGAGCGGATTGCCTACTACTTTGTCTCTATTTTTGGTAAAAAGACATTGGGGTTAAGCTACAGCCTTTTGACCAGTGAATTGATTTTAGCTCCTGCGATTCCAAGCGTGACAGCCCGCACAGGGGGGGTGATTTTCCCGATTGCGCGAGGGCTTGCGCGCTCCTTTGGCAGCGATCCGGATTTAGGAACTGAGCGAAAAATCGGTTCCTTTCTGATGTTTGTGGCCTACCAGGGCTCGGTAATCACAAGCGCGATGTTTTTGACAGCGATGGCTGCCAACCCTTTTTTGGTTGGGCTTTTGCAAGAGGCTGGCTACAATATTTCGTGGGGAATGTGGGCCTCGGCTGCGATTCTACCTGGGTTAATTAGTTTGGTTCTGATGCCCCTGATTGTCTACAAACTCTACCCTCCTTCGATTAAACAGACTCCCCATGCTGCCCAAATTGCTAAAAACAAACTCTCTGAAATGGGCAAACTGCAGAGCAAAGAGTGGTTAATGCTGGGAATTTTTGTTTTACTCATTGCTTTATGGGTTTTTGGCAGTGTGATTCATATAAAAGCGACTCTTGCTGCTTTGGTTGGTCTTTCATTGATTTTATTCTTTGGTGTCTTGGATTGGAAGGATGTCACCAATGAAAGCAGTGCTTGGGATACCTTTATTTGGTTTTCAACCTTGATTATGTTGGCCACATCGCTTAATAAATTGGGCTTCACCCCTTGGTTTAGTGAGCAAGTGGTAGGGCTTGTGCATGGCATGAATTGGGTCTGGGCCTTTTTAATTTTGATCGCGATCTACTTTTATTCGCACTACTTCTTTGCAAGCAGCACGGCCCATGTGGGTGCTCTTTTTCCCTCGTTTCTGATGGTTGCCATTGGTATTGGCGCACCGCCTACGCTCGCTATTTTGGTCTTTGCTTTTTCAAGTAACTTATTTGGGGGGCTGACGCATTACGGCAGTGGCCCAGCGCCCCTTTACTACGGTTCGCGCTATGTGGATGTGAAGAGCTGGTGGAAGTTTGGTTTTATTTTAAGCCTTGCCAATATCGCCATTTGGCTGGGATTGGGCCCCATCTGGTGGCACCTCCTCGGCTATTGGTAGAAAAAGAAAGGGTATAGTCGTTTAAATTTACACTGAGAAAATTCAAGATAAATATTCACGACATAAGGAGTGTTCATTTAACCAACTATAAAATCTCTCTCTGTGTTCTCTGTGCGCTCTGTGGTTTTTCTTTTCATATATAGTCGATTCAATTTAGATTGCTAGAGCACGCTGAATTATCCAATAGGTTTTTTCTCAATGTAAATTTAAACGACTAT
>Ga0180434_10010237_pt1 | contig 10079 bp, 12 predicted proteins | sample SS_ome_7_FD_132453 | JGI IMG/M metagenome (GOLD analysis project Ga0180434, IMG submission 132453) | Hypersaline lake sediment archaeal communities from the Salton Sea, California, USA - SS_1_D_2 metaG | ecosystem: Environmental > Aquatic > Non-marine Saline and Alkaline > Hypersaline >... | reverse complement strand
TACTACAAATATGGCAACCGGGTTTACCGTTGCTGGAAGAGGGGAGGCCATGGGACCATGAATGTGGTTGATGCACTGGCAGAATCGTGTGACGTATATTTTTATCAGGTGGGTCAGAAGCTGGGAGTCGACCACCTTGCTTGGTACGCAAATGCCTGCGGCTTAGGGTCCGTCACCGGAATACAGCTTGAAAATGAAAAGGCCGGGCTGGTACCTACGTCGGCTTGGAAGAAACGGCGTTTCGGTGTTCCCTGGCAGGGAGGAGAAACCCTGTCTATTGCCATAGGGCAGGGATACAATCTGGCGACGCCTTTGCAGATGGCCGTGCTGACATCTGCCATTGCCACCGACGGTGTGATAATGAGGCCGATAATACTAAAATCAATCGAGACGGTGAAAGGTGAAAAAATAAGAACGTGGAAAGCAAAAACAATAGGACGGCTTCCGGTCAGTAAAGCCACCCTTGACATGATAAAGAGAGGGCTTTGGAATGTTGTTAATACCCAAAAGGGAACGGCAACGCTGGTAAAGCTTGAAAACGTGGAAATCAGCGGAAAGACAGGAACCGCCCAGGTGGTAAGCCGCAAGGACGATGATTTCGCTGATGATGAGGATATACCGGATGCATTAAAGCCCCATGGCTGGTTTGTCGCCTACGCGCCCTCTGAAAACCCCAAAATTGCTCTTGCCGTGTTTGTTGAACACGGTGAGCACGGATCAACGGCTTGCGGTCCCATAGCCCGTGAGCTGATAAAATCATACTTGGAGTCTTGAGATGTTTGATAGACGACTGTTCCAATATTTCGACTGGTGGCTTATGGGGTTGACCCTGGTATTGTGCTCGGTTGGATTGATGACTATCTATAGTGCCGTGACAGCCGGAGAGTCGGACCCTCAGCGGGTACTGTGGTTAAAACAGGGTGTCTGGTACGCCATTGGTCTTGCTGCGATGATTATGACGTTTATAGTCAATTATAAGGTGTTGGATAAGCTGGGGGGAGGGATTTATGCCATAAGCGTAATATTACTGGTACTTGTTTTGATCGTCGGAAAACATGTCAGCGGATCAACCAGGTGGCTTGTTGTGGGCCCCGTTACAATCCAGCCGTCCGAACTTGCCAAAATCGCTGTAATTATAGTAATGGCAAAGCTATATGCAAAAAGGGCCAAGGTGGATGGATTTCGCTTAAAGGAACTTTTCGTTCCTTTCCTGACGGTTGCGATTCCTTTTTTCCTGATCGTGAAGCAGCCGGATCTGGGCACGGCCATGCTGATTGTTTTTATTGCCGCATCGATGACGGTTTATGTGAAGATTGAAAGAAGGTCTATGATATGGCTCATTGGATCCAGTGCGGTTCTGGTTCTTATGGCATGGTTTTTTTTCCTTAAGGGGTATCAAAAACAGCGGATACTGACATTTTTGGACCCTGACCGTGATCCCTTAGGAACCGGGTACCATATTATTCAGTCAAAAATCGCCATTGGATCGGGAATGATATTCGGCAAGGGATTTTTAAAGGGAACCCAGAACGCCCTTTCCTTTTTACCCGAACAGCATACGGATTTCATTATTTCGGTCCTTGCGGAGGAATGGGGGTTTGCAGGCACCGGCGCTGTCCTGTTTTTATATATGATCCTGGTGTTATGGGGCTTGAATATCGCTCTCGGCTGCAGGGATGCATTCGGAACTATTCTGGCCGTGGGGATCTCATCAATGATATTTTGGGAGATATTTATCAATGCCGGGATGGTTATGGGGTTGATGCCGGTGGTGGGGGTCCCGCTCCCGCTAATCAGCTATGGAGGTTCTTCGGTGGTTACAACCATGATCGGAATCGGTATTTTAATCAGTATCAGCATGAGAAAATTCGTTGTGGAGTAGGTTGTTATCGCTGACAAACAGATGGCGACAGGTGGGTTTGAAAGCAATGGTACAAAAATAAAAAATTTTCCAAAAAACCTTTGACAAAATCACTAATATAATGATAGGAAATCGCTTTGTAGTTGGCTCAGAATGTTGTTTAAGATCTCCTAATTATTTGTTATTAAAAGCAATTAAGGCTTTGCCCGGTTGGAGGAAAACTAAATGATAAATGTGAATTGGTCGGTTATCGTTCAAATAATCAATTTTTTATTTTTGATTTGGGCTCTTAACCTTATTTTATATAAACCGATTAGACAGATTCTGGCTCGTCGAAAAGAGAAAATTGAAGGCATGGAAAAAACCATTCAAGATGCCAACAGTGATGCGGACCAACGGGGAGAGGCATTTCAGGCCGGGGTAAAAGAAGCCAGGGTAAAGGGGATTGCTGAAAAAGAAGCGCTGATCCAGTCCGCTGCTGATGAAGAGAAAAAGGTCATTGATGAGATTAATAAAACGTCGCAGGCAAGCCTGGCTGAGATCAAAGAGAAAATTGCAAAGGATACGGAAGAAGTAAAGGGATCCTTGCAAAAGGAAATTGATGCATTCGCTGAAGCCATTGGGCAGAAAATTCTTGGGAGGGCTGTTTAATGAAGTTTTCCGGTGTCTCGAAAAAACGAGTTGCTTTTTCTATTATAACGGCAGCAATGGTTCTCTTTTGCTGTGCCGCTCCCGCACTGAGCGCCTCCGGTGGTGGGGACCATGGAACCAAGGGGTGGGTTGAAACAGATACGTATCGTGTAATGAACTTTACTGTTCTTGCCGTTGCGCTGTTTTTTGTGCTGCGAAAACCCGTATCCAAGGCCTTGAACGGCCGGATAAAAGACATTCAGGATCAGTTAAGTGATCTGGAACAAAAAAAGAAGGAAGCGGAGAGTAAGCTTGCCGAATATGATAAGAAAATAGCAACCCTGGACCAAGAAGCTGAAAAAATTATCGCTGAGTACGTGAAGCAGGGACAAGAGGCCCATAAAAAAATTCTGGAAGAGTCTAAAAAAGAAGCGGAAAAATTAGAATATCAAGCCAAGAGAAAAATAGAGCATGAATTTACCGCCGCGAAAAATCAACTTCAGGCAGAATTACTGGAAAAGGCGCTGGCAAAGGCAGAAGGCCTCGTAAAGGAGAAGATTACTTCAGAGGATCAAGATAGGTTGGTGGATGAATATTTAGATAAGGTGGTGGTGCAGTGAAAAACTTATCGGTTGCAAGACGTTATGCTAAAGCTCTGATGCTCATCGCACAAGAAGACGGCAGAGCTGAAAAGTACAGGGAAGAGCTGGCCGCTGTTGCCGGTTTAATGCAGAGGGAGCCGAATCTTGAAAAGGCGGTCTCCAATCCGTTGTACGCATCTGATGGACGAAGAAATGTCCTGAAGGTGGTCATTGAAAAGGCGGAGTTGACCCAGACAATGAGATCGTTTCTTCTTTTGCTTTTTGACAAGGGTCGTATCGGATTTTTAGGACCTATCAACGATTCTTTTCAGAAACTGGCTGATGAACTAAAGGGAATTGCACGGGCAAGCCTGGTTTCGGCAACCGAGCTTTCAACCGATGCAGTGGAGAAAATACGTACATCCCTTTCGAAAATGGTCGGCAAGGATATTATCCTTGACTTAAGTCAGGATGCCGGACTTATAGGTGGGGTGGTGACAAAAATCGGGGATCTTGTACTGGATGGCAGTATTAAAACTCAATTGTCAAATATGAGACAATCTTTAAAAAGGGGTGAGAGTGTCTAATGGAAATAAAAGCTGAAGAGATAAGTCAGATTATCAAAGAACAGATTAAGGATTTCGACAAAAAAGTCGAACTGAGCGAAACCGGCATCGTCTTGTCTGTCGGTGACGGCATCGCCAGGGTACATGGTCTTGAGAAAGCCATGGCTAATGAGCTTGTTGAGTTTCCCGGTGGCATCCTTGGCTTGGTGATGAACCTTGAAGAGGATAACGTGGGTATTGCTGTTATGGGTGAAGTTATTCACATCCAGGAAGGTGATACCGTCAAAAGAACCGGCCGAATCGCAGAAGTTCCAGTGGGTGAAGCGGTTCTGGGGCGAGTTGTGGATACAACAGGCGCTCCCCTGGATGGAAAGGGCCCCATTGATTCGAAGGAGACAAGCCGAATAGAAGTTGTGGCTCCCGGTGTTATCGCCAGAAAGAGCGTGCATGAACCCCTGGTAACCGGATTGAAGGCTATCGATGCAATGACACCGGTGGGCAGAGGACAGCGTGAGTTGATTATCGGCGATCGGCAGATTGGAAAAACAGCGGTGGCAATTGATGCCATTATCAGCCAGAAGAACACCGATGTGTACTGCATTTATGTTGCCTGCGGCCAGAAAAAATCATCTGTCGCCCAGGTTGCAGCTATTCTTGAAAAACATGGCGCCATGGAATATACGACCATTGTTTCTGCAACTGCAAGTGACCCTGCGTCTCTTCAATACCTTGCTCCCTATGCAGGATGTGCAATGGGAGAGTATTTTCGTGATAACGGCAAGCATGCCTTGATCATATACGATGACCTTTCCAAACAGGCCGCAGCTTATCGCCAGGTTTCCCTTCTTCTGAGGCGTCCTCCCGGACGTGAAGCCTATCCCGGAGACATTTTTTACAACCATTCACGGCTTCTTGAGCGTGCCGCCAAACTTAATGATGAGCTCGGCGCCGGATCCCTGACAGCGCTTCCCATTATCGAAACCCAGGCCGGGGACGTGTCCGCGTTTATTCCCACGAACGTAATTTCAATTACCGACGGTCAGATTTACCTCGAACCGAACCTGTTTTTTGCCGGCATAAGGCCGGCCATTAATGTTGGTCTTTCCGTATCCCGTGTTGGTGGAGCCGCCCAGACAAAAGCCATGAAAAAGGTTGCCGGAACACTTCGACTGGATATGGCGCAGTTTAGAGAGCTTGAATCGTTTGCTGCATTTGGTTCTGATCTTGATGCTGCCACACAGGCTCAGCTTACAAGGGGTGAACGCTTGGTGGAAATCCTGAAACAGCCGCAGTATCAGCCGCTAACAGGAGAAAAACAGGTCGCCATTCTTTATGCCGGAACAAAAGGCTATCTTGATAATTACCCCAAAGACGTTGTAGCAAAATACGAAGCAGGATTGTATCCATTCCTTGAAAACAGATTCCCGGAACTTTTACCCGGAATTGCCGAGAAAAACGATATTACGGATGAGCTTGAAGAGCTGATGAAAAAAGCTCTGGAAGCATATGATGAGGAATTCAAGGATACCATTAAATAAACTTATCAAGGATAGAATCGTATGCCGACGTTAAAGGAAGTACAAAATAAAATTTCCGGGGTAAAGAAAACTAAGCAGATTACCAAGGCGATGAATATGGTTGCTGCGTCGCGGTTAAGGGGTGCTCAAACCGGAATGGAAGAGTTCCGACCCTATGCCGGTAAATTTTCTGAAGTTCTTGGAAGCCTGGCCGAAAGAACTGGAGAGGATGCCGCAAACCCATTGCTGGTTCAGAAGGAAGAAGCAAAAAATGTACATCTGATTCTCTGTACCTCGGACAGGGGGTTGTGTGGCGGATTCAACCTCAACCTCATTGAAAAAGCAGAAAAGTTCAGGGGGGAGAAGACCGCCCAGGGAATGGATGTATCATTCACTGCGTTTGGTAAAAAAGGGCGTGACTGGATGCGAAAAAGCAAACTCCAGATTGCGGATGAGTATCTCGGAGTTGTGGGCTCAAGCTTCAGCTTCAACTTGGCGTCCAATGCCGGAAAAAAATTGATTGATGGTTTTCTGGATGGAACCTATGATGAAGTTTATATGGTATACTCAGAGTTTCTGGGTATGAGCAAACAGGTTCCGGTGTTAAAACAGCTTCTTCCGGTGCCTCCCATTGAAACTGAAGAAGGGGACGCCGGCGGGGCATATATGCCGGAACATATTTGTGAGCCCTCAGCTGATGAGTTGATGGGAGAAATGCTGCCAAAAAATGTTTATATTCAAATACATAGTGCATTGCTTGAGACATCGACAAGTGAGCATGCCGCCCGAATGCTGGCCATGGAGAATGCAACCAGTGCATGTAATGATATGATTGATGAACTCACCCTATTATATAACAAAGCACGGCAGGCTGCGATTACAGCGGACCTGATGGACATCGTCGGCGGCGCAGAGGCGCTTAAAGGATAAACCGGATTAAAAAATTACATAAAGCATTTAGCTTATTTTACAGGAGGGGTATAAATGGAAGAGAATATTGGTAAGATCACGCAGGTTATGGGCCCTGTAGTCGACGTTGAGTTCGGGCCGGGAAAACTTCCCCCGATATTATCGGCGCTTACGATTACAAATCCTGCAATCAATGATGAAGATGAAAATCTTGTTGTTGAGGTTGCGCAGCATCTTGGTGATAATATTGTTAGAAGTATTGCAATGGATGTTACGGACGGTCTTATGCGAGGGATGCCTGTAAAAGATACCGGCAGTCCGATCAAGATGCCTGTTGGGAAAGCCGCCTTGGGTCGCGTTCTCAATGTTGTAGGCAAACCTGTTGACGGTCTTGGGGAAGTCAGCCAGGAATTGACTCTTCCGATACACCGTGCCGCACCATCCTTTACCGAGCAGGATACATCGGTTCGTGTTCTTGAAACCGGCATCAAAGTTATTGATCTCCTCGTACCCTTCCCCCGTGGCGGGAAAATGGGCCTGTTCGGCGGTGCCGGCGTCGGGAAAACGGTTATTATGATGGAGATGGTTAACAATATCGCCATGCAGCATGGCGGTATCTCTGTTTTTGGCGGTGTTGGTGAACGAACACGTGAAGGGAATGACCTTTATCATGAAATGAAGGATTCCGGTGTTCTTGAAAAATGCGCGCTTGTTTACGGACAGATGACAGAACCTCCGGGAGCCCGTGCTCGTGTTGCACTTTCTGCATTGACAGAAGCCGAGTATTTCCGTGATGAAGAAGGTCAGGACGTGCTTCTTTTTGTTGACAATATTTTCCGCTTTACCCAGGCAGGTGCAGAAGTTTCCGCTCTGCTGGGGCGTATGCCTTCAGCTGTTGGTTACCAGCCTACACTGGCCGTTGACCTTGGTGAACTTCAGGAGCGAATTACCTCAACTGACAAGGGGTCCATTACGGCAGTCCAGTGTGTTTACGTGCCTGCAGACGACTTGACCGACCCCGCACCGGCGACAACATTTGCTCATCTTGATGGAACCGTTGTTCTCTCACGGCAGATTGCAGAACTTGGCATTTATCCCTCAGTTGACCCCCTGGATTCAACATCAAGAATTCTCGATGCAAACTTCATTGGTGACGATCATTACCAGGTTGCAAGACAGGTTCAGCAGATTCTTCAGAAATATAAAGAACTGCAGGATATTATCGCAATTCTCGGTGTGGATGAGCTGTCCGATGAAGATAAAGTAACCGTAGAACGTGCACGACGAATTCAGAGATTCCTTTCACAACCGTTCCATGTTGCTGAAGTATTCACCGGTGTTCCGGGTACATATGTAAGCATCGAAGACACGGTTAGAGGCTTTAAAGAGATCTGTGAAGGCAAACATGACGCACTTCCCGAAAGAGCGTTCTATATGGTCGGAGGTATCGAAGAAGCAGTGGCCAAAGCTGAGAAAATGGCGGAAGCAAAATAGTTGTAAGGGGAAACAATGGCTGAGAAAATTAAAATCCAAGTTGTAACGCCCGATAAGATCGTTGTTGATGACGAGGCCAATATTGTGATGGCTCCAGGGTCCGACGGCGAGTTCGGTGTGCTTAGCGGCCACACTCCGTTTTTAACCGGTCTTCAGGTGGGGACGGTCCATTACAGAGATGAAAATAACCAGGAACAGTTCATTTTTGTAAATGGCGGGTTTGCAGAAACCCTTCCGGATAAGGTGACAATTCTTGCCGAGTCCGCCGAAAGAAGGCGCGATATTGATAAGGTTCGGGCTCAGGAGGCGGTAAAGAGAGCAGAAGAGCGTATCGCAAATGCCGAAAGGGATGAATCCGTAGATATTGAACGTGCCAGGGCGGCGCTTGCAAGAGCCCTCTGGCGTTTGAAACTGGCGGAGGTCAAATAATAGCGCTCAGCAATGAATTGAGGCACTGTGGGTTTATGAGTGCTGATAATTGAACCTAAGAAAGGCGGGGTCACTGACCAGGTGATATCCCGCCTTTTTTTATGGAAGGTCGACGAAAGAGTGTGACAAATGAATCAACATGTTGCAATAATAATACTTGCTGCAGGACTTGGCACCAGGATGAAATCCGATAAAGCCAAGGTGCTTCATACGGTTTTGGACAAACCGATGATCTCATATGTTACGGAAGCCGCCGTTACGGTCGCCGGCAAGGAAGTCATCGTTGTGGTCGGTCATCAGGCAGATAAAGTTCGTGAAATCGTATTGCAGACAGAAGATGTAAAGTTTTCCCACCAGAATAAGCAGCTGGGCACCGGGCATGCGGTTATGTGTGCCATGCCGAATTTGTCTGAAAATGTAAAAAACGTCATCATTCTGTGTGGTGATGTCCCCTTGTTATCCTGGAAAACGATCAGAGACTTGGTGGACACCCATGAAAAAGACGGAAACGACATAACCGTGTTAACCATTAAACTTGACAATCCAAAGGGTTATGGCAGAATTGTGACGGATGAAAGCGGTAATGTAGTAAAGATTGTTGAAGAGGCGGATGCGTCTGATGAGGAAAAAAGAATAGATACGGTAAACTCCGGGGTCTATTGCGTTGACAGGGAATATTTAATAACTACTCTGGGTCTGATTAATTCCGATAATGCCCAAGGCGAGCTCTATCTAACTGATATTGTAGGTGTAATTGCTTCCGATGACAGGAAGGCCGGAACAGTTTTATGCCCGGATGCGGAAGAGCTCATAGGGGTTAACAGTTTGGAAGATTTGAAAAATGCGGAACAGATAATGCAAAAGAAGCAGGGTAAAAAATCTTGACTTTAATGAATATTAAAACGTATAGTAAAAAAAATAGATGAGGTGTACCGGTGAGTGATGAAGACGTACTGAGTCAGTTTGACAAAATTGAAGAAAAGGTAGAAAAATTAATTGAAACATGCAGATCTCTTGAAGCTGCAAATATTGAACTAAATAATAAATATGAAAGGCTGAGGCAGGAAGCTGACGGAAAGGCTAATGCTGAAAAGCGTTATTTGGAGCAGAGGGACCTTATAAGGAGTAAAGTTGACAGTTTACTCTCCAGGCTGAATAGTTATTCAGAGTAAGGCCATGATAAATTAAGGTGCGATCAACCGATAAACAGAAAAATAACCATTGGAAAACATTATAACAATCGAGCTTTTTGGGGAAAGGTATTCATTTAAAGCAGACTCAGGTGTTGCAAACGCCAAGGAAGTCGGTGAGTTACTTACCAGGGAAGTTGCTTCCATTGAGGAGCAGATATCTGTTAACGCCGTAAACATGAACAAAATAAGCATAGTGGCGATGGCCGCGCTAAATATTATTAGCCAATACACTGAGATAAAACAGGCGCACGCAGATCTCGTAGATAAACTAGCCAAACGATCGGCATTGCTCTCGGAAAAGATTGATGTGACATTGCAGTGAATATGCCCATAGCTCTTTTTAAATGATGTTCAACGTACCGTTTTTATCACTTCCAATTTATATGGCCTGAGTTATTTGGAAGGATTATTCCAGCGCTGCTATCTTCTGGATTTAAGTTTACCCCCTGCCGTGATCGTGATTGGAAGATGTGCTTTGTCCCAACACCAAAAAAAAGGAAGCCTTCACTGGTTTTGGTGTGCAAGTTCTGCTAGTACAGAAAAGCCTAAAGAAGCTATAAGGCGTCCACCTGGTAACACTGGTTCAAAGACCTCCCAACACGGCATCTGGCGGGGGGCCATATCATGCCCTCACTAAGTTCCACCTTCCGTGGTATCTATTTTCAGCCTACTAATGATACTAATATTTGAATTGACGATTTGGTGTAATTAATCAATAACTTTTTACAAACTCAAAGGTGTTGAGGATTAAATAATGAATGAAATTATTATATTGGCAGTATGCATTCTGGCTTTTGGGCTCGGTTTTCTGCTTGCCTACTGGATAAAAGGGAAAATAATTTCTCAGAAATCAATGGCAGCAGAAGCTGAGGCGCAAAGAATGCTCGAAGATGCAAAAC
>Ga0180434_10010236_pt1 | contig 10079 bp, 8 predicted proteins | sample SS_ome_7_FD_132453 | JGI IMG/M metagenome (GOLD analysis project Ga0180434, IMG submission 132453) | Hypersaline lake sediment archaeal communities from the Salton Sea, California, USA - SS_1_D_2 metaG | ecosystem: Environmental > Aquatic > Non-marine Saline and Alkaline > Hypersaline > Sediment... | reverse complement strand
GAAGGCTCGATCGTGGTCGAGAAGGTGCGCTCCAGCAAGAAGAAGGGCTGGGGCCTCAACGCGCTCACCGAGGAGTATGAGGACCTGGTCAAGGCCGGCATCGTGGACCCGGTCAAGGTCTGCCGCTCGGCGCTGGAGAACGCCGCCAGCATCGCCTCGATGATCCTGACGACCGAGGCGCTGGTGGCCGAGAAGCCCGAGAAGGAGAAGCCGGCTCCCGCCGGCCCCGGCGGCCCCGGCGGCATGCCCGACTACGACATGTAATCGGCGATCCCGCTCGTATGTCTCGACGTAGGGGTGCACGGTTGTGCGCCCCTACGTCTGTATTGGGGGAGACGAGGACACCGCCAGCCCAGCGAGGTGTCCCTAGAAGAGCCGCCACCTATCCGTGCCGGCGTCGACGGCCTTGGACAGATTCCGCGCAGCGGCTGTGCGGTCGCCGGCGAGGGCATGGGCGCAGGAGGCCTTGTAGTAGTACCGGCTTCGGTCGGCGCCGCAGGTGACGAGGTATGAGGCAAGGGCATCGGCCGACCCTGCCTCCATCTCGGCGAAGGCTCGCTCGTACCATTCGGCTGCCTCGGCTTGGGCATCCCGCAGCAGGCAGAGGTTGCCGTTCACGAGCAGGCTGTCGAACTCGTTGAACCATACCTGGACGGCGTGGAGGTCGCGGGCCTTCTCGAAGCCCACGGCCCTGGCGGTGGCCGCCGAGCCAGAGTTGGTGCTCGAGCAGTGCCACCCGACGTGGGTGAGGCCGGTCGCTAGGCAGTGCTCCACCGCGGCGGCCACAGTGCGGACGGCAAACCCCCGTCGTCGGTAGGCTTCCGCGGTATGGATGCCGATCTCGCACCGACAGCCGCTCACGCAGTCAGACATGCACCAACTGACGATCTGGTCATCGTGGACGAGGCAGAACCCAAAGCCGTGCTTGAGGAACTGCGGAATGGACCCGAAGTTGTTGCTTGCCCAGCCCTGCACACGTTGCGCGTTGGCGAGCCTGGCTTGCTTCAAGAGATCCTCGTCAACGCGCGTCATGGCGAACCCCTGAGGCAGGCCCTGCCGCCAGTCAACCTGTAACCGCCTCAGCACGAAGTACTGCCGCGAGGTCCACACCGGATACTTCACCCCCACGACATCGGCGACCATCGCCTGCCAGCTCTCGTCGGGATAGGACAGGTCGAAGAACCACCAGCCTTCATCGCGACCTTTGGGGTAGACAACGTCGGTGATGAGTCGCCGAAGCGCTTTGGCGCAGTCAGCGTCGGGCCTCTGGCCAGCCAGGACGTGCGCCTCGGGTGTTGAGAGCAGCGCCGTGCGGGGCGTGTCGGCGTCGTCCACCCAGATCCGCCCCGGGCACGTGCCGTCAACGACCGCCGTGGCTGAAAGGTGATGGTCAACATTCGCCAGAAGCGGACGCGCGCGCTCATAGAGGGGGGCTTCGAGTTCGTGCATCATGGGCGCTGTACTCTGTCGTTCCCGCGGGCCTGTCCCTGCCCTCACTGGCCGCCCGCGCTCCAGGTCGTCCAGAAGAGCGGGTCCACGGCGTCGCCCTGGACGTAGAGGCCCCAGTGCAGGTGGGGGCCTGTGGAGGCGCCCGTGGAGCCGACCCTCCCGATGACCTGGCCCCGGCGCACGGTGTCGCCGGGCTCGACGGCAATCGAGTCGAGGTGGATGTAGAGCGAGCAGACGCCGTGGCCGTGGTCGAGCACCACCGTCTTGCCGTGCAGCCGGAAGTCGGTGCGCGCCAGCGTCACGGTGCCGGTCTCGGCCGCGCGGATCGGCGTGCCGCGCGGGGCCGCGATGTCCACGCCGCGATGGCGGTACGCCGGCTTGCCGTTGATGGAGCGCAGCAGGCCGTAACGGGTGCTGATGCGGCCGGGGCAGGGCTTCAGGAAGGGCGCATTCCAGAGCCGCAGCGGCGAGCGGCGGGCCTTGGCCTCGCCGATGAGGCGGCTCTCCTCCTCGACCATGGGATCGTCGTAGAGCGCCTGGGTGCTCGCCTTCATCCGCAGCCGCTGCACGCCGAAGTCCGTGCGCCGCACGGTTACCGTGCGCTCCAGGTGCACGGTCGCGCCGTCCACGGTGAGGTCCACCGCCACCTTGCGGCTGCCCGGGGCGATCCCATAGCCCACGGGCAGGAGCGCTTCGAGCCGGGCGCCGTTGGGATAGAGGGGGTACTGCTTGCCGTTCCAGTGGCAGGCGCCGTCGGTGGGCGCCGAGGCGTCGAGTTCCACCCGGGCCAGGAGGCTCTGGCCCTGGCGCACCGGCGAGGGGTGGAGGTTCAGCCGCGGCTGGGCCTGCGCCGCGCCCACAAGAAGGGTCAGGAGCAGAGCGGTGCACGGTGCAACACGGAGCATAGGCGCTACCTCGACGGTTATCCCTGCATGTTTGCCGGCAACCGCCCGGCAACCTTCCGGTAAACTGCGCCGGGGCCTGCCGCGTCACTCCTACGACACAAGCGGGCACAGGGATCGGTTGGCAGGCCGCCGAAACCCCACCCGGGCCCGATGCAAAGGGGGCAGAGATGACCTCGAATGCAGCGCAGTGGCTGACCCTCGCCGCACCCATCGTGGCGGGCGCCATCGCCGTGGGCTACGGACTGGTGTTCGCGCTCTCGGGGCGCGACAAGCCCCCGGGCGAGGAGGGCCTGCGCCGGGCGGCGCAAGACCTCCGCGCCGGCGTGCGCGGGTTCACCGCGACGGCCAGCACGCTGGCGATCATCCTGCTGGCGGTCATCGGGATCGGGTTCGCGGTGGCCTTCGCCAAGACGGGCGGCGGCGCGTGGCGGCAGATGTCGGCCTATGTGATCGGGGCTGTGGGCGCGTTGCTCTGCGCCTGGATAGAGCCTGCCGCGGGAGGACGGCGCTCGTCGGCGCTGCTCGACGCGCTGATCTCGGGCCCGGGTGGCGTGCTCAATGAGGCGCTGCGGCGCGCCTCGGCGAGCGGCCTCTTCGCCTTCGGCCTGGCGCTGCTCTCCCTGGCCGGGGTGAGGGCGCTGTCCGCCAGCCGGCTCGAGGCCGGGCTGCTGGCCCTGGGCATCGGCGCCGCATGTGGGGCGGTGCTGCTCTACGGGGCGGGCATCGCGGCGCGGGGCGTCGGGCTGGACAAATCGGCGCCGTGGCTGCCGGAGTTCTTCGGCGCCGGGCTGTACGCCATAGTGGCGGCCGCGCTGGGGACGGCGATGATCCTGGGCCGCTACCACTTCGACGCGATCCCCCTGGCGCCGGCCTATCCGCTGACGGTCGCCTCGGGCGGCGCCATCGCGGCGCTCATTGGGCTGCTGGCCGTGCGCTCGCGGGGCTGCGAGTCGGCCTTCGGGGCGGTGAACCGCGGGCTGATCCTGGCGCTGCTCATCTCGGCCGGCCTGACCTATCTGCTGCGCCGGGCGGTGCTTCCCGAGGCCGGCATGTTCTCGACGGTGGCGATCGGCCTGGGCACGGCGTTCATCCTGTCGCTGCTGGCCCAGCACCGCCCCAGCGACGCCGCCGACGCCGCCGCCGGCATCGAGGCGGTGGTGCTGGCGGGACTGATCGCCGCGATGGCGCTGGGCATCGCGTTCAGGCTGGCGGGTGGCTTCGGGGTGGGCTTGTGCGCGACGGGCCTGCTGGCCGCGGGCCCCTTCGCGGGGATGCTGGCGGTGCTGGGGGCGCGCGCGGGGACCATGCGCGCGCTCAGCGAGGGCGAGGCGTTCGGTGAGGGCCTGGCCGAGCCCATGGCCGCGCTCACGGCGGCGGGGCGCAACGCGCGCCTGGCCGCAGGCACGATGCTGGGGGCGGCCGTGCTGCTCACGACAGCCGCGCTCTTCCGGCTGGCGATGCAGCACCCGGACCTGGAGGTGCTCGACCTCGACCACCCCTACGTCTTCTCGGCCCTGGTCTTCGGGGCGACGGCGCCGTTCCTCCTGGGCGGACTGGCGCTGCGCAGCGCGCAGCGGATCGCGGAGCGTTGGGAGGCGGGCAGGGCTGCGGGCACGGCGGGCGCCGCCTGGCGAGCCGTGTGGCGCATGTTCTGGCTGCTCCTGCTGGCTGCGGGCCTGCCGGTGGCGGTGGGCTTCTTCTGGGGGCTGGCGGCGGTGGTGGGGCTGATCGTGGGGCTGACGGCCGGGGCGCTCTTCGCGCTCTTCGCCAGCCACCTGTCCGACCGGGCTCACGGGCTGTCGGGCGTGCTGGCGGCGTGCGCGTCGCCCCTGCTGCTGCTCGTGGCGCTGGTGGCGGTGCGGTTCGGCGAGGGGGCGGCGGGCCTCTCGGCGACCGTGACCCGGGCCGCCAAGATCCAGGGCCTGGTCATCGCGGCGGCGGCGCTCGCGCTCTGGCTGGTTCTCGAAGCGCTCGTCAACTGGGGCCGGCGCCGGCCCCCGCAGGAGCCGCCGGCCTAGTTCGGCCGCGTGCCCACGAGCGTCATCTCGTCGCGCGCCGCGTAGATATCGTGGGAGACGCGCTCGCGGCGCTCCCGGCCGCCCTCAAGCACGACACGCCACACCGTGACGTCGTGTCCCGGACGGCCGGGGATCACGCGGCGCTGCCCTGCGGGCAGGTCCGGGTCGGCCCGCGTGAGCCTGGCGGGAAGCAGGCGCCGATCCTCGACCTCGATCCGTATCTCGCGCTCCGCTGGCTCCCGGCCCAGCACGCGCACCACCAGGCGCTCGCCCGCGACGTGCGTCTCGAGCGCGACGGCCTCCCGCTCCGTGTTGCGGATCACCAGGTCGGACCGGCCCCAGGCCACGGCGGCGTCGCGCCCCGGCGAGACGGAGTGCACCGGCCAGGTGTGCGGGTGGCGCTCGACGATCTCGAGCCCCGCCAGCAGCGCGGCGTTGTAGAGCGTGGACGAGACCTGGCAGATGCCGCCGCCCACGGCCTGCTCGATCCGGCCGCGGACGATAGCGTCGGCGCGCAGGTAGCCGCGGTCGGCGGCGATCCGCCCCACGGTGCGGTTGAAGGAGAGGGTCCGGCCGGGCTCGATGGCGGCGCCGTCCAGGGCGGCGGCGGCGCGCGCGATGTTGTGGCGCTGTTCGGGGCTGCGGCCCTGGAGCGTGGTGCTGAAGGAGGCGATCTCCTGCGGCGGCGAGCCGCGCGCAAGCAGCACCGCCAGGCCCCCGATCGCCGCCAGGCCCAGCAGCAGAAACCCGTGTTCGCGCGTCAGTCGCATCTCGGCCTCGCGCGCAAGGAAGAACGCACGCCTGCGGCGAATCCCGGCTCACATGTGGCGGCACAGGCTACGGCCATTCATCCTCGGCCTCATCGCGGGCGTGATCCTCATGGGCGCGGTCCACGTGTTCGTGTGCTACCGCACCGTCGTCTGGCCGGTGGCCATCAAGCGCATCACATCGAACACCCGCGCCTACGAGGGCAAGGTCGTCATGGTCACAGGCCGCGTGGGCCGCTCCTTCGGGCTGCTCTCCTACGGCGCGTACACCGTTGACGACGGGACCGGCTCGATCACCGTGCTGAGCGATGCCGGCGTGCCCGAAACCGGCCGCGCCGTGCGGGTGCGCGGCATCGTGATGAGCCTGGTCATCGAGAACGTCCGCATGGTGGTTCTCTTCGAGAAGCACCTCTAGCCTCCGCACCCCCAGGGACGCGCCGCGCGGCGCGTCCGTTTACCGTGCATCAGAAGCGCGGCCCCATCTCCTCCATGCGATAGCCCAGGCCCCAGCCCTGCAGCGAGGCGGTGCTCACCCTGCCGTCGCGCACGGTGAAGAGGTCGGGATGCACCCGGTGCTCGCGCTCGGAGGCGGCGGCGAAGAACTGGCGCGAGTTGGCCTCCACCCCCATGATGGGGTCGAGCCGGGCCGCCAAGCCCACCGAGTGGATGAGCGCCAGCGCGGGGTTGGTCAGGTCCTGGATGGCGTAGGGCACCCCCTCCGCCTCGGCCTTGGAGGCGATAACCAGTTCGGCCGACTGGCACTTGCACGACTTGAGCGCGATCCCCGACCAGCCCAGTTCCAGCGCCAGGCGGAAATCGTCCAGGCTGGTCAGGCTCTCGTCCACGAGCACGGGCTTTGTCCGGGCCAGGGGGCGCATGTCGAAGCGGCGGGCGGAGAGGTCCCGCTCGGTGGGCTGCTCGATGTAGAGGATCTGCTTGAAGGTCCGGGCGTCCTGCTCGCGGATGCGCTCCAGCATCTCGATCACGTAGTCGGGGCTGTCGCACTGCTCGTTGGTATCGGCCGAGAGGTGGAGGTCGTCCTTGCCCTGCCGCGCCTGGACCTCCCGGCCGATGGCGGCGACCTCGATGGTGCGCTGCACGTCCCACTCCAGATCATTGCCGCGCAGTTTCACCTTGAGGCAGGTCAGCCCATCCTGTTCGATCCACTCGTCGAGCGACACCGGGAGGCCGTCCTGCGGGTCGGAGGCGTCCTTCTCCGAGCGGCGCAACTTGTCCAGGCCGCCCACCAGGTGGAAGATGGGCAGGTTCGGCGCGTAGTCGGGGCGGATGAAGTCGGCGATGAAGCGCCCGCTGTACCCGTCGCCCAGGTAGCGGCTCAGGTCGTGGGCCATGAAGTCGGGGCCGTAGCCGTCGTAGGTGCCGATGCGGTTGGCGATGCCGAAGGCGTCGTGGATAGCCGCGTCCACGGGGGAGGCGCAAACGAGAGCGCCCAGGTAGGGCATGGGCTCGGCGAAGTTCAGCCGCTGCGAGGCGGCGGCCGTGATGGCGCGCAGGTCATCCTCCATCTCGTGGAAGAGGTCCACGGGGTGGGCGTAGCCGCGGCGCCGGACGACGGCCTGGCAGAACTGCGAGGTGATCTCGCGCATGGCCCGCTCGCGCGCCTCGTGGGGCACGAGGGCGCTGGGGAAGGCCCAGAAGTCGGCCAGGAGGATGCCGCCCCAGCCCTCCGCCCGGGCCCCGGCCTGGGTCTCGACGGCGACCTTGACCTCGCAGTAGGTGACGGCGTCCATCACCACGGCGCCGAACTTGAGCGGCGTGCGCGCCTTGACGTCTGTGAACTGCGGCTCGGCCGAGAGCACGCGGATGTCGGACTGCATGGCGGTTCCTCCGTGACGTGTGGTGCAAGCGGCCGCCTGGGCTGGACCTGCAGCAGGCAGCCTCCCGGTCTGCGCGCGGCCCGGCGCGAGCACCTCGCGCACATGGGCCTCAATCTGTTTCGCGTCGCCGCGCGCGCGCACCTGCGCGCTGCAGCCCGCACCCATGATGGCCTGGCGCGCCGCGGGACCGTGGCACGCATGCCGTCGTGGGCCCGTTGTCGCGCCGCCGGGCCACGCAGCCGGTTACACCGCGCCGCCAGGCCGGGTAGAATCGGCGCGGCCGCCCGGGCTTCGGGGGCGGCGTCCTGGCGAGAGAGGAGAGACGGCCATGAGCGAGCACGCATGTTGCAGCGCGGCCAAAGTGGGCCAACCTGCGCCCGATTTCTGCATGGACAGCACGAAGAACCTCGACACCCTGGAGGAGAAGGTCTGCCTGGCCGACTACGAGGGCAGGTGGCTGGTGCTGTTCTTCTACCCGCTGGACTTCACGTTCGTCTGTCCCACCGAGATCGTGGGCCTGAGCGACCGGCTCGACGAGTTCGAGGCGCTGGGCGCGGAGGTGCTGGGGGTGAGCGTGGACAGCGCCTACTGCCACCGCGCCTGGATCAACACCCCGCGCGACCGGAACGGCATCGAGGGGCTGCGCTTCCCGCTCGCCAGCGACCTGACGAAGCAGGTCAGCCGGGACTACGGCGTCCTGGTCGAGGAGAAGGGCACCGCGCTGCGCGGCCTCTTCATCATTGACCCGCACGGCGTGCTTCAGTACCAGGTCGTGCACAACGAGGACGTGGGCCGCAGCGCCGACGAGACCCTTCGCGTGCTGCAGGCGCTGCAGTCGGGCGGGCTTTGTCCCCTCAACTGGGAGCCCGGCGAGGCCACCCTCCAGGGCTGACCTGATGCCGCGCGTGACGATGAGTCGGCCGCGCCTGGCGGGGCTCCCCCCAGGTCACGCCGATTCGGAGAGGACGTCGCCTTCGCCGGGCTCGGCTTCCCCGCTGGGGCGGCCCCAGTTGCGCGTCAGACGCCAGGAGACCAGGCCCGTCGCCAGGCCCAGCACGGCGCCTGCAATGGTGTCGAGGGGATGGTGCATGCCCAGGTAGGGGCGCGAGTAGATGGTGAGCAGCGCGAAGACGATGAGCGGCGCCAGCAGCCGCCGGTACTCGGCCCCCAGCAGAACCGTCGCGATCGCCACGCTCGTGGCGTGCGATGAGGGGAAGGCGTTGTTCGACCACGCGATCCCCACCTGCCGGACGTCGGTGAAGGTCTGATAGGGCCGCTGCCGCACCACCGCCTCGCGCAGCGGCCACTCGATGACCCGGTCTGCGATCATCATCGTCGCCAGCAGGATGAGCCCCAGTGCCCGCGCGCGTCCCCGGCCGAAGACCATCATCCCCAGGCCCACCAGCACCCAGACCGCGCCCGCATCGCCCACCAGCCCCACCGGCCTGAAGATGGCGTCGAGCACGACATTGTGGTGGCCGTTGATCCAGTGCAGCAGGGCGTGGTCCCACCGCGCGAGTTCCGCGATCACGCTAAGCGCCCCTTCGGAACCGGTTCGTGATGGGCATGCGCCGGTCGCGGCCGAAGGCCCGCGGCGTGATCTTGACGCCGGGCGGCGCCTGCCGGCGCTTGTACTCGCTGCCGTCTATCATGGCGATGATGCGCCGGACGGTCTTGCCGTCCAGGCCCAGCGCCTCGATCTCGGCGCGCCCCATGTTCTCCTCGACATAGCACCACACGATGCGGTCGAGCACGTCGTAGGGCGGCAGCGTGTCGGTGTCCTTCTGGTCGGGGCGCAGTTCGGCCGAGGGCGGCTTGTCGAGCACGCTGCGGGGGATGGTCTCGCGCCCGTCGCGCTCGTTGCGGTAGCGCGCCAGCGCGTAGACTTGCTCCTTGACGACGTCCTTGAGCACCGCGAAGCCGCCCGCCATGTCGCCGTAGAGCGTCGCGTAGCCCACGGCCATCTCGCTCTTGTTGCCCGTGGTGAGCAGCAGCCAGCCGTGGGTGTTGGAGAGCGCCATCAGGATGTTGCCGCGGATGCGCGCCTGCAGGTTCTCGTCGGCCACGCCCTGGGGCGGCCCGCCCAGCGCCGGCTCGAGCCCCGCGCGGAACGCTTCCAGCATCGGCGTGATGGGCGCCTCGACGAATGCGATCCCCAGGTTCTCGGCCAGGGCTCCGGCGTCGCTTCGGCTCCCCTCGGAGGAGTACGGCGAAGGCATGGCCACGCCGTGCACCCGCCCGGGGCCGATGGCCTCGGCTGCTATCGCCGCCACCAGCGAGGAGTCAATGCCCCCGCTCAGGCCGACCAGCACGTCGCTGAAGCCGTTCTTCGCCACGTAGTCGCGCGTGCCCGTCACCAGGGCGGCGTAGATCTCGGCCGTGCCGTCGGACTGCGCGGCGATGGGTCGCGACTCGATCTTGCGGCGCTTCCGGGCGGGCCGCTCCGCTTCGGGGTCTTGCGCACCGCTTGGCGGAGCGGGCGAGATGACGCGCTCCTCTGCAGGGCGCGCCTCGCGCAGCGCCGCGCGCCGGCGCGGATCGCTCAGCCGCCGGCGAAGCACGGCGTCCAGGTCCAGGTCCACCACCGCCAGCGCCTCCTCGAAGGCCGGCGCGCGCAGTACCAGTTCGCCCTCGGGATCGAAGGCCAGGCTTCGGCCGTCGAACACCAACTCGTCCTGGCCGCCGACCAGGTTCACGTGCGCCACCCAGGCCACCAGGTCCGAGGCGCGGGTCGAGAACATGCGCTCCCGCAGGTGGGCCTTGCCCGCGTGGAACGGTGACGACGAGATGTTGAGCAGGAGTTCTGCGCCCGCGTTGGCCTCGGCCGCGGCCGGCCCTTCCGGGTACCACATATCCTCGCAGATGGTGACGCCGACGCGGGCGTCTCCGATCACCCAGACCGCCGGATCGCGGCCGGCCTGGAAGTAGCGCACCTCGTCGAATACGCCGTAGTTGGGGAGGAACATCTTGTGGTAGACGCCCGCCACGTCGCCTCGCCGGCAGAGCGCGGCCGCGTTGTGCAGATCGTTGGTGCGGTCCACGAAGCCGATCACAGCCACGGCGTCGCCCACGGCGGCGGCCGCGTCGCGCAGGGCGTCGAGG
>Ga0180434_10010235_pt1 | contig 10080 bp, 5 predicted proteins | sample SS_ome_7_FD_132453 | JGI IMG/M metagenome (GOLD analysis project Ga0180434, IMG submission 132453) | Hypersaline lake sediment archaeal communities from the Salton Sea, California, USA - SS_1_D_2 metaG | ecosystem: Environmental > Aquatic > Non-marine Saline and Alkaline > Hypersaline > Sediment... | reverse complement strand
AGGGGCAATTTCAAAGCTTACTCCTTTATTCTAAAACTCTATAGGTGTATGTGTACGAGAAAAGCTCGTTAGAATTAAAATTTGGGTACCCTTCAAAAAATGCTGTGTCGTCTGTCGGCTCGCCTCTGACTCTTATAGCCGTCCCGCTATCAGTCGCTTCTTTATGGCAAGCCGCTGTTCCAGATAACTCAGAATCATCAGTTAGTTCACTACTGATTGGCAAAGAAAGTTCTAATGAAGAAAAAACTCCAGAGGTTACTACGTCTATAGAAATTAGGCCGCTAACAGTTACTACATTACCGACGCGCATATACTGCGCATCTTGCACGGTAGTAGCACTTATATTTGTCAGAGAACTAGCAACAGGCGTATATGTCCCGCTTGCTACTTGTTCATTAGCTAGCCCCGGTTCACCGTCGAAAGTAGCAGTATTGAACCCGACGATGTACTGGTAGATGTAGTCGAACCAATTTAGGCCGCTAACGGCGAACTCTATGTCAAATGCCATATAGTAGTTAGTATCGAAGTCACTCTCAAGTACCGTATCTACATTTGTGACAATGACATAAAACGCGTTTTCTGCCGATGAATAAAAAAGACTTCCCGATTCATTCGTAGCACCCGAATAGTGCACCGATCCGTATTTGGCTAAGTTGTTTAGCTTAACAGTATCACCGACAAAATCAGGGAATTTAAAATAGATACCTCCTGTGTTAGCCGTTGTCCCAGTAGATTGTACTCTGCCCATTAATCTTACTGAGTCACCTTTTCTTGTGTAGGATGTCGCTTGAACAGTATACCCTTGCGTTATTGCGCTACCTCCGGCTAGGACTAAATCAACGTCAACATCTTGCTTAGTATTCCCATCAAGCGCCGCCTGATCCGGCAAGCCTGCTAGGTAATTATCCGGCGCAGCTTTGTCGGCCCATGTTGGTTTGCTTTCCAGTTCACACGTTCCACTTCCTGAATGAGATCCGGTTGTACCCGACCAATAAAAAACCATTGTTGCAGTATTGTCTGTACACTCAGCTCTTGTAGTATATATAGTTGAGCTATCAGTATTCATCAAAAATGGTTGACCCTTAGCGCCATACCCGTTTTTAAAAGTTACGCCTGTAATTGTTATAGTTGCTGATTGTGTTGTTGTGTGTGTAGCGTGATACCAAAAATCTAAAAAATATCGCCCATCTGAAGAACTTCTTACTTGAAAGGTCGCCGCGTCTGTATTCCAAGTTCCAGTATTACCGATCAATGTTACTTCTGTTTCATCATAACTCGGAAAACGCGGGTCTGGAGCTTTAACAATTTGGCCGGGTCCAACCACTACGTTAGAAAGAGCTAAAAATCCAGTGCCAGCCGTACGCCTTACTCTTAGCTCGTACCAATCTGAGTCAGTCGAGAGCCAAGTAAAAAACATCACGTCATTGCTTGCATTGATATCGGCTATGTCATCGTCGTATCCCATTATGTTTTCTTGTGTGTATGACCCGGCGCAGTCGGCTGTATCATTCGAATAGATTTCTGCAACGGCGTCGCCATCTGCGTAGCTAGAAACAAGCTTTGCAGCTTGAATTTTCAGAGCTTTATTTTTATCAGAATCGCCAATTTGAAAACAATATTTCGCATAATCTGTAGTGCCAGATACCAGAGTTATTTTGATTGCAGTATCTGTTAATGGTTCACGGGGTAACTCACTTGCTGTTGTCGTGCGTGTAACAGTAACACCCGCGCCTGAAGCGCTCCATCCTGTAAGATCAACAGCTGCATCTGGATTTAAAATGTAGTTTACTTCACCAGCACCGCTACCAGAACCAAGAGGAACTACAACCCCGTTACTGTCTTTTGTATAAACTACTTTGTCCTCTACAAACACTTTTAAATCGTCTGTTCCAGCGGGGGAGCTTGGCTCACTGCTCTGATCTTTTAACTCAAGAAAACCAGCGCCAGCTAAACCAGATAGTTTTGTCGATGCAAATTCGGTAGCATCAGTGGCACCAACGCCAAGGGCATCAGCCGCCGTTGCAGACGTTGTAGATCCGGTGCCGCCGTCTGATACTCTTAACACTCCAGTAACATCATCGGTAAGACTAATATCCCCATGGATGGCTACAAATACAAACGTATGAGGGCCACCACTTGACGGCGTCGTTACGTCTATCGTTGTTTTAGGTGCCACGCCGTTTGCAGCGATGCCCCAGCCGTTTCCTGTCGGGTTGTCCACGCGTACTAGGTTATCGCCGCTTCCAGTGTAGATGTAAACCCGTACTTCAGTGAAAGCCACGCCAAAATTATGTACGTATGAAGACACCGTGCTGTCTGCAACAGCAGTGTACTGTTGAAAACGAGAGTTGGCGTTATCACCTAGCTTGTTATAAAGCGTCTCCATTGTTGTATGAAGACCCGCGCCACCGTCATAGCCAAGGTCTGGATGCGCAAGATTAGACCGACTAATCGTTGTCGTTGTTGTATGCGCGGTTAAAAGGCCACACACCAGGGTTAGAAAAAGGACTTTAAACAATGTTCTCATTTCATTATCTCCCACTTCCGAGCGTGTGCTCTTCAAGTTTAAATTTCTTCTCTTCCTCAGTTAAGTCCCGAGACTCAACATCTCCATTACAGTGGACAGTAACCCGCTTATCACGAGTGATAAAACTGACTCCGCTTATATTGACCCGTGGCTGATGCTTGCCATTAAACCCAAGGATGTTTGAAACACGAACAAAAGCCTCTCCCTTGCACGTGACATAATCATGGCCGTCACATTCAAAGAAAGTTTTTAGCTCGTAGGTTCTAACATTCTCACCCTCTATCGAAGCTCGTACAAGCCCGGTTTTATCGACGTAACAAGCTTGATCGGAAGGATTCTTGCTAGCAAGATTCCAAAGCCCATACTTAGTTGGTTTGTCTGCAAAATCGAAGCGCCAACGTAGCCGGTAATAGTCTCTTTGTATTTGTGCCATTTTATTCCTCGTTTATACTGAAAGGATACTTGCTACACCAACAAGTTTGAGTAATGTACTTGATAACGCTCCAACTAAAGCCGCCGTAAAACTGTACTTGATCACCCAGTCCCACTGTATGATCCCGCCATCTGGAGCTGCTGACTCAAGGTAATACCTAAGTTTTACAAGAGCGTGGTCACCAAGAACACTGTCACCGTCTTTACCAATCTTGCCAGTCTCTGGAGACGTAGCATCAACTGGTGTGCCAGCAGATCCATGCGCGTTAGAATCGTAAATCATAGCGTCAACATGAAGATCAAAAGCACTGGCAAGGTCGATGCCGTCAGTGTTGTTGTCACCATAAATATTTACTTGAGCGCGGCTACCGTCGAAAGCACTCGCTCCAAGTGTCGCGCCTAAATCGGCGTCATGCTCGATGCGAAGGCCGCCACTAAGTCCAGTAGCATTATTCGCAGAGTTGTCCGACGCGTTTCCCTTGCTTTTCATAGTCGTGTAGTCACCAGCTGCCGTGTTTGCGCCACCATACGTCTGACTGTATTCAGAAATAAACGTACCCACGTCTGTGATTGGGTCAACTACCGCGTCATGCCTAATGTAGAGGCTTTGCCATCCTGTGTTCGCAGATTGATTAATGATTGGCACGTACTCACCGTTGTTAACAGCGCCAAGATCGACACCACTGCCACCACCTGCAAGCGCGTCTGTCACCGCCGCGCCCGATAATGTTTTAGAAAGAGTTAAGTTAACAGCCATTGTATACTCCTATTGATTTATGTTTCTTGCGTTATGGTTGCAGTGCTTCCACCAACAATACCAGAATATGTAGGAGCATATCCAGTATAGGGAACCATCTGAAGAGATAAAAGTTTACAGGGCACTTTCATGCCATCCGGGTCATATCCTATTTCTCTAATCATAGCAGGCACTTCAGAGAATATAGATGACCCGATTTTAACATCTACTAGAACAAAGTCGCCAATGTCTCGCAAAATGGCCCGTGAAGACAAGGTAGCTTCGATATACTCAGGGTATGCCGAGGCAAGTTTTAGAGTCTCAGAGAGCTGATTTATGACATCGCTTTTTACATATAGGTTTGGAAAGACGATAAGCTTGCTGATCTCTTTCCCAGCCTGCGTAATCGCGGCCTGATTTCTATAAATGTCCGTGCTAAAAAGGTTCTCATTTTTATTCGGGTCAAAATTGTAGTCACCTTTCGCACGATTCCACGTGTTTATATCGTCCGAGACTGGGGAGAATGAACTTTTTGACAAGTCCCAATTTTTTACTGAATAACTGATACTTGCAGGCGCGATAAAGTCATCAAAATGCATGGAGTTTAATTTAAACTTTTGGTCTCTACTGACAAATGCCTCAAGGCGAACTTGCTCAAGCATCTGAAGAACATACTTTACTGTTTCCTGTGGCTCTCCAACCCATACCCGCGCTTTTATACTCGCCGTCGCGCTCTCAGCTGGCGTTGCCTTGTCTCGGTACGTCGCCCAATTTGCATCAAAATCACCAGAGGATAGACCACCGTAGTCCATCAGTATTTCACGTGCTTGCCAGATGATATTATCATCATAGCTGCCAAGGTCTTTGCCCTTAACCCGTACAAAAAATGCGTCTCCATTTGTGTAAAGGTACGGATCACCGTCTTCAACCGTTGTTGTGCCACCGCCAGCACCCTGCGTAATTTCTACAAGATTTTTATCACCGTTTACTGCGATATCACCGCTGTCGAACACAAAGTACTGCTCGCCTCGTTTTACATACACATGTGAGCTATCAAAATAACTGTTAGCATTATCGGAGATGACAAGCTGAAGCGCAGTCGTTCCTGCAATTACACCTGCGTTCGCGCCGTTGACGGGAAACGCTGGTATTGACGCTCCGTTTGGATTCAAGTTTACTGTCCAATCACCAAGTATATACGGGGCTACAAGCCCTTCAAAATTTTCTTCAAGGTCTGGGAACGAAGTGGACGTAAGAGCTGTTGTTGGCATCGTTTTGTTTGCTTTGTCAAAATCATCACGAGACCTAAGCGTGATCTTTTGAACGTCGCGTTTAAAACCACCAATCTCTGTCACCACTCCCTTATAAATATCACTATATGTGCTGGCTACGTCTCTGAGCCCAAGACTTACAGTAACTGTCTTTCCTATCCAGCCGTCGTAATCGACGCCGCCAGGGACAAAGTTATTAAACCGGCCATCGACGTTACTGAGCACCAGGTCAAGGCTTGAGAATTCTATCTCTGGGCTTAACCAATCGCCGACAGTACGACTGATGATAGGGAACTGAGTTAAAGCTTCATAAAACGTTGAGTTGATGTACTTGTTTCTATCTGATGCGTATATGTATCCAGTAGGCGTATCGATAACCACAACCATGTGCAGCCCGTTATCAAGATTGTCCTGACATCGGTCAAGAAATGCTTGATCAAGCACATTTGCGGTTAGATATTCCCTTCTGTTTACACTAGACATTACTTACTTTCATCCCATTCAAGCGAAAATGATGTGTAGTCGGCGTCTTCTTCAAGAACGCGGTTAGAATACGATGGTAGCTGCACAAGTTTAGCAAACACGGCGTATCTCTCTGGATACAGCGGCGTCGGTATCACAAGACATTTAAGACTTGTACGCGCATACTTAACCATGTCATCAATCAATTTGAAATTGCCCTTAAGATAATTTAAATCTTCAAAGCTAAGTCTTAACCATTTTCTAAGAGCGCGATCGTTCATGATGTTGGTAAAACCTTCGGTCTCTACCTCGTCCTTATAATGTTTTAGCCCGTGCTCAATTGGATTTTGAAAACACTCTGAAGTTGTAAAAATATCGCTGACACCAAACAAGATTGTACCAATCTCTATGTATCCGTCTGTGTTTGTTGGATCTTGAATAGTAAAGCGCCAGTACCTGTTCTGACCAATAAGTGTTGGAAGCGTTTCGGCTATCCAGTACATATCATCAAGCTGCGTCTCCATAGTAAAAACTATATCAGACGGCGAAAAAGATGGATTCTTTGAACCCTGTACTTGCACAATAGCTGATTTTGTAAGGTTGTGACCAAGTATCGCGATTGTATCAACTGGGACGCCCTGACTAAGTCCTGTGTCACATGTAAGAGTTATGCTGCCAGCTGTTACCGAGCGCGTAACTTGCTCGATTATATCTGTGTTAAGATTATTTGGACTGAAATCACCAGCTGCTTCTGTTGGGCTCATGACCCAGTTAAGTCCAGCAAGCGCCTCGGTTCCACGGCTTGGAAATTCACAGAGTATTCGAAGCTGAGTATTATTATAGATTACCATGGCAGCCTGCATACCTGTTTTAACAACACGTATCTGCGTTGCCTGCATGCCAAGGGTTTCTTCTTTTGTGATTACCTGTGAGGTCTGCATACCTGTGATAAGTGATTTGTCCACTATGTGCATCTCAGCTTGCATGCCAGACTCAGCTGTTTCAAGTACAAGCTGGCGAGCCTGCATACCGAGAAACGCACGCATGCAGTAACTCAGATATGACTCTTCAAGATAAGGCGTTTCAAGGTACCCTTCATCACAAAGCCAATGTCTTAGAGGGTACTGCTTGGCCTGCATACCACCAACGGTTGGGATATCGCCTATATTCATGTCAACTTGAAAACCAAAAATACCACTGGTATCTGTGATCATGTTTGCTTGCATGCCAGCTGCATTAAGCATATCAACAACAGTCATAGCTGCCTGCATGCCAGATGCATGGCTATCAATAATAGCTTGGTCAGCCTGCATGCCCGTTGTGGCTTGTTTTCTAATTACCTGATTTACCTGCATGCCGCTAGGCGGGTCGTTTATACCCGAGAGGTATTCATCTTCTAAATATTCTCGATCAAGATACCCTTCAGCCATTACCTAACTCCTTTTGCACTAAGAACATACGAACCGTCTTGCGACATTCGCTTTATGCCCTTGACTATTTCTGGGAGTATCTCACTTCTAACAGACGCGGGGGATAGATCCGTGCGTGCATTGATCTCTATTTTCTGAATAGTGATACCGCCGCCGGTTCCTGCCCTTTGACTCATTCCATTATTCATATCGTTAAGCGTGTTTACTCCGATCGAGTCAACAGCCGATCGCTTCATAACAAACTCACCTGGCTCGGCAAGGCCATAATCAGCCACGTACCCACCAGTGGCAAATTTATTGGCTTCTATCATTCTCCAAATACCTTTCATAGTGTTGCCATACACCTGTCTCCAAAGGTACTCAGGATTAAGAAATTTAATAAACATGTTGGCGTCATTTATAAGCGTTTTCCACCCTGCTTTTGCTTCAGATTTAAGTCCTTCCCAAGCAGCTGACATAGAACTTGTAAAATTATCTATGCTAATATTGCCAATGTCTCCAAGGTCTGGAAGACCAAAGCCACCATCACCGCCACCGGTTACAAAATCAATAACATCGCCGCCAATACTAAAAGATGGTATTTTTCCATCAAGAACCTGACCAATCATATTGGCTATTCTTGGATTCTCCATATCACTCCGTGGTATGATTGCCTCACCTGGAGACACTAGGGCTAAAACACGATCATTCAAATTACTATCGCCACGGGTTACTGCCGAGCCTGGCACGATGCCGCCTTGAGCAAAGCTTATAAAAGGTACATCAATGCCAAGGGCGTTTTCAACAGTACTTGTACCCCAAGCGCCGGAGTCATCAAACATTTTTAGGAAAAAGTTCTTTGGGTTTAAACTATCAAATATCCGCGTTATAAATGAACCAAGCTGCTTGAAGTTATTCCAAAACCCTTCCCAGATGTTTCTGCCAATATCTTGAAAAAAGTTAAGAGCAGACGAGAACCCCTTTTTAACACCTTCCCATATGTCTTTACCAAGGTTTTCAAGAAACGCCGATGCTTGTGAAGCTATGTTCTTTAGACCTTCCCAAATAGTAGAGCCAATCTCTTTTATGAAGTTCCAAGCTTGCTGAACGGCAGCTTTGAGCCCTTCCCATATGGTTTTGCCCATTTCTTTTATAAATTCCCAAGCGTCGATTATAGCTTGCTTTAGCCCTTCCCAGATTGCTTTACCAACGCTTGAAAGCCATTTTACAAACTTCTTCCAAAGGTTTTGAAGCCACGCAAGTACGTCCCACATCGCCGATTTAATCGCGTCGTGGATACGATCGGACATTGTAAGCCCACGCATCTCGGCGGTAAGATCAATGACTTCAAAAAGTTTAGATGCGCTCCGAGCTATGCTATCTCCAATTTGCTCGATGTTTTCTTGAACATTACCCATGTCAATGTTGAAGATATCGCCCATACCAAAGAGATTTGCGATCATGTTCACAAGCTCTTTTCCTGCGAAAATGATTCCATCAACGAGCCCCATGGCTATCTCGGGCATGGCGCGAATGAGGGCAGTTATCAGCTTTGGCGCTGCCTTAATGAAAGCAGTGGCAAAAATGACAACAAATTTAGCGCCCCGTGTAAAGAACATTACAAGCGCTTGACCAAACTTAAAGGCTATTTCTGGTAGCCGTTCTATCAACCCTAATAATGCCTCTGGTATTTTCTCCATCAACTTTTCAAACGCTTTTGGCAGCCCTTCGATGAAAAAATCAAGGACTGTCATCATAATATCGCCAATAGAGTCTATTAAATTTGGTATAAACTCAGATACAAAATCGGTTATTCCCTTAGCTAGGTTCTTTAGAGCGTCTGATATACGGGCAGGAAGATCTGTTAGTGACGTGAAAAGACCAGTAATGCCGTCTATTAGATTGGGAATAAGGTCGATGAGAGATTGAAGCGCCTGGACTATCATGTTGAGAGCTGCAACGACGCCAAGTACTCCAGATGTGGCACTTGCCATTCCACTTGCAAAATCAGCCGCTGTACCGCCAAGAGCCGATTCAATGGTCTGTATTTGGCTCTGATCAAATAAAATAGCACCTTTACCAGCTTGTTCTTGCGCGTCCTTTATTTCTTGTTCCTGCGCAGCTGCGATTCTGGCCGCTCCTTCTTTCTCTATAGCAGAACGCATATCGTCAATTATTTTTAATTCTTCTTTTTTTAGCTTAAATACTTTTCTAAGCGCTTTAGCCTCTTTATCAAACGCGTCAAGTTTTAACTTAAGTTCAAGCTCAGCTGCCTTAACAAGCTCTTTGCTACTCTTTAACTCGGACACTTTAAGATCTTGAGTCTTTGCGATCATATCGAGGATTGCATCGGCGCGAATCTTTTTCATTTGCTCGTGAGCAATAGCAAGTTCTTTAGTCGCCTTTACGGCGTCTGCCCAAGCCTTTTTAATCTCGTCACCAGAGGCTTTACCTTCTTCTTTAAGGTTTCTGTACTTTGACATAGCATTGCCAGCAGCCACTGATAAAACGTCTACCTCTGAAGCCGCTTTTTCATAAGCAGTGCCCCAAACGCTTATAGATATGACTTGCTTGTCAATCTCTGCTGAAAGACGCGCATTTTGAGACCTGAATGTATCTAAAAGTTTACGCGCCTTTTCATACTCTTCACCTGCTTTCTCAGCGGCTATAGCCGATGTGTCAAACGCCGAGCCTATTTCTGCAATACTGTCACCGACAGAACCACCGAGAACTTTTATTCTTCGGTCTATTTCTGCCATCTGCATTTTAAGAGCCTCGGTTTCTTCCCCAGCGTCTGAAAATGCTAGTTTTAACCTTACAATTGCTTTTGACACAAAAAGGATAGTAGACATGTGGCCAGCAATCATAAACTTTGTAAGGCTTACGAGCACCTTCATAACGCCTTGCACAATCTCTTTTGTTGCTTCCCACGCGGTATCAAATATAGACATCGATGATGCTGTGGTCTCAAAAAGCTCACCTACACTTTTAAAGGCATCGTCAATAAAATCAATCTCTTTCCTCATGTCTTGAAAAGCTTCAACAACGAGATAGACGGCCGCCGCTATCGCACCTGCAATAAGTACAATCGGCTTTGTCAAAAACGCTTTGCTCATTTTAAGCACGGCTTTACCAACAGATAAAAGAACAGCACCAAGTGATTTAAACGAGCTTAGTACAGCTCCTTTTGTTATTGCAGCTAAATTCACCATTGCTGCTGACAAAGACGTTACCTGTACTGTT
>Ga0180434_10010232_pt1 | contig 10084 bp, 9 predicted proteins | sample SS_ome_7_FD_132453 | JGI IMG/M metagenome (GOLD analysis project Ga0180434, IMG submission 132453) | Hypersaline lake sediment archaeal communities from the Salton Sea, California, USA - SS_1_D_2 metaG | ecosystem: Environmental > Aquatic > Non-marine Saline and Alkaline > Hypersaline > Sediment... | reverse complement strand
TCTCCCTGACCGACCCGTCCTTGAGCGACAGCACGCAGATATTACCGCCCGGCAGCCATGCCCCGTTCTTGTACTCAGAGTAGTAATGGTTGGCCGTATACGTGAAACGCTTGACAAAGACGACTCGATCGCACCGACCGCGTGTACCTTTCAGCTTCTTCCGCAGCGATTCCCGCCCGAACGCCGCCGGATCAGCCTCCGCCGAGCAGTTGCACAGCACCAGCACCGCCGCCAAACATGTCATGGCATTCCACAATTCCGCTTCTCCCATTTCACAGTAGCGCCACTGCGATGATTCTACTGCGGTCTCCGGTAACGCTCAAGTTTTTTGAGGGCTCGGAAATGGGCAATTGGCGTGTCGTATCATAAGATTTCCGCTTGTGTGAAATGAAAGTACTTAATCGTTAATTCAGTTTGGGAGAAAGATCATGGTCAGGATTGTGATGGTTGCGGTTGTTGCGGTGTCCCTGTCGATTGCGATGGTGGTCTGGGGGTCATGCTTACGATCAGGAATAAGACCAAGTCGACAGTCACCCTGCACTGGCTGGACGAGACCGACGGAAGTCGCGTCTTCTACAAGGAGATTCTCGCTGGCGGAGAAGATATTCAGGGAACCTTTGAAGGGCACTATTGGATCGTGCTGGACAAGGCTGGAAAGGCGTTAGGCATCTACAAAACACCCGGGGAAGACGGCGTTATTTTGATAAAGTAACAAGGCTTGGCGTTAATTACTGTCGCTCCTCGAGTGAACGAAAAGAATCAGCGCCTTGACATGTGCGTCAGTAGTTGTCCAGATCCCGGCGCACATGAGGAAGAAGAAACCGAACAGAAACACCGCGATGTTGAGATCGGGCAGCGATTCGCTTTGCGCGATTACTCGTGCGATAACGGCCACCACCAGACAAGCGAGGGCGGCATACTGAAAGAACGTTCGCTTCCCGGTCAGGTAGTCAAGATGTGCCCTGGCTTTGGTGACGTCGGTGGCCAGTTCGGCAAACAGTAGATCGTCTTGTTTGGTAGAAAGGTTCACTTCCATTTCTCCTTTTGCGAAAACACCCGTACCGTCAAAGAGAATCCGAAATCCGTCCTATTGCTTTTCCGGTAGTATCTTCCACTTGTTATAACCGTAGTAAGGCCAATGGTCCCACGAGACCTTTCCCGATGTTTCGCGCGGGTCGTTGGTCTCTTTCAGGTACGCGGTCAATCTGGCGGACAGCTTTTCCTTGACCGATTTGCACGCCGGATCATCCGCCAGGTTGTGCATCTGGAAGGGGTCCTTTCTGCAATCGTAGAGTTCTTCTCCAGGCCGCTTTCCGAAAGACAGATCAAACAGTTTCTTGTCTTTGGCGTCCGTTCTGTGCTTGAGCATGTAGTTCTTGGTTGGCGAGGCGTCTACATCCCCGTACGGGCCTTCATTGGTGACAATTCGTGAGATTCCCGCCGGCCAGCGATCCGGTTCGTAATTGCGAATGTAAAGGAAGTCACTGGTCCGGATCATCCGTGAGGGATAACCCTTTCCGTCAATGCGACACCATGCATGCCGCTCCCTGGCCGCGAATACGCAATCTCGGGCCGCATCGACGCGTCCGGACTTCGAGGACCGTAGAATATTCAGCAGGCTCCCGCCTGTCATGCTATTGGGAGGCCTGAGGCCCGCGGCGTCCAGAAAAGTCGGCGCAAGGTCCGTGAGACTGACGAAATCGTCGATTTTCCTGCCGCCTGGAATCCGCCCCTTCCAACTGATAGCCAACGGCGTGCGAACGCCCAGGTCGTACAGGGTCGCTTTGCAGCGGGGGAAGGGCATACCGTTGTCCCCGGCAATCACGACGATCGTTTCGCCCATCTGCCCGGCGTCTTCGATTGTTTTCAGCATGGCGCCCAAGTCGTGGTCGAATCGCTGAATCTCCCAGTAGTAGTCGCAGATGTCCTTGCGAACTTCCGGAACGTCGGGCATTACGGCGGGCACTTCAACCTGAGACGGATCCATCCCGGAAGCCGCGCCGCTGCCGGCCCGGTATCCGCGGTGTGGGTCGCGGCTGCCGAACCAGAAACACCAGGGCTTGCCTTTCTCGCAGGCATCAAAGAATTGCTTGAACGTCTTGTAGGACTTTCCCGCCGGGTTTCCGCTGCGCCCGCCGGAGTTGATATTTCCGGGAGCCCAGCCCTTGGCCATGTATCCGACGTGATAACCCTCGCGCGCCAGAATATCGGTGTATACAGGATGTTCTTTTGGAAGGGTACCGAACAACTGGGCGCCCTGTCCCAATCGCCATATATGCTGACCGGTCAGGATCGCGCTGCGGGACGGGGTGCAGGACGGAGCTGCGCAATATGCGTGATTGAACAGGACCCCGTCGGCTGCGATTCGATCGAAATTGGGCGTCTTGATCACTTTGGTCCCATAGGCGCTCGCGTGAGGCCAGGATTGATCGTCCGAAAGACAGAAGAGTATATTGGGCTTCTTGCGGACGGTTTCCTTTACGCCAAATCCGCGAGTGGCGAGAGTCAGTGCGATCAGGCTCGAGCCGGTTGTCTGCAGAAACCTGCGCCGCGAGTAATAGTGTCGGGTCATTGAATCTGTTCCCTGGGGTTTGTTCTCGATCGTCGAATAGTCCGCGTCGCGGATGCTAACACACAGACGCCAACCAGGCCAGCTTCAAGCTGTCAGGTTTACACATGGAGTTCGGCCAACTCCCGCCGCTCGTGAGAGGATGACGCCAGCGCCAGAATGCTCTGATATGTCGCGGTCTGTCCTGCATGGCTCGATACCAGGGAGCGACACCGTGGTCGTCAAATCGCCAATTGCCAGGCGTTAAGCCACTCCGCGTCGCTGGAGTTCCACCACCCACGCCGGCGTTTCGTTCAGGTACGCTTCCACGTGTTTGCGCCGCGTGAAGTAGTACAGCGAGTTGAGTCCCTGGAAGATCAAAGTGGCCGCAATCAGCCCGCCGTAGATCGCCATGGAGATAATTTTGTAGAGATTGTTGATTGAACCTAGCGGTCCGGCAAGCATGCTTTCTCGGGCTATATCCTCATCGTAGGGGCCCGGACCCCACAGGGCGGTGGCGAGCATCCACGCGGCGTAGACGATCACCATCGTCATCAGGATCAACTGGTTCCAGCCTAGTAAGTGACAAGCGTACAGTTCGAAACGCCGCAGCATCGCCCGGCCTCGAAACTCGCCCCATGCCAGCAGCGCCAGACCGGCGCCCATGCACAATCCGATGATGTCGACCTCACCGAACATCAAGCCGATGAGAGCGAAAAGGAGCGAGAAGCCCGAAAAAACAGCCAGGACACAACCATTGAACATCGCGACTCCACCGGCCTTGTGGACCTTCCTGGCTCGCAACTTCGCTTCAGCGAGTTGGTCCATGTGCTCGCTCGTCAGCGGCGCCGTGGAAGGCGTCCGGGCTGCGCGAGGCGGGGGGGGTGGAGGTGGAGGCGGAGGCTGGGGGTCGGTCAGAGTCGCAATGGTCGGGGTCTGAAGTTCCACTTTTCCATTATCGGTCGATGCGATGTGCCTCTTTTGCAACGGGCGTTCAGCCAACGACGAGGAAAACATGGTGAAAAATGTAGCCTAAGCCGACAGATATTCTTATTAAAATATTGGCCTTTGTTCCCGTCTGAGTCCGTGGGGACAACGTGACGAAACGTACAGGCCGCGACAAGAATTGAGTAAGGCGCCCCGATGCCCCAAACTGCTGCGTACAGCAGTAAACACCTGCCGGCTCTTCTTTTCTTCAGTTTCTCTTTCCAGGGCGAACGTCCGGCGTGTTACCCTGTCCCTCGGAGACGGAATGCGGGAAGATCATCTCAGCGCGAAGCTTCCCGATGCACCGATTCGCCTTATAACCGTCGACAAGCTGTTGATCTGCTCGCTGTCGGCGCCGGCGAAGAGTCCATCGTCGGTTTGCACCACACCCAAATCGTATAGCACGGCCCGGAAGGTCGTACCGTTCGTTTGCTGGATGTGGATCGTACCGATCAGCTCACCCGTGCCGCTGTGAATCACCTGTTCGCATCCGGCCAGAGACCCGCGCAGCTCGCGGTACAGGGTGATGTCGAGGGGCCTGCCCGGCAGGCCGGGACGGAGGTGACCTGGAAAGAACGATACCGACTGGACACTGTTCGCTTCGGGCAGGGGATTGCCCGAGGCGCCGAGCACGGCATAGTCAACGTAAATGCCGAACGCGATCAACACCACAACAGCAATCAAGAGTTTCGGATTCTCGATGATGCGCTTAATCAAGCGCGATAAACCGATCATTTTTCACTTCTCCTTGTCGTCTATTGGCGTTACGGACCGGGGCGTAATCCCTGGCTCCGGCCGCTGATGAGTTCCACTCCTATCTACTGATCTTCGGCTGTTCAGAAGTACGAGTGAAATAAGGCGCGCAGATTTCCCCCATCATCTTGTGTTGACCAGCTCGTCAGCGATATTCCCCTGGTCCGTTTCTATTCCGCCTTTACAGGCTCCACGGTTTTCGCATTGCCGTCGAGAGCATGCGATTGGCGGTCGGGTCTTCTGGGAAAGTTTCTTTCACCGGGTCCCATTTGAGCGCCTTGCCCAGGTCCATCGCGATATTCCCGAGGTGGCTGATCGTGCTGCACCTGTGTCCGACCTCGGCGGGGAAGTACGGGTCCTTGCGCGTCTTGAAACAGTCGAGGAAGTTGCGGTGCTCGCCGCCCCTGCAGGTGAACAGGTGCGTCTCCTCGACCCCGATCTTGCTGGTGAGGATCGTTTTCGAACTGGCTTTCAACGGCCCGGCGAAACGATCGTTTCCGACCCATCCGTCGGAGCCTTCGAACTTCAGGCCCGTCCCGCCGCTGTCGACGAAGAGTTCCACGCCCGAGGCGTAGACGAACTTCAGGTGGTAGGTGTGGTAGGTGTCGTACAGCCCTCCGGAGTGCTTCTTTCCGGTGCCCTCGACGCTGATCGGTCCGGTTCGCTCGGTGTTGTTGCCCCACTGGGCGATATCGATCTGGTGGGAGCCCCAGTCGGTCAACTGCCCGCCGGAGTAGTCCCGCTTCCATCGCCAGTGAAAGTGCGCCAGCCCGTTGCGGTAGGGCGCCTTGGGCGCCGGGCCCAGCCACATGTCCCAGTCGAAGCCCTTGGGGATCGGCTTGGGCTTGGGGTCGCCCGCGCCGCGCGGTCCACCGGGCAACTGCACGCGGATCCGCTGCAGCTTTCCGATCCGCCCGTTTCGGACCAGTTCCGCCATCCGGTGGTAGCACGCCATTGACCGGTCCTCGGTGGACGTCTGGAACACCGCCTTGTAGCGCTTGACGGTGTCGGCGAGGATGCGCCCCTGGCGGACGGAGTAGGTGGGCTTCTCGCAGATCACGTCCTTTCCCGCCTTGAGCGCCGCCACGCTCATCAGCACGTGCCAGTGGTCCGGCGTGGAGATCATGACCGCGTCGACGTCCTTGCGGGCGACGACCTCGCGCCAGTCGGCCGTGGTGAAGCATTTGTAATCGGACCCGAACTTCCGCTTGACGAAGCTCAAAGCGCGGGGCGCCTGGCGGGGATCCACGTCGCAAAGCGCCACCGGCTGGGCGTCGGCCTGGTTCAGGAACATCCGGAGGTTCCGCCCGACCCCGTGCCCGCCGCACCCGATAAAGCCCATCGCGACCCGATCGCTGGCGGGAGGGGTCTCGCCCTTGCCCAGCGCCGTCGAAGTTATCACGTAAGGAACCGCAGCCGTCACCGCGGCGGTCGTGGAGGCGCATTTCAGCAGCGTTCGTCGCGTCAGTTGACCTTTGGACATTATATCAGTCTCCATTTGCGGGTTGTCGGATCCGGCGCTCTCGCCTTCCGCCAGGCGGATCGCGGCGGGTATGGTCTCCCGTGTAGTTTTTGCGACAATTTCACCACGGCGCGCCGTATGGCAATGCGGTGGTATGGCCCGCCGGTTTTTTTCGTCTGTTTTACTTGTCAGCCATCTCTCGTCTTTTCGCGATGGCATACTGCTTTCGCTGCTTGGCGTTGAGTATCCGCGTGTAGACGTATTTCTTGATAGGTCCGGTGACCTGTGCCGGCGGGTCTTCGGAGCCCAGCGGGACGGCTAGGCGCTTGGCTTGGGTGCTGGCGGCCAATTCGATTTTTTTAATCTGTTCGTCGCTCAGCTCGAACGACTGGAATTCATCCAGCAGGACCTGGGAAATAACCGGAGCGTTCCACTTGCCTCGCTGCTCGGGCGTCAGAACGGTAAAGAACTTTCGCTCGTTGGAGCTTACGATGGTCGCCCGGGCCCTGGACATCGACTGCATTTGGGCGACAATTGCCTTGCATGCCCGCATGTCCCTGCGCGACTTTAGCGCCTCGAGTTTCGCCTTCATAACCGTGAACTTCTTGCGGTTGAATTTGTCCCACCTTTCCAGGAGTTTGTCCCGGAGTTTCCGCATTTCAGGGAGTTTGGTCTTCTGTTTGTCGGTGAGAGTAACTTGCTCGTTCAGCTTGTCCATGTCGTCGGTCAGCGATTCATCTTTCTTGGGCAGTTCAATAGACAAGCCGACATCTCGCAATCTCTGGAAGTCCCGTTCGGCACGCTCCTTTTTGTCCATGTCCTTGTCTCTCTTTTCGAACAAGGACGTCTTGCTTGTCGTCTTTTTCTTCGCGCCTTGGGCGATGGGCGCCAGAGCGGCCAGGGCGACCATACCGGTGATAAGCCATAGTTTCATGTTCATGGCGGATCTCAAATCGAGGCGATTGCAAACGGTCCGATCGCCGGCCTCGCGGGGCGACAGGGCTGACCGAAAATCGGTATTCCGAACTCGGGGGACAGCTTCGCTTAATTATTGAATTATCGGCCTTTGGTCGGCATCCAATTCCATTGTCCCAGTGTAACCAAACGTACATCCCGCCACAACGATTAAGTAAGGCGTTTCTGCACCGAGTCCGGCGCATGAATCGACCGCCAAAATCGGTAGATAACGACGACTCAGGGAGAAATGACCACTTCGAAATCGGAACCCTTAACTTTTCGGAGTTCCTCGTGGAGAATCGGGATACGCTGGTCGGGCGCCACTGAGATCGCCCATTCGATTCCGTTGTCGGCTACTAACATTCCGTAATGCTTCAATGCGGTCAGGATGGTGCGGACTTGCGGGGAAAATTTTGAGAAGTCGAAGTTGGCGCGGAGGCGGAAGCGCTCGCCCATCCTTGGAAAATTCTTGTTGGTGTGGCGGCTGGCGTAGTGTGTGGCGGGGGGGATGAAGGCGCGGCGGGTCTTGCGGATGGTTACTCGCAGGGCGTGGTTGATGCGTCCTCGTTTGAGTTCGTCGTAGCGGACGACGGCGGGGAAGATCGGCAGCCCGGCTGCGTCGGCGGACGTCCAGCCCTTGGGGCGGAGCTTGTTGGTTTTGAGGTCGAAAACGGATGCCTGTGCGGTCTGCCAACCGGTGGGGGTCCTCCGCATACCGAAAAACTCGTACAGCATGCGATTTGTCGGGTCCACGACAATGGCGTGGCGGTCGCCGCCCTGCTTGAGCGCGTCGCGCTGGACGTCGAGTAGCGTGGGCTTCTTTGTCTTCGCGGATCGCGAGTAGTTCGCGGGCCAGCCTTCTATGGGCACGTTGTCGGGCACGGGGTAGGGGCCCTTGTCCGATTCGCCGGGGTATGCGGTGATCTTCACGGGCACGCGTTTCTGGTTGTGCGGGACGATTACAAACGCCATGTCCGGATTGTACCGCAGCGGTTTGCTGCGCCCGACGGCCGCGACGATGGCCTTGGAGTTCGGATGCAGCGGCCAGCGGTCGACGCGCTGGTTCCACGGATTGTCGGGCGGGAAGACCTGCAGTGCGCCCAGCACCGCATCGGCGAGCGGCGTGTTGAACATGATTGGCGCGGTGACTGCTGGCGCGGTGGTGGGTTTCCTGGGGTTCGCATTTGCGGGCAGGTCGCCAAGGGCGAACTGGATTCCCGCCAGGAAGTGCGTGAGAATTGTCGGGTTCCAGTAGGCGTCAATCTGATGCCCCAGCGCGCTATAGAAGACGCGGCCTTTGCCGTATTCTCGCACCCAGACCAGGCCAAAATCTCCATCCTTGCGGAAGATGCCCGGTTTCTTCATATCGGTCCTGGCGGTGTCGAGTCGGACGAGGACACGAAGTTTCTTGCGCGTATAATTCTTGAACTGAAAAATCTCATCGGTATGTGTAAAAGTCGCGCCGCCAAAACATTTCACAACAGGGTGATCTGGCTCCTCGACCGCGAGGGTCACGCCGCTGCCCGCATTCCACGGGTGGCTGACTGAATAAGCGCCGAGCAGGTCGACGAACTCCGGCCACTTTTCCGGGTGCGCCGCGCTATGGATTCCCACAAACCCCCGGCCGCTTCTGACAAAGTCCAGAAGGTTCTTGCGACGGACCGGGTCCACTATCCCGCTGTTGCAATTGTTGTTGAACACAACGGCGTCGAAACGAAAGAGATTCTTTCGATCGAACATGGACTTGTCGTTGCTGCATTCGGCGACGTATGCGCCAGTTTTTTCGCCCATGATGCGCAGGGCCTCGGCGCCCCATGGAGTGGACTTGTGGCGATAGCCTTCCATTCGCGAGAACACCAGCAGCCTTCGCGGTTTGAGCGGTTTGGCGGAAGGCCTGGCGGGCGATGCCTTGTAGATCCGCTCGATATCCTTCTTCGGTATCCCACCCGGCGCGGAATCAAGTACGGATAGAGATACGAGCATTACCATCGCTGCGCTGAATAATCGTCTTCGATTCATCTTCAGTATCAAAAACCTCACGTTCGTGTGCTCCTGAATCTACAGTCGCCATGGTTGGCGCATCGCGCAGGAGAGCATTCGGTTGGCCTCTACGTCATCGGCGAATCGTTCGTGTTGAGGATTCCATCGCAGCTTCCGGCCCAGACGGGTCGCGATATCGCTCAAATTACAAATAACGTTCGTACGATGCCCGACCTCGACGGGACAGATCGGATCGCGTCGCGACCTCACGCAGTCGAAGAAATTCCCGTGATGGTTGTTGCTGTTATACAGTTCGGTATCACTGGGTTTGAGTGAACTCTTGAGCAGTGAAATCGGCTTGGCCTGGAGAACTCTGCGGTTGACGAATATCCAGCCGTCAGTCCCCTCGAAGCGAATACCATGCGGATTCTCATTGTCGCTCGTGAAGATCAAGCGGACTCCATTGGCATAGAGATATTCCGTATGCCAGGTCATCGCGGTATCGTTGAGGCCTTCTTTTGGAAAGGTGGCGTGTCCTTCGACTTCGATGGGACCGGTATGATCCGTACCGTTTCCCCACTGGGCGATGTCGATATCATGCTGCCCCCATCCGGACTGGAATCCCACGGTGTAATCGTAGCAGAGCATCCAGCCCTTCAGATTGATCAGGCGCTGTGGGAAGTACGGTCCCCAACACGCCGGTCCGAGCCACATGTCATAGTCAATGCCCTCCGGTACGGTCGCGCTGGTGATCTTCGGGCCTTTATATCCCCTGGGATCTCCCACTTTGATCGTGTGCAGTTTGCCTATATATCCATTGCGGACTAATTGGCACGCTTTGCGAAACTTGCCCGACGACCTTTGTTGGGTCCCGGTCTGAAACACCCGGCGGTAGCGTCGCACGGTGCGGACCATGGCCTGGCCTTCTGCGATGGTCCTCGACATGGCTTTCTCGCAATATACGTCCTTCCCGGCTTGGGCGGCATGGATCGTATGGAGCGCGTGCCAGTGTTCGGGCGATGCGATGACCACCGCGTCGATATCATCCCTCGCCAGCAATTCCCGAAAGTCGTTGTATGCCTCACAGCCTTTGAATTTGCCGCGTGCATCTGATGCGCCGTAGGATTTTTCGACGAGTTGTTTTGCGGCCAGACGGTTTGCCCTGACCGGATCGCAAACGGCCGCAACCTGAACGTCAGGCATGCCCAACAGGTGCCTGGTGTGATGGCGCCCCTGGTTGCCGACCCCGATCATTCCCACAGTGATACGCTCAAGCGGGGCGGTTGGGCCAACCCCGAGAGCGGACGAAGGGACAATCGACAGCGCCGCCGCGGCGCGTCCGGAAATCTTCAAGACATCGCGTCTTTTCACTTCTTAATCCCTTCCTTTCCGACAAC
>Ga0180434_10010229_pt1 | contig 10086 bp, 15 predicted proteins | sample SS_ome_7_FD_132453 | JGI IMG/M metagenome (GOLD analysis project Ga0180434, IMG submission 132453) | Hypersaline lake sediment archaeal communities from the Salton Sea, California, USA - SS_1_D_2 metaG | ecosystem: Environmental > Aquatic > Non-marine Saline and Alkaline > Hypersaline >... | reverse complement strand
TTTGCAGATTCATATCAAACTGCTCTTAATGATGTTTTAAGTAATCCTCAGTATAAAGCTTCACCTAGAGGAATGGAGATTAGAGAGGTTACAAACGCTGCATTGGTTATAAGAGACCCTGAATGTTGTCTTTATGAAAATTCAAGAAGAAGTAGTCAGCTTAAGTATATAGCAGCTGAACTTCTTTGGTATTTTTCGGGCCGCAATGATGCAGAATTTATTTCAAGATTTGCCAAGTTTTGGCAGTCTATTAAAAATGATGATGGTACTGTAAATTCTGCATACGGAAATCTTATCTTTAATGAAGATAATGTTCATTCATATAATCAATGGAAATGGGCATATGAATCTTTGTATAATGATAAAGATACAAGACAAGCAATAATGCATTTTAATAAACCTGAACATCAATTCAAAGATAATAAAGATTTTGTATGTACTATTTATGGAATTTTTCATATAAGAAATGATGAATTAAATTTTACTGTTCATATGAGATCGAATGATCTTATTTTAGGGACCCCAACAGATATAGCATTCTTTTGCTTACTCCAACAACAGATGTATAGGTTACTAAAGAAAAGATACAAAAGCCTTAAAATAGGAAGATATACACATATTGTTGATAGTCTCCATATTTATGAAAGACATTTTGATCTTGTAGGTGATATGGTAAATTCAAGATTTGATCCAATGACTTATCCTGAACTTGATATAGATCTTGTGGATGAAGCTGGTAATTGTAATACAGAAGTTCTTAATCTTCTTAAAAATGTTGAGGCCGCTAGTGAATTTAATCCTGATAGTAAGATTGGAATTACAAGCAGTTTTATTGATTGGTTAAACGATAGGATTTATGAATAAGAAAATTGGACATATAAGATTTAAGGATTTAAAAGTACCTGTTTATTATTCAACAGTTTCGTCACAAGGTATTTTTGATATTTCATGGAGAGTAAAAAATCCTGATGCTTTTTATAAAGGTATAATATTTAGGAATAATGAAACTGGTGAAATTACATATCCTAATGGAGTTGAACCTCCACCTGAACCAACTGAAGAAGATAAGGAAATGATACCAGAATTTATTATAAGTCCCTATGAAAATCTTACAGCAACAACAAAATATAAATTGGTTAAAAGACTAAAGTATCAATATAAGATTAAAAATAATAAACCCAAAGAAAATGACTGATCATATTGAAAATGCGAGATATGATATGAGTATAGATACTTATGACTATATCTTTCATTATTCTGAATATAGAAGTAAGAATAAGAGATGGGCTTGTATTCATAGAAAAGATAGTTCTTATTATTGGAATGGTATTCCTTTTAAAGGTTCTACTAAAGATTCTGATTATAAATCTAAAATAGGATATGGTGATTCTCCTTATGATGCTTTTTATGCGGTTCCGAATAAATAAATAAATATATTTTATGAAAAAAATTAAAGGATTTGATGAATATTTAAATGAATCCAAAAACTCATCTTCACTGCATAAGATTTACTTAGCAACTAAAAGGAGCAGCGGGCAAGCATGGTTAAGCTATAAAGGTTTTGCCGGGAATAACTTTTTTGTTCAAGTTACAGAAAATAATTTGGATAAAATTAACATAAATAAAGATTATCCTATTATAAATTATCATAGTGATATTATAAAAGAATTACTTAAATTAGGTAAAATAAAAGAGGAAAACATAATTAATCATCCAAATTATATTAAGTTATCTGGGTCAAAAACAGAGTTCCATAAATTAGTTGAAGGTGATGAAAATGTACCACAGACATTTTTTTATAAAGAAGATGCTTTAAAGAACTTAGACTTTCCTATTATTGCAAAACCTAAGAGTGGGCATTCTGGGATAGGAATTACGGTTGTTAAGTCTAAGGATGAATTTGATAAGTTAGATGATTCTTATGATTTGTTTTCAGAATATATTGATAAAAAAGAAGAGCATAGGTTTTTTACATATAAAGGTGAAATTTTCTTTTGGATGGAAAGAACGCCTATGAATGATAAAGCCAAAAATGGAAATGGAAAATCTGATGAAGCAATGGAGTTTGGATATGCTAGGATGAATCCAAAAAATATTCCTAATAATGTAAAAAAAGTTATAGAAAAGTTTTGTAATAAGTTTAAAAAGCTTCCCTATGTATGTTTTGATGTTATGATTGATAAGAATGATAAAGTGTTTATAATAGAATCAAATCTCCAACCAGGGGTTCCATTTGATAGCACTGTAAAATTATATGAGATGATTTATAGGGATTTTTTTAACGAAGACCTATCTTCTGAATCAAAATTAAAACTAAATAGTTACTCTGATGTTCTTATCGCTAAGACTATAGAAAAGAATCCTAAAAGATTTTCTGTCTTAAATTAAGATAATTTAAATTTTCAGTTTTATTAACTTTAAGTTATAATTACTTATAATAGTTTTATATATGATAGAATTTAATTTTGATGATTTTTTTATTACATCAGACACTTGGTTTGGTAGAAATAATATTCTTAATATTGCAAATAGGCCATTTGCATCAGTAGAGGAAATGGATCACCAATTAGTTGAAAAGTGGAACAACAGAGTAAAACCAAATGATGTTGTATTACACCTTGGTAATTTTGCATGGGATACTATTAGTGCATCTAAAGCACTAAAAAATCTTAATGGAAAGATTTACTTTATTTTAGGTAATATAGATGAAATTTTATTAAATGTTGCCCCGGAATTTAAAAATAAAATTCAAATTTTTGTTGACCAGATTTTGCAGCTTAATCACGTAGATTCTATAATGTCACACTATCCTTTATTGGATTGGGCAGGTAGAGAAACAGGAACTCTTCATTTTCACGGTCATAGTATTTACTCAAATAAAACCGATCTTAGAGCATCAAAAAGATTTAATATGTGTTGTGATTATTGGTCATATGCTCCGGTTAAATATTCAACTTTAAAAGAAATAGCAGATGAAGAAAATTAAAAAGACTTACAAAGAGTTGGCATTAGAATTTAAAAAGACAAAAAGTGAAAAAAGTTTTACCGAGCTTTATTATAAAATGAAACCAGGGTTGCGTAATTATGTAAATAAGATTTTAAAGGACCCGGAATTAACAGATGATGTAGTTTCAACAACATTTATTTCAATTTATCTTAAAATAGATCAATACAATCCAGATTATCAGATTACAACATGGGCATATAGAATAGCTTATAATGAATGTATAGGTCAAATAAGAGCTAGAAATAAAAAGGTAAGCATGAATGCATTTAGTGATAAGGGGGCTGAAGTTACAAATGAAGGTGATTTCTCTTATAATAGTCTTTCATTAAATTATAATGCAGATAGCACAGTGGAATATGAACATTTGGAAAGGGAAAGAATTTTAGAAGAAAAGATGAAATTAACATTTGAGGCTATAGGGAATTTACCTAAATTATATAGACCTTATATGGAAGAAAGATTCCTAAAAGAAAAATCTTATAATGACATTTATGAAAAAATGTCAAAAAGAGAAAAAGGAATTTCTTTGCAAACAGTAAAGAATAGAATATTTAGAGGTAAAAAAATTATACAAAAAGAGCTTTCAAATAACAAAGCATTTTTACAATTACAATAAATAAACTGAAAATCATGTATTTAGTAAGCTTATATAAAGAGTTTAATATATGGAGAAAGGTTAAAAAAATTACTAAATCCTTTGAAACTGAACTTAATGATAAAGGGTTTAGGGTTGATTGGATAGGTAGAATTTACACTGTTATTAATTTACCTGAGGAAGTCCAATCACATAATCCTCAGGTGCAAGATGGGTATATTTTACAAAATCTTAGGGATTATGATCAGCTATTCTTAAAGTTAGGGATTGCTGATTTTATAGTTCCTGAGTTTCAAAAAGTAGCACCCGGTTCATATCTCTTGGTTTTAAGTCCCGATAGAATTTATATGAGACCGTGGCCCTTTATTAAATTTTTACTTAAGACAGGTTTACTTTTATTATTAATGAAAATATGTTGGAATATAGGCATGGCATATTCAACAGAAATTGCAGAATTATGGAACATAATAATAAACTGGATTCTTTAAATAGATTATATGAAATTGATCATCAATTAAAGAAGTTAGGTAAAGAAAAGAAAGAGATTCAAGATAAATGCTTTCATAAAGTAGATGGTATCATAAAATTTGATGAATCTAACATTTTAAAAGTATATTGTTGTGATTGTTATAAAGAATTAAGATATCCTACAAAAGAAGAACAAGATAATTTTTTAAATAATGGCAACACAAGAGTCCCTACAGCAAACGGTTGAAATAAATGGAAAGAGACACTATTGTATAGATAATCACAAATTACCTTCTGTAACTACGATAATTGGTGAATTTGAAGATAAGTCATTTCTTGATAAATGGTATAAAAGAATAGGATACGAGGAAGCTAAAAGAATAAGCAAATTTTCAGCAAACAGAGGCTCTGTTATGCATCAAATGATAGAGTATTATCTTGAAAATTTTAAAACCCTCACAAAAAAAGAAAGACTTAAATCAGCTCAAAGTAAAATTATTGAATTTTCTAAAAGAGAAGGATATAGTAAAGAAGAGTTACAAACGGGCCGCGATCTTTTTTATAATTTTTATCACCAAGGTTTCTTTGATAAGATAAAAAGGGTTATATCAATAGAAGAAACTCTTTGGTCGTTAGCCTTTGGTGGATATGCAGGCAGAGTAGATGCAATTTATGAAGATGTTGATGGCAACCTATTAATTCTTGATTTTAAGACAAGTAAAAAACAAAAGAAAGATGATTGGATTGATGGGTATAAAATGCAAATATGTGCATATTATATTGCATACTGGGAAAGAACTGGAAAAAAACCAAACGGTGGGGAAATTTGGATAGCATGTGAATCGGGAGAAGCTCAGTTATTTAAAGTATCAGGAAAGGATATTAACAAATTCAGCAAGATTTTTTTAGAAAGAGTAAAGAAGTTTCATAAATTATATGACTAACAATTCAAATATATAATTAAACATCTGGTATATGAGTCTTAAAAATTTTTCTGAATTTATAAATGAATCTGAAGTAAAGTCAGGAGATGATGAAGATTTTAATGATGGTTCAGATAAAAAGCTAGATAAAGAAGTAGACGATTATATAGAAGATAATAATGATATTTGCCCTAGATGTAAAGAACCCTTAGGTGATTGTAAATGTGAAGATGAGGATTATTGGTCAACTAAAAACGCTCATAGGGCACCTAAAGGCAAAGAAGTAAAGGTTAAACCTAAACAAAATTTTAAAAAATGAAAGAAGTTTTAGAAAAAGGATGGCTTAATATAGCTGCTGTTATTTTTATAATTTTGGTTTTTTTTCAAACATGTGGCATAAAAGGCCGTATTACGAAAACGGACAAAAAAATAGAGACGTTAGAAGAAAGAATTGATTCATTACATAATGAACTAAATTCTAAGGTTATTGATGAAGCTTTAATGATTAAACTCATTAAAAAAACGCCAGCATGGAAAACTTTAAGACTTGAGGAAATTTCAGATAAAGAAAAAATCTCTATAAATGCATTAGAGGAAAAAGACAAGTAAATGAATGTCTGATATAATACCAGGAGTACCAACACCAAGAAATAGCGACCCAACATGTGTATTATCATTATGTTCTAGGGTCACTGCTCAAGTTGACTGTATAAAGCAATTTTTACAAGGTACTACTGGATGTGTTGATATTCAATTTTTTGGTTCGGATGAAACCCCTCTTAATTTAAATGATTATGATTTAATAGAAGTATTACTATTTGATGAATTTGAATGTCCTATTGTAACTTACTATTATCCAGGAAAACCTACGGGCGATTGTGATGGTTTTTTACTTGAAGTACTTCAATACACTGATACATCCGGAGATATTATAAATGAAGGTTTAATAAGAATATGTTTTCCGGCCGCTGTAACAAGAACTTCACCATCAACTCTTTTCGCTGAAATAAGATTAGTTCAACAATCAAGTGCTCAACAAGATACAATAGGTATAAAATGTATAGCCGTAGCACAAATACTTGAATCTAAAATAAATAGCGGTAAATGTCCGATTATCGGCCCTAATAATGTTGAACCCGCCCCTAAAATAGTTGGAGTAACAGGCCCAACAGGCCCAACGGGCCCAACGGGCTTAATTGGACCTACAGGTTCAACTGGACCTACAGGAGCTACAGGAGCAACTGGACCTACAGGAGCAACTGGACCTACAGGAGCAACAGGACCCACAGGTTCAACAGGACCTACAGGACCTACTGGGGCAACGGGGCCTACTGGGGCAACGGGGCCTACTGGTACTTTTCAAGAAAGCATAAATTTTACATGGGGTGATGGCGGTGAAGGTATTAAACCCCGAACATCCGGCTGGCTTCATTTAGCTCAAGGTAATTCTACTACACCTGATGAGGAAAAGTCAGGTGTACCGTGTACAATAAATGGAACACTGGATGCAATTTATGTGTATGCTTTAGGCGTTCAACCATCAGACAGCCCATTAACTTTTTTACTAAGAATTAATGGAGTAAACATTGATACTTTAACAATACCAGAAAATTCTACAACTGGTGTATATAGCTTAAATAATATCGATGAGCCGGTTTCTCCTACTGATATACTAACTATATTTGTTGAAAATGCTTCAAATATTGATGCTAGTATTGGTATACCTGGGTTAAATGTTTTAATTAAATGATTATGAAAAATAAATTAGTACACTATTCAATTATAGGAATTTTTATTAGTCTATATTTTTTAGTATCTACTATTTCTATGATTAATTCGGTAGATTTTTTTAGTTTAGCTCATAATGAAATACTTTCATGGTGTTTAGCTATAGGATTTGAAGTAGGTGCAGCTGCATCTTTAGCTTCATTAGTTATTTTGGATAAGACTAATAAAAATTTAGTTTGGGGTCTTTTTATTACCTTAACATTATTTCAAATGATGGCAAATTCATACCATGCATTCGCTAATCTCCAGGATTATTCTGCATGGGTTGAATTATTTGGCTTAGAAATTTATGATGAAATCTCTCAAAAAAGAATTTTATCGGTAATAAGCGGTGCAATATTACCGATTGTTGCATTAGGTTTTATTAAATCATTAGTTGATTATATCAAACCTAGTGATAAACCTAAAGAAGAGGAGGAAGTACACCAAAAAGAGATCAAGGTTAAGCCGATGATTAAAAATAAGGTGGATGATGAAAAGAAAGAAAATGTTGATGAGAAAGTACAAACGCAACATATACCAAAAGCACCTATATCAAAACCTTAACAATGATCTTATAAAAATAAGGATATAAAAATGCCAGCTAGAAAACATGACGATGAAGTTTTCAGAGAAAAAAGAAAAATAAAAAACCCTATAAAATTTAAAATACAATTAAACGAAGAACAAAAAGAAGCCAAAGATCAAATACTTAGGCATACATTATCAGTATTAGCGGGTAAGGCTGGGAGTGGTAAAACTCTTTTAGCTTGTCAAATAGCATTAGACGGTTTGCTTAGAAGGCATTATGAAAAAATTATAATCACAAGACCTGCAGTCGCATCAGAAAATCATGGATTTATACCTGGGGATTTGAATGAAAAAATGAACCCATGGCTTCAACCGATATATCATAATTTATATGCATTATACGGACAAAAGAAAATTGAACCTCTTATAGAAGAGAAGAAAATTGAAATCGTCCCAGTAGGCTTTATGAGGGGTAGAACATTTCTGGATAGTTGCATTATTATAGATGAAGCACAGAATGTTACACCTGAACAAATGGAAATGATTGCTACAAGAATAGGTATAAGATCTAAAATGATTATTTGTGGTGATGATGCTCAGATTGATTTAAAATATGATAATGATTCAGGTTTCAGTTTCATTTATAAAATGACCGATAAAATAAAAGATGCAGTTTCCATAGAATTAAAAGAAAATCATAGACATGGCATTGTTGATGATATTTTAAATGTTTATGCGAAATATAAAAATAAAAAGAAGTGATGTCGTATGCAAAAGATCAAATAAAAAGAGCGTTACAGAAAAAAAACTATGCTTGGTTTGAAAAAGGCGATTATAACCTTAATATTGTAGGTATAAGAAATTCACACACCGGTAACAGATCAACTAATAAATTTGATGATGTTATTTGTGTTTATTATAAAGTAGGTGGTATGTGGAAAGACGAATGTTTCGGTGCAACAACTGACCCAGGTTCACATTGGTTGGTTAATCTTTTGAATCCTAACGGTACTGCTATTCTTGTACCTGGTCAATATAGAGGAGCTTATCAAATAGGATTACATCAAGGTAAGTATAGTGCTCTTGTACAAGCAAAACCCGTTAAAGTATTTAGAGACAAAGATAGGGATTTAGATTATGATAAAGACCCAAGATATATTCAAACAGGTTTCTTTGGTATAAATATACACAGAGCATCTAAGCACACTGTATCAAGACTTGTTGATCGTTGGTCTGCTGGGTGCCAAGTAATAGCATCACCAACAGATTTCTCAAGATTTATGAACATTTGTAGAAAAGCTTTTAATAGATGGGGTAATTCATTTACATATACACTAATAGAATCCAAGGATATAAACTAAACTAATTTTTAGCCATATAATAATTATGGCAGTAAATAGATTTTGTGAAGTTCCAAGATGTGCTTTCTGTGGAAATATCATTGCTAAAGAAATGCATAAAGATATGGATAAAAATTTCTTTGGTGATACTTTCATACAATGGAATTATTTAGAACATAATTGTAAATCCAAAAAACTTAACATTGGAATTAACCCTAAGTAATTTAATTGATAAAGGTTTAAAATCTAATGTCTTTGGTGAAAATTTTATATTTCGCCCAGGGCAAAGGGAAGCTATAGAAGCTATTATTGATCTTTATGTCAAAAATCCCAATCAATCGGTTATATTGGATGCACCTACTGGAACGGGTAAATCTATTATTGCCATGTGGTGTTCTTGGATATTTGAACAAATAGGAAAGAGTGGTTACTTAATTACATCTGATATTTCATTACAAGATCAATATGAGACTGATGTTGATAGAATGGGATTAGGGTGGCCTTCTATTAAAGGTATAGATAACTATAATTGTAATGTAAACGGCTTACCATTCTCATTAGGTGAATGTAGAATGAGGAGAATGTCTTATACCAAAGCTTTAGAAAAATTAGAATGTGCACAATCATGTACATATATCCAAAAGAGATTAGAGGCAATAAGATCTAATTCAACAATTCTTAACTATTCATTTTGGTTAATTCAAAGAAATTATGTAGCACCTAAACTTAAAGAAAGAGGAAAGTGTGTTCCTTTTGAAAAAAGAGATTATGCTTTCTTTGATGAATGTCATAAAATTGATGATATAGTTCAAAATCATTTTGCGCCAGTTATAAACCAATCAATATCATCATTATTAGTAAACCAAATGAATTTTTTAAGCCAAAAAGGAATTACATCAGCTGTTACAAGTAAAGCATATTTGGATGGTGTTATATATGATATGTCACAATCCAATAGTAATAAAGATTTACTTGATAAATTAAAGGATATAGAAAAACTTCTTTTAAAATTCCTTTCTGTAAAGAAACATTTAGAAAGTAGAGCAAAAAGAGAATTTGGAGATTTTAGCGATACTCTTAAACAATTACCACAAAATTGGAAGTCAGCATTTGGAAGATATGATAGAATAAAAGACCTTCATTGTAAAATTGAAGATTATGTAGATCTTATAGAGGAGGTGGGTATTGATAAATTGGTATGCCAACAAAGTGAATCTGAAATTAAGTTTATGTGTACCGACGAATCAAGAATGATTAAAAAGTATTTACATAATGAGGCTAAGTTCAAGGTGTTTATGAGTGCTACTATAGGAAACCCTAATAACTATATGAAAGCTATAGGATTAGATAATGCAAAAATAATGACATTAGGTAGTTTTTTTGATTTTAAAAAATCTCCTATTGTTTTTGTTAATAGACATAAATTATCTTATAATGAAAGAGAAGAGAATTTAC
>Ga0180434_10010227_pt1 | contig 10088 bp, 3 predicted proteins | sample SS_ome_7_FD_132453 | JGI IMG/M metagenome (GOLD analysis project Ga0180434, IMG submission 132453) | Hypersaline lake sediment archaeal communities from the Salton Sea, California, USA - SS_1_D_2 metaG | ecosystem: Environmental > Aquatic > Non-marine Saline and Alkaline > Hypersaline > Sediment... | reverse complement strand
AGCGAGCCGCCCATCCCGTGCAGCGCGGCCTCCCAGTAGGCGGCGCGGATGTACTCGGGCGGGTAGTACGCCGGGTCGTTGTCGCGGATGATGTGGTCCTCGGTGTTGAAGACGGGCTTACCCGGCTGAAAGGACCGCAGCAGATCGTAGAACATCGCCTGCCCCGGGAAGTCCATCACGTAGTCCCTGCCGGGGTAGCTGGTGACGGCGTCGCAGCCGCTGATCTCGCAGAAGGCCCCCAGGGCCTCGCGGTCAATGCCCAGTTCGTTCTCCTGCACCTCGAAGGAGCCCTCCATGAACTTGACGTGGATGGGCGTGTCCGGATCCATGCTGCGGATCACGTCGTACATGAAGCGAAAGAAACTCGTGCCCATCGCGTTGTGGGCGCGGATCGCGTCGTAGTGATACGCCGGGTTCTCGGTGCGCGTGTCGAAGGGGATCGCGCCCAGGCTGGGGTAGTCCGTGCCCCACGCCGCGTTCACGCGCTCGACCGAGCCGTGCTTCTCGCGCAGCCACCCCTGGAAGAACCGCCGGGCGTACTCGCACCGCTCGTCGAAGACCGGCTCGTTGGCCAGGCAGTAGGAGTTGAGTTCGGGGTGCCTGGCGAGCGCGGGGATGAGCGCCCGCAGGTGCGCCTCGATCACGCGGCGCGCGTCGGGGTTGAGCGTGCAGTACTTGATGAAGCCGCGGCTGCAGCTGCTCACCTCCGGGAATTGCTCGACCGCCCACTGCGGGAAGTAGTGAGGCGAGAGCAGCCACATCACCGAGACGCCGCTGCTCCGCGCCCGGGCGAACACGTCCTCCACCTGCTCCTGCCAGTCCGTCCGCACTTCGGTGAGACTCGCCAGCGTGCGCCCGGGGCCGATCTCCAGCCCGATGCAGTTCATCCCATAGCGGGGGAAGCGCGCCGTGTCGTCAATCACCTGGCCCCAGCCCATGCCCCCCATCAGCAGCGCCGGCCGGCCCTCCGCGCGGAAGAGCCCGCCGGCGATGCCTACATCGCCGGGCGGGAAGCGGGGGGCGGGCCGCCGGGGGTCCTCGCCCGCCAGCAGGCGCCGGCACTCGGCGATGCCGCGCTCGACGCTCTCCAGGACGACACGCGAGACCTCCCCTGCGCGCGCCAGTTTGTCCTTCGCCATGTCGTCCAGGGCGTACTGCGAGAAGGCCTCGACCACCATCTGGGACACGCGGGGATAGGCGGCGTTCAGCCCCTTCGCCTCCGCCTCGTCCACGAGCCGGCTCAACTCCGCCAGGCGCTCCCGGGCCTGCTCTACCTGGGCGCGCACGAGCGGCTCGGTCACCTTCTGCAGGTACATCTTGGTGTAGCCGATCCGGCGGCCCTGCGCGTCGCTCAAGTCGAACGACACCTCGTAGTAACCCGCCGGCAGGGCACTCTCGGGCAGATAGAAGGGAAACACCGTCGAGCCGGGACGCACGTCGGCGCGCTGCTCCACGGCGTAGACCTGGCTGCCGTCGCGGATCACGGCCACGCGCATCCGGCAGTCCGGCCGCGCGTCGTCGCTGACGGCGATGGCGGTGAGATTGAGGGGCGCGCCGGAGGCGGCCGGCAGCGTCCTCACCACGCTCAGCGTCACCGGCCCCGTCTGCAGCGGCTCGCCGACCCGCGGCGGGAGGAACGCGAACCCGACCTTCCGCCGTTGCGCTAGCGCGGGCCGGCCCTCGCGCGGCAGCAGCGAGGCGTACAGGTCGTTGGTCCGGCGGCGCAGCGGCCAGACGAGCGCCTCGGGCCCCACCTCGGCGCCCTCGAAGCAGTAGAACCTGCCGCCCTTGTCGCCGATCACGAACTCGACGCGGCCGTCGCCGTCCAGGTCGGCCATGCCGGCCGAGGTGTTGATCCCGTTGGACGTCCCGTACTTCCATTCGAGCCGCCCGGTCGCCGCGCTCACCATGTAGATGTGGGAATCCTCGGACCCGAAGACCAGTTCGCTCTCGCCGTCGGCGTCCACGTCGCCGACCACGGCGGCGGAGTAGATGTTGTCGTCCGCATCGAACCGCCACACCACGTTGCCGGCGGCGTCGAGGCAGAAGAGGCCACCCGTCGTGTTGCCGCAGTAGATGCGCACCCCGTCCGGCGTGCGCTCCAGCGAAATCGCCGTGTCCACAATGGCGCCCGTATCGAAACTCCACCGCAGTTGGCCGCTCTTCCCCTCCAGGCAGTAGAGGAAGTGAACGCGCGATCCCACCAGCACCTCCGCCTCGCCGTCGCCGTCGAGGTCGGCGGCCACGGGGCCGGAGTAGACCTCTTCGGGCGACTCGAACTGCCAGATCACCGTGCCTTCGGGCGCGATGCATCGCACGAGGCCGTCGTAGCAGGTGGCGACGGTCTCGATCCGGCCGTCGCCGTTGACGTCCGCGCACAAAGGCGGCGCGCCCGTGCCCCGCTGTGTGGGGATCACCCAGCGCACGTCGCCCGTCGCCGACAGGCAGAAGATGTCGTGGTGGCCGCCCGAGGCCGCGATCTCCAACTGCCCGTCCCCGTCCAGGTCGGCCAGCGCGCACACGCTGCGGCGGATGAAGTTGGGCAGGCCGACGCGCCACTTCAACTCGCCGTTGGGGCGCAGGCAGTTGAGCGTGCCGTCGGAGCCGCCGATGAGGATGTCCAGCACGCCGTCGCCCTCCAGATCGCCCACCGACGCCGACGAGAACTCCTCGCTGCCGGGCGGCAGCGTGTACACCCACTTCGCCTTGCCGTCGCCGCCCAGGCAGTGCAGGGTGCCCTCCCGGCCTGCGATCAGCACCTCCAACCGGCCGTCGCCGTCAACGTCCTCGATCGCCGGCGACGAGAGCACCGCGGACCCCGCGTGATAGGTCCATTGCAGCGTCGGTTCGGCGGCATAGGCCGCCCCGGCCGCCAGGGCCGCCGCGAGCGCCGCCGCCAGGCTCTGAATCCATCTCATCGCGCATCTCCTCAACGCGGGCATTGCCTGCCGCTTCGACGCGGCGCGGGGCGGCCCCTGCGGCGACCAGCAGGCGCCTGGGTGGAATCCGACGAACCGGGAGGCGCCGACGTGCAGCGCGACACCTGCCCGCCGCCGGGCGCGGTGGTGCTACTTACCAGGCGGCTCCGCTCATCGGTCTGGGCCCCGACCGTGACGGAGATGTGCATGCTGGAAAGGAAGGCGGAAAGTGCGAGGAGGAGCGATCTGGGTGGCCGCAGGGCTGCTGCTGGCGGCGCCCGCCGGCCGGGCCGGCGTGGAGGAGGGAGATGTGACAACCATGAGCCGCTTCACCCGCCCCATGCTGGCGGCGGCGGGGGACTTCGCGCACTTCTCGTGGCCGCAGGGCGTGACCGGGCTCTCCGACCAGGGGACGCACCGGTTTCGCGTGGCGGCCTCGACGTACGTGGCGGACTTCGACATCAACACGGGCGCCTTCACGCGGCTCCAAGCGTGGGAGGGCGTGGGCGAGTCCGACGCGTTCGCGCGTGCCGGCAGCGCGCCGGGCGGGCCGCCCGCCCAGGTGCAACTGCAGATCGAGACGCCGCGCGGCGCGTACCACGCCTTCGGGTGGGTCAACCCCGCAGCCGGGGCGCACCTGGTGGAGGCGGGGAAGTACGTGACATGGGTGGAACTGACAGACCTCGCGTTCCGCGATCCGAAAGGGGATGTCTGGGAGGCGGCGCATCCACGCCTGGAGCTGGTCTTCTGGGCGGACCGGGTGCACCTGGTGGGGCGGGTGAGTTGGATGCAGTCCGTTCAAGTGGCGCGCGCGACGCTGTCGGTGACATGGCCGCGCGACGAGGGCGCGCGGCTGGTGGAATCGGGGGCAGACGTGGCCGCGGCGCTGCCGGCGCACGGAGCGACGGTGCTGGCAGCAGGGCCGTCGGGCGGGCGGCTGCGGATCTCGGCGGAGGCGGGTGCCACGCGGGTGGAGACCGCCCTCTACGACGCGGCGGATCACGGGGGCCAGTGGCGGGTCTGCCGGCCCGGGGAGAGCCTGGAGGGCGGGCTCCACGTGGTGCTGCTGGGCGGGGGCGAGGAGGCGGCGCGCGCGGCGGCGGTCGAGATGCAGTCCTTGCCCCGCGTATCCGCGACCTGTGACGATGGCGCGGGCCCCAGCCCCGAGGTGTCGTTCGATGCGCTGCGAGGGTGGCAGACGATTGCGGTGCCGCCCCCGGCCGAGGACCCGCGGGAGGCGCTCGACGCGCGGCATACGGTGCGGGTGCGGCTGGAGAACGACGCTCCCGCGGAGCGCAGGGCGCGGCTGCGCTTCGCGATGGATTGCCCGTGCCCGGCGATCGGCACCTGCCCGATGGTGTGCGACGCGGAGGGTCTGCCGGTGGGGCTGCCGGTGCAGATCTCGAAGAACTGGCATGGGATCACCTACGTGCACGCCCACACCGTCGTCGTGCTGCCCCCAGGGAGCGCCGCCGAATTCAGCATGGTGTATGCCTTCGAGCAGTGGGGCGGCAAGCCGGCGGCGAGCCACGCGCAGTTGAGCCTCGTAGGATGGGACAGCGAGCCGCGCCATCGCAGGAACCACGAGATCCGCGCCCAGGCCTGGGAAGAGATGGCCCTGGGCATCCGCGGCGAGCACATCTGCTACGACCCGGACGTCTGCCAGGGGCGGTCCTTCGTGGATGACATGCGGGCCCTGCTGAGCACCGACATGCGCGGTGGCCACTGGGGCTTCTCCAGCAACGCAGGCGGCGCCGACTTCCTGAACTACTGGCCTACGGCGGAGCCGCCGGCGTGGCGCTGGCCGGTCGGCGCGGCCACGGAGTGGCGCAAGACGGGGCCCAACTTGACGGAGACGGTGTACCGGTTCGCGTCGGCAGACGGTAAGCTGGTGGCGCGCGCGCGGGCGCGCTCCTACGCGACGGATGACATGACGCGGGCGGTGTACGACCTGCGCTACGACGTGGTCGAGGACATGACCTACGCGCGTCTGGCGCTCTTCACGCTGGGGGCCGACCGCTACAACGGCAACGTGAACCGCCGCGCGGCCCAGGGGGACGCCGGGGGAGCGGCGCGCGAGTGGGCGCTGGAGCCGGGCGAGGGGGAGGGGTGCCTCGAGGAAGGGCTAGCCCTGCCGGTCGGGGGATGGTTCGCGCTCTACGAGGAGGCCCACGAGCCGACGGATCAGATCGGCGGGGCGAACCGAGCGCTGGTGCTGCGGCGCTATCGAGCGGTGCTCGAGGGGCGGCCGAGCGGGGCGCCGGTGGGGGCGCTGCGCCTGAACGCGAACGCGGACGAGCCGTCGGTGATCCTGGATGTGCAGCCGGCGGCGGCTGGGCGCCTGCAAGCGGGCGATTTCGTGGAGATGCAGGTCGAGATGGTGGTGTATCCCAAATCGGCGGCGCACTACCACGGCCCCAATGCGGCGCTGCGGCGCCTGCTCGAGGCGCACGGCGACTCGTGGCGCGCGGCGTGGGCCGCCGCCCAGCCGGTGGAGGCGAGCGCCCGGGTGGGGACGGTGCTGGAGGTGTACCCGGTGCGCGTGCGGGTGGACGATCAGGAGCAGGCGGAGTTCACCGTATCGAGGCGCCGGCCGGCGTGGACGCCGATCAGCGTGGAGGGGTTCCGCGACTACCGGGGGATCCGGCTGGAGACGTGGGACGAAAGCGGATGGCGGAGGCTCGACCAGTCGGTGCGCGGCAACGATTTCTGGCAGATCGGCTACGATGCGGACCGCGAGGAGTTCGCGTACATCGTGTGCGCGCCGCCGGGGGAGGCGCCGCTGCGCGTGCGGGCGTCCAGGCGTTAGGGGCCGAAGGGGCGGCGCTGCCGCCGGCGAAGCAATCCGTCTGCACGCTGACCCGGGAGGACACAATGCGCTTGCTTCGCCTGGTCCTGGTGGCTCTGCTGGCCAATCTGGCCGGCGCGGCGGGGGCGGCCCAGCCGCGCTGGACCGTCGAGACGGGGGGCGCGGTGCGCGTGCCCCCGATCGCCGCCGACGTGAACGGCGACGGCACGCCCGACCTCATCGTCTGCGCGCGGTACACGGGCGTCGTCACCGTGGTCGAGGGCGACGGCTCCGTCCTCTGGACCTTCCGCTCGCCCCAGGAGATCAGCGGTTCGCCCGCCGCCGCCGACCTGAACCAGGACGGCCGCGACGAAGTGATCGTGGCCGACCGCTCCGGCGTGGTCACCTGCGTGGGCCGCGAGGGCGCGCCGCTCTGGCAGCGTCAACTCGCCTCGGGCGTCCACCTCTCCTCGCCCGTGATCGCGGACCTCACCGGCGACGAGCGCCCCGAGGTCATCGTTGGCACGTCGCGCGGAGAGGTCGTCTGCCTGTCGGGCGACGGCGAGGTGCGGCGGACGTTCCGCCTGCCGGTTGACGCGTGGCGCATCTGGAGCATGATCCCGGCGCCCCTGGCCTGCGGCGACGCCGACGGCGACGGACAGCGCGAGGTGCTGGTGCCCGCGCAGGCGCACGGTCTCTACTGCCTGTCGTCATCGGGCCAGGTCGAGTGGACGTTTCGCGCGCCCGGGCGGTGTTACGCCGCGCCGGTGATCGCCGACCTGGATGGCAACGGCGCCTCCGAGATCGTTGTGTGCTGGGAGGACGGGACCCTCTACTGCCTGGACGGGCGCACGGGCGTCGAGACGTGGCGGATCGCCGTTCCAGGCACGGCGAGGTGCGCGGCGGCGGATCTCGCCGGCGACGGGCGGCTGGCCGTGATCGCGGCGGCCGGGGGCGCGCTGGTCGCGGTGGATGCGACGGGCGGGCAACTGTGGCGGCGCGAGAAGATCTCCGCCGGCGCGCCGCTCGTGGGCGACTTCGACGGCGACGGCGCGCCCGACGTGATCGCGCCCTGCACCGACGACCACCTGCGCATCCTCGACGCCGCCGGCGAGGAGAAGGCGTCGCTGGACGTGCCCAACGGCGCCGCCGGCGCGGTCCTGGCGGACTGCGACCGCGACGGCAAGCCCGACGTGACCGTAGCCTCGCTGGGCGGAACGGTGCGGTGCTGGCCGGGTGCGGGCGAGTCGGCGGCGTGGCCGCAGTGGCGGGGCGACGCGGCGCTGACCGGCGGCGCCCCGGGGCGGCCCCTGGCGCTGGAGATGCGGCTGGTGACGTGGGGCGTTCTGCGGTGCCTGGACGAAGACGGCAGTCGCAGCCTGGCCTACCTCGAACTCAAGAACCCGGCGCCCGCGGACGTCGCCGTGGCCCTGGACGCGCGCATCATCGGCCCCCTGGGCCGGATCGCGCGCACCGGCGGGCCGTTCAGCATCGCGCCTGGGGCCACGGCGCTGGTGCGGATACCCTACGCGCTTGAGCGAACCGGCCGCTATCGCCTGATCGCGCAGGCGACGGGCGCCGGCGGCTCGCGCGTGGTCTTCGAGCGCTACGCCATACTGACCGCCTACGACGCCGACCTGCACCAGGCCGGCGCCGACCTCGACTGGCTGCGTTCCGCCTACGGACGCCCCGGCGTGTGGGAGCCGCGCGAGCGGGCCGACGGGCGCGCCGCCCTGCGCGTGGCCGCCGCGGACCTCGAGAGCCTGCGCGCCATCAAGGTCGAGGACCGCCCCATTGAGTGGCGGAGCCTGGCCGGACTCCGCGACGGCATTGGGGTCCTCCTCGCCGAGGAACGCCAGCGCCCCTTGCCGCCGCTGGTGAAGCACGAGGCGCCCTGGGCGCCGCAGTGGAGCGCGCCCGTGATCGCGGGCCGCGCCTTCTGGCACGTGGCGCAGTACCAGCCGGACGAGTGGAAGGAGTACGGGATCGCCGACCTGCCCCTTATCGCCGAGGCGGCGCCGCGGGTCGCCGCCTCGCGGGGGCAGTTCGCCCAGGTGTTCGCGCGCGACTCGCAGGCGCGGGCCGACCTGCTCGCCTCCGGCAAGCCGCTCTACGTGATGAACGAGTACTTCCGCCCCACGCAGCGCGTGGACGAGGCGACCTTCCGCGAGTTCGAGCGCGACTTCGGCGATCGCTTCCTGGGCTTCTCGGCGCACGAGTGGGCCTACGGAGCGACCGTAGACTGGGACAAGCAGGGCCTGCGCCCGGCGACCCGCGCCCAGGCCGCCGAGATGCTGCGCGCCCGGCTGGCCGAACTCCTCGACCTATCCTACGGCTACCTCTACGGCGGGCTGGGCTACCGGCTGCAGCACCACCTCGCCTGCGCGGGGGGCGTGACCTTCCCCTATGCCGAGGTGGGCGAGAACATCCCCCTCACCAACCTCCAGATCGCGTTCCTGCGCGGCGCGGCGCGGCAGTACCACAAGCCGTGGGGCGTGTATCTGTCCCCCTGGTACCGGGGCGGAGTCACCGTCTACAACCTGGAGAGCGCCGAGGCGCTGCGCGACGGGCGCTACGGCCCGGCGGGCAACTTCGGGGGCCACTCGGTGTCGCTCATGCGGCGGCAGTTGTACCTGGGCTACGTCTCCGGCGCGACGACCGTGCACCACGAGGGCGACGCGTTCTCGGATTCGGCCTTCGTCACCCGCCAGCCCGACGGCGAGCGCTACCGCCTGTCCGAGTACGGCCGAGCGGCGGCGCGGTGGTACGACGTGACCCGCGCCCACCCCGACCGGGGCACGCCGGCCGCGCCCATCGCGCTGATGGTGGACCGCGACAACGGGTTCTGCCCGGCGGAGGATCCCATCTGGCGCGCCTTCCCCAAGGAGCCGCCCGACTACTTCCTCGACGAACTCGCCAACACCATCTTCCCCTGGGATTACTCCACCGACGACGAGCGCGGCTTCGTGGTGAGCGGCCCCTACGGCGACGTGTTCGACGCCGTCACGCAGGATGCCGCGGGCGACGCGCTCGCCAAGTACGCCGTGGTCTTCCTGGCCGGCCCCGTCACCTTCGACAAAGCGTCGGCCGAGCGGCTGCGGCGCTTCGTGGCCGAGGGCGGGGTGGCCGTGCTCAACATCGAGAACGCGCGCGACAACTTCGGCATGGACTTCACGGGCCTTGATCTGGCCGGCGAGCCGGCCTACGCCACCGACGCGCGCTGCCTGCTCGACGGGGGCGAGTGGCGGTGCGATCTGTTCCGCTACCAGCCCGTCGAGTTGCGCGGGGCCAAGCCTGTCATGGTCACGGGCGACGCCGCGCCGCTGGTGACGCGCCACGAGTTCGGCCGGGGGGCGGTGATCGTGACGCTTCCCATTTGGATGCTCGACTGCGACAACCGCGCGCTGCCCTTCCTGGGCCACCTGCTGCGGCATCTGCGCAGCGGCCTGCTGCCCGTCTACGTCACCGGTGGCGTCGGCTACACCGTGGCGCGCAGCGAGTCGGGCTGGGTGGTGGGGCTGTTCAACAACGACGGTGTCGTCAAGCGGCCCGGCGCTCCCCCCGAGACCGACCCCAAGGCCACACGCACCGCGCGCATCGTCTTCCAGGGGCGGGTTGCCTCCGCCGACGAGTGGGTGATCGGCGAGCCCATCGAGCAGCAGCAGATCGGGACCACCTGGATCGGCGAACTCGCCGTCACCCCCGGCGGCGTTCGCATCGTCGAGATCAGCGGGGACGACTGATTGGCTGAGCCCGTCGATTCCGCGCGCGGGTAACGCATGCAGACACCGCGGAGGGGGATCTCAGCTTGACAAAAACGGTTGTTTGCAGTACCCTACGATCCACGACAGTGGCCCCTCCGTAGCTTGGTCGGGCGAACCGCTTCGCGGACCCCGGCAGCGTATCGTGATGGTGCGGACCACCAAGGGGAGGAAGATATGTCACCCAGCTATCCCTACATTCTGGTGCCCAAGGCACTCGAGAAGTTTCTCAGAGGGGTCCCGGACCGGGGCGTTCCGGAGAAAATCACAACGAAGACTCTAGAGGCCTTGGGTCTCAAGTCCAAGAACCACCGGGCGATCATCCCAATACTGCGCTTCATTGACTTTGTGGACCCCAGCGGAACTCCCACTGATCGCTACAAGGCCTTCCGCGACCGGAGTAAGGGTCCAGCGCTCATGGCGCAGACGGTTCGGGAGGTCTACGCCGATCTTTTCCAGATGCACGGGGATGCTCACGAAAAGGATAACGAAGCTCTCCGCAACTTCTTCGCTAGTGTCCTGTCACGGAAATCCTGATACTGGGTGCAAGCCCGCCTGAGGCGGGCAAGAGATAGAGCCTGGACAGCGAACGAGGGGTTGCCACATCTCCACAAAGGAGGT
>Ga0180434_10010225_pt1 | contig 10088 bp, 7 predicted proteins | sample SS_ome_7_FD_132453 | JGI IMG/M metagenome (GOLD analysis project Ga0180434, IMG submission 132453) | Hypersaline lake sediment archaeal communities from the Salton Sea, California, USA - SS_1_D_2 metaG | ecosystem: Environmental > Aquatic > Non-marine Saline and Alkaline > Hypersaline > Sediment... | reverse complement strand
GTCGCCCTGGTGGTGCTGCTGATCAGCGGGATCCTGAACGTGGCCTACTTCTTCCCCATCGTGCACCGGGCCTTCTGGCGCCCCTCCAGACAGTACGAGGGCCTGGGTGAGGCCTCCCCCTTCATGGTGGTGCCCCTGGTGGCCACCGCCGCGCTCTCGATCCTCTTCTGTATCTGGCCCAACGGGCTCGTGAACCTCTACGACCTGGCCGTCCTGATCACCCGCGGTGTCTTCGGAGGTGCGGTATGAGGCGCTGGCACTGGGTGGTCCTGGGCGCGCTGACCGTGGTCTCGCTGGTGGCCGAACGCCTGGCCCACCACGAGCACCACTACTGGTTCACCGGCATCCCGGCCTTCTTCGTCATCTACGGCTTCATCGGCTGCGTGGCGATCATCTACCTCTCGAAGTGGTACGGGAAATACTGGGTGCAGAAGAAGGAGGATTACTACGAGGAGCACGGGGACGCCGATCCGCACCGGGCCCGCACCGGGGTCGAGGACCCGGGTACCGGCTCTCAGCGGGGGCCGGAGGAGCGCGCGATGGCCGGCGACCCGGAGGATGTCTTCGGACCGGATGAGGGGGCCGAGGCCGGCTCCACCGGCAGCGGTCCGGAAGGCCCCGGCGGCGGTCCGGAGAGCCCCACCGGCAGCGGTCCGGAAGGCCCCGGCGGCAGCGAGGAAGGGGGCAGACCCCGATGATGCCTCCCGCCCTCATCATGATCGTGGGCGCCTTCGCCATCCCGCTCTTCCCGAAGCGGCTGCGGAGCGCGGCGGCGGTGCTCATCCCCGCGGCGGCCCTGGTCTACCTCTGGGGTCTCCCGGACGGCGCCACGGTCACCATCCAGGCGCTGGGCTATACGCTCCAGCCGCTCAAGGTGGATGCCCTCAGCCGGATCTTCGGCACGATCTTCGCCATCATCGCCACCGCCGCCGGCATCTACGCCTGGCACATCGAGGATACCGGACAGCAGGTGGCGGCCCTGGTCTACGGCGGCGGCGCGGTAGGATTGGCCTTCGCCGGCGACCTCTTCAGCCTCCTCTTCTTCACCGAGCTGATGGCGGTCTTCTCCACCTACCTGGTCTGGGCTCGCCGGACCGAGGAGACGCGCAGGGCGGGTACCCGGTACGTGCTGATGCACCTGCTGGGGGGCTCGTTCCTCATGGGGGGCATCCTGCTCCACCTGGGCCGGACCGGCAGCATCGCGGTGGCGGCCATGGACCCCGCCTACGCCTCCAGCTGGATCATGCTGGTGGGCGTGGCGATCAACGGCGCGATCCCGCCGCTGCACCCCTGGCTGCCCGACGCCTATCCGAAGGCCACCATCACCGGCGCGGTCTTCATGAGCGCCTTCACCACCAAGTCGAGCGTCTACGTGCTGGTGCGCATGTTCGCCGGCTACGACATCCTGATCTGGTTCGGCGTGGCCATGGCCCTCTACGGCGTGGTCTACGCGGTGCTGGCCAACGACATCCGGGGCATCCTGGCCTACCACATCATCAGCCAGGTGGGCTACATGGTGGCGGGCGCGGGGTTGGGCACCGAGATGGCCATCAACGGCGCGGTGGCCCACGCCTTCAGCCATATCCTCTACAAGGGGCTGCTCTTCATGGGGGCGGGGGCGGCCATCTACACCACCGGCAAGAGCAAGCTCACCGAGCTGGGAGGGATCTACCGGCACCAGAAGCTGATCTTCTGGCTCTACATGATCGGGGCGTTCTCGATCTCGGGCTTCCCCCTGTTCAACGGCTTCATCTCCAAGTCGATGGTCATCACCGGGGCGGGGGAGGCGCACTACACCACCGCGATGCTCCTGCTGCTCCTGGCTTCCATCGGGACCTTCCTCCACACCGGGCTGAAGCTCCCCTACTGGACCTGGTTCGGTGAGGACCGGGGGATCACCCCCCGCAAGGCGCCGGTGAACATGTACATCGGTATGGGGGTGGTGGCCTTCCTCTGCACCTTCTTCGGCATCGCGCCCGATTTCCTCTACCGCTACCTGCCCTACCCGGTGCACTTCGAACCGTACAACACGGCGCACCTGGTGGAGACGGTCCAGATCCTGATCTTCACGTTCGTTGGGTTCTGGGTGCTGAGGTGGAAGCTGGCGGGTGAGGCGAAGCTGGCCCTGGACACCGACTGGGTCTACCGCCGGCCCGCCCCCTTCCTGCGCCGCTGGTTCGTGGACCTCACCGACCGCTTCTTCCTGGCCACCGAGCGGTGGGGCGACCGGGTGGCCGCGGCGGCCGCCGGGATCCTGCGCAACCCCGCACCGGGCCTGCAGCGGCTGGCGGGAGCACCCGGCTCGGACGAGCCCGGGGCCCCCTACGACGCGGACGATGCCCGGCCCATGCTGGGCTCGGCCATGGGGATGATCGTCCTGGCCATCGTGCTCCTGGGGCTGATCAGCCTGCTCTAGGAGCCTGTCGGAGTGAGCGGCGAACGCGGGGTTCGATCTGGCACCGACCGCAGCCGGTGGATTACTCCGACAGGCTCCCGGACCTCCGTTCCGGCCGGTCTGCCGGGATCCCTCTCAGCACCTCAACGCCTGCGGAAACGGAAGTCCCGCGCCCGGCCCGCGTCCAGGCGGAATCCGGTGATCCGGCCGCGGGCGTCCTTCCGGAAACGGAAGGTCATGAAGCGGGCGGAGAAGACATCCTCCTCCTCCCACTGCATCGGGAAGTCGAAGGCCCTGCCCACCGACACGTGGAGCGTGTCGTCCTCCATACGGATCCGGTAGGTGGCGTCCAGCTCCGGGCTGTAGTAGTCCCCCGCGTAGGTCGCCAGGTGTTCGGGGTAGAGGGTCTGCCGGCGTCCCGGTTCCTCCTCCGCTTCCTCCTGCGGTCCCGGCTGTTCCCGCTGCTCTCCGGCGGAGGGCCCCTCCACGGGCTCGGGGAAGACATCGGCCAGGTAGATATCGGCCACCTCCAGGGCCCTCCGGGTGGGGTTGGCGTCGGACCGGTTGGCCAGCACGATGACCGTGAACTCGGGGTCGGGGAAGCGGATCATCTCGGCCCGGTAGCCCACGAAGGAACCGCCGTGACTCACCATGGTGAGCCCGCGGTGATCGGAGACCACCAGCCCGAACGCGTACTCCAGCTCGCTCCCGTCGTCCAGGGTCCCGGTGGTGTGGATGAGTTCCTGGATCGCTTCCCCACCGACCTCATGGGTGTAGAAGTTGCGGTCCCACTTCACCAGGTCCTCGATGGTCGTGAAGACCCCGCCGTCCCCCACCATCTCGAGCGTGGTGGTGCTGATGCGGTAGCCTCCTTCGGGGTCCGGAGCGTATCCCACCGCCCGGTCTGGCACCACCTCGTCGAAGCGGTCGTGGTAGTGGGTATCGTCCATGCCCAGGGGCCGGAAGATCCGCTCGTCGGCGAACTCCCGGAGCGTGCGGCCGGTCAGGCGGTGGATGAGTCGGGCCAGCAGGAAGTAACCGGAGTTGCTGTAGAGGTGCTCGGAGCCCGGCGGGAAGTTGAGCTGCTGCTGACGGGCCAGCATCGCCACCACCTCCTCGTCCGTGTACCAGTCGGCGTCCCGCTTGCCCGCCAGCATCATCGTCATCAGGTAGTCTCGGACCCCGCTGGTGTGGTGGATCAGCTGCCGGACCGTGATCGGCTCGGGATAGTCGGGGAACTCGGGGAAGTAGTCACCGATGTCGTCGTCCAGGGAGAGCAGTCCCTCCTGGGCAAGCAGGGCCACGCAGAAGGCGGTGAACTGCTTCGAGGTGGAGCCGATGCGGAAGACCGACTGCGGGGTGATGGGCACCCGGTGTTCCAGGTCGGCCATCCCGTAGCCGCGGGCGTATACGAGCTCGCCCTCGCGGATCACGCCCAGGGCGGCCCCGGGCGTGGTGGTGGAGTCCCAGTCGGCGAAGACCTCGTCCACCTGGCGATGGACCCCGGAGGTGTACTCGCACGAGGTGGTCGCGGCGACCACCGTGACCGCCGCCACCGCCGCCAGGAACATCAGCAGGACCCGCGTCCGCTCACGCATCATGACCCCCTCTCCCTGAAGGACCGTTGTGAGGACCGGCGGGGTCGATGGCCTCGGTACCGCGCCCCGCGCGTGCCGGTCCAGGGTACGCTGGAAACCTACCGGGAAAGGCGGCAGGGGAGCGAGCGGACTTTCAGAGGGTGGGGAAGGTGCCGGGGACCAGCTCGACCTCCAGCCTGCCACCGGCCGGGTCCAGCCGGATGGCCATCCGGGAGTCGGTGAGTGAGATCCGGGGGGGTTCCACCCGGTATACGCGGCCGGGCAGGGGCCAGATGAAGTTCTCCGGGGCGTGTCGCTCCAGGTGGGCCCATTCCAGCTGGAACAGCTCCCCCCGTCGGCTCAGGCGGTAGCTCACCGGGCCGTGGAGGGAAGGGGCTTCCTCCACCACCGTCTCCCCGCCCTCTGCCAGGGGCCGGAGCGCGTAGCCCGGCGCCAGGAGCAGGATGGTGCGGCCGTCGTTCAGGTGGAGGGCGCGCAGGAGCCAGAAGAGCAGGGCGGCATCCACCGCGGTGAGCTCTTCCCCGCGGCCCGGAGCGTCGGGTGAAGCCAGATGGTCCACCAGCTCCCACACCCGGGGATCGCCCCGGCGCAGGAGCTGGTGCCCCGTGATCGCGGCGTGAGGGAGGGACGAGCGGGCAGGTCCTATTAGCTCCTCCAGGGTGCGGGCCAGCGGTGCGTAGTCGGGCGGGAAGACCTCGCTGCAGACCACGCTCAGGAGGATGTCGCTGACCGGGTCCCGCGCCCCGGGCTCCTCGATCCCCGGTCCGGGTCCCAGGAAGGGGGATCCCTCCTCCCCCTCCTCTCGCGCCAGTGCCTTCTTCAGCGCCCGGGAGAGTTCGTGGAAGAGGGCCTCCCCCTCGTGCTGGAGGCCCCGGTGATGCAGGACCGTCGCCGCCCGGGCCGCCTCCTGCGCGCCCGCCATGGCCCAGAAGCTGGCCCGGTAGCGCTGCAGCGGTCTCTCAGGGCCCTCTTCGGCCGTCCCGGAGGGCATCAGGCCGGCGAAGCGGGCGGCACCGTCGGGGGTCCGGGTACGCTCCAGCCAGCGGAGCCCACGGCGGATGCGGCGGTAGACCCCCTGCAGGTAGTCCAGGTCCTCGGTGACGCGGGCGTGATCCACCAGACTCCAGATCCCCGCGCCGGTGGACGCGGGGCCCTCTCCGGCCACGCGGAACTCCCCGCCCCAACGCTGCACGCTCCGGTATCCCTTCAGCACCTGCGCTGTCTCCTCGTGCCGACCCATGCGGTCCAGGGCCCCCAGCACCGGGGCGGAGGCGACCAGGCCGGGAAGACCCAGCTCGCCGGGGTCGGGGCGGGAGGAGTCGGAGGACCGGATCCGCCGGGCCAGTTCCTCCAGCCGCCCGGTGGACTGCTCCCAGAGGCGTCCTGCTCCGGGATCCGACGGCTGCAGGCGCATGGGCCGATCGGGGTGGGAGGTCTCGCTCATCCTTCTTCCTTCGTCATGTGCCGCTCCCGTCGGCGCCACCAGATGCCGGCCGCGGCCAGCAGCAGCAGGTAAACGACGACGGAGAGCCAGAAACCGGTGCCCAGGGGCTCATCCAGCGAATCGCCCAGGCGGGCGAAGGCCAGGAGCCAGGGCAGAGAACCCGCCACGGAGCCCGCAAGGTAAGGGATGAAGGGGATACGAACCAGCCCCAGCAGGTAGTTCTGGGCCCCCACCGGCATGGGGATATAGCGGGCCGCGAAACCCGCCCGGAAGGGGGGCAGGCCCCGGGCCTGCAGCAGCATCTGCTCGCGTCCGAAGTGCTGGAGGAGTCGTTCCACCTGCCCGGAGGCCAGGCGGGCGGCGATCCACCATCCCAGGGCGTGGCCGGCTGCGGCGGCGGGGATGCTCCAGAGCAGGGCCCGCTGCCAGCCGAAGACCAGCCCCCCCACCGTCCCGAGCACACTGGTCGGGAAGAGGAGGTTGGAGGCCCCGGCCCACAGCAGGATGTAGATGAGCCCGCTCCAGGCACCCAGGGTGTCGGCGGCTGTCTGGATCCGGTCGGGGGTGAGGGCGTGGTGCTCGGCGGCCCACCGAAGGGCCGCGGCGCAGAGAGCGAGGACCGCGGCGATGAGCAGCAGCCGGATCACCGGACGCAGGTAAGAGCGCCTCGTGGCTCACTCCCCTCGCAGGTGGTCCGCCGCGTTGCGGAAGATCTGCAGCCCCGCTCCCTCGGCGGGGAGGGTCCCTTCCCGCTGCTGCCGGGGCCAGTCCGGGTGGAGGAAGGGGGTGTGGTAGGCCTCGGGATGGGGCATCAGCCCGAAGATGCGGCCGGTGGGATCGCAGAGGGCCGCCACACCGCCCGGCGAACCGTTCGGGTTGTGGGGATAGTCCTCGGTGGGCTGCTCATCGGGTCCTATGTAGCGCAGGGGGACCAGCCCCTCCCGGTCCAGGCGCCGGGCCAGCTCCCCGCTGGAGGGGATCACCTTCCCCTCCCCGTGGCGCACCGGCAGCTCGATACGGTCGATACCCCGGGTGAAGATGCAGGGGGAATCCCGCTCGCCCGCAAGGCGGATCCAGGCGTTGTGGAAGACCCCGCGGTCGTTGGTGGTGACGGTCACGCTCTGCGGGCCCTCCGGCTCCAGACGGGGGAGCAGCCCCATCTTGGTGAGCGTCTGGAACCCGTTGCAGATCCCCAGGAGCAGGCCGCCCCGGTCCACGAAGGCCCCCAGGGAGGAGGGCAGCCGGTGTCCCAGGCGGATGCTCATGACCTTCCCCGCGCCCAGATGGTCACCGAAGGAGAAGCCGCCCACCATGACGACCATGCCGTAGTCCTCCAGGCGGACCTCACCGGCCAGCAGGTCGTTGATGTGGACCAGGTCGGGGTCCAGGCCGGTCATCCGGCAGACGTGGGCGGTCTCGGCCTCACAGTTCAGGCCGAACCCGGTGGGGATGAGCACCCGGGGTCTCCCGTTGCCGCTCTCCTCGATCTGTCGCAGTCTCCTCGTCATCTCAGAACTCCGCCAGGGGCGCCTTCCACGCCTCCTTCAACCTCATGACGTCCTCGTCCAGCACGGGCCCGTCCCCGGTTCGAAGGAGCAGGCGGGGCTCGCGGGTCACGGTGCCGATCCGCGCGCACGGCTCGGCTGCCATGGCCTCCTCGAAGGCTTCCTGATCCTCCGGTCGGACGGTGACGAAGAAGCGGCCCGCGCTCTCGCTGAAGAGCAGCCCCCACACATCCCGGCTGCCCTGCTCCTCGGACGGGGCGGGCAGCGCTTCCAGGTCCACGTCCAGCCCCATCCCGGCCCCGAAGGCCATCCATGCGAGGGCGGTCGCGGCGCCCCCCAGGGAGGGGGTCTTCACACTCTGCGTCAGCCCGTCGGCGATCGCCCGGGCCAGGCGCTCGTAGCGCACGGGGAAGGCGACCGGGTCGACCGAGGGGAGTACCCCGCCCACCGCGGCGTCCGCGGCCTCGCCGCCCCGCCGATCCGCCCAGCGGGCGAACTCGGAGGCACCCAGTTCCTGGGCGGTGACGCCCACAGCGTAGACACTATCCCCCGCCGCTTTCGGTTCGGGGGTCTGCGCGCGGCGGACATCGTCGATCCGGCCCATCACGCTCACCAGCAGGGTGGGGGGGATGCTGATCTTCACCCCGCCCCGCGTGGAGTCGTTCTTCATGGAGTCCTTGCCGGAGATGAGCGGGACCCCGTAGCCCACGCACGCCTCGTAGAGCCCGTCGCAGGCACGCACCAGCTGGGCCATCTTGTAGCGACCGTCGGGGGTCTGTTCGCTCAGCACCGGGTCGGGCCAGCAGAAGTTGTCCAGGGCGGAGATGGTGCCGGGGCGCGCTCCGGCGGCGATGAGCCTGCGGACCGCCTCGTCCACCACGGCCAGGGCCATCCCGCGGGTGTCGATGTCGCTGTAGTAGGGGTTCACGCTCTCGGCAAGCACCACCCCTTCCGGGCGCTCGTAGTCCACCAGGAAGACCGTGGCGTCGGCGGGCACGTCGGCGTCTTTGCCGGTGAAGGGCTTGACCACGGTGCGGGCCTTCACCTCGTGGTCGTACTGCCGGCACCGGGTCTCCTTGCTGGCCAGGTTCTCGGAGCGGAGGATGTCGGTCAGAACCCGTCCCGGGTCCTCCGCCACCGGCTTCAGTCCCCGCACCTCGGGCCGCTCCCACCGGGCGGGCAGGTGGGGCTGCGGCCAGCCGTCGTGGAGGAAGGTCATATCCAGCAGCGCCACGGTACGCTCGCCGTAGCGCACGTGGAAGTAGCCGGAGTCGGTGAAGGTGCCCAGGGGGGTGGCTTCCACCTCACGCCGCTCGGCGAGCTGCAGGAAGGCGTCCAGCTTCTCGGGCGGGACCGCCAGGGTCATGCGCTCCTGGGCCTCGGAGAGCAGGATCTCCCACGGCTCCAGTCCGGGGTACTTGAGCGGGGCCCTGGCCAGGTCGAGTTCGGCGCCGCCGGTGCCCTCGGCCATCTCCCCCACGCTGGAGGAGAGCCCGCCGGCACCGTTGTCGGTGATGCTGTGGTAGAGTCCCTCATCCCGGGCTTCCAGGAGGAAGTCGGTCATCTTCTTCTGGGTGATGGGGTCCCCGATCTGCACCGCCTGGGTGGGGGACTCCTCGTGGAGTTCCTGGCTGGAGAAAGTGGCCCCGTGGATGCCGTCCGCCCCGATGCGGCCGCCCACCATGACGACCACGTCCCCCGGCTCCAGGATCTTCTCCTCGGAGGGCGCTCCGTCGGGGAGGCGGGCGGGCATGATCCCCACCGTCCCGCAGTAGACCAGCGGCTTGCCCAGGTAGCGCTCGTCGAAGCGTTCCCACCCCCGTCCGTACGGGATGCCCGACTGGTTGCCTCCGTCTATGACACCCTTGTGCACCCCGTCCCGGATACGCCGGGGGTGCATGAGGCCCTCCGGCACCTCGCCGGCATAGAAGGGGGAGGCGAAGCAGTAGCCCCAGGTGTTCACCAGCAGGTCGGCGCCCCGCCCGGTACCGAAGGGGTCGCGGTTCACCCCCACGATGCCCGTGATCGCTCCTCCGTAGGGGTCGAGCGCGCTGGGGGTGTTGTGGGTCTCCACCTTGAAGACCAGGTTGGTGTCCTCGTTGAAGCGCACCACCCCGGCGTTGTCCTTGAAGACCGAGAGCAGCCAGTCCACCCGCTCGCCCACCTCCCGGGTCGCCCCGCGGATGCGGGTCTCGAAGAGCCCCTCCTCGATGACCCGCTCCTCGCCGGTCTCGGCGTCCTCGTACTCCACACGGCTGTTGAAGATCTTGTGCTTGCAGTGCTCCGACCAGGTCTGGGCGAGCGTCTCCATCTCCACATCGGTGGGGTGGGGTCCCAGTCCCAGCTCGGTGCGCCGGGGGTTGCCCCCCTGGGCGGTGAAGTGGGCCCGGATGGTCCGCATCTCCTCCAGGCTCAGGGCCCACAGGCTCTTCCGGCTGAGCGCGACCAGCTCCTCGTCCGGAAGGTCCAGGTCGAAGGTGCTCACCTCCGCCCGGGTGGGACTGCCTGCCCGGGGGGGCTCGGTGTCGAAGGGCTCGTCCCTCCACTGCTCGAAGGAGCGTATGAGGATGCTGTGGATGAGCGGGTTGGCCAGCAGCCCCTCGGCCAGCCGGGCTGCCCCCTCCCGGTCGATCTCCCCCCGGAGCAGGTAGAGCGTGCAGGTGAAGACCTTGTCGTCCTCTCCCAGGGGTCTTCCCAGCAGGTCGCTGATGGCCGTGCGGGCCGAGGTCCCCACGTTGTCGGTCACACCCGGCTTGTAGCCGATCTGGACCGCCCAGTGGAAGGGCCGGGCCGGGGCCGCGCCCAGGTGGGCCTGCTGGACCACCGGGTCCTCGAAGGCGCGCGCTGTCGCCTCCGCCTCCTCGGGGCCGATCTCACAGTCCACCAGGAAGACCTCACGGGTCTCCACCCCATCGAGCGGGATGCCCAGATCGCGGGCCGCCCTCATCTTCACGCTCTCTCCCCGGGCATCCCGCGCGCCGGGGAGGAAAGCGATCTCGATACGGTAGGGTCGCTGCGCTTCGGGGACCGGGGGTGTGATGGGATCCGTCATGGCGCTCAAGATAGTACGGGGGGCCGTCGTCTTCACCCCTTTCCGTATCGCCCCTTATCTCCCTGCTCCCGTACACCTGCCCCCCGGGCCCTCG
>Ga0180434_10010222_pt1 | contig 10090 bp, 10 predicted proteins | sample SS_ome_7_FD_132453 | JGI IMG/M metagenome (GOLD analysis project Ga0180434, IMG submission 132453) | Hypersaline lake sediment archaeal communities from the Salton Sea, California, USA - SS_1_D_2 metaG | ecosystem: Environmental > Aquatic > Non-marine Saline and Alkaline > Hypersaline >... | reverse complement strand
GCCAGCCCCGCCATTACTGCCATCACCATCATAAAAAATAGTTATTGTCTTAGCTTGGTTTAGCCATGACTTGTTTACGTCATGGCCATCGCCGGCGGTGCACCTAAAGGTTGTACCGTGGGTTGTATTGCAGAAAAATAACTGGTAAGTCTCGTTTGTTCCGTCCCATACAAGACCAAGCCTCCCTGCAATAACCCCCTCTGAAAGCTGCTGAAGCTTCAACCTTATCTGGGCGACCCCTTTATAAATTCCCATACCTTCCGCATCGTAGGCATCCATGGTATCCGTGGATATTTGGGTATAATCCTGATCACCCGTTGTATTGTACAAACACCGGTCCCACAAGATTCCCCCGTGGCAAGATCCATCTTCGTTGAGATAGTGAGCATCAGTTGTCTTTGATCTATACTGCGCGAAGAGGGACGGCGAGAAGGAGCTGCTCATCGAAGGGATGGCAAGTGAATCCCACCCGTTAAATACCAGCTCATTGCTGTCGTTTACATATGGCTCCGAAGGAGAGAAATACCCCTGGGCATTATGTACGCGCTCAACCGGGCGAACGCCATCGGCTTCGTCCAGCGGAGCATAGAATACGAGACCGGATTCGTCGCCGACGAGTGCAATATCCTTGTCTCTTTCTATGCTTTGCAGGGACCGCATGGTTGACCAGATCCGGTATTCAGCAATAGATCCGTTATCATGCCCGACGACATAGCAGTTTCCAAACAGCGGGTTGACATTTACATTCTGACCTGTTGGCGTCTCGACGACTTCGTATTTATTGGGAAAATTGTTATGTCCGCCGGGATCAACATAAACGGCCGTCATGTCCCCTACGTCTACGGCATCAATATAAATGTTTATTGTGGTAATATTTTGCCTAGCTATAGCTATGTGATGCCACTCATTATCAGAGGGAACATTCTCATAAACAAAAGCGTTCCCTGATATGCTTCCGCCCACGCCATCGGTTGTAAGGAACTCAAACCGGACACCTGTTCTTTGGACACCAGGGTCAGTAGACGTATCAGGCTCAACGGGATACATGGAGACAAGTATATGGGAATATCCACCCGTAGATATAAACGGGTTGTACCCAATAACTCTGGTATACGGTTCGTATGACTGTTTGTACCAAAATTCAACCGTACAAGTGCTCCCTCCATTAACCAGCATACCAGAATTGCTGAATTCATATGGTATTAAGGGATACGGAAAAATAATCTCAGCTGCTCGAGGAAAGTATATCCCCGATTTCTTCAGCTGAGAGCCGTCAGAAACCTCCCTGTAGCCTCCGCGCAGCGTCCTGGCCCCTCCCCTTCGGCTACGGAAGTTATGCGCCATGGAGGCGATTTCAGGATCCCTGAGGCCTAACAGGTACGGATCGGAGGTAGCGTCTACCCCTTTGAACTGATTGAGACTGAACGGAATCTTCGTCATACTTATCTCCCAGCTCTATCGCGCAGATGTGCTCCAAGTCCCTGACGGAAACGGAACGTGGTCCGCCTCGATGAGCCGTATGTCTCAGCTCTCTTGGCGGCACCCAGGGCCAATGTAAATCCGGCGTATTCAACTTCCACATCGCTATCCGAAGCCTCCGTTATCTTGAGAAGTTCGGTCATCGCCTTGCGCATGACGAGATTCCAGAGAGGGGGAGGGATAATGGGGACCTTGTCCAGATCAGCGGCCTCATACTCCGGCATGTTTTTGATGTACTTCAAATTGTAGGTAGTGCCGGATTCCGGTGCCGTGTAAACCTGGATCTGGATATGAGGAGCCTCCGTGGTCGTATCCTGGGCATACCCGATGATACTGAAATAGGAAGGCTCCGTCACGTTTTCTGCCTCGATCTCCATATCAAACCGGACAGCATCCAGCTCGGTAAGGAAGCGTTCGGAACCGGTCTGGTAGATTGAAAGAACCCGGTTCAGGTCATCCGGCAAATCGATAATACCAGTCGCGTCCGAAGTGGACAGCGTGGTTTTCGTCCGCAGGAACTTCCAGTCGTGCATCGTGGAAATGAAAGAGATCGCATCGTTGATGCACTCGATGGCAATCGCCTCGTATTTAGTAGACCCCAACGACCCTATTCGCTTCAACATGTGGTCGCGAGCCTCGCGTATCGTTTTTGCAAGTACAGCCATAATTAGAATCCTTGCTGTGCAAACCAGTAGCTTCCAGTTACGTCCTCCTCGTCCTCGGGAAAAATGGAAGCAAGCTGGATCGCAGAAAAAGCCGATTTATCTGCAACAGTAGTTGGAGGGTAAGTAGTTGCCGAAACCTCCTTGATCGTTGCTATATTTATATCATCCCCGGCAGTCAAACTTGGTAGCAGGATCCCGTGTGACATACCGCAGCTTAAAATCTTGCTACTGGAATTGGCATACCCACGGTAAAAACAACCAGAATTACCGTACTGTTGTGCAGTGCCGTTGTCCTCAAAACGAGAAAGAATAGTATACCTCAGGTTTGAATCCCCAGAATCGCTTCCCTGGGCATACATGCCTTGCATAAACAGGTAGTCACCGTCAACATCCACGGATATTTCATCTGTATTGGATACGGTACTGTGAGTAAATACAGCGGTATCCTCATCAATTTCATCATCCATGTTGATATCGGTCAAAGTTGCAGCAGCGATTGTAAGACCGCCGGTCCCGTCATATGTCCAGCACTTTGCAAGGGTATCATCCGGAAGCTTCACAATTTGTATAGATGTAGAATTGTCAGCTATCTGCCCACCGCCTGTTCTATTGCTAACAGTTGTCTTGAGTTTAAGATTCTGAACAGAAGGAGCCTCAAAGATGCAAATACAGGATATGTGTCCAGTATTACACCCATTAGAATTTCGGCCGTAGTTCATTGACCGTGACCCCTCAACCTCAACTCCATCAAGAAGCAAATAAGAAACGCCTCCGACACGCCCAGTTAACCCAAGCGATGTACAAGCAAATACCACCGTATACGTGCAAAGATAGTAACCAGGCTGGACTTCTATATCATAATCATTTGCTTGGAGCTCAAACGAACCGGTATCTTCCTCAATAACATTCTCCCAGAGGATCTCGTCACCCAGCGTAAGGATAGCGGACGCCGTGTCCGACTCGGCCCTGAAATAATCCCAGTCGTCATCCAGCTTCAGGATCTGGAGGCCGCCTACGTTAGCTCTCCGGGTTGTAGTCTGGGTTGTCGATGGAACCCTCTGTACCTGGATGTTGATGTCATCCCCGCCGGTATCCGCATAAACAATCCCCGCGCCAGCGATATACATCTCATAGGCATCATTCGTTGCGTGATAGCGACCGTAGCCAGACCCGCTTACAGCGGTATCAACGCCGCCAACCGTCACGCGCTCACGAACAGTAAACCTAAGACCAGATGCCAGGTCTGCAACGTCATTGAACATAACCAAGTAATGACCGACATCTGCGCAGTCGACCTCTTCGTTACTAACCTGTAGGTTAAATGTATCGGTGTCCTCACGAACAGTAGTATCATAAGAAAGGTCCGTCCAGGCCGAGGGGCTCATGCTCTCGCCGGCGGTTGCCTCTCTGTAGATTGCCATGTCGCCCTTGGTCATTTAATATCCTGTATTAACTGCGACAACATCCATGTCGCCAGAGACTTCATTGTATTTTGCAAGAACATACGTAACCGAATTCGCGGCAGTATCGATTGTCGTGGTGATATCGCCATAGTTGTACTCCGTAGGTTCAAGCGTCACGGTGTAGCCTGTCGCATTCTGCGTTATCCGGTATTCCACCATCATTCCCTCGGCAATGTTATCGGGGATCTTTATGGTGCATGTACCGGTAACCGTCAGTTTAAATTTAAACCTATAGTTGTTGCCGCTCTTTACATCAGGCGTGATCGTCGATGCCCATGTCAGCGAGGTGTAGGTCTCAACAAGCATACCCCGCAGCACTGCCATGGCTATTTCTTCAAAATCCGTATCCGCCCCGTTATGGTTTCCAAGAACCACGTCGTCGCTAACGGCATTCTGAATTTTTGCGTATGTTACATTCGCATCTTTTATCTTTGCCGTTTCAACAGCATCGGTCGCAAGCTTTGCTGCCGTCACCGTCCCGTCAAGCGGAAGATCACCAAGCGTGATTGCTGTATTTACAGGTTGTCCTGGAAGACTTGCAGAGTCATCCCAAAGCAACAATTCATCCGTCAAGGCTGCTCCCCCAACAGGAGCAGACAAAAGATCGATGTTTATCCCGAAAAAATACAGCCCGGGATAAAGGGACGGATATTCTGCGGAGGTGATAGGAGACACGGTTGTGATCGCCAATGAATTCGGGAGCTGGTCTGTCTCATCACCAACAGTAAGAAAAATGGGGTCGTAGTCTGCTTTGGTGTCGTGGGTATGGTAGGAGTCCGCATCGGTAGTCGGGCCGCCAACAATGGCACCGTGCTGCGCCAATGTCATGTGGTAGTAGCCCGTGCCGTCACCGCCATCCATGGCCTCCATGTTATTGTGGTCGTGCTTGTGAAGCACCGTCGACGTACCACCAACAAGCGTATTCAGATTAGTACCGGTCGCCGTGGTGTTATGATCCTCAATGTCGTGCATCCCGCCGACAGCAGTATTGTCCAGCTCCGTGATAGGGGCGCCTATGCCAGACACATTCCCGAGGACAATATTATCCGCTAAGGCATTTTGCATCTTGGCATACGAAACAGCGTCATCTTCAATGCGAGCCTCGTTGACGGCTCCGTCCGCCAGCTGATCTGTGTCTACCGCATCGTCCGCGATCTTGGCATTGGTAACAGCATCATTGGCAATCTTGGCTTCTGTAACATTCAGGTCCTTGATCTTCAGCGTCTCGACCGCATCCGTGGCCAGCTTCCCGGCGGTAATCCCCAGATCCGTCACACTCAACGTAACAGTGCTATTCGAACCCCCATCGGAAATAGTGATTGCATCACCTTCCGTCAGAACTCGTTCGGCGCTAAGGTCCGGATCCGTATCGAGCGTCACATAAGAAGCATCGGTCGGGGCGCCGCCCCCGGTTGCCTGTGCCACCCAGTCACCATTGGCTTGAAGTACATAATTCCCTGCGATTTCAGCTGCCGTAGGCCCAGGGGCAAACCCGTCATCATCTTCGTCGAAAACCAGGTGTCGATGCTGGTCATCAGCATTTAGAATTCCACCTACGCTTGTGAGATCCGAATGCTGCGTGGATGTCATATGGTAGTATTGCCCAGAAGACCCGCCGTCAAAATTCTTAAGGGCATTATGGTTGTGACTATGCTGCAGATCCGCGTTGTCTACGGTGCCGTCCGTATTTGTGAGAGCATCGGACTGCGCCAAGGTCATATGGTAGTAGCCCGTCCCATCGCCGCCGTCCTTGTTGGCCAGGTCATTGTGATCAATCTCACCAGGCACGACCGAAACAGTGACCGTGCTGGCCACCGTGGTGTCTACGTCAATGCCGGTTCCTTCCGACAAAAGACGCTCGTTGTCCAGGTCAGCATCCAGCGCGGTAACAACATATTCCGCGTCAGCCGGCGCACCGTACTCGACCCCCGTGGTGCCGCCTCCTCCAGATGGTATAAAACCGAAGTCCATCTACAACTCCCAATACACAACCTCGTGGTCCGACCCGGACGCCGCGATCGCATAGACGCTTCCGTTTGTCGGCAACCGGACACCCTCACCATCCTCGAGGTAGCCGTCATCGGTATCCGCATCGGTCCCGATGTTGATATGGATATTCACGGCAGCCCGGCTAACGACGATAATGCCCTTCTCCCGGCTGCCGGCCATGCTGCCGATTTCCACGGCAGAGCTCGAGCCCACAAGCGTCTTGCCTGTTCCCCAGCCATCGGTGGAGCTGGCCACGCCGGCAACCTCGCGAATCCGGACAGCTTCGTGGTCTGGATCGTAGGTTTTTTTCGCAATTGTACTTCTGCTATGTGCATCAACCATCGATTACGTAGTATCCAACAGTCACCGTAATATTTGTGCTTAGAGTCCCGCTAACGCCAAACTGCAAGTTTGCACCCGTCACAACACCCCCCAAAAGCCCCCCGTTAAACTTAAGGAATACCGGGAAATTGGAAGAGGGGCTATTGAAAACATCTGTGATAAGAACCGCAGACCCACTTAACAACTGAGCCTGATAAACAGCCGCGGCGTTCGTGGATGACAATACCATCCACATTGGGACGATCTTCTTGCCGGCCTCGGCCGCAACTATTTCAGTGTTTACATACGCAGCGCCCTCGGCTAAATCTGCTGTAGTTACACTTCTTGGGCTTCCGCCGGACTTTTTGTAAAAATGATAGTCCATATCAATCATCCAGTATAAATGAGGAGACAGATACGTTTACCGTACCCGAGGTTGCCACATACCCACGAAGTTTCTCGTCAGCCTCGAGTATGATTGGACAAGATGACAAATCCATATCCGTTGGATTTTGAACAGCACATGTGAGGCTTGTAAAAAGCGCGGTCTGGGTGGTTCCATCGAACTTCTCGATAGTCAACGCTGCATCCGAACCAGCCGTTGTCGGTAGAACAGCAATACGCTGAATGCACAGCTTTTTCCCCGAAGGCGGGACAGCGATTTCATCAGGCGTCCCGCTAGTTGCCGTAACCTCCTTTTGATCCGTCTGAATCCGCCCCTTCGCCTTGCTGTATAGGTGCTTCGCCAGGCTTGACATCTTCTTTACTCCTTGTTCCTTTGACGTGAGCCGGCTCACTCTGTCCGGTCCTCTCACGGAAATTTTTCATAAATCGTTCAAAGTCCACGGAGTCCTTTTGTTGTTCTTTGGACAACGATTTTCTGAGAGCCGCTTCTTGCGCTTTTCTTCCTGACTCGGCGGCAGCGGCCAGCTTTTTTGCTACGCCATCCGGCAGCCGCTTCATGAACTGCTTCCGCCAGAAGAGTGCGCTTTCGCCATTCAGCAAAGCATCGAGTGATTCCACGATTTCCGCGTCCCTGGTCACGAAATTGAAATTCCGAAACTGGGCTCTCAAACCGGGAATGCGCTCCTGCTTACCATTGATGATCCTCCGCTCAATTGGTTTCAGCCGAACATGGAGTTCCTTGATAGTGGAAACATACTGAACGGGTTCGCTTAACGTCTTTCTCAAAACTACCTCCGTGAAAAAAAACACCCTAAGAGGGGCGGTGTATATACCGCCCCCCTTAGAATGCCTAAATATTATGTGAGGTCGAAGCCGAAGATCGCCATACAGGTCTCTTCGTTGTGTACCTCGAGCCCCGCTTCTGTCAGATACTGATCTTCCGTGGTGTCGTCGTCGTTGTTCTGGATATTCATCTCGAGCTGCGTATCGCGGAGGGTACGGAACCAGAGATTCTCCATGTCGAGGATAACAGCCATCTTGGAGTAGTCCCAGCCAGCTTGCCATACAGTGCCAGCAGAACTGAAATCCTGCCACATCTTCTCGTTGATGAGGTTCAGCTCACCATGCGGAGATACATAGCGCGTGATGTGTACGCCAAGGGTGTCTGCCCTGGGAAGAATCTGCAGGGAGGCATCACGTCCCCAGCTCGAGACCACGGACATCGCCATGGGAGAGCAGAACATAAACTTGACGCCGTTTCCATACCGGAACGCGGTCTGGAGATCCACGTCGAATTCATCCTCGGTGTACTCACCAGAACTGTTTGCGGTAGACTGGTTCGTTGTGATGAATCCCTTGCCGCCTTCCGCAACCAGGCCCTTGGATGTATAAGCCAGGCGACCATCCGTTGAATTTGAGATCGAATCCCTGACACCAAACCAAAGTGCCTTTTCGATATCTCGGTTGTGAACCTGGGCATGTTTGTAGCGCAGATACTGGCGTTCGGGTCCACCGTACAGCTTGGTCGCGTTCGCCGTATTGTCGATCTCGAAGGCCTCTTTGAAGAGCTGACAATAGTTGTACACCTGGACCGTCTGGGTGGTTAAGGGGGTCCTTGCCGAATCACCCGTTTTCTGGCCGTTTCCGATGTAGTAGAAGGTGTCCCCTGCGGCCACATCGGAAACCGTGGTTCCACCAACCCCGCGAAGAATCGTAACGGTAGTGGTGGAGTCTACCGATTTGATGTAAATGACCTCGCCAGAATCACCATTCATCCACAGGTCTCCGGCTCGCATGAGGGCAACTTCGTCAGCCTCGAGCGTCCAGTCTGTGTCCGAAGACGAGGTGGTTTGGGTATTGGTCATGTTGATATACTGAGTGGGGAAGCTGTCCTCAAACCACTCGAACTTGACATCGCTCGCCTTCTTCTTGCGAAGTCTGCGAAGCAGTGCCAGCAGAGCGGTGTTATTGGCATCGAGAAGAGCGATCTCGTTGGATACATCTCTTACGCGCCGTAGAGTATTGATGCCATCCCCGGCGCCGACTGTTGAGCCGGACGCATCCATATTGGAATCGAGGAAGCGCATTGCCTTGCCGCTGAAAGCCATTTATATAATCTCCTTTTGTTGGCTTACCTGCCGCGACAAGCTACATCAAGGTTTTAGTGCTGTCTTACCAAATAGAGCTTGCGTGACAGATTGAGCTTTTTCATCTCCATACATGTCAAGCCCCATCAGTTGAGCATTTGAAGCTTCGGCATCATTCACCTTCGGCATTCCCGCACCGGGCTGGATCGTCTGAAGCGTGTCCATCAACATCTGGTTGTGGGCTTCAGCCTGGGCCCGGTCTACATAAGCGCCCTCTGCCATCTTCACATTGTTCAGTGCTGTCTCGAGGTCGTTGATATCACGAATAGGGAACTGGTGCTTATGAACCCACTCGCCGACCTTCGTGCGAAGCTGTGCATATTCAGGATGCTTATCGGTCATCTCCTTGTTCCAGCGATTGTACCGATCCTGATCAAGTTGCTGCTGTACGGGTTTGACGGACTCTTGAGCTGCCTTCTGGACCTCCGGCAAGAACTCCTGCTTCAAAACGTCACGAATAACTTGCCTGATATCTCCTCCCCCGTCCATGTCATCTCCATAATTTCCGTCAGGGGCAACTGCACCCGCATTCATAGTTTCCTGTGCTTGGGGTTCCGGTTCGGGATTCGTCTCGAACCACCCCTTGGCCGAGGCATACTGCTTAAGCATGTCATCGTTCAAAGAAACTGTCCCGCCATCTTGCTTGAAGAACGGGGACACCCGGCCGACGAATTCGGCGAGCTCCGAACGCTCCTGGTACGTTTTATCGTACTTCCCTCGGAGGTCCTCAAACTCTCGAATCACATCTTCTCGACTCTTACCGTAATAAGGATCCGCTGCGCTGTCCTTGGGCTCGGTCGAAGCCTGTCCAGCAGCCGCATCCTTGTTGTAGTCGGTATCTCCGACCATTAAATCACCTCCTGTCTTTCTCAGACTTGCGCTCTCCCGATTCCGGCAATCCAGTTCGACATCGGGTCAGCCATGCTCCTGGGGCCGAAATCCGCCCCGAGAGGTTGCTCGCCAAACTGGTTGTCATCGGGCATCATGTTTTCACTTACTTTTTTCTTGTGAATCCACCAGGAGATATCCCCCAGCAGTTTCGCGATGAATTCCATATCGATATCGTTTTCTGACGCCACCGGCTGCGTCAACATGTTACCTACGATGCCGCCATCATTCGGGCCGCTGCTCCCGGTGCTGAAGCCGTTTATCATATTCCGTCCTCAATTCGTCAAAAAACCGAATAACTCTCATAAAAGCGTTGTACTGGCCACGGTGGAACTCCGGAGAGATCTCCGATTTTTCCGCTTTCGGATCCAGGACCGCCATGGCCACCGAATCGATCATGGACGCCAAATACCGGATGAAAAACTTGTGCTGATCCGTTTCCAGCATGTCTCTCACCCAGACGCTGATCATATCAAACTTGGCGTCCTTGAACGCCGACATCCCCTTGTAGGGTTTTGGTTTCGGGGGATCTGGTTCTACATTAGGCATTTCCTGCTCCAAAATTAGCCATACCACGCATCATATCTTCCTGACCGCCGGCGCCCGTGGGGCTACTCTGGGTGTTGCCGGATAACATACTGGATTGCTCTCCTACGCCGCTCTGACCACCAACGAGGGACCCGGCGCTATCCATAAAGGTCTGCATCTGCAGGGCGGACCCCAGGAGCTGCTT
>Ga0180434_10010221_pt1 | contig 10090 bp, 10 predicted proteins | sample SS_ome_7_FD_132453 | JGI IMG/M metagenome (GOLD analysis project Ga0180434, IMG submission 132453) | Hypersaline lake sediment archaeal communities from the Salton Sea, California, USA - SS_1_D_2 metaG | ecosystem: Environmental > Aquatic > Non-marine Saline and Alkaline > Hypersaline >... | reverse complement strand
GGATAAGAAGCAGCAGACGACCATGAGCCTCCTAGAAGCAGAAGCATCAGGGGCTTGGACCCCTATCGGGGCGTAGGAGGATTCTTTGAGTATGCCATTCGCGGAAGCGAACTACATTGACGAGCCAGGCAACAACAATAGCCTGCGTCAAATCAAGTCACAGTATGACCGCATGAAGTCCCGCTGGGCTGACCGTGACAAGCGTATGCAAGACGTGCTCGCTGTCCGTCAGGGCCGCATGCGTGACGTGTACCCCGAGTTGTTCCCTGAGGGTCCGTTTGACCGTGGCATTGTGGCGAACATGGTGGATGTTGCTGCCCGTGACCTCGCTGAGGTTATGGCACCACTGCCTGCGTTTAACTGTGCGTCCGCGAAGATGGTGTCGGATAGTGCCCGCGAGTTCGCGGAGAAGCGCACCCGCATCGTTAACGGGTATCTAGATTTCAGTGATGTTGGTCGGCAAATGTACACTGCCGCCGACCGCTATTTCACTTACGGTTTCGTGCCAGCGATGGTTGAAGTTGACCCGGTGAACATGATGCCTCGCATTACGTTCATGGACTCCATCGGCGCGTACCCCGTGTTTAACCGTTGGCATCAGATCGAAGCTGGGTTTTTCTCTTTCTACAAGACCCGCGACGAACTGATCGCTATGTACCCGGACGCTGAACCGTCCATTAAGCAGTCGTCTACGGGTAACGAAATGATTGAGGTTGTCCGCTACCACGACGCTAAAGTGGACATGCTGTTTTTGCCGGGACGGAACGCTACTGTTCTGGAGTCGGTGAAGAACCCCATCGGTGAGTGTTTGATTGAATGGACACAACGTCCCGGTGTGGATGAGGACTCGCACGGCCAGTTCGATGATGTTTTGGCTGTGCAGGTGGCGAAGGCACGTTTCGCGTTGCTGAGCCTGGAGGCGGCGCAAAAGTCCGTGCAGGCTCCCATCGTCCTCCCGCCTGACGCTCAAGAACTTGCCCTTGGCCCCGATAGCGTGATCCGCACCGCTAATGGTGAGCGTGTCCGCCGTGTCCCGATTGAGGTGCCGAACAGTGCGTTCGCGCAGCAGGGCGTCCTTGACCAGGAGTTGCGTCAGGGTTCCCGCTACCCGGATGCCCGCACGGGCGAGGTTGAGGGTTCCATCGTGACAGGTCGCGGTGTGCAAGCTCTCATGTCTGGGTTTGACACGCAGATCCGCACGGGTCAGGCGATGTTCGCTAAGAGTTTCCAGAACCTTGTGCGTAAAGCGTTCATGGTTGATGAGACACTGTTCGGGTCGGAAACTAAGACGATCCGTGGGAACAGTGACGGAACCCCGTATGAGATTAAGTACCGCCCGGAGAAAGACATTAAGGGCGACTATACGGTAGATGTGCAGTACGGTCTTATGGCCGGACTGGACCCGAACCGGGCACTTGTGTTCGGTTTGCAGGCTCGCGGTGATCGTTTGATTAGCCGTGATTTCCTTCGCAGGCAAATGCCGTTTGCATTGAATGCGTCCGAGGAGGAGCAGCGCGTCGATATTGAGGAAATGCGTGACGCGCTTAAACAAGCAGTAGCTGGTTATTCGCAGGCGATTCCTGTTTTGGCTCAGGCCGGTCAGGACCCTGGCGATATTCTTTCGCGCTTGTCCGAGATTATCCTTGGCCGTCAAAAGGGCCGACCCATAGAAGAGGTGGTGTCGGAGGCGTTTGCGCCGGAGGAGATGCCCACACCACCGGGGGTTGAGTCCCCAGGTGAGGGAGCCGCAGGGATGGTCGGTGCCCCTGGTGAGGCTCCCCCTGGTGGTGGCGGGGAAGACCTGGAGGGTTTGTCGTCTAGCGGTCTTGTGCGTGGTGTCGCGCAGGGTCAGGCGGGCATGCCTGCTGGGGGTCGCCCTGATTTGCAGATGCTTATGGCTTCGCTTGGCGCTAGCGGGGAACCGAATCTTGGCGTCGGTATTAGCCGTCGTCTACCTATCTAGGAGTTAGTTATGTGCGTTTCGTGTGGATGCTGGATGGACACTACCGGCAAGATGGGTGGGGACGGTAATCACCCTGAGAACTCTAGTGTTATGCCTAATGTAAAGACTACGGTTTCACCTTTGGCTAAGCCGTTGGGTCGTAAGTACAGTGAAGAAGATTAATACTCGTCAACCACTTGCAAAGGCTAAGATGGCTGGTGCTAAGAAGGCTGCCCGGAAAGCGTTTTGGGATAAGCCGAATCCTAAGAAAAAGTCAAAACCGTTGACTGCAACGCAGAAGGCTGCTGCTAAGGCGCGGGCGAAAAAGGCGGGGCGTCCGTACCCGAATCTTGTTGACAATGCCGCCGTCAAACGAAGGAAGAAGTAAAATGGCTGAAGAAAAAAAGTCAAAGAAGCAGGCAGCCGCAGCTAAGCGTGGTTACCCGACTACATTAGCAAAGGCTAATCTGGAAAAGGGTAAGGTTCGCGCAGGTAAGGGCAAGGGAACCACCGCGCAACGCAAGGGTCAAAACATTGGTGTAGCTGACGGCACCATTAAGTTGGGTCGGGGCGGCAGGTCCTACAATGTTTACGATGCAAAGACCGGAACTTGGAAAAAGGGTGTTGTGAAGACAGCTAGCCCCTCCAAGCCAAAGTCTAAGTCGGGTGGCGAGCCGCCGAACCGTTCGCAAAAGGCCGCGAAGGATAAGGCCGCTAGCAAGGACATGCGAATGGGTTACAACTACTCCACGAAGTACGGCAAGCCCGCGACACCGTATTCTAACCGTGGTGCAACGGTGAAGAAGACTGCTGGTCAGCCGAAGGCTATGCGCCCGTCTGGTGGGCCTACTCGTTACGCTCGCTCCTCTAACAAAAAGAAGTAATGCCGGGTAGAAAAGGTTCGTCTGGAAGCAATTATGCTAAAGGCGAGCCGCCTAATCGAACCAAAACAAATAAGCGCAATTTGAAATTGACTCGCCCGTATAGCAAGTCAAACCCAAAGCCGAAGAAGGAAGGCCGACCCTATAAGGGTTCTAAGCCTCCTGCTATGAAAAAGGTTGCACGTAAATCATCTAAAGGTAGATAATGGCTGCTAAGAAAGATCCACGCCTAGAACGAGCAGGCGTTTCGGGATACAACAAGCCGAAGCGCACACCTAACCACCCCACCAAGTCGCATGTTGTTGTGGCTAAGGAGGGTGACAAGGTGAAGACGATTCGTTTTGGGCAGCAGGGCGTTATGGGCGACAAGAAGCCTACGAAACGTCAAGCGTCTTTCAAGGCACGTCACGCAAGTAATATTAAAAAGGGCAAAATGTCTGCCGCGTATTGGGCCGATAAGGTCAAGTGGTAGGTATGCCTGAGAATAAGCCGAAGCCGAAACTTACGGCTCAGCAAAAATATAATCAGTTGAAGCGGCAAACGGAAGCCGCTGGCATGAAGGTGACAGAGAAAGACGGCAAGATCGTTGTCACTCGTAAGTCAAGAACTAGCAAAGGGAGAAAGTAATGCCGCAGCCTAACAAGGGCACGCACGGTAAGCCGCACACCGCCCCTCCGATGATGGGACCGGCTGGAAGCGCACCGAATCACGCCGACAAGGTGAAGTTTGGGATGCACACTAAGGGCACTAAGGGCAAGGGCAACAAGTAGATTCGAGGTAGAAAGGCAATATGATGAGGATTCCAGCGCGGGATATGAGTGTTCATGTTGCCTACCTTGACTTGCATCTTGCGATAGTCGCGCAGGGGGTGTCATATTCGCCCGATGTGGCTGATGACATGGTTGGACGCATGGGCAGACTCCTTGACGAGTCGCTTTTGCATTTAGCTGAGTATGGGCTGCTAGATACTGAAGAAGAGGAAGACGAGTTCGGTCCTGTCCCAGACAGGGAACTTGTTGACCCTAGGGTTATTTACGTGGAGGACGAAGATGGCTGAGCGTCAGCAAGGCGGTCGGAGGACCCCAAGAAGCCCTGCCCCAGTTTCGGGTCCAGGTAGTTTGTCGCAGCGCACGGACGGCGGGCCGCAGCAAGTGCAGCCTAGTGTTTCTGGTATGCCGTATGGCGAGAATCAGGAACTTGAAGAGATGCAATCGGCTGCTCCTTTGAGTGCTTCTCCGTCTGCTCAGTCTCCACGGGCACGTCAACGTCAAGCTCGTAGCACTGGTCGTAAGGCTGGTGACATGGGTGCGACTCCTTTAATGTCGCCTACGCAGCGTCCTGATGAGCCTATTACTGATGGCGCGCCGTTTGGCCCTGGTGCGGGTCCGAACACTTTGCCGAACTCGAAAGAGCAGGCTTCGCGGGATGCCCAGATGATTGCTAAGTATCTTCCTGATCTTATGCAGATGGCGGAGGCACCTGATACGCCTGACGGGTTTAAGCGCTTTGTTCGTTATTTGCGGAATGTGAGCCGATAGTGCCAAGCTTTATTAACAACATTGATGCCGTAGTTAAGTCTATCGGCACTGAGGATGTTGGCTTGGTGTGGGGTTTAGCTAACGTGCATTGGGCTAACGAGCAGGAACGGGATTCTTTTTTGACGGAAATTACTCGCAGTGGCTAAAAAAGGAAAAGAAACCCTTTCTATGGATGACTACCAACGAACTGAGCGTTGGGTAGATTTTACTGTCGGTCCGGGCACGCTGGAGCTTGCGCCGCAGCCGGTGCAACCTGGTGCTGCTGTAGCGCCTGGTGGTAGCGGTTCTTCCGCTGGTGAAGTTGAGGGCCTTGGTGACCCTAGGGATTTTGATGAGAACTTCCCTATTGAGCGTCCCGATGTTCCTGACATGGAAGAAAAACTTCCTCCCGAGGCTGAAGGTGGTATCCTTGGCGGTTTTCGTCAGTTTATGGACAACATTTGGTTCGATGATCTTGGCGGTAACCTCCGGGGCGAGTCGGGTTGGCTTGCCAACATTCCTTTGTATGAGGAAACGGTTGGTAATGTTTTTGAGGCTGGGCTGACAGCAGGCAGTTCAGCAATTGACGCTATCGATTGGGGTAGCACTCAACTAGGCAGGCTTATTACTGCCGCTGTTTCCGCTGCTCCTGGTGGTATTCAAACTCTTACGTGGGATGAAACTTCTCAAGTTTCAACCATGCAAGCTGCGATTACTTCTGTGGGTCTTGAGTCTAAAAGAATACGCGAAGGCGGGTTCCGCCCTAGCGATGTTCTTCTTTTTGCTAATCCAATAACTTCTCCGTTTATTCTTGCTGGTTACGCCGCGTCAGATAGCCCTATTCAGCAAGAGGGTTTCGATATTCTTGATAAAGAAGCAAAAGATGCTGCTTTCTCTCAAGGGTGGGAGCGTTTCTTTTCGGGTCTTGGCGACGCGGGTGTTCGTGTCGGGACTGATCCGCTAATCATTCTTGGCGGTGGGTCAAGTGTTCTCCGATACGGCACTAAAGCCGGAAAGTTCGGGGGCTTTTCTAACCAGCAACTTCGCACGTCAGCGCAAGTTGATCGGTTCGGTCGGACACTTGACGAGCAGGCCGCGCTAATTGATGATCTTGGTGTTGAAGGTGCCCGTCAAAGTGGTCGCTTAACGAGTGAGGGCGAGAACCTTATTCGTGCGATGCAAAACGATGCTGCTGGTAACGCTAATCACATTTGGACCAAGAGCAGCAATAATGAGCGTGCCATGCAAGATCTGCTTGGCCGAACCAGTATTGACAATCCCCGTGAGGCCGCTGCCGTTGTTGGTGCCCTTTCGGGTAGGGCGCAATCGTGGCGCGAGTTGCGGCAAATGAATCCGCAAATGTATGATGATGTGGCGCTGGCTAATGGTTTTGATCTTGCTAGTTCGCTTCCTTCCGCCCAGCAAGTTGGCCGTCTTGATTTTGTTCCGAGTTATTCTGACGACACCCTTAAAGTTTTTGATGACATTGTTAAGCAAGCTGAAGAGGCCGCAGCACTACCGGCTACCCTTGGTGCCGGTGGGCAGGTTCTCACTCGCGGTGGTGCGCGTGGTCGCCTAGAGAGCCTTACTCGTGCCGCTGGTGCTTGGCGACAAGGCGCAACTAGGACACAGTTCCAACGCAAACCATTTGGGACAGCAGGAGAATCATCAACCGTTGGCCGTAACGGTGGATGGGTTTATGACTTCATCGAAGGCACTAGCGCATCCCGCCCGATTACTGCTGTCCGCTGGGTTGGGCGCAGCACACCGGCTGGTGTTTTGTTTTTGAAGGGTCAGGATCTTCGGTCTTCTAACCGCGAGTGGGCTGCTTGGCTTCGCAAGTCACCACTAGATCAACAAGAAGCCAACCGATTTTACGTGCGTTACGTTGGCGCTAAGACCGTGCAAGAGCGAACTCGTATTGTTGATGAGGCTGAAGAGGCCGTCGTCACCCAGATCGCTTTCAAGAATGACATTAACCCTGAAAATGCGAAGAAACTGTACGAAGGGTACCGTGCCCGCAGGTCTTATGCTTTGCGTCAGGCCAGGTCCACTGAATCTAACTTTTACATTGATGACCAGACTGGTGAACTTGTTAAGGTTCCTAGTTTCTACGCTGAACTTGACCAGGCAGTTCCGCTGCTTGACGTTAAAATGTTTAACCGTGTCGCTAAAGACAACAAGACTTGGCTGCGTTCCGTCGAGGACGTTACTCTTGCCGCTGACTACGTAAACAGTTTGTGGAAGATCAGTGTTCTTCTCCGGCTTGGCTACACTCAGCGTAACATTGCCGAGGGTGCTCTTCGTTCTTTCGCGGTTCTTGGCATGGTTGCTGCCAATCCGCAGGCGTGGAAGAACGCTCCTGGCAACATTCGCTATGTAAGAAAGTCACGCAAAGCAAAGAAGTCCCTTAAGCAAAAAGAAAAAGCCCTTTCGGAAAAGTATCAGGAACTTGAGGAAAGCAAAAAAGTTCTTGTCGCCGCACGCAGCGAGTCTAAACTTGACGAGTGGGATGAACTTCAGAACGAAGTTGACGACATTACTTCGCAGATTGATGAGCTTCTTCAAGGCCGCAAGGTTAGGGAACTTACTAAAAAGCAACGTGCCCGCGTTAAGTCTTTGCAGAAGAAACGTGAACGGACGCTTGAAAAGCAGCAGACCATACAAACAAGTAAGGTCGATCCTCAGGCTGACCGCATGGACAGCCTTATTGCCCAGCAGGAACTTCTTGCGCGAGAGATTCAGGATCAGCAGCAGGTTATTGCTGATGTTATGACTCGCTTGCGTTCCGCGCAAGAGGCACGCAAGATCGGTGGCACTCGCGCTAATGTGATGGATGATGGCACTGAACTTCCTGGCGCTTTCCAGGGTGATGAGGGTGCTATTGCCGCTGCTCTCGCTTCGGCTGACCGCACGCAGGCTGCCACGTTCCAGTGGGGTGCCGGTGCTCGCGCCGAGATGCTGGGTAGCGGTAATGATTTCCGTCGGATGGACCCGTCTAAACTCACTGCCAAGCAGATGGATACGTACTGGTCTGAGTACACTTTGCGGATCAACAACCGTTACCGTACAGATCCCGTAGCAGAGCGAGTTTTGCGTGGCGATGACATTGAGTCAATTAAAAGTTGGCTTGCCACTCCTGAAGGTCTTCGCTACCGCAAGGAACTTAGCGTCAATGGTAGGCAGTTAGACAGCGAAGAAGCTGTTGATACTTACTTGTCTAAGATTGTTGCTCGTTTGGATAACGAGGTTCCCGATGTTGGGGATCTTAGGCAAATGGTTTTGAAGCAGGAGATTTCTAAGGGCGAGTTGATGACTCAACTGGCTGGTAGGGAACTTCCTGAGATTGTTGGTCGTTATGCCGACGAGATGGACATGAATGTTTTTGCTCGCGGCTTTAAGGGTTTAAATAACTGGACCGATAAGGCTATGAAGTGGCTTGGTACTGTTCCTGAGAACAAACTGCTTCGCCATCCTTTTTTCAATTCAGTTTATACTGCTCGCCAGCGTGACTTGTGGCGTTTGGCTAGGGATCAAGGCGAAGACATTACTGATCCTCGCGTTTTGGCTCGCTTGAACACCGCTGCACGCTCTGATGCTCTTAAGGCCACTCGTGACACTATGTATACGATTGAGCGGTTGAGTAACGCTGGCGAAATGCTTCGATTTGTTTCACCGTTCTTCCCGGCTTACGAGAACGCTATGAGAGTGTGGGGACGCATCGCGTATCAGCGCCCGCAGGTGTTTGCTGTCGGCAACATGCTATGGAACATCCCGAACAATCTTGGTTGGGTTGTTGACGAAAACGGCGAAAAGGTTGAGCGCAGCAACTTCTTGAAGGATGAAGGCCAGTACATTATTTGGCCTGAGCCCATGCAAAAGTTTTTCGAAACTAGGTTTGGTCCTATAACTCCGGGGCAGGCTGTTATGTCTCGCCAGCAGGGTTTGAATGTTATTTTCCCTGGTGGTGCTTGGTGGTTCCCAGGTGTCGGGCCGATGGTGCAGATTCCTACTTCGCGGATTCTTCGGGGTAAGCCAGAGGATCAAGAGATTCTTAAAAGTTTTCTTGGCGAAGAAGTATACAATCAGGTTACCCCTTTCGGTAACGTCAACAACAGTCTTGTTGAAAGCATCATGCCGACGTTTGCTCGCCGGGTAAAGCAGATGCTTGGTGGGGAAACTAGCGATAGCGCCTATTTGACTTCCTATAATCAGATTCTTGAGGATGCGTACATTCAGGCTCAGATTGATGAGCGCACTTTGACGGAGAAAGATTACAAGGAGATTGACCGTCAAGCGAATAACTTCTGGATGTGGCAGATCGCTGCTGCTGGTTTGCTTCCGTTCCAGTCGAAGCAGATGAGTAAGTTCCAGTTGCAGCGCGACAAGTGGAATCAGCTTATTGATGATGAGTCTATTCCTTACAGCGAGAAGGTTCGCTTGTTCTTGGAGGATCAGGGTAGCGAGTTTTTCGCTGGTCAAGACTTTGCTGCGATCACTCGTTCGGGTTCGTTTAGTGAAACTAAACTTAATCCTAACTTGAAGACGTGGCAGCGGATCACTAAGAATAAGGATCTTGTTGCGGATCTTTACGAGATTGATCCTGAACTTGTGGGCATGTTCGGCAATATGGGTTCGTATGATGATCCGTTCTCGTATGCCGTGTATGGTGAGTTCGCTCAGCATTCTCCGGGCCGTGACGGTAAACCTGTTCGCCGTAGGTTGCGCCCTAGGGAGATTGCTCGCAATAACGAGATTCGTGACGGTTGGACTGCGTATTGGAAAGTTAAAGATTACGCGGAGGAGAAGGTTCTTGCTGCTGGTTTGAGTAGTTTGCAGGTTAAAGCGGCTAAACCTTTTAAAGATGTTCTTGATGAAAGCATAGTCGCTATATCTGAACGCTACCCTGCATGGGGCGAGGAACGTCAAATATACACAGAAAAGCTTCCGTTGTTTATTCTTGGAGCACGTAAAATTGTCCAGAACGCTCAGTTAATGGATGAGGACTCAACGGTCGCGGCATTAGCGCAATACTTAAACATACGTGATGACTTGTCAAACAGGCTTTCTCAAGTTAATGACCCTGAGGTCAGGCAGCGAATGCGAGAAGTTGGATACGCTGCCGCTTTCCAGTTGCGTCAACAGGACATAGGGTTTGCTGATTTTTACGATCAGTACCTTGCCCGTGATGATTTTCGGAAGGTCTAATGGACGACGTTGTTCTTAATTACCAAACGGCGATGGATGCTATTCCGGTTAATGTTCAGGCCGAAGAAGAGATTAGCATTCCTGTTGGCTCAACATACCAGACCGGAGCTGGCGTTGTCCCTCGCTACCAAACTTTGTCTCAAATGCAGATGAATGTTTTGTCGTGGGCTTCTAACCGTAGCCCTGAGTACACGACGTTCGCGCAAAACATGGTTGATGCGGGGTTCCTTCCTGAGTCCGCTATGGACCAGCCGACGAGTGCAGCAAATAATTTGCAGTATCCTGTGCAGGTTTTCCAGGCGTATCGTGCTGGTGGCGGTGACATGGACTTTAACGAGTGGTTTGACTGGTACTCGTCTACTGCTCGCGCACAGCGCGGTTCTTCTGGTGTCGGTGGTGGCTCTGGTGCTTACACTGGTCCTAGAACCCGCACCAGTGTCAGCATTACAAGCCCAGAAGACGCCGAAGTTCTCTTGCAAGAAGCGGCACGCGACATGATTGGTCGCTCGCTTACTGCTGAAGAAATTGAAAAGTACACAAAG
>Ga0180434_10010220_pt1 | contig 10091 bp, 9 predicted proteins | sample SS_ome_7_FD_132453 | JGI IMG/M metagenome (GOLD analysis project Ga0180434, IMG submission 132453) | Hypersaline lake sediment archaeal communities from the Salton Sea, California, USA - SS_1_D_2 metaG | ecosystem: Environmental > Aquatic > Non-marine Saline and Alkaline > Hypersaline > Sediment... | reverse complement strand
GACTGGAAGAATTGTTCAATATTTTAGATGTTGATCTTGAAGATCGAAGCGAAAATCGTATCGAGAAGAAAATCAAATATGGTTCTGCTCGCATCAAGAAAGCAGAGATCAGATCAGTAGAGAGAGCCTTGACGCCAGATCAGCGCGCGACTCTCCATCGAGACTTCTGGGAGCCTAAGCCAATCCCGAAATATATCTCTCTAAAAAAGAAGGCAGCTTCAAAAGAAGTCACCGATAAAAGAGGCTTCTCTGACAGTGAGCAAGAGAGATACTTGATCTATCTAGAGGAGAGAATCGACAGGATCCAAGATCGATATACATCGGCGATCGCTCGCCTCGACGCGGTCGAGAAAGCTTTGAACCTTCAAAGGGGAGAGGGATCATGAGCAACGGTCTCCTCCTAGCCTTCGCGCTCTGGATCGCCGCGCGGCCTCGTCGGAAAAGGCGAAGCAAGGTAAAGTGAGCCCCCATAGATAGGGGGATCTCATGTCAAAATCCGCGCGCTCTTGGTTAGCCTCACTGATCTTTCTCACGATGGTCGTCGGGCTGATCTTCTTCTTAACCTTCCTTGAGATCCCCGATAAAAATAAGGATCTGATCACCTCGATCATAGGTATGCTCGTTGGCTCCATATCGATGGCGATCTCGATCTTCGTCGGTCGCGATCCCGATGACGTCGCCGCGCTGAAGGGACAGATTGAAGAGCTCTCCGACGATCGAAACACGCTTATCGCTCGTCTTCGCGATGCGCAAATCGACAAGGATATACTGAGGAAGCAGCATGAAGGGCTTCAGGCGTTGGTCATATCCAAGCTCTCGGTCTTCGCAGAGGACAAGCGACTCGGCGAGCTCGCGGCGCTGGCGGATGAGCGCTCGATCCCTGAAGAGGTCGCGCGATGGATACCAGGCGAACGAGCTCCACAGATACCGTCGACCATGACGCCGCTTCCTAAGCGGTCGCCGCTAGACGATATCCTCGGAGGGGGAGATAAGAGCTAGAATCCTCCGGCGCCTTCCCATGGCTTCCGCTTCTTCTTCGGTGGAGAGTAGGAGCGGCGCGACGGCTTCTCCTTCTTCTCAAGAGCCTCGTCGTCATTCCATCGCCACATTATGCAGTCATAGCGGAGAGCGTCGAGCGGGTCCTCGCGTCCGTCCTTCACTGGCGACTCTTTCCGCTTGTCCCAACGGTAAGACTCAAGCGCCTTCCTCAAGCTGTTCCCACTCGCCTTGCGTCCAGCTTCCCAGACCTCGCGAGTGACTCGATAGTTCCGTCGCCAGATCGAGCGCTTGAGGCGCTGCACTCCGTTGATTATGTCAACGCGGACTGGCGACGTTGTATGACGGAGGCGAAGACCGATCCCTCGCGGCGGAGATCCAGAGAGGACGCGGAACGAAGAGAGCGCGGTCTGATCGTTTCGCGCGGCTCCAGCTTTGTCGCCGCATCCCGCGTCGAGCCAGATGCGCGGACCAGGCGCGCTCGTCTTGTGCTTCCTTGGCCAAGCGATATCGAGAATCAACCGCGCGAGCTCTTCGAGCGTCACCTCATGAGGGTTGATCTCTCCGCAGATGATGTCGGCGCCGAGATCTGGATCATGAGCGATGATGAGGACCGACGGTTTACGGAATCCCCAGTCAACCGCAATTCTCCCCTCCATCGTCGGCCTATACTTCCAACCGTCGACGATATTCTCCTCGCTCCACTCTGGATAGACGGTTCCCGTCGGCGGGCGCGGTTCGTTCATGATCATGGCCGCGCGCTCTTCAGGGGGGAGCGCTTCGGTCGCCTTGAACCAAGCAGCCGAGAGGTTTTGCTTGTTCGCGTAGCTTGTGTGGTAGATCGGTTGGCAACCGTTATCCTCCGCCATCCGGACCCACCAAGCGTCGGCGACTGGTAGGCCGACCATCACCAGAATCGGCGACGGTCCAGATCGAAGACGACCAAGCGCCTTTTGCGCTACCTCTTCGTTCATCGTCTGGGCTTCATCGATGAAGGCAGCGCCGCTGACGTTGATTCCCTCAAGCGGGTTGTGGCTGCTATCGCGCGTGCCAGGTCTGAAGTACGCGCGACACCATACCGAAGAGCCCGTTGAAGGATCAGTCCACGTCCCCTTCAACTGATTCCAGACCCAACCCAACGGACCAAGCCACTTCTCAATCTCTGGAGCGAGCACCGTCCGATATCTCGGAGCCGTGTCAGTGATGAGCAGAGACGACGAGCCAGGGCGGAGCTTGCTCATCATGAGTAGACCGAAGACGAGCGCGCTCGTCTTACCTGATCCCCATCCGGCGCGGACCGCGATGAAGGTCTCTTCATCGACGAGAGCGCGAACCAAATCCTTCTGTAATGGGTTGAGCTTCATAGGATCATTGTCTCTCATACTGAACGAAATTATGGTACTGAACACTTGGGAGGTTCTATGTCGTACAAGACAGGCTATCAGAGACGGCGCGATGTTCCCTATCAGGGCGCACCAGCGCTTCCCCCTCTCGGCGCGCGAGGGATCACCGGAACCTACCTATCCGGCGGACAAATCACCGGCAAAGAGCAGAATCTCCGCCTCACTGGTCTTCAGTGGGTACGCGAAGCGGAGGAGATGCTCTCGACTGATCCAGTGATCCAAGCGTCTTGGCGTGTTCTGAAGCAGACACTCCTAGAGGCGTCTTGGCGATGGATACCAGGCGACGACACGGACGAGCGGTCGAAAGAGTTCGCGCGATATGCGAATGAGTGTTGGGGGCTCGATGGCTATCCAGGCATGATGAGCCTCTCTTGGGAAGAGCAGCTCCAGTATCTCTGGGAGTTCGCGCCGATCGGCTATCGCTACGCCGAAGAGATCTACCGGATCGCCGACGACGAAAGCGGGACGCCGCGCGTCTGGCTCGACCTCTACGCCGACCGAGAGCCAAGCGCCCACCTTCGCTGGGAGTCGCTCGACGGTCAGACCCTTGAAGCGGTCTGTCAGCAGCTCCGAGGGAACACTCTCCCACCGGAACCGATCCCCGCTTCTAAGCTGCTCCTCCTCACCCTGAACCGCACCGGCTCGAACTACGAGGGGCGCGGCCTTCTTCGGCCTGCGTGGTGGTGGTGGCGATTCAAGCAAAGAACCGCGAACCTTCTCGGCGTTGGTATGGAGCGCTGGGCTGTGGCGACTCCTCGCGTCGCTGTCGATCGGTCGGCGGCTGAAGCGGCTGGTCTGACTGATACAGACATAGACGAGATGATCGACCGCGCGGCGGCGCAAGCTCAAGCGTATATCGCTCAAGAGCAGAGCTTTCTCGTCGATAATCCGGTCGTTTCTTTCCAGACCTTCGGCGAGCAAAAGCTCGACTCAAGTCACGCGCTCGCCACCATCAAAGAGTGCGATCACCAACTGTCGATGGCCTTCCTTGCTTCGTTTATGAATCTCGGAACCACTGACACTGGATCGAGGAGCGTCGGCGAAGTCCACCTCTCTGTCTTCCGTCGCTCCGCGCTCAATCTCTGCGATATGATCTCCTCTTCAGTCGGGGGGATGGATCGAAGAGGCGGCGGGACAATCGGACGCCTCCTTAAGTGGAACTATGGAGAGTGTTCACCCTCACAGCTCCCTCGACTCGTCCACTCTGGTCTCGACGCTGACGAGCTCGCGGAGAGCCTCGCCGCTCTCGCTCCGCTGGTCCAGTTCGGTCTCCTCACTCCAGAGGACGATTTAGAGCGCGCGATCAGAGAGCGGATCGGCGCGGGTGAGCTCCCAGAAGAAGCGGCGCGCTCTTACTTCGACCGCGTGAGCGCTGGTCTCGGTGGAGGAGCGACCGCTCTTTCGGAGAGGTATCGCGCGATGAAGAGGGGGATGAAATGAGCTTCAAGCGGAAAGCCAAGCGTCTCGCGGAGCGTCGCAAGGATGACCCCAAGACCCCAGCGCCGAAGAAGGACCAGCGGACCGGATCAAAGAGGAATCCGAAGGGCTCCGCATCCGGAACGCGCGGCTCTATCGAGGTCTCGGATCGAACCGAGAAGGCGCTGGAGAATATGCGCGACGAGCATAACGAGAAGCACGAGGCGAAGGGCCGTCGTGTTGATCTTGGGATGCTCAAGGCTGTTTATAGGCGCGGAGCTGGAGCCTTCTCCACCTCTCACCGTCCATCGGTCACCTCTCGCGATCAGTGGGCGCTCGCGCGCGTCAAAGCCTTCTTGAAACTCGTCGGAACTGGACAGCGGAAAGAGGCTTATGACACCGACCTCGACCTTCTCCCTAAAGAGCATCCTCAACACAGGGCGAAAGAGGCGAGCGAGAAGCTGGCGGAGCTCCCCAAGAAATACGCCCACATCGACTTCAAGCCTTCAAAGGGTGCTCAAGAAGCAGCGGCGCGCGCCTTGGAGGTACGCGCGGAGAAACCAGAGTCGCAACGAGGGATGACAGCGGTTGGCATCGCGCGAGCTCGCGATCTCAAGAACGGCGTCGAGCTCTCTCCAGAGACCGTTCGCCGGATGCTCGCTTACTTCACGCGACACGAGGTCGATAAGAAGGGCGAGACTTGGGACGAGCAAGGAAAAGGCTGGCAAGCCTGGCAAGGGTGGGGCGGCGACGCGGGATTCGCTTGGGCGAGAAAGGTAGTCGGACAGATGAACGCAGCGGATGAGCAGAAGATGACAGAGAGAGCCTTCACCTTCTCCGAAGCGGAGGAGATCGACCTCGACGGCCTCACCGTCGTCGTCGAAGATGGTCAGCAGCTTGGGCGACCGTTCGTGACGCTCCGCGCTGGTACCGTCGCTTCTCGTATGAGCGGCGAGACGATCGCCGAAGTCACTCCTTCAATGCTCGCGGAGATCGTCCGCGTCTACCAGGCGCGGCGCGCAAGTGACCCAGTCATTATAGATTGGAATCACCAGAGCTCTCCCTCATACGGCGCCAACACTCCAGAGACCGGAGGGGCGCTCGGCGAGATCGTCGACCTTCGCCTCTCCGAGGATGGGCAGTGCTTGATCGCTATCCCCGCCTACAATGAGCGCGGACTAAAAACAGTCGCTGAAGCCCAAGGCTCTCTCTGGTCGTCTCCAGAGTTTGTGATGGGCGAAGTATACGCGAGAGAAAGCGGAGCTCCGACCGGAGGCGCCCAGCTTCTCGCTGTCACTCTTACCCCCCGACCGCAGCAAACAGCGAGCTCGGTCGACCGTGTTTTACTCACAGAGGAGGCAAACCTCATGGAGACCCGTGAGAACCTACTGAAGATGGAGCATGAGGATCTTGTCGATCTCTTGCTTCAAAAGATGGCGATGGTCGCCGAGATGGAGAAGGACCTCACCGAAGACGAGAAGAATCTCGCCGAGGATGAGGACAAGAAAGAGATGACCGAGGACGAGGACAAGAAAGACCTCGCCGAGGATGAGGACAAAGAGAAGATGATGGAGAAGAAGAGCTACTCGATGAACGAGAGCTCCGCGCTCCTCCTCGCCGAGGTCTCCACTCTCCGTGAGCAGCTCTCCGCACTCCGTGAGGAGAACCAGAGCGTGAAGCGCAAGGGCGCCGTCGACGAGCTCGTCCGCTCTGGTCGGATCTCTCCCGCCGAGATCGCACTCGCCGAGAAAGCATGGAACCAAGCGCAGAGCGGCGATGACGCTTTCTGGGCGATGTTCAATGAGCGCAAGGCTGGTTCGGTCGTCTCTCTCCGCGAGGTCGGTCATGGCGCCAGCGGTGAGCAGATCAACCGTGAAACCCTCGCAGAGCGCGCGAAGACTCTCGCCGCCGAGAAGAGCGTCAGCTTCAGCGAGGCTCTTAATATGATTCGTACCACTGACCGCGAGTTCTTCCTCGCTGCTATGGAGGGCTAAATGAGCCGTCTCGGAAATTCAGATATCATCACTCTGATCGCCGCTGAAGCGATCACCGCTCTTCAGGCTGTTGTCATCGACAGCAACGGCAAGGCGGCACTCGCTGACGGAACCACCGGAGAGCAGGCGGACGGGATCGCACAGCGCAGTGCCTCCACTGGCGACGCTGTTGAGGTCGTGATCTTCGGTCGCACCAAGGCTCTCGCTGGCGATGCGATCGAAGCAGGGACCGACTCTCTCCTCATGGTCGAGGCGACCAGCGGTCGTCTTATCCCTTATGCTACCGGCGCGGGTCGGTATAGCGTCGCGCGCGTTATCTACAACCAAAACGTTACTGCATACGCCGACGGTGATGAGATCGAGGTGATCTTTACCGGCGCCAGCCAGTTCGCTTAAGGAGGCCCTTTAAATGGCACGCCCTAGCTATAGCAATCTCCATCCAGTCGATCAGATCCTGACAAACATCGTCGCCGAGGCGATCCCAAGCGATAGCCAGCTCATCGCTGGTCGCGTGATGGAGCAGGTCGACGTCCCAGAGCGCAGCGGAACCCTTCTCGTCGAGGAGACCCGCTCTTTCATGGGTGCTCCAGAGTCTGATTCGAGGCGCGCGCCAGGCGCAAGCCGACAGAGTCTCTCCAGCTTCAACCGAAGCAGCCTTACCTTTAAGGCGGAGATCCACAGCTTTGAGGACTCCATCGCGATGGAGGACATCGAGGATTCACAGTATCCAGGCTCCGAGGAAGAGCGGAGCGCGCGCAAGGTCCGCCGCGCTCTTCTCCTCGCTCAAGAGAAGCGCTGTGCTGATCTCCTCTTCTCGCAGACAGAGTTCACAAACAACGTCGACGTCGCTGGAACGTCAACCGCGTTTGATGCGGCCGGCGCCGAGCCGCTCTCGTTTATTCATCAGCAGCTCGACACGCTCCGCGCTGCAAATCATGGGATCGTCGCTGATACGATGGTTCTCGGCTATGACGTGTTCCGCGCTCTCGCTCGGAACCCAGAGATCCGCTCCTTCGTTGGCGATGCTTCCAACGGGATCGCAAGCGGGAACCGCATCCTCGCCAATGACGCTGTGATCGAGGTCCTCCGAAGCGTCCTCAATATCCCGAACGTCTTCGTTGGTAGCGCTCGACGCGAGACCGCGATTCCAGGCGCGACCTCAAGCGAGGCGAATATCTGGAACGGCGAGACGATCGGTCTCTACATCATGCGCGGCTCCGACGCTGTCGCACAGAAGAGTGGCGGCGTTAAGGCGATGCCCGTCGCGGCACTCAATATGATGTACAAGGGCCTTCAGGCTGGGCAGTACGACTCGCTCGACCTCGTCCGTCGTCATGTCTGGGGTGAGCACGTCCAGCTCTTCAAGAAGGTCTCCGCCGATCGCGGTCGTCTCCTGACCAACTGCCTCACCTAAGAGGTATTGATGCGCTGTCTTCACTGCTCTTCTCACATTCACCTCGCAGAGGACGCGGACGCGAAAGCGATCGACGACCTGACCCGCCAGATTAAGGCGGCGACGGACGCTCGATTGCTTCAGGTGCTCCGCGCGTCTAAGGCTCAATTGCAGCTTGAGACGAAGCTCGACCGAGATCTCCGTCGAGCGCTCCGCAGAAGCAAGAGTGAAATCGTGAACGCAGTGAAGGCAGCTGCCGCGCGCGGTGGGCTCGACGAGCTCCGCCGGATGCGCCGTGGTGAGATGAACGCTTGGATCCTAGATAACGGCCTCGCCTCGTCCATCATGCAGATCACTGACGCGGAGAGAGAGACCCTCGCGAATGTCGAGGAACTTCTCTTGGCGTCTGAAGATGGCTTCTCGGTCTCCGAAATCGGAGGCGTAGGGCAAGCCCTAGCTGACCAGACAATCTCGGGGATTTACGATGATGTCATTTTGCCCGATGTTCAGCGCTCGGTCAGAGACGCGCTCTCAAGCGCCGCTTTTACTATGGAACCCTCTGATGTTATCAGCGGGCTCGATGCTGCTCTCCGATCCGCAGAGGGTCGTCAGATCACAGAGGCGAGAACACGGATCACCAGTTACGGACGCGAGCTCACCGCTATCTCCGCCGAAGAAGCTGGACTGAACCACTATCTCTACACCGGCCCGCTAGATGGGATCACGCGCTCATTTTGCCGGGTGATCGTCGGCAAGGTCTACACCTCGACCCAAGTCGGAGAGATGCGAAACTATCAGCTTGAGCCAGTGTTGACGCGAGGGGGCGGCTATAACTGTCGCCACTCATGGTCGCCAGTCTCTGAAGAGCTGATCGAATCGGCTCACCTAGAACGCGGAACCGACGCGGAAGTTAGACAAGCGAACCAGAAGGCGAGGGCCGATCGATGATCAAAGCAGCTCAAAACAAAGATTTTATCTTTCAGTGGGAGTCGCCTTATCCACTCGCCGCGATCCCGACTCTCGCCTATACGCTCCCCAATGGAACGACGCGCTCCGCCTCGAATATGACAGCGGTTCACTCGTCGGTCACTGTGACCGCTCTCGGAGGAGATCGGCGGACCCTCACCCTCTCCGCCAGCGCTGACGCTTCGGGGCGAGTCGGCGCCAGATCTGGGCGAGCTCACCTTGTGACCGATGAAGACGGGGTCTTTCTTGTCACCGTTGATCGCGTAGACGGAACGACGGCGATTCTTGCCGATCTTCTTCCGCGAGGTCTAGCACTCACCGAGAGCGCCTCTCTCGTCTGGGCTGGATATGAGTACACGATACCCGCAGCGGATACAGCGACGCGCGGCCTGATCGACTGGACCGTCGCTTATACCAGTGACGAGAGTCCGACCGACCGACCACTCCTCGCGCGGAACGTGATTGAGGTCGTCCGTCGCCCATTCGATACCGGTCTCACCCACTCCGACCTCGTCGCGAAGATGCCTCAACTTGGCGACATGATCCCGCGTCGTCAGCAAGATCTCTCTGAACAGATCGCGGCGGCGCTCGACGAGCTCACCCTCTATATCAGAGACGACCTTCTTGAGAGCCAGACCGAGGACGATATCTTTAACCCGCATATCTTCCTCGAAGCTCACCGCTACCTCTCCGCGTCGCGCGTCTATGAGATGACCGCTCAACTAGATATTGCGGAGCGCATGAGCAATCGAGGGATGGAGCTCTTCACCAGGGCGATGAGGCAGCTCACCCTCGACACCGACGACGACGGAGTGATCGACTCCGACGAGATCAACCTCCGCAGAGCGGGCGGCAAGGTCAGCGACGCGCGCGGGACCTTCTCCCTCCCATCGGTTCAGCCTACACAGCGAGAGAAGGATATCGCGATAGAGTATCCTCGCTGGCGAGGAATGCAGCATTAATGGGCTCGCGAGTCACGATCTCCGTTCAGATCCCAGAGATCTGGACCGAGAGAGACAGCCAAATCACAGCGCTCGACACGATCGCGCTGATCCGCTTCCGCGTCTACGCTGGGAAGGATACGAAAGATCGACCCTTCAAGGGCTATTCTACAAAGCCGATCTATGTCTCGAAGAGAGGCGCGCGTCTTACTCCCAAGGGAGGTCGAAGGACAAAGAAGGGGATGTTCTTCGAGGGTGGATATCAGGAGTACAAACAGAAAAGCCGTCGTCGAGTGTCGGGAGGATCGAACCAGACCGCCGAGGTAGACCTCACCTTAAGCGGCGCTCTCATGAATAATCTGGTTATGACTGATTCGACAAAGACGAGCTTCACGATCGGTCTCTCTTCCGCTGTGAAACACTACGGTTATTATGTCCATGAGGATCGGCCCTTTATCGGTCTCTCGGCATCCGACCAGCGCAAGCTCACAGACGCGGTCGCCGCGCGAATCAGAAAGAAGCTGTCATGAGTCAGGGTATCTCCAGCGCTTTCTCTTTCCTCGTGAATCGAATCGAGGCGCTCGTCCCAAAGACCGACGAGACTCAAGGCTTTGTCTGTGTTGATCCTGCTTCGGGGATGGAGCTGCTCACAGATCGCCGACCGAATACGCTCCGCCTCTTCGAGCTCCGCACGACGACCTTCCCCCATGACGATGGGCAAGCGGGGATCACTGGACGGAAGAGGCTCACCGCCGAGCTCCGCGTCCGCTATGATATCCCGCGAGACGTCGGTCTTCTGGAGCGCATCGTCGGCGAGGATAGCTCGCAGCTAGTCAACTCTTTGCGCGATCCCGCGTATAGTCTAGCGACGACTGGGATCACCTCACTGATCACCGGAGAGGCTACGACCACTCCGCTCCTTGATGAGTCTGGAAACCCAGCGGCGCTGCTTCTCATTGTCCCCTTTGACTTGCTCTTCTCG
>Ga0180434_10010216_pt1 | contig 10094 bp, 10 predicted proteins | sample SS_ome_7_FD_132453 | JGI IMG/M metagenome (GOLD analysis project Ga0180434, IMG submission 132453) | Hypersaline lake sediment archaeal communities from the Salton Sea, California, USA - SS_1_D_2 metaG | ecosystem: Environmental > Aquatic > Non-marine Saline and Alkaline > Hypersaline >... | reverse complement strand
CTCAAGGATCAGGAGCGCAACGCATTCTTCAAGCTCTTTCTGAACCAGGTTAGCGGCATTCACTTTCGCGGACCCTGTGACGCGCCCATGCCTGACTTCCGATTGATTCTCATGAACTTACTCGAGGACGATTTGAGGTTCATGCAGGCCATAGCTTCCGGCAAGTAGCATTTTCTTAAATTCTCGCGCCACCTCTGGTGGTGCTTTTTAAATCAAAAACTCCCACCGCAACGGCAGGAGTTTTTTGTTTCTAATTTTTCAGCTTATTCCACAGTAAGCGTTACCTGATTTGAGTACACACCGCAGCTGCCACCAAGGTATTCACAAACACGGAAGTAATATGTTCCCGGGTCCATGTATTTCCATTGGTCAGAGCGTGTGTTTGGATCGCCTTCATAATGATAGGTGTCGCCGGGGTAAACCGGATTACCTGTTTTGTTCTGAACGACCTTAAAGCCCATTGGTGATTCAAATCCGGATGATAAAGACCATGTCAGATTCACAGTCGTACCGTCAACCGAACCGTCTAAATCAATTTCACCGCCGCCGCTTGTTGTACCTTCAACCGTTACCTCAACATCATTTGAATATGTACCGCATGAGCCGCCCAAGTATTCACATACTCGGAAGTGGTATGTACCCGCGCTGATTCCGGTCCAGGTATATGATCTTGTTGAAGGTTCTGAAAGATATTTGTATGAATCGCCGGGGTAAACCGGATTGCCGCTCGTGTTCTTTACAATCTTGAATCCTTTTGTCGTATCAATCCCGGAAACACTCCATGAAAGATTTACATTATTACCGTCGCTTGTCGCGCTTAAAGCAATTTCACCGTCTCCGCCGGATATGCCGCCGCTATCAATTGTTACAGCAACCTGGTTTGAATAGACGCCGCATGAGCCGCCCAAGTATTCACAAACGCGGAAGTAGTATGTGCCGTCACCAAGACCGGTCCATTGATCAGAACGGGTACTTGGGTCTGATTTATAATGATAGGCGTCGCCGGGATAGACCGGACTACCGGTTGTATTTTTAACAACCTTAAATCCTTTTGGTGAGTCCATGCCCGACATTGTCCAGGTCAGGTTAACCGTACTGCCGTTAGCCGAAGCCGCAAGAACTATTTCACCGTCGCCGGCTGAAACAGGGTCGGGTGAATCAGAAAGGCCGAGATTTTTATTTATTGTTGTTGTTTCGGTATAGTTTGGCAATGAGGCAGTCTGAATTGGATCGCCGATTGTATAGTTCGTAAAGAAGGCATCAGCAACATCGTCAACTTGTTTATTCCAGTCACTGCCAAAAAGTGAACCCGCGATAGGTTCGGTTGTTATATGCGCGAGTTCTCCGGCATCACCAACCCAATAAACATTGGGATCGGTAGTAATTTTTACCAGCCGCGAGTTTGGCTTATAGACAACATTGCCGCCGATTTGAATGGCATAAAGTGATTCATCGGTAATTTCTTTTACACCCTTGAAATTGTCATACCATGTAAAAAATGTTTTTGAGTTAGGAAAAACATAGCGCTTTCCATCAGCACCATAATAATAAACAGTGCTAAAAGATTTACCTTTGATAAGGCTGCCTGACTGGAGACTCGTACTTACGGCATCAGCTGCCAAGGGCGCGAGATACACAAAAACGAGCGCAAGAGCCAGGGTCAAGAAAAATATCTTCTTCATAGGCTTTTTTAATAATTATTAAATTATATATTTGAATTATACTATAAATTTCAACGTTAAACCAATAATTTATTTACAGCCAACCCTTGCAGATTTTGCCGTGTTGTGCAATAATTCCATTATCTTTAAAACCAAGGAGGAGGGAAAAATGCAGCTTGAAAAGGGAGATCATTGTCCGTTCAAGGATTGTCGGGGAGTTTTGCGGCTTGATAAATGCAGCGGCAAGAGCGTCGTTGCATGCGATTGTCATCCAACGAGTCACTTTACCCCGATTGCTCCGCAGCAGGCCGCGGCCTGGGAGCGGGGAGAGCTCGTCGATATCGAGTTTGATACGCCGGCAGATGACGATCACTGGTATCGTGATCTCGTCTTGAGCCAATCTCAGAGGGTCGCATGAAAAAGCGCATCAAACGCGGCAGTGAGAGCAAATGCGGTCAAGCGCTTACACCCACGAATCAGTGAGGACGTCTCTATTTGGGGTGCGGTCAGCACTTCGATTGCCTGATTCCGATTACCGAAGAACAGTTCGAGGACTGGCTGAAGGGAGAGGAGATCGAAGTAGAAGAAGATGAAAAACGCGGTGAATCATGCCGGTAGAGAAGCCACATAAGATTTTCCAAGACGAGGATATTGAACTGGAGGATTATTCAGTTGATAATTGCATTCCAATTCAAGGATTGCGATACCTTGTCTTTGACGGAGACCCGGATGAGGTTGCGCATTGCGTGATATTCAGTAATGATCGGCGGGAATATCTTGAGTATTGCCTGGGATCAACGATCGAAGAACTGGGGTACGATCGTAGGGTCCTCCTGCTTATCAGGAATATGAACCGCGTTGCCTTGGATGATTTGGCTTACTGCATTCATGTCTTTGAAAAAGTCATACAAGGATCGGCGCGTAGCATTAACGCCCACTGACTTACCCTTGTGCCTTCCGCCTTCTCGCTACTTCGGCGGGACAGGTCTTGGCCGGGGTTTTTTATTCTCTGTTGATTTTGTGCTTAATTTCTAGTAAAATAGTCAAGGTATGAAACCAAGACATGTCAGAAAATTAAAAAAAGGCCTGATTGCTGCATTTTTTATTTTAATTGCATTAATGCTTGTACTTTGGACCATGGCGCCGCTTTTGTACTAATCAGCGCTTCTATGGAAAAAAAGTGGAAAATCGCCCCGGCGGTTAGCATTGACGAGCGCAAGAAATTTCCTGAAATTGAACCGATTATTTTGCAGCTCCTCATAAACCGCGGCCTTACGGCCCAGGAGGAAATTGATGAGTTTTTAAACCCGGATTTTTCGCAGGATCTTCATGATCCTTTTTTATTTACAAAAATGAAAGAGGTCTGCGAAAGAATCATGCGCGCGCTCAAAAATAAGGAAAAAGTAGTTGTCTACTGCGATTATGATGCCGACGGAGTCACAAGCGGCAGTATTGTTTATTCAACAATAAAAGAGATCGCCGAAAAACTGGATTGCCCGGACGAGAATATCGGTTTTTATATTCCGCATCGCGATGCCGAGGGTTACGGCCTTAATCAAAAAGCAATTGAGCTCCTGGCAAAAGAGGGGAACAATCTTTTAATTTCAACTGACTGCGGCATTAGCAATTTTGACGAGATTGCCTGGCTTCGAGAGCGGGAGATTGATGTAATTGTTGTCGATCATCATCAAATTCCGGACAAGCTTCCAAACGCGCTCATCATTCACACCAGCGCGCCCGGTGAAATTTATCCGTTCAAGCCTTTGTCCGCTGCCGGTGTTTCTTACAAGGTTGCATCCGGGATCATCCAAACCGCGCGTGACGAGGGAATCGATCTTCCCGAGGGACATGAGAAATGGCTGCTCGATCTTGTCGCCATTGCCACGGTTACCGATATGATGCCGCTATTAGGCGAAAACCGTACTTTAGAAAAATACGGCCTTGTTGTTTTAAATAAAACGCGCCGTATCGGCCTTAAAAAACTCATCGATCGCATTGGCACGCCTCTGGGTAAAATCAACGCTCATTCAATCGGTTTTCAAATTGGTCCGCGACTAAATGCCGCCAGCCGCATGGATCACGCCAATCAGGCATTTTATCTTTTGAATTCCAAGGACCCGCGCGAAGCTGATGAACTTGCAAATCAGCTTGATAATCTTAATCGCGATCGCCAGGCAAGCACCGAAGTAATTTTCAATCAGACTCTGGATATTATTGGTGAGGTCAAAGATCAGAAAATTCTTTTTGCAAAAAATAAAGACTGGTCGCCGGGCATTGTCGGGCTTGTTGCCGGCAGAATTAGCGATCGATATTATCGCCCGGTGATTCTTGTTGGCCAGGATTCGGGAAAATGGATTGGTTCGGGCCGGAGTATACCGGAATTTGATATCACCGCCGTGCTCCATAATGTTGAAAAATATCTGGCGCGTTTTGGCGGGCATGCCGGTGCTTGCGGTTTTGATCTTAAAAATGAAAAAGATTATGAAAAAGTGGCTAAAAAAATAACTGCGGTCGCGGAAAAAGAATTAGCCGATGTCGAATTAACTCCAAGTATCAATATTGAAGGCGAACTGGGGCTTGACAAAGCAAGTTTTAAAATCGCAAAAAATATTTTTGAATTCGCGCCATTCGGCATCAACAATCCTCAGCCGATTTTTATTGACCGCGATCTTACGGTTGTAAGTTTTGAAGCAATGGGCGGAGATCTTACTCATCTGAAAATTATGGTTAAGACAAGAGAGGGGAATGTTAAAAAACTTGTCGGTTTTCGCATTGCCGATCGCATCCAGGAATTGAAAATCGGTACTAAAATGGAACTGGTTTATGAGCTCGGCATTAATGAATGGAATGGCAACCAGGAATTGCAGTTTAAGATAATTGATTTTATAATAAAATAGATATGAGTTTAGAAAAGGCATTAAATTTAAAAGGGGATGAGTCGGTTTTATATATTGCCCGCCAATTCCCGGTTTCATACATTGGCGCGATTTTTGTTACTTTTGTACTTATAGTCGCACCATTTTTCTTTCTTTTTCCTCTTTTTTCATTCGGTCTAATCGGTATGATTGCATTTTTTGCAATAATTTTTACCGGGATATTATATGGCGCACGCAAAATGATGGTTTGGTATTATAATGTCCTCGCGGTTACAAATAAACGAGTTATTGATATTGAACAGAACGGGCTATTTAGCCGAACCGTCTCAATCGCGCAATACGAAGATATCGACGACTGCTCGTACCGTATTAAAGGCGTCTTACCGACAATATTCAAATACGGTACCGTACTTATTGAGACAAGCGGCAATAGCGCCAATCTCGAGGCGCGTAAAGTCCGTCATCCGCATATCCTGCAGGATCTTATTAATGAATTGTGTTTGGCAACCAAAGAAGCCAAGAGCCAGGGAGATGAAAAAGACGCTTTCAATGAACTCAAGGAAAAATTAAGCATTGATGAAATAAAAAAGCTCATCAAGGCATTAAAAAAAGAGGAAAGGGAAGAAGCGGTTAAAGTATTTCTTGAAGAAAGCGCCGAGGATTGAAAAATTGTCTAAAATTAGGTAGAATTACAGTATGCCATCACCCCGCCAAAGCAAAATCAAAAAAATACTTGCCATTAAGGCTTTTATTTTGGTGAATATCGCAATTCTTTTTTTGGTAACACTGAGCTTTGGCCGCGAACTGGTTAGAAATTATGAAATTGACCAGGAGATTTCCGCGCTTGAGGGCAAGGCCATTGCTCTGGAATCACAGAATCAGGAAATACTTGAATTGGCGGCAAAACTTCAAACTGATGACTATCTTGAGCAGGAGGGGCGCATGCGGTTAAGTTTGAAAAAACCGGGCGAACATGTCGCCATTATCCCCGAACCCGGGGAAGGGGAGCCAATACCCGAATATATTGAAAATACCGCTGCATCCGGCGAAGAGGTGGTATCAAATCCTAAATTATGGCTTGAATATTTTCTTGACATCTAAAATATGACAGAAAAGAACAAAAAAACAAATAATAAAAAAAGGCCGCTTCTTGTTGGCCTAATGGTCGTTGCAATTATACTTGCAATTTTTGTAATCGGGCTTATTGGTATTTATGGCGCCAACAGCACAAATTTTGTTTTTAGTTCCCTTAGCCGCATCATTCCTTACCCGGCCGTTATCGTAAACTGGGAACCGGTCAGTTATTACGAATATTGTGAAAGTATAAACACAATTAAGCGCTTTGACGAACTTCAGGAGGAACTATCATTTAGTGATAGCGAGATAAGTGAAAATGTTACAACCCGTCTTATCACCAATAAAATATTAGATCAGATTGCGCGCGAACAGGATGTTAAGGTCTTTGATTATGAAATTGAAAAAGAATTCCAAAGCGCGGTTGGCATAAGCGAAGACGAAAAAGATGTTGAAAAAAATATCAAAGAATTATTTGGATGGAATATTGAAGAATATAAAAACAATGTTGTTCGTCCGTTTGTTCTGGAAAAGAAATTGAGCGATGCGATTTATGACGGTGATCAGGACGCCCCGCAAAAATTTGCCGCATATCTTCAGGAAGAAATTGCCAACGCAAAAATAATTTATCTTGTCCCGCATTAATCAGAAATAAAAAACAGCCGACGGTGAGATTCGAACTCACGACCCATCCCTTACGAAGGGATTGCTCTGGCCAACTGAGCTACGTCGGCATGCGTCAGGCCCATTGGGCCTTTTTTGTTTGTTTGCGAGCGTATTGTAACCAAAAATATGCATTTAGTCAATCAGAGAATAGCGGAGTGAAGGATAGCGCATTTGGCAGTGTGGATAAGTATTTATTGTTAAATGGTATAATAAATATAGCTAAAATTAAACATTTTTAATTAACATTAACTAAAAATCTATGTATTTTTGGGGCCTTCTTGTCGGCATTTTGGCACTTGGGCTTGCAGCCTTAGTTCTTCTCTTTGGCTTTAAGCTCTTTAAGATATTTCTGCCTATCGTTGGTTTTGTTGTTGGTGTCGCCGTTGGGGTCGGAGGAGTAACGGTCATCCTCGGCCACGGACTATTCGCAACATTGCTTAGCTGGGTAGTTGCCATTGTTGTCGGTATTGTTTTTGCGCTTTTAGCGTATTTTATTTATGCCGCGTTTATCGTCCTTTTGGGCGCTTCACTTGGTGCCGGACTTTTTGCCTGGATTGCCTTGGCAATCGGATTTGATCCGGGATTTTTTGTAACGGTCATGGGGATTATCGGAGCAATTATCTTCGGCATAATTACCCTTGTTCTGCGTTTGGAAAAATATATTGTTATTATCTGGACGTCATTTGCCGGAGCATACGCAGCAATCTTTGGATTTATGTTGATCTTGAACCGCATCCAGCTCGATCATATACCAAGCGGGGATGCATTTGAATATATGGTTGCCAACTCATGGTTCTGGATGCTGATCTGGATTGTTATTGCCGCTTTTGGTATCACCATTCAGGCGATTATCAACAAGGGGCAGGATCTTGATCCAAAAGAATTAGAGCCTGGCTTTTAATCTTGTATCCATATCAATTTGACATAAGCCCCGTCATTTTTGGCGGGGCTTAGTGTTATTGAAATAAATTATGATTTTGGAGGTGTTTATAATTTTAACAATTGTTGCATTCAGCCTATTCCTTGCCGGGATAGTGATATTGTTGATTTTGGATAACCGCGTGCCGTCAAAAACAGTGGCATGGCTCTTAAGTTTTATTGTCCTCCCGGTCCTTGGCCCGATACTCTATCTTTTTATCGGCCGCAATTGGCGGCGACTCCGTAAAAAAGAAACCGAAGTTACTTCCATCAGCGATATCAAAAAATTAAAGCCAATTAATTTTAAAAAATTGAAAGTAAGCCCGCGTGATCAGGAGATTATGGAATTGGCTTACAAAAATTCTTATACTTTGCCAAAACTCCACAACCGGATCAAGGTGTATATTAATGGCGAGAAAAAATTTAAAGATTTATTAAAAGATATTAAGAGCGCCAAAAACTTCATTAACATGGAGTATTTTATTTGGAAAAAGGATCCGACAACCGATAAGATTAAAGCCGCCTTGATTGAGAGAGCAAAAAAAGGAGTAAAAATCAGAATTCTGGTTGATCGCATTGGCGGCAATGAGCTTCCATGGAATTATTTTAAAGATTTTAAGAAAGCCGGCATTGATTTTCATTGGTTTTTTGATTTTTCTTTAAAAAGCATATTACGAATAAACTATCGCGATCACCGCAAAATTGTAAATATTGACGGCCGGATCGGTTATGTCGGCGGCGCAAATATTGCCCAGGAGTACGCCGACGGCGGCAAGCGCTTTGGTTATTGGCGGGACACGCATCTTAGGATCGAAGGTGAAATTGTCGATACGATTCAGGATTTTTTCGCCTTAAATTGGTTCAACACGACCAAGGAACTTGTTAATCAAAAAAAATATTATTTTAAAGATCATTCGGTTCGCGAGGTTCATCCAATGCAGCTTGTCGGTTCGGGACCGGATTCAAAATGGGGCTCGATTCACCAGGTTTACTTTGCTCTTCTTGGCATGGCGCAAAAATCAATCTACATCCAGTCGCCGTATTTTATTCCCAGTCCGTCAATACAAACCGCACTTGTTACCGCGGCGATGCGCGGAGTTGATGTGCGTATTATTGTTACCGGTAAAGTTGATAAGTTGCTTCCGTATTGGGCGGCATTTACATATTTTGAACCTTTGCTCGAGGCCGGGGTAAAAATTTGCCATTATCAAAAAGGCTTTATGCATGCCAAGGCTGTGATGATTGATTCTGAAATTGCCAGCATCGGTACGGCGAATATGGATGTTCGCAGTTTTAATTTAAATTTTGAAATAAACACAATAATCTATGGCAACGGCGCGGTCAAAAAGATGGAAAAATTATTTTTTCAGGACATGGAGGAATGCACCGGGTTTACCATCGAGGATTATAACGCGCTTTCACCGCTTGTTAAGTTCAGAAACTCCATTGCGCGAATCTTTGCACCGTTAATGTAGAGAGATATTAATTATGATATAATAAATTTAGGAGGATTTTTTTATGAGAAAAGTATTTAAATATATTCTAATCGTACTTGCGGTTATTTTAACCGTTGGTTCGCTGTCGCTTTTTACTGTTAGGCAAAAATTGTTGGATCCCGATGTTTATACAGATGCCCTGCGCCAGTCCGGTATCTATGAGGAGATAACCGATATTGTCGAAGACCAGCTTACGCGGGAACTTATTGATGTTGGTAAAACCGCTGTTGCTGAACTGGGCATTCAGGAAAAAGAAGATGATGTAATCAATAATGTTTTAGTTTGGCTTTTGAATACAATTATCGATACCCAGACCGGGACGCTTGTTTCTTATATTTCGGATTCAGTCGGTCTGGAGAATCTTGTTCAGCAGGTGAGTGAAAAAGCAATCCTTTACGCTCTCGAGTGGTTGAGCGGAGAGCGGGAAACACCGGAGTTTTTAAAATATGTTCCGACAAAAGCAGAACTTGAGGCTGTTCGGGAAATTAACGTAGCCGATGTTATCGCCCTTGTTACCCGGCGCGCAATCGGCATCGAGGATTTACCCGAGTGCGCCAACCGCGAAGAGCTTATTACCAATCTCAATCTAGTCAAAGACGGCAGGATTTTAAAACTTACCTGCACTTCACCCGAGCTTGATGAAGTTATTAATCAAACAATCATACGCCTTATTCCGCAAGAGATGATTGTTACCGTTGAAAGTACGATTCAGGGATATATTGATCAGGCAAATCTTCAACCAATTATTGACCAGGCGTTTACCATTGCTATTCAGGTCGCCGAAGAAAAGGAAATGCTTGAGCAGGTTCGTGAGTATGTTATCGCTTCAAAGCAAGTAATCATCTGGATGTTTGTGTTCTCACTGCTTACCATGATCGGCGCGCTCTTGCTTGCCGAAAGTAAGCGCTTACGTCTGTTCGCGATAATCTATTTTATCAGCGGCATAATTATTCTTGTGAAAGGCGTATTTGGATATAGCGCACTGCCGTATATTATATTGAACACAGTTTCATTTGAGGATCTCTTTGTTTCCGGAGCCCTGGCGCCGGCACAAACCGCGCTTCTTATAGAAAGCATTAAATTGCTCACCTCTTCTATTATTCAGAATATTTTCAGTCCGACAATGTACCTCGGTCTTATTATGGCAGCTGTTGCCGCCGTTATCTGGATTGCCGATTTTATCGCCCGCCGTTATGATTTCTATAAAAAAACAAAGAATTATTTCAAGGGCTTAAAGCGGTCTCATAAAGCTAAGAAAAGAAAGAAATCATCAAAAAAGAAAAAATAAATTTTGCTAAATAAAGCCACTTCTTGCCTTTGAAGTGGTTTTATTACTTTGTTGGTAAGGGGATGGATTTATTTTAAAATATGATGTAATATTATAAAAGAAAAAACTCTGACTT
>Ga0180434_10010214_pt1 | contig 10095 bp, 5 predicted proteins | sample SS_ome_7_FD_132453 | JGI IMG/M metagenome (GOLD analysis project Ga0180434, IMG submission 132453) | Hypersaline lake sediment archaeal communities from the Salton Sea, California, USA - SS_1_D_2 metaG | ecosystem: Environmental > Aquatic > Non-marine Saline and Alkaline > Hypersaline > Sediment... | reverse complement strand
TGGGGTATACCCGAGCTGATCAAGTGGGTACAGATTGTGTTGGTGTTTGTTTTTGTGAGTGAGGCGCTTGAGGCAGGTGCGGATGGAAGACATCCGATGGAAACCTGCCCTACAGCAGGTGGGGAAACCCGCGGTGCGGCGGGTATGGAAACCCGCCCTACAAGGGTGAGGGGGGCGCGGAGTCTGGCTTGGTTGTTAGGGGCGTTGTTGTTGACCGGGTTGTTCCAGGCTGGGGTGGGCATTTGGCAGTTCGGGCTGCGCGGTGAGGGACCGGACCACTTCGCCCTGCCCGTGCTCGGTGAGCGGTTCTATCGCGCATACGGCACGTTCGAGCAACCCAACCCGTACGCGGGCTACATCGGGATGACGTTGGCGCTGGCGATCGGGGTCGTGTCAGCGAATCGGCGAATCGGCGAGTCAGCGAATCGGCGAATCAGCAAGTCAGCATCTGGTGCGCAGTATCCGGCGGACAGGGCAGCAAGGAAACTCATCCGGATGTCTTCCATCCGCCGGATGTCTTCCATCCGCACCTTACTTGGTCACCTGGTCACCTGGTCACCCAGTCAACTGGTCCTGATTCTCGTCACTGTCGCGCTGGGAGCCGCCCTGGGCATGTCGTGGAGCCGGGGGGCGTGGCTGGGCTTTGGAGCGGCGGTGTTGGCGATGGCGACCGCGCTGCCGCGCAAGACGCACTGGGGCGTGGCGTTGGTCGCCGTGCTCGCCGTCGGGGCGCTGGGGCTGTACGCGACCGGCCTCTTGCCGGCCCCTATCGCGGCGCGCCTGACCGACTTCGTCCAGGATGTGCGATTTGAGGACGTGCGTGGGGTGGGTATCAACGACGCCAACTATGCCGTCATCGAGCGGCTGGCCCATTGGCAGGCGGCGTTGCAGATGTGGCGATACAACCTGTGGACGGGCGTCGGTTTCGGATGTTACGAACCGGCCTACCGCGACTTCGCGCTGATCAACTGGCCTATCGCGCTGGGGCACGCGCATAACTATTACCTGAACGTCGCCGCCGAGACTGGTATCATCGGCCTGGCCGCGTACCTGGTCCTGTGGGGGGCGGTGTTCTGGCACACCTGGCGGGCTACCCGGCGGGCCAGGGGGCTTCTGCGCGGGGTGGCCATCGGCCTGCTGGGCACCTGGACCCACCTGACCGTGCATCACTTTCTCGATAATCTGTACGTCAACAACGTTCACCTGCACATTGGCGCGCTTCTGGGCCTTCTGGCGTTCGTCGTCCGGGAGACCAGGCGGGAAGAACCTTGCGAAGGTTCAGAAACCTTCGCAAGGTTTAGTCATGATAAACTAACAGACCAACTATGATCACTAAACTGACCACCTTCGTGCAAACCAGGCAACGGGAGATCGTCCGCTTCTTCAAGTTCGCCGCCGTCGGGGCGCTGGGGGCCGTGATTGACTTCGGCGTGCTCAACCTGCTGGTGCAATTGGCCGGCCTGCCCAAGGTGATCGCCAACGTTTTCTCTTTCTCCGCCGCGGTCATCAGCAATTTCGTGTGGAACCGGCTGTGGGTCTATCCGGAGACGCGAGAGGATCCGCTGCGCAAGCAGTTCGCCCAGTTCGCCGTCGTCAACGTGGCCGGCTTGATCATCAATACGGTGATCTTCTACGTCTTCGACCGCTGGGTGCTGGGTGAGGCGGGCCTGCTGGCCGGGTTTGTGGGCGGGCTGGCCCTTGCCATTGGGATGGCCCATTTCGACCTGGCCTATAACGTCGCGAAGGCAATCGCCACCGGGGTCGTGTTGTTCTGGAATTTCTTCGTCAACCGGCTGTGGACCTTCCGCCACGTCCGGTAGGCGCGCTGAGAACCTTGCGAAGGTTTCTGAACCTTCGCAAGGTTGTAACTGCTCAGCTATCCTCCCGCAGGTTTCAACAATTGCACCCCAACCTGCGGGAGGGTGATTCGACATAGATACTATGAACTCTCCATCTCCCAAGAAGCCGCGCGGTCTGGTGTTCCCGGTGTCGTGGCTGGTCGTCGTGCTGGCCGCGACGGCGGTTGCGGCCTTTCTCGCCATCACGCCGGACGGGTTTCTGACCAAGGCGGATATGGTGGCCTACGCGGTGTGCCACCGTATCCCGTCTCACTCGTTCACCGTCGCCGGACGCCAGCTCCCGCTATGCGCGCGCTGCAGTGGCACCTTCCTCGGCGCGCTGACCGGGTTCTTTGGGCAGGCAGTGGTGTTGCGTCGCCGCCGCGCGGCCGAGTTTCCTCCTGCTTACATCCTCGCCATCCTCGTCGGTTTCATGGTGGTGTGGGCGGCCGATGGGTTGAATTCCTATATGACGCTGTTACCCGCTGGCCCACACCTGTACGAACCCCAGAACTGGTTGAGGCTGACCACCGGGGCGCTGAACGGGCTGATGATGAGCGCGCTCGTCTATCCAGTGTTCAATTTCACTCTGTGGCGACAGACTGTTTCAGAACCTGCGGTGCGGGACTTGCGGGACCTGGGCGTGCTGATGTTGTTGGAAGCTGGCCTGGTTGGCCTGGTGCTGGCCCAATGGCCTTTCCTGCTTTATCCGTTGGCGCTGCTTAGCGCGTTGGGCGTGCTGACGCTTCTCACCAGCGTCAATAGTATGCTGGTGCTGATCATCGTACGGCGGGAGAACGTGGTAGACACGTGGCGTGAGGCTATTGTGCCGTTGTTGGCGGGCCTGACGGTGAGCTTGATCCAGGTCAGTGTGATCGGGATCGTGCGGTATGGGCTTACCGGCACGTTGGAGGGGCTGCCGTCGCTGCACTAATCGCCGGACTGTGGTCCGGCGGGAGCGGGAGGGCGAGAGTGGGAGGGCGAGAGCGGGAGGGTTGTCGAATCGCCGGACTGTGGTCCGGCGAAAGCGAGGGGACTGTGGTCCGGCGGGAGCGGGAGGACTGTGGTACGGCGAAAGCGAGAGGACTGTGGTCCGGCGAAAGCGAGGGGACTGTGGTCTGGCGAGAGCGAGAGGACTGTGGTCCGGCGGGAGCGAGAGGACTGTGGGCCGGCGGGAGCGAGAGGACTGTGGGCCGGCGGGAGCAGTCTGGCTGCGGTAGCGGTTGCCTGGTGGGCTTGCTTGGGATATAATGTGCATGGTTGGGGCGAGTGTCATTGCCACCTGGGAAAGGAGGGGCGGAATGGATATCGGTAAAGCGCTGGGTTTTGTGTTCGAAGACGAAGATTGGGTGACCAAGATGTTGCTGGGGACGGTGATCTTGTTGATTCCCATCTTCGGCGGATTTGCACTCATGGGATATACCATCGTCGTCATGCGCAGCGTCATGGCTGACGAACCGCGGCCGTTGCCCGAGTGGAAAGACCTGGGGAATTACTTCATGGACGGGTTGAAGTTCTGGGTCGCCACGCTGGTCTACGCGCTGCCCATTTTCGTCATTATGTGTCCCTTCGTAGTAATCTGGCTCCTGCCAGCATTGGCTGGGGGAGAGGAGGATCTGACGGCCATCCTGGCGGGCATTTCGGGGGTCCTGAGCGTGGGACTGGGCTGTCTGGCGTCTCTGTATGGCATCCTGCTGGGTCTGTTGATGCCTGTGGTACAGATACGCTACGCGGAGACCGGCGATATCGGGGCTTGCCTGCGCTTTGGAGAGATGTTCCGGTTTCTGTCTGCCAACCTCGGCAGCATCATCGTCAGCCAATTGGTGGTGTGGTTTGCGGGGATGGTCCTCATGAGCGTTGTGGGGGGGGTGAGCCTTGGACTGTTGGTCCTGCCCATCGGAGTTTGGCTGAATGTGTTCTCCGGGCATCTGTATGGCCAAATCGGCCGCCAGGCTCAGGTGAGGACTGCGTCGGTCTGAGTTTTGACGCGGATGGCTTCCATCCGCGATGGGCAGGATTAGGACAGAGCGGATGAAAGACATCCGGCGGCAGATTCCTGGCGCGGGATACCGCGGGGTACCGGGTGTATCCTTTTATCTGGAGGATGCGAGGTGATCGCACAAGCGTTTCTGAACCTGACGACGGCTTTTGGCCTCTCGACCTCGGCCGGGCTGAATGCGTACATCCCGCTGCTGGTCGTCGCGGTGCTGGCTCGATTTACGCCGCTGGTCACACTCAACGAGCCGTATGACGCGCTGACCAGTTGGTGGGTCATCGGCGTTCTGGCCGTGTTGTTGGTGATCGAGATCCTGGTGGACAAGGTGCCTGCCATCGACACGGTCAACGACGTTATTCAGACCTTCATTCGACCGGCGGCCGGGGCGGTCCTGTTTGCTGCTACCACGAACACGATTGGTGTTCATCCCGTCCTGGCAGCCGTGTGTGGGGTGGTCCTGGCCGGGGGCGTGCATGCCGTGAAAGCAGGAGGGCGGCCGGTGGTGGCGGTCGCGACTGCTGGGGTGGGCAATCCGATTGTGAGCACGGTCGAGGATGTCATTTCTTTCGTAGCGTCTGTGCTGGCGATTGTTGCTCCCTACCTGATGCTCGCTTTGGTCGTGATCGGGGTGGCGCTGGTTGCCTGGTGGTACGTGCGCCGCCGGGCGAGAGTCTGAACGCGCACGGCACAATCGGCTTCGGCTGACCGTGCGGATAAACTACATCCGTCGTGCCAACCTGATCCGTTGTAATGTGTCCGGGCGATTCAGCCCAGCGGTCGCATGCGGATGGCAGACATCCGGCGGATGGAAGACATCCGGCGGATGGAAGACATCCGTGGGCTCATCTATGTCGCGTAAGACGGTTCTGGCCTGGCTGCTGCTGTTGCTGACGACACTGCTCTTGCCTCTCCTTCCAGTGCAAGGGACTGCCCAAGAGCCTCTTCCCGGTACTGTCACATCGGACAGCTCACTCCCCTCATCCATAGACTGGCGTAACCACGGCGGTGATTGGACCACTCCTGTTCGCGACCAGCACGATTGTGACTCCAGTGCGGCCTTCGCCGCGCTGGGAGCTGTGGAGTCCCGCCTGGAGATCGCCCACGACAACCCCGACGAGAACCCCGATCTGTCGGAACAGCACCTGTTCTTCTGCGGCGGGGGGGACTGTGTAGATGGCTGGCCTGTCTACAGCGCGATGGACTTCGTACGGGACACTGGTGTGGCGGACGAGTCCTGTGCCCCCTACGACGACCAGGATCATACCTGCTCCCTCTGTTCAGATTGGCAGGATCGGGTGACGAGGACGCATTGCTGGTACAGCGTGAGCGGGCGCAACAGCGTGAAGTACTACCTGGCCAACTACGGACCGGTGGAAACGACGATGGTGGTCTATCAGGACTTCTACACTTACACCAGCGGCATCTACACTCACACGTGGGGTGGGTACGAGAAAATACACGCCATCACGCTGGTGGGTTACGATGACGGCGGAGGCTACTGGATCGGTAAGAACAGTTGGGGTACTGGATGGGGGGAGGATGGATGGTTTCGGGTGGCCTACGGAGACGTGGTCATGGATGCCGCCTACGTGCCGGTCTTCGACCAGGTTCCTCCGGGTAAGCCCACCAACGTGCGCCCCGATGGCTGGAGCGGGCCGTACACCAACGACGCTACTCCCTGCGTCCAGTGGGACCCGGCCACCGACAACGCCGACGGTTGTGGCATCCAGGGCTACTACGTGGCGGTAGATGATTGGACTCCGGATGGCAGCGGCGACGACGATTGGTGGGCCGGTGATGCCACCGATTTCACCGTTCCCCACGTGCTCGCGGATGGGGCGCACATCCTGGCCGTGACGGCGGTAGACAGGGGCAACAATCCCAACCCTACAGACACCGATGTGCCCGGTGACGCGCCCTTCTACACGTTCACTGTGGACACCGTTACACCCGAATCCCAGGTCCTCTCTCTTCCGTCAGAATCGGTGGTCAATTTCGTCGTCGCGTGGTCCGGTTCGGATACCACCAGCGGTGTCGCCTCCTTCGACGTGCAGGTACGTGACGGGAGTGCGCTGTGGCAGGATTGGAAGATCAGCACTGAAAGTACATCGGCCGTTTTCCGGGGGACGAAAGAGCATACCTACTGCTTCCGTAGCCGTGCCCGTGACCACGCGGGCAACCTGGGAGCCTGGGCCTCTTCCCCCGATGGGTGCACCACCGTGAAGGATGTCTTTACATTCCTCCCCCTCATCCTGGACAACTGGACCTACGTATCGGTGGTGCCGTCTCCCCGCCGTCACAATGATCCCTACTATGGCCTTCAATGGGCGAAGGAGAAGGCGGAAGCGCCGGCCGCCTGGGGTTACGCCACGGGACAGGGTGTCCTTATCGCCGTCCTGGATACCGGCATCGATTTGGATCATCCTGACCTGGTTGAAAAGGTCCTCACCGACGTCGACCGGGACTTCGTGAACGACGACGACGAGGCGGACGACGACCATGGACACGGCACGCACGTCTCTGGGATCGCGGCAGCGGCGACGAACAACGGGACGGGGGTAGCTGGCCTGGGCTGGGAAGCGATGCTCCTGCCGCTCAAGGTGTTGCGTGCTGATGGGGTGGGTCAGGAGGATGATCTGGCCGCTGCGATCCGGTGGGCCGCAGACAACGGGGCGGACGTCATCAACATGAGCCTGGGCGGGCCGTCTGCCTGCCCGGCGATTGTCCAGGAAGCGGCGGACTACGCCTATGGGAAGGGTGTGGTGTTGGTGGCCGCGGCCGGGAATCACGGAGGAAATGTTCCGAATGCGGAGATGTTCCCGGCCAATTGTAAGCACGTCCTGGGGGTGGCTGCGACGGATCAGGGCGACGCAGTAGCGAACTACTCCAACTACGGCAGCCACGTCAGCGTCGCTGCGCCGGGGTCGAGCATCTACAGCACACTGGTGAATGACCGGTACGGCCCCATGAGCGGTACGTCGATGGCGACACCCAACGTGGCCGGTGTAGCCGCTCTCCTGCGTGCCCGTTACCCCTTCTATGCCCCCGGCGAGATCGCGTCAGCCATCCTGGACAACGCTGACGGCCTGGGCGCGGACGCGTGGGACTGCCATAGTGGCTGCGGGCGCATCAATGCCCGCCGCAGTCTGCGCTATGGCAAGCTTGGTAGCTCTCCCCTTTGCCTGCAGACGCGGATGGAAGACATCCGGGCGGAATCCTGGGCGGCGGGTGGGCGGGGGGCAACACCAGGTGCGGCGACCGCCGCGCCGTTCGTTCCTGGTGAGCTGATCGTCTCCTTCCGGCGTGGGACGTGGGTGGCGTCGGTATCCCGGCAATACCGGGCCGAGGCGGAGTTTGTTCCTGAAATCGAGGCCTGGCGGCTGCGAGTGCCTCCAGGGCAGGAACAGGGTATCCTGGCTCAGCTCCGGGCCGATCCGGCCGTAGTTCACGCCGGCCTCAATCACCTGGTCTTTGCCCAGTAGGGGTTCGCCCAGTAGGAGAACTGGCGCGCGGTGTGCTGTGGGGCGCCGATTCCTTACTGATCAACGGCATGTAATGGCGCAATCCTGAGAAAGACCGGTACATCAACGGCAAATAGATCTGCCGGGGCTCCAGGATGATCCACGTGGACCGCTCCCACGCTCCTCCGATGCCATCCTCCAGAAAGGCCACATTGTAAGGGGGTGGATGCACAGGGCTGGTGGGCAGCGTGATCTGGTACGTCAGCGTCACCTGGCTTCCGATGCTCAGAGGACCGTTCCATGACACCGTCGTTCGGACGTCTTCCATCCGCGTCAGCGCCTCCGCCGTGCCCCCACCGACCCATGCCAGGGAGCCGGAGATGAGCCCGGTGTTGGCCGGGATGGGGTTGGTGATTGTCGCCAGGGAGGCATCACCGAGGCCGGTGTTGGCGGCGGTGACCGCGCAGGTGACGACGGAGCCAGGTCGGGCAGGGGATGGGGTGCACCATAAGGCTGACGACGAGAGATCGGGCGCGTCCACCCGCACGACGGCCGTGCGGTCAAAGCGGATGTCCTGGTCCTCCAGCACGATGGCGGCCGTATTGGCAATGGAGGTGCCGGAAGGAATGCCGGTCGCCACGGTGGCCCGATACGTGACAGTGACCACTGCCTCGGGTCCAAGCGGCCCCTGCCAGGAGAGCCGCCGCGCCAGGGGATCGTAGGTGGCGGGACCGGTCAGGCTGCCGGGGACCAGGGTAAGGCTGATGGGCAGCGTGTTGGAGAGCGCGGCACTGACCCCGTCCGGGCCATTGTTGTGCAGGTTGATGGTGTAGGTGAGCACGTCGTCGCCAGAGGCGGCGCCCCGGTCGACGGAGATGGCCGAGTCCCCCAGCCAACTCAGCCACCCGACGACGCGACTCATCACCGTGGTTCGATCAGGCTCGGATAGCGTCTCGCCAGGGAAGGAGAAGAAGACCGTTCTGTAGTCACCATCCCGCCGGGCCAGCGAGATGGGACGGCGTTCCTGGTCGCGGAAGGGCACCGTGGTGCCGGGAGTGGGTATGATCGCGTCCGACCAGTTGTGGAAGGAGTAGCTCAGCGAGTAGGGGCCCAGCCGGTCGCCGATGGGGTTCTCGGGTACCCCGGACGCCAGCGTCGGCGTGACGTCCTCCGTGTAACCCATCACCCCCAGGTAGTCGCGGCTGAAGACGTCGTCGTGGTGGTAGTATAGAAAATCCTGGCTGGAGAGAAACAACCGTCCCCCATCGTCGAGGTAGGTCGTCAGTGTCGCTTCTTCGTCCACGGTCACCGGCGCATACCAGTCATAAGCGGTGAACCAGACGAGGATGGGGTAACGCTGGAGGATGTCCAACGGCGGGCTGCCCTGTGCCTCTTCGTCCCCGACGCTGCCAGTACGCCAGTAGTCGTGGTGCAACCCGGCATTGGCCAACGCGGCCTCATATTTGGCCTCCTGGTCGTACCAACGATCGTCGTCCACCAGCAGGATGGGGGCCGGGGCCTTGGACGTGAGGACTGCCGTTTGCACCACGGTGGGGGAGAGGGTGGAACGGGCAGTGATCGTGATGACGTCGCGCGCGTCCCATCCGGCGGTGGGTGGCACGGTGACCGTCAACACGACGGTGGCCGAGGTACATGGCTCCAGAGGGACGGACAGGGCGCTGGCCCGGGTGGCCCAGGATACCCCGTCGAGCGAGAGGCTGACGGTGTCAGTGGTACCTCCCTGACCCACGTGCCGCAGTTGCAGGGTGTGGATGACGTCGGTGCCGGGGACACCGATGTGGGACTGGGTGGGCGGGGTGAGTTCCAGGCCAGCAGTGGGGGGATCGGCCACCAGCCACGCCAGGCCCCGGTCCATCACCTCTCCACGGGTGGTCCGGTCGGTGATTGCCTCGAAGCCGAAAGACAGGTAAACGACCCGGTAATCCAGGCAGGTTCCGACACGGATGGAGCCGCAGCCATCCCCTTGATAAGTCAGTGTGGATGCGGCGGCGCCAGGGTCGGCGACGGCGATTTCGTCAGGGTGGTCCTGGTTGTCGGCTCCGCCAGGACCGGTGATCGTGATCGTCAACCCGGCGAAGATGTCGCTCGGATGTCTTCCATCCGCGGCCTGCCCCTCCAGCACGCGCGCCCCCGCGTCGTCTTTGACAAAGCGGGCCTTGAGGTAGTCCCGATAGTAAGTGCTCCAGTTGGACGATGATCCGCCACCGTCCCAATATCCGATGTCCTGTCCACTGAGGAACAGTCGCCCCCCGGTGGAGAGATAACCGGTGATGGCATGCTGCGCGCCGATATACGCGGGGGCGTCCAGGGGCGCGCTCCAGACCACGACATTGTAAGGGGACAGGTCGTCCCCGGCCGGGACGTCGTCGGGCAGGTGCTTGACTGCCCAATCGTCGTAGGTGTAGGCCAGGTCGTCCAGGGCCTGGCGGAAGTAGCCGATCTGGCTGTCGTAATACCAGGGCCCGGTGTCCACCAGGAGAATGGATGGGGCGGGCGTCAGAGCCAGGTCTGCGACGGTGACCTGACCGACGGTGACGACGACGGTGGTGGTGAGGACCCGGTAGCCCAGGCGGCTGGCATGAAGGGTGTAGGTGCCAGCAGGGAGGGCGAAGGTGTAGGCGCCTCCCCCTTGGTCCCCCCCGCCAGCGGGGGGGAGGGGTGTGTCCAGTACGTTGACGGTGGCGGAGATCGGTGCACCGGTGGTAGCGTCAGTCACCTGGCCGCGCAGGGTACCGGTGAGCAGTGCGGTGAGGGCGAAATCCTCCACACGCATCGTGCC
>Ga0180434_10010212_pt1 | contig 10097 bp, 14 predicted proteins | sample SS_ome_7_FD_132453 | JGI IMG/M metagenome (GOLD analysis project Ga0180434, IMG submission 132453) | Hypersaline lake sediment archaeal communities from the Salton Sea, California, USA - SS_1_D_2 metaG | ecosystem: Environmental > Aquatic > Non-marine Saline and Alkaline > Hypersaline >... | reverse complement strand
AGTAGCTAGTGGAGGTTTGGATTGTTAATCAGTCATCAAATATGGCCCTATAACAGCGTGCATAGGCCACTCCCCACTCAGCATGGTGATCCCCCTCCTTACCCTCAGCGGCAGGAGAAAACCACACCATCGCATGTGCCCACTCATGTACAAGAATCCTGATTGCCCACTGAGTTGACAGCCTTTTATCAATGCGAATTAAAAATTTATCCTCTATTCCCTTCCGGGTAGAGGGTTTATACTTGCAATACCCAAAATGATGATTAAAGAGTATCCTACGTACTGACACCTTGGCCGAAAGCGGGCATTCCTTCTTCAACCTCCTAATTGAATCGTAAAAAGCCTTGGGTAACCTTCTTTTAGCCATTAGACTACCCTCTGTGGGTCAGAATCCTCCCAAATCTTCTCTTCTTCTGTCCGGTAGTAATATTCACCGCCGACCACCGCAAAATTAGTGATTGGAACATACTCGAAATTGGGTAATTCCTTGTGGGTGTCAACGTGAGCAATCATAAAACCATTGCTCCATTGTTCCCCATCAGTATAATGACTTATCCTCTTACACATCGAGCCCAATTGGTGCCACTCGTAAGGGCCGCCATACTTTACGGAACGATGCGGCCAAACTTGGTGCAAGTGATAGTGCCCGTGAAACCCGGGCATGCCCATCTTCTGACCAGTAGGGAAATGATGGGCCATCACGCAACCAAAGTATACCTTCCAGTTGCGTTCCAATTCCCTCTTATGATCTCTCTCGGTGAAGGATCGCGCCTTTAAACTGGCCCTGCCGTGATAATTAATTTCAAATTCATCCAAACCCAAAAGGGTCGGAACGGTGTAACCGTGGAGATCAGCAAGAACTGCAAGCATCGCGGGGGTGGCATCTGCCAAGTGGCGCAATAAACGCATCTCGTGATTGCCCTCGATCAAATCAATTTGGGCATTCGGCGCTGCCTCCCTAAGATGGTACAACATATCATGGCCGAACCACAAGCGCTCTACCGGATTGAAATCTCTTGGATCTTGGGTGTACTTACTAAACTCATAGAGATCAAAAAAGTCGCCACTAAGGCAGATTATATCTGGTTGAATACGAAACACCGTATCAAGAAATACCCGAAAAGCAAAGGGGTCCACCTCCACATCGTGAAAGTCGGACCCAATTACCATCGTCTGCCACCGCTCCGGGTTGTCCCGGTCGTACTTAGTAGCGTATCCTTCACGCTGTTTGGCTATCTCCTCGTACTGGTCAGACCCGGCATGCTTTGAGATGTTCAAACCGTGACGATGCGCACCGCGACTTAAAGTTATTCCGGCACTGCGCTTAAATTGGTTAAAAGTGCCGAAAAATTGACTCCATGTGGATTCCTTAATACCGGAGTTGTTGCGGAAATAATTTCGCGAGATGTGGCGCTTTGGATCGCTTTCCGCCATGGCCCTGAGAAGAGCCGTACAGTGGAAGGCATCCATTTTGTCCTGAATCTTGTCCGGTATCGGATTGGGCGACGTCTGGAGTGTTTCTGATAGCGGGGATTCTAGTTTATCCGCCTTACGCGCTAGCTCTGCTGCAATATTGTGGCGAAAGTTACGAAGGACTTTTATAATCTCCCTTTCAATAGGGTCCTCCTGGTTTAATCCGCGCTCGGTCTTGGTAGCTGGTGCTAAATCATCGGTTAGAATGCGGGGGGCCTCTTTCTTTTTACCAGCTTTACATACATTCCTTTTCTTTCGGCGTTTATTAGCCATATACCGTCCTGATTATGTGATCACAAACAAGTCCCCATCATCTACCGTTAAGCCTAGCATAATGGGCTCTCTATACTTTAGAGTATCTGACTCCTGTACGAGATTACAAATACAACCGATAATATATATACGGAACCGGCCTCCACCACCTGTTGGTAATGGAGGCCGATAACATCTAATCTGAGATTCGTGGTGGTAAATTAGAACTGGATGGGGACCGTCTTCACCAGCTTACCCCCGGTACGCGGAGAGTTGAAGAAATTGACATCCTTCTTCTCACCCGGCTTGATCTTCGACTCGTGAGCCAGCGGGGACTTGATGTCGCCTAGATGGGCTTCGTGGGCCACTCCGAGTCCGTATTTGGGCTTCTCTTCACGGAGACGCTTGCGGATTGCCGTCTTGGAGAGAAACTCCTTCTTCGGCTTCTCGGCCTTCGGCTTCTCGGCCTTCGGCTTCTCGGCCTTCGGCTTCTCGGCCTTCGGCTTCTCGGCCTTCGGCTTCGGTGGTGCGGCAACCGCAGTGGCCTTCTTCGGCTTGGTCTTGGCTTTCTGCGGCGGCGTCTTCTTGGAGGACTTCTTTTCGGTCATGATGATTTGGTTTCCTTCGGGGGAATCGAGTAAATGAGAAAAGGACTCGTCGGAACTACCTCGTTGTTCCGAACTAGTAGAGCGGCGACCGAACTTCTCGGTCATGGCATCGTCTAAAGTAACTTCGGATAGGTTTGCCGATGTGGCCGCGTTGACTTCACGGGTGGTGCCATCCTTCTTGATCCAGTTGCCGAGGACCCTCTCCCCGTCAACCTGAACAACCTGGATGAAACGACGCTGACGGCCAGTACCCTTAGCGACAACATCACCGGGGAGTAATTCTTGAAGAGTAGACATCATGATACTTTCCTTCCCTGTTTTAATCCACCTGCACACTGGTGGATAAGTCAAAAAATGAAATGGTGTATTAAAGACGCATTCTAAATGTACCACCAAACTTTGGCAGCTTCATTTTGTCTCGTTTTTCTTGCTTGACCTTTGCCTCGGCCTTTTCCTTGGCCTCGGCCTCGAAATGTTCCTTCAATTTATTCATAACGCCATTCGGTGTAATTATTCTGGAGGGGTCCACTCCCGTTTCTTCCTTGTACTTCTCGCAGTATGCTCCCACTTGGTTATGAACAGAGCGGGCAACACCATTACCCGAGGGCAGGGACCAAGCATAGGCATGGCGAAGGAAATCCTCTTCGCTTAATAAGATGCATCCCTGGCTCCTGGCCTTCCTGGCTTTGCTCGAATTGGAGCTGGGGTCGGCTATCACTAGGTGGGTTGTGGTCATGGTGATATTGTCGTGGAAAGACAAGCCCAGGTCATTTACCAGGCCTTTGATTTCCACACGAGTCATGGTCTTCAATGCCCCGGTAGCGCAGACTTTAGAATCAGAACTGAACACGCCATTTCCTCCTACGATTACTTTCCGGATAGTAAGTTCCGATCTAGGCAAAACCCCACCCAAGGGGCGTTTCCGACTATTTATAGTTAAGACCGTAGACAGGAACAACGAGTTCGATGTGCGGGCGACCGCTACCGATGCCGCCCCGAGAGATAATCTGTTTACCAAGCGAAAACTTGCTTACTTTATAACCTTTGGCCTTCAATTCCTTTGCCCGGTCGTTCCGGGCCTTCAAAGCGGCCTTTTCTGCTTCTCCCCCGTCATACTCGTACCAGGTTTCGGTCCAACGGAATCCGGTTTCGATTGGGTTGAAAAGTTCTTGCATCTTCCTTCTCTCCGTGTAGAGGTTGGTATTAAAGACCCTTGACGTATTCCTAACGTACCCCTAAAACGGACGAATCTGCTGGTATTAAATATTGGCTAGTGACAACAGACGCCGGTTTGCCATAGACAGGAATCTCAACCGCTGTTCATCCGTCAGCTTGCACCGATTCATGACCCTCTTAACCTGGCCCAAACTCATTGGTCTGTCAGTCGTCTTGCGGATTCTCTCCAAGTCCTCCGGCGTTATCTCTTCCTTTTTAAAAACCAGACCCAACCTAATCTGCTCCGACAATTTGCGAATCCGATACACCTGCTGCTGTGGGGGTAGGCCCACCAACGCACTAAAAAAATCCTGATACTCTGCATCGGCGCAAGACGCCAACCTGTCTAAATCGGAAACCCGTTCAGGAATTGGATAGTGGGCTAAAATGAAGTTATGGCCGACGATTTTATTTCCCTCAGGAACAAGCGATTTCAGCTTCCACACCTCTGCCTCAAACATGAGGAGATCACGACCGCAATAATCTAATAGATGGTCAATTGCACGGCTGTCAACAATCAGGCCCATCTGATTACAAATATCCCTAGCCCACCGATTCTTTCTACGATCAAAAATACCATGAGTCCTGAGTAGAATAAATCCAAATCGGATAGAGGCTTGCATCTGAAACCATTTAAGATCCACTGGATCTAGCCTACCACGACAGAATACCAAAAGACCAGAATCCTTAGACCTGAACGCCTGAGTGAATATGTCTTTTAAAAGGTGTTTGCTCTCTTTAAAACCCCCAGCCACGAAATAATTTCCATCAAACTTAGTTTTTGGGGACAAGGTAATTATCCCACCAGGATCAATCGGTAAAGCCTGCGGGTATTCTTCCTGCCACCACTCTTTAATTTTGCTGACGAAGTAGGGTTCATAACCGGTAACCGCCACGAAACGACGCTTCGAAGCCTTGAAAATCTCCCTCCAAGACTTCATCTTTGCTTTATTCTGGTTGTTGAATGGTCCCATACCAGCCACCAACTAAGAGAGTATATTCATTCAAGAGAATTTCGCGCCAAATCTCGACGCGCCCAACCATTTTCACCGGGAAGACCTCTAATGAATTAAGTACCATCGGGGACCTACTTGACTGGGTAACCCATTGACGCCAGGCACAGTACAAACAGTCCAGTCCCCCCGGAGATATTTTCTTGGTCCGATCCATCAAAAGTTGCATACCGACCAAGGGTCCCTCCTCTTGCCATTTCTTAATGAAGTTGTGACAAGAGCCGTCCAAAAGCCAATCTACGGCCCTCCGCAGCATCCCCCTACATAAAAGAATAGCCGGGTTCACTAACTCAGGAGAAGTGAAACCGGCTTCTTTCAAAAATTGCTTGGGCTCTGCTACTTCTTCGTTCCCCATTGGTCCAAATAAGCCTTCATTGCCAGGTATTCTTCCTTGGCTTCGAAATCACCCAGGTGATCGAGAATATCATATGCATCCACAATCGACCTGGCCGGTATGTCGGTTAATTGAACAAATTCCTCAACGCCGCCCTCGCAACGATCCAACGCGATCAACACCATGAGCACGTTGACGTTGGGGTCTATCTCGGTAAGCTTTTCAATTACCCTTACCTTTGTGGCTCCCGTGGTGATTACGTCATCTACAATCACCACATTCTTCTTGTCCCCAAGCCTACCAACAAAACCACCTTTATCGCCGTGTTCCTTCGCCTCCTTGCGATCGAAAAGCCAGCACAAATCGTGGTTGTGCATCCGCGAATAAGCCATCGCTGTGGCTATGGACAGGGGAATCCCCTTGTAGGCGGGACCAAAGACAGTGTCGGGTTTGGTTTCCCCCAGACTGTCATAAAGTAACCTGGCATAATACTCCCCAAGCCCTGACAGGGCCTGCGCCGTGTTAAAAGAACCGGCGTTGAAGAAGTATGGAGACTTGCGCCCCGATTTTAGGGTAAAATCCCCAAAAGACAGGGCTCCACGCTGCATGAGAAATGAGATGAATGATTTTTTTAATCCCATCATGATTCCCATTCTGCAAGAGTTAATTCGGCTGCTTTTGCCGGATCTGAATGGCCAAGGATTGGCCTGCCAATTACAAGGAAGGATGCACCGCGATCTCTCGCTGCGGTAACTGTGGCTACCCGCTTTTGGTCGTCCTTGTGATCACCCTTCTCGCGAAGGAACCAATCCGGGCGTACAGCGGGGACCACATACTTAAGTTGGGGATGTTTATACTTAACGCTTTCAACTTCAGCCGCTGAACAGACCATCCCGTGTACCCCAGCTTTAGCGGCCATTTCAGCTAATTGGGAAACTTTGTGGGCCGGGTCCGCGCCATAGATGTCATTGCAGTCACGTTTATCGAGGGAAGTCAACACCGAAACCGCCAAGATTTTGATGTTGGTCATTTTAGTCGCCCCGACCGCTTCTTTCATCATAGCGGTACCGCCGGATGCGTGGACTGTAAGGAATACGTCTCGATCCTTCACCAACGGATGATCCCCCAAACGGCGCACCTGATTGTACACGGTGTTTGGAATATCATGCAACTTAAGATCGATGAAGAAGTTGCCTGAAAATTCAGCTAGGCTGGCAGCTTTCGAATCGAGGAAAAGATCATTAAATTTGAACCCCCAAACCTTTCCCCCCAGAACTCTCATAATTTCCTTGGAAGTTTCGATGCTCTTGCCATCCATTGCGACGATAATTGGATTTACGATCTCTGGCGTTTCTGATGTCATTTTACCTCCTTTACCAATCCCCTAGAAATTAGACCATCGAGCGTACAGTCAAAATCCTTGGACTCTAGTACGCCCGGTGCCCATACCCAGTCAAATAATTGCTTTTTTTGTGATGCCTGGTGCACAAACATCAGGTTCATCAACTGCCCCTTGTTTTGGGGTTTGAATTTGGTGATGAACACTAGAATTGACTGCTCTTTATCAGAGAGTGGTCCCGGATTTCGAAATGGTGCTACTTGATACATATAATGTTTGGGGAGGGTGATTAACCCTCCCCTGTTGCGCCTTACCCGGGACACCCCTAATAGCCCGGTTGGGCGTATTTATTTTTCACCCCGTGGATGGGCCGAGGTATGCTGCAGATTATCGGCTGGCCGATAATACCTAACCCACATCCACAGGGCATTGCGGGGGAGGGACTCGAACCCTCGCCCTCTAGATTATGAGCCTAGCGATCTGCCGACTGATCTACCCCGCTATAATTACCAAAGATCGTTGCCATACTTTCCGCGCTAGTGATGTCTACTTGGGCGGATCTACCTCAGCCCAAAGCTTGCCGTCAGTTGAGCGGTATTTTTGGGAAACAAGATGAGTCAGCTGCTCCACCCTGATCAAGTGCTTAATGGCACTCATGCGACTCATGAAATTGATCGGAGATTTACCCTCAGATAATTTGTACGCCTTCCCCTTGGGGGGTTTAATAACCAAGTAAACCCCGGCATTCTGCGGGTATACCCAGAAAGTGAAGTCTGGCTTCTCCTCCTTGGGTATTCTCTCTCCCCTTGGTTTGGTGGATTTCTCAACTTTTTTATCCTTGGCCATCAATCTGCTCCCTGGTTCGGGCTACCACGAGGTTGGTATTTACCAAAAAACTCATTGTGTCACGAGAGGCTTTGAGTTCTTCCTCTACGGCCCTGCACTCGTGCTCTAGGGCTTCTTTTTGCGCATCATAGCCGGATACTTCCAGCTTCAGGTTAAATATTTGGTCGTCTAGAGAACGCAAATGTGTGCTCTCCCTAATTTTGACCACCAACGCAGCCTCTCGCTGAGCCTCATTGGTATACTTCTTTACTTTCTTGCGCCCAGAAGTATCCTCCTCCTCAGCGGCATAGATCTGCAGAAGAAGCTTTTGCTTCTCTCGCAATAATTCCACCTCACGCTCTGCCTTAGTACGGGCAGCTATATTACGCAGCAAAATGATCTGTGAAATCTCCTGCCTCAACAAACGATGGCCATTAATGCGCTCAGACCACTGGATTGCCTGCTGATGCACTTCCTTTTTCACCTCTGGGTCAGAGACAATGGGAAGTGCATCGGTATTAAGCAAGAAAAGCAAACGAAAAGGAGAAAAACGCGGAGCCTCCGGAAGAAACGCTTCACCGGGGGATATATAATCCTCTTTGTTTCCTGAAAGTGGCACTTTCTCAAGAGGAAGATCCTCTGATACTATGTGCCCATTACTTGCTTGTGGTTTGACGCTCTCGGACTGATGCTTTGATGGTTCCATTATCCAGTACCGGTATGGTTTGGGCCTTGATTTTGGCCGCAGCTTCCTCGATGGAGCGAATCTCGGCCTGGGCGATTAAATACTCTTTCACCCGCTCAGCACTGACGCGGGTGTAGTAATAACGGGCGTTGTGGTCACTCCCGCCATTTGTCCGGGAAACCATCAACCGTGGTCCTTTATACCGGTTGGATGGTTTACGGCCCGTCAAAATTTTGATCTGGTCAAAAGTATTACTGTAGGACTTCAACGGACGATCCCATATAGGAACATCGCCGAGGAATTCAATGAATTCCTTGCTGTTCATCTCATCCTGACGACAATCGCTAGGAACCGATGTCCCTTGGGAAGTTACGACTTTCGTTAACCATTCCTTGGGCGTCCATCCCTCCTTGGCCCGCTTCTTCGGTATGCTGAACGTTACCTCCATCTCCAAGTCAGGGACCTGATGCACCCACATCGAACATGGAACGTTTACCTCGATTGTCCCCCGATACCCCGAATCGTGGGATGTATTGCGAATCCGAAATTCCAGATAACGCTTCCCCGCCCCATCCTCAGAATCAACCTGGAAAACCCGTCCATCGAGCCCCGGAATTGGCGGGTTGGTGTCGATTCGGATTAATGGGTTGTTTCTTTCCATCGGTGACACTACCAAAATATAGTCGGAGTTCCAAGTGTCTAGATGGACCACCCGATTGTTTTCAGTGACGGCCACGGGCTTGGTGGATTTCTCGTAAATATCCTCCTTAATTGTCTCCAGCCACTCCTTCAGCGGCACGCCATTAACCTTAACGCGCTTAGCATACTTACAGACCAGACGCTTACGAAATAGGGCCTCATCGCGAGAAATCCCGAAGAAATTTGCGAGTGGTGCGGGGTTAAAAATCTTGCGGCACGCCGCAAAAGTATCGCCCTCATCATTGCCCAAATCAACACGAATTGATGTTTCGATTCGGTCCAGCAACTCCATAAATGTGTCGTGGGCTTGCTGTTTGTATAGGTTCTCGGAGCCATCAGAGTCACTAATTACATTGGACTCGAAGTAATTGACCCCCATTGAAACTAGCGTTTCAAACTCGGGTGCCCCATAATCGACATTACCCCGTAGGTTGCAAACCTCCGTGTACAACCCCGCCTGTAAATAGGGACGCAACGGACGATTATGATCGATGCGATCAAGAATCGACGTTGCTGGGTCCATGAGAATGGAAACGATGTTCCCAAACCAATTTTCTAAATCAGATACAGGAAATATTTTTAAGGAAGCGAAGTGGCGAGTTATGGACTCCAGCATTTCATAATGCTGGACGATGAATTGTCCGCGTTCTTCGGAATTCATGGTGGCTGCCCTTTACACTCTTTGTGTTCAATAGAAAGTAAGTAAAATTAAAGGTCGGAGAGGTTGAGATTGTTGTCCACAAAATCCCTAACCAGGGCTAGTAGACGCTGACGAAACATGGGTTCCTCTGCCTCACCCACAGGTTCCTCAGTTTTGGGCACGATTCTAATACTCGCTCCTTTAATTTCGACGTGCACCAACGGAAAAACTACATTGGCGGAAGTAATCATACCCTCTATACGCGAACAGGTAGCCCCCAAAGCTACCTGTTCAATGTCGGTACCCCCCTCGCTCTTGATTTCCCAAGAGCCTTGGTCTTCCCCCCGTGCATCAAGGACCAGAATTATCAAGTCTCTACCTTTCAGAGATTAACGCTTCACAGAGATTTGTCCTAAAACGGAGAAGTGCGCGGTTATTAAATAGTGGGTCATCCCCCGCAAACCCCCCAATTCCTTTCAACCATATAAATTATACCACAAGACTAGGGCTTTGTCAAGTACCCATAATCTGGAATTGTGGCTTTACCCTCGTAAAATTGACCTTAAAGACATCCCCCAAAAGGGACACAATGCGCTCTAGGTCGTATACCTTGGCATCCTTGTTGAGATAGATGGTTTCAAATTCATCAAAGGATAACCCAACCACCCCTGGTTTAATGTCATTATCCTCATTCTGGTATTCACACTCCACCAGGACCTTCTGTACCAGCAAACATTCTTCCTGCCCAATCCCACTGAAGCCCAAAACCAGGAACTTGTCGGTTGGAGAGTAAAAAGCATTCAGAGTTGGTTTTGTTTCTTGCTCCTTCTCGGGAAAATAAATCTTCTGGTCTTCCCAATTTACCAGAAACTCTCTGGCCCCAACTGAAGTCCAGTACTTACTTAGGTGTCCATCCACATCCAACTTCAGTGTCCAATCGGGGAGTCCAACGCTGGCCATGGCTTCACAAACCAAATAAATGATCTTCTCAGTGGTCCATTCAGTCAAACCATT
>Ga0180434_10010211_pt1 | contig 10099 bp, 8 predicted proteins | sample SS_ome_7_FD_132453 | JGI IMG/M metagenome (GOLD analysis project Ga0180434, IMG submission 132453) | Hypersaline lake sediment archaeal communities from the Salton Sea, California, USA - SS_1_D_2 metaG | ecosystem: Environmental > Aquatic > Non-marine Saline and Alkaline > Hypersaline > Sediment... | reverse complement strand
CTAAGATGGGCAGCACCGGACGTAGTACCGGACCTCACGTTCACTACGAAGTGCGATTGAACAGCGTGCCCGTGAACCCCGAAAAGTATATCCTGAATTAGAAGTTAATGCATCTAACGGGGCATGGCCCATGCCGGGGAAAACCCTGCGGCTGAGGAAATGCCCCGTCTATTTTTTTACGGCTCTGGTATCTCATCCCCCAACGAACCAGAGGAATCCATCACACGATGCTGCCCGTCTTCCCGTCGCTGTTCCAGTTCCCATTTCTGCCTCAGTTATATCACTGGCCGTGACAACGAATGCAGATAAAAAGCCCGTTGGCGACACCCTATGGACAGCGGCAGCCGCTGACCTCAACCGATGCCGAGGAACATGCACCACACCGCGAGTTGACATCCCCATAGGGGCAGAGTAAGGGAAGCATCATCACCAATCGTCATGCTGGATCAGAAAGGAATTTTTCTTTCACATGTTGGGACAATTTTTAACCAAAATATTCGGAAGCCAAAACGAACGGGTCCTCAAAAAACTGAACCCGTTAGTGGATCAAATCAATACGCTCGAGGCCGGGCTCAAATCACTTGACGACGATGCGCTAAGGGCCAAGACAGGTGAGTTGAAGACGCGTTTAGCCAATGGTTCGCCTTTGGACGATCTGTTGCCGGAAGCTTTCGCGCTGGTCCGGGAGGCGTCCATGCGTACGCTGGGCATGCGGCATTTCGATTGTCAGTTGGTCGGCGGTATGGTGCTGCATGACGGCAAGATATCCGAAATGAAAACCGGTGAGGGCAAGACACTGGTGGCGACTCTGCCGGCTTACCTGAATGCCCTCAGCGGGCGCGGTGTCCATGTTATTACCGTAAACGATTATCTGGCCAGCCGTGATGCCGAGTGGATGGGACAGATTTATCGTTTTCTGGGGCTTCACGTTGGCTGCATCGTCCATGGGTTGACCGATGCCGAGCGGCAGGCGGCGTACGGAGCCGACATCACTTACGGGACCAACAACGAATTCGGCTTCGATTATCTGCGCGACAATATGAAATTTCAGCGGGAGGGCCTTGTTCAAAGGGAACTCCATTTCGCCATCGTGGACGAGGTGGACAGTATCCTGATCGATGAGGCGCGCACGCCCTTGATCATTTCGGGACCGGCCGAGAAATCCACCCAGCTTTATTATCACGTAAACGGTGTCATCCCTGGCCTGAAAAAAGAGGCGGACTTCATCATCGATGAGAAGGCGCGCAGTGTCACTTTGACGGAAGAGGGTGTCGCGCATGCCGAAAAACTGCTGAAGGTCGAAAACCTCTATGACCCCAAAAATATTGATCTCCTCCACCACGTTCAGCAGGCCCTGAAGGCCCATTCCCTCTTCAAGCGGGACGTGGATTATATCGTTAAAAACGGGGAAGTCATCATCGTTGATGAATTCACCGGACGCCTGATGCCCGGGCGACGCTACAGCGAAGGCCTGCACCAGGCGTTGGAAGCCAAGGAAAACGTCAAGATCGAGAATGAAAACCAGACCCTGGCGTCCATTACCTTCCAGAACTATTTCCGGATGTATGAAAAGCTGGCGGGCATGACCGGTACGGCCGATACCGAGGCGGCCGAGTTCAAAAAAACATACGATCTGGACGTGGTGGTCATCCCGACGAATAAACCGATGCGTCGCACCGATTTTTCCGACGTTATCTACAAAACGCGCAAAGAAAAATTCGATGCCGCCTTGGAAGAGATTGTCGAATGCCATGAGGCGGGGCAACCGGTGCTGGTGGGGACCATCTCCATCGATGTGTCCGAGAGTTTCAGTAAGAAGCTGAAAAAACGGGGTATTCCGCATACCGTATTGAACGCCAAGAATCATGAAGGTGAGGCCGAGATTATTGTCCAGGCCGGTCAGAGAGGGGCGGTCACGATATCCACCAACATGGCCGGCCGTGGTACGGACATCGTGCTGGGGGAGGGGGTCACCGACCTTGGCGGGTTGCATATTCTGGGTACCGAGCGCCATGAAAGCCGGCGGATCGACAACCAGTTGCGCGGGCGTGCCGGGCGCCAGGGCGATCCCGGCTCCAGTCGATTCTACCTGGCGCTGGAGGATGATTTGTTGCGTATTTTCGGGGGGGAGCGCATCTCCGGGATCATGAACAAGCTGGGCATGGAAGAGGGCGAGCCCATTGAAAACGCCCTTATCACCCGTGCGATTGAAAATGCGCAATCCAAGGTGGAAGGGCATAACTTTGAAATTCGCAAGCAGCTGCTGGAATATGACGACGTCATGAACCAGCAGCGGGAAGTCATCTACCAGCAGCGACGCGAGACGCTGACCGGTGAAAATTTAAGACCGTCCATTGAAACGATTATCGGCGAAATGGCACAGACTATGGCGATGGACATCGCCAACAGCCAGCAGCACCCTGAAGAGTGGGATTGGTCGCGTTTGAACGAAGCCGTTCTGAAACAGTTCAATTTCCGTATCGATTCGCCCGATGCCGACACCCTAGATGGCCTGACGGCGGAGGGCCTGGCCCAATACATCGAAGATGCGGCCCTCAAGACCTACCAGGAACGGGAAGACGACATCGGTTCGGACAACATGCGATCCCTTGAGCGCCATATCATGCTGATGACCGTGGACAGCCTGTGGAAGGACCATTTGCTCAGCATGGATCATCTCAAAGAGGGCATCGGCCTGCGCGGCTATGCCCAACAGAACCCCCTCATCGTATACAAGAAGGAGGGGTTTGAGATGTTTCAGGATATGATTGCGCGCATCAAGGAAGAGACCGTGGGCATCCTTTACCGGGTGCAGCTGGCTGAGTCGGAGCCGGTTGAGCAGTTGCGTCAGTCCCAGGAACAGAAAATGGTGTTTTCCAGCGGCGGCGACGGTCCGCCGCCCAAAAAGAAACCCGTGCGCAATCCTCAGAAAAAAATTGGCCGCAATGCCCCCTGTCCCTGCGGCAGTGGCAAAAAGTACAAGCAATGCTGCGGCCGATAGCAGCGTCTTACCGAGGCGGATCGCCTCATGACATCATACATTGACCGCTGAACGATTCCCTGACGTCTCGCCCGTTTTGAAGGGTGAGGATACCGCCTTGCGGCAGCGATCGGGTCCTCGCATTGTTTTGCGCCCTTACATGCGGCTATAGACCTTTACAACGGCGGTGAGTGATGCTTATCATTGAAACGTCTTATTCAATTCCCACCTGCGGGTTAATGATGCCGGGCAAATGTTCTGGAGGTAATCGACATAGATGAGTCAGGGCCATTCCGATTCCGATATTGCATTATTTCCGAAGAATGCCACCGAAGTGCGCGAACCGTCCATGTTTCGGGTGATGCTGCTCAATGACGACTACACGACCATGGAATTTGTTGTGGAAATACTGGTCAAGGTATTCCACAAACATTACGATGAAGCAGCGCGGATTATGCTGCATGTGCACAATGAGGGCTCCGGTCTTTGCGGCATCTATACATTTGAAGTGGCCGAAAGCAAGGTTCATACGGTTCACACGTTGGCCCGTGAGAATGGGTTCCCGTTAAAATGCACCATGGAAAAGGAATAAACCATGATCAGCAAGGAACTCAGTGCGACACTCGGATTGGCTGTCAAGGAAGCCAAAAAACGACGACATGAATATGTCAGCACCGAACATATCCTGTTTGCGATTCTTTTTGACCACACCGGAATAGAAATCATTGAAAGCTGCGGTGGTGTTGTCCAGGAGCTTAAACGCGAGCTTGAAAAGTATTTCGAAGAGCGGGTGGAAAGTATTCCGGAAGGCCAGGAGTACGTTCTTCAGCAGACGCTGGGGTTCCAGCGCGTTATTCAACGTGCCGTCAACCATGCGCGATCGGCGGAAAAGTCAGAGGTCAATGTCAGTGACATCCTGGCGTCCATCTTTCTCGAAAAAGACTCTTTCGCCGAATACTTTTTATCGTCCCAGGGGCTCACACGGATCGACGTCCTGAGCTATATCTCCCACGATGCTGAAGTGGATCCCCTGCAGCCCGGTCTGGGTGACCCCCATAAAGGCGCGGACGGCAAAGAAAAGAAAGAATCCCAAAATCCACTCGAAGCCTATACGGTCGATCTGGTGGAAAAAGCCGGGGAGGGGCGGCTGGATCCCCTCATTGGGCGGGCACCGGAGTTGGAGCGCACGCTGCAGGTCCTCTGCCGCCGCCGCAAGAACAATCCGGTCTTCGTTGGCGATCCCGGTGTGGGCAAAACCGCCATTGCCGAAGGGCTGGCCCAGCGGATCCAGGCGGGTGAGGTGCCCGACCTGCTGCGGGATGTGCGGATCTATGCCCTTGACCTGGGAGGGCTGTTAGCGGGGACCAAATATCGAGGGGATTTCGAAAAGCGTCTCAAAGGGGTCATCAACGAACTCAAAAAGCGGCCCGACGCGGTCTTGTTCATCGATGAAATCCATACGATCGTCGGTGCCGGTGCCACCAGTGGGGGCTCCATGGACGCCTCCAATATTCTGAAGCCGGTGCTGACATCCGGGGAATTGCGCTGCATCGGGTCAAGCACCTATGAAGAGTATAAAAATCATTTCGAAAAGGATCGTGCCCTTTCGCGGCGGTTCGAGAAAATTGAAATTGCGGAACCGTCGGTGCCCCAAACCGTCAAGATATTGAAGGGCCTCAAAAGCCGTTATGAAGATCATCACGGCATCAGCTACACGGATACGGCGCTCAAAGCAGCGGCCGAGCTGTCGGCCAAGTATGTCAACGATCGGTTTTTGCCTGACAAGGCCATCGACGTGATTGATGAGGCCGGGGCCTTCGTGCGTCTGGCCGGATCCTCGCGCCGAACCAAGATCAATCCGGCCGACATCGAAAAAATCGTGGCCAAGATGGCCAAGATACCGCCCCAGAGCGTATCGACCTCCGACAAGGTGAAGCTGGAAAAACTCGCGTCGCATTTGAAAGAGGTGGTTTTCGGGCAGGATGAGGCGATTGCATCGCTGGCGACCTCCATCAAACGGTCGCGGGCCGGATTGGGAACACCGGGCAAACCGGTGGGATCGTTCCTGTTTACGGGACCCACCGGGGTTGGTAAAACCGAGGTAGCCCTGCAACTGTCGCGCTTGCTGGGGGTCGAATTCCTGCGATTCGACATGAGTGAGTATATGGAGAAACACGCGGTTGCGCGGCTGATTGGTGCGCCCCCGGGCTACGTCGGGTTCGACCAGGGAGGATTGCTGACCGACGGCATCCGCAAACACCCCCACAGTATCCTCCTGATGGACGAAATTGAAAAAGCGCACCCGGATGTCTACAACATCCTGCTGCAGGTGATGGACCATGCCACCCTGACCGACAACAATGGTAAGAAAGCAGATTTCCGCAATGTCATTCTGATCATGACGTCCAACGCGGGTACACGTGAGATGGGGAACCAAACCATTGGTTTCGGGGATAAAACCAAGGATACCAAAGCCAAGGGGCAGAAAGCGATTGAACGTTTTTTTAGCCCGGAGTTTCGCAATCGACTTGACGGCACGATTCTTTTTCATGCGCTCACGGTTGAGATCATGGAGCAGATCGTGGACAAGTTCATCATCGAACTCAACGATCAGATGGCCGGCAAAAAAATCTACATCAATATCTCGGACGCGGTCCGCAATTGGCTGGCCCGTGAAGGATACGACCCCAACTACGGCGCCCGTCCCCTGGCGCGCGTGATCCAGAAAAAGATCAAGGACCGGCTGGCGGATGAAATTCTCTTCGGGAAGCTGGTCAAGGGTGGGGTTGTCTTCGTGGATCGCCAAAATGAGGAGTTGACGTTCAAGATGGAATGACACGAAACGGTGGCAGCCTTTATCGACACGATAACGCCTTGCTGCCACCGTGTCTCCTTCCTTCTACGAGCGATATGCGGCTGATGTGATCGCCTATGCCCGTTTTTCGACTCTCTCACAAGCTTACCTTTCCACCTGCCCATATGGCAATCGAGGAAGGCCTCCTGGCCTTGGGTGGGGATCTCAGCCTCGAACGTCTGGTGCAGGCCTATCGCCAGGGAATATTCCCCTGGTACACCGAAGACGATCCGATCCTTTGGTGGTCACCGGATCCCCGCCTGGTGCTTTATCCCGAAACCGTCCATGTCTCGCGTTCCCTCCGCAAACTCATGCGCCGCAACCGTTTTACCATTACGATGGACACTGTCTTCGGCCACGTTATACGGGCCTGCGCCGGAAACCGCGGGCCGGACCATCCCGGCACATGGATCGTTCCCGAAATGATTTCAGCCTATGAGCGGCTGCACGCCGCCGGTTTAGCGCATTCGGTGGAAGCCTGGGAGGGCGATGCACTGGCCGGTGGGTTGTATGGCGTTTCTTTGGGGGGCTGTTTCTTTGGCGAATCCATGTTTACGCGTGTCGCCAATGCGTCGAAGGTGGCCTTGGTCCGCCTGGCGGATGGCTTGCGGCATGACGGTTTTGCGTTAATCGACTGCCAGGTGACCACCGACCACTTGATGCAGTTCGGTGCCCGGGAAATTCCTCGGCGTCAGTTCATGCAGGAGCTGCAGCTGGCTTTGAAACAGCCTACGCGGCAAGGTGGGTGGCGTTTTGCGGAAACGGGCGGTATCGCGCTGATGTCGAACCCGATGGGCGCGGATAGCTGAACGCGCGTGGATCAAGAGGTCAACCGAAGATTTTTAAACGGGTGGTTACGCCACACGCGGCCACAGCCCGGCAGAAGGCGGTAACTTTAGCCATATCCTTGCGCCCGGGGCTGATTTCGACCCCCGAGCTGACATCCACCGCAGCGGGGCCGCCGGCGGCGATGGCAATGGCGATGTTGCCCGGGGTCAATCCACCGGCCAGGATCACCGGTCGGTCCGCCGGAAGCTGGCGTGCATCGGCCCAGTTCCAATCCATGGCATTTCCTCCGGGAAGGGGGCCGCCGGCGCATTCCACCAGAAAGGCGGTGGCGGGGTAGCGCGCTGCGGCTTCCAGGGGTGGGTTTCCATTGACAAACAACGCCTTGACGACCATCAGTCCTGCTGTGGTCAGGGCTTCTACTAAAGCGGGATCCTCCCGACCGTGCAATTGAACGGCCCGGAGGCCTCCGGTGTCGACGGCCTGCATGATCCGCTCGAAGTCCTCATTGACGAAGACCCCGACGGGACAGACGGTGCGTGGCAGGTGCGCGGTGATGCGTCTGATGGCCTGGTCTTCGAGGTGACGCGGGCTTTTAGGATAGGAAATAAACCCGATCGCATCGGCCCCGGCAGCAACGCAGGCTTGTGCTTCGCGGGCCGAGGTAAGACCGCAAATTTTAATCTGGGGTGGGAACTGGGGAACGATCGTAGGCAACGTTCGCATTCTCCCTCAAATTTAAGGCCCTGGCGGAAGCGGCAGCAACGACGCCAGCCGGGTGCTCGGATTGTCCGACCGAACCAGGTTTTCGCCGATCAGAAAATTAAAGACGCCCTGCGCCAGGTTGGCTTCCACGTCCTCGATCCCTGCGATCCCGCTGGCGGCGACCGGAATCTGCCCGGCGGAGAGTCGCTGCGCCATGACCATGGCGGTGCGGATATCCGTTTCAAAGGTGACTAAATTCCGGTTGTTGATGCCGATCAGGCGGGCGCCGCAAGTTTGCGCCATTTCCAGGTCTTCCATCGTATGGATTTCAACCAGCGCATCCATGCCCAATGATCGGCTGAGGGCAAGTAAATCCGTCAGTTGCGGCCGGGACAGGATACGGCAGATCAGCAGCACGGCATCCGCCCCCATGGCACCCGATTCATAGATCTGGTAGTCGCTGATGAGGAAGTCTTTCCGCAAAACCGGCAAGGGGGCGGCCTGTCGGGCGGCCAAAAGGTCTTCCGGGCTGCCCTGGAAGAAATGGCGATCGGTCAGCACCGAAAGGGCCGCGGCCCCGCCGGCGGCATAGGCCCGGGCCAGATCCGCCGGGTTCAAATCGATTCGCAACGGTCCTTTGGAGGGCGATGCACGTTTGATTTCGGCGATGATATTGGCGCCCCGGGGGCCGGGCTGCTTTAACGCGTCATAAAAAGGACGGTGATCATGGCGGTGCGTGGCGGTTTCGCGCAGCCTGTCGAGTGGTTCCTGGCGGCGGGCTTCTTCGATTTCCTCTTTCTTGCGCGCTACGATTCGGGTCAAAATATCCACGGTACTTTATGTCTCCGTCAGGTCAATTCGCTTCCGACATGTCGATGGCCTAAAGCGATTCAGGGGGCATGCTCCTGGGTGAATGCTGCCAGCGCCGCCAGTTTATCTCTCGCTGCACCGCTGTCGATGGCCTGCGCAGCTTGTCCGATACCCTCGGCAAAATCGGTTGCTTTGCCGGCCGCGGTCAGGGCGGCGGCGGCGTTCAGCAGCACAACATTGCGACGGGGGCCTGTCTCACCGTCTAGAATCCGGCGCGTGATAGCCGCATTCGTGGCCGGATCGCCTCCTGCCAGGTCGCCGGGGTCGGCCAGGGCATCGAAGTGCGCCTCGGGGTTGAGATTGAAGGTGCGCACCTGCCCTTCTTTCAATTCCGATATACGGGTAGGCGCGCAGACCGATATTTCATCCAGGCCGTCGTGGCCGTGCACCACATAGGCCTGCCGCGATCCCAGCAGCCGCAGGGTATGGGCAAACATTTCCGTCAATTCCGGTGCATAGACGCCGATGATCTGACAGTTGGCGCCGGCCGGGTTGGTCAAGGGGCCCAGCATGTTGAAGATGCTGCGCAGGCCCACTTCTTTGCGGGCCGTTGCGGCAAACCGCATCGCGCTGTGGTAGAGGGGCGCGAAGAGAAAGCCGATGCCGATATCTTCCACGGCCTCTTCCACCAGTTCCGGATCTACGTCCAGCCGCACGCCGAGCGCTTCGAGTACGTCGGCACTGCCGCATTTACTGGATACCGAGCGGTTGCCGTGTTTGGCGACCGTGATGTCGCAGCCGGCCACCACGAAGGCCGTGGTTGTCGAAATATTGAACGTGCTGGCGCCGTCCCCTCCGGTACCGCAGGTGTCGACGATGGTGCCGGCCGAAGATTGGATGCGGTGGGCTTTGCGGCGCATGGCCCGGGCGGCGCCGGCCAGTTCCTGTTCGGTTTCGCCTTTGGTGGCCAGGGCACCCATGAAGGCCCCGATCTGAGCGTCGGTGAGGCGGCCTGAAAAGATTTCCGTCATGACGTCCGCCATCTGGTTTTCATCCAAATGGACGCCTTCGATGATTTTTTTTAAGTGATCACGAAACATCTTGGCATACCCTCCTGTCCTTTAGGGTCGGGACGATGTGACATCCTTTAAAAAGTTTCTCAGCAAGCGTTTGCCGACCGTGGTCATGATGGATTCAGGGTGAAACTGGACTCCCTCCGTCATGTGGGCGCGGTGCCGGATTCCCATGATTTCGCCATCCTCGGACTCGGCCGTGACGGTCAGACAGTCCGGCAGGCTGGCCCGCTCGACGGCCAGGGAATGATACCGCATGGCCTTGAATGGTTTGGTAATGCCGCGATAGACCGCCTGCCCGTCGGCCGTTACGGTGGAGGTCTTACCATGCATCAGCTGACGGGCGGCAATAATGTTGCTACCGAACGCGGCGGCAATGGCCTGGTGGCCGAGACAGATGCCGATAATCGGAATACGCCCGGAAAAGGTGCGGATGGTATCCATCGAAATGCCGGCCGACTGGGGTTGCCCGGGACCGGGGGATACCACGATCGCCTCCGGTGCCAGCTGGGCGATGGCGTCAACGGTCAGGGCGTTGTTGCGGGCCACCTGCACTTCGGCGCCCAGTTGGCGCAGATACTGGACCAGATTATAGGTAAAGGAATCAAAATTGTCGATCATCAGGATCATGATCCGGCTCCTTTCGCCGTCAGCGGACGCAGCATCTTCAGGGCGCGGTCCATGGCCATGGCTTTGTTGACGGTTTCGAGGCGTTCGCTTTCGGGGTCGGAATCCGCTACGATACCGGCGCCGGCCCGAACGGTCAGCCGATTGTCTTCGATGCAGGCCGTGCGGATGGTAATGGCCATATCCATGTTGCCGTTGAAGGAGATATAGCCGACAGCGCCGCCGTAAGGCCCCCGGGGTTGTTTTTCCAGATCGGCGATAATT
>Ga0180434_10010209_pt1 | contig 10100 bp, 8 predicted proteins | sample SS_ome_7_FD_132453 | JGI IMG/M metagenome (GOLD analysis project Ga0180434, IMG submission 132453) | Hypersaline lake sediment archaeal communities from the Salton Sea, California, USA - SS_1_D_2 metaG | ecosystem: Environmental > Aquatic > Non-marine Saline and Alkaline > Hypersaline > Sediment... | reverse complement strand
GACTTGTCGCCCTATTCAGACTCGCTTTCGCTGCGGCTCCACCTTCGTCGGCTTAACCTTGCCACATACCGTAACTCGCCGGCTCATACTGCAAAAGGCATGCGGTCACACCATGGTAGCGCTCCGAAGAGCGCAATGAGGTGCTCCCACTGTCTGTAAGCAAACGGTTTCAAGTTCTATTTCACTCCCCTCCCGGGGTGCTTTTCACCTTTCCCTCGCGGTACTCGTTCACTATCGGTCAGTCGGTAATGTTTAGCCTTGGAAGGTGGTCCTCCCAGATTCACGCCGGATTTCACGTGTCCGGCGCTACTCAAGTCCACTCCCGGGGTGGCTCCGCCTTTCGTCTACGGGACTATCACCCTCTGTGGTCGCCCTTTCCAGGGTCGTTCGACTAGACTTCGCCTTTAACCCCGCCCATCCCTGCGTCGATGGGACGGAATCGACTTACAACCCCAGACGAGCAACGAACGCAGTCTTACACTCGCCTGGTTTAGGCTGTTCCCGTTTCGCTCGCCACTACTCAGGGAATCCCGATTGGTTTCTTTTCCTCCGGTTACTGAGATGTTTCACTTCGCCGGGTTCGCCGAGCGCGCCTACTAGAGCTTTCAGCACGCTCTCCCAGGGCTTCACCCTGGGGGGCACTCCCATTCGGACATCCACGGATCAAAGCCTGCTTAGCGGCTCCCCGAGGCTTATCGCAGCTAGCCGCGTCCTTCATCGCTTCCGACTGCCAAGGTGTCCACCGTTTGCCCTTACTGCGCTTATGCGGCACACACTCTATTCACTTGTCAAGGAGCAGCACAGCAACCTTCGCTGCGCGGAGTTTGATGCTATCACAGCCCCCAGAGCCTGTCAAGGTTTCGCTGGGGACAACGCGGGAGACTTTACGCCGGTCATCCTCGGCTGTCAAGGACATTCCCGTCGTTCGCTGTGGCGATCCTCGAACGGCTCGCCAATGTCCCAATCCATGTGTGTTTCGTGAGTGACGCGTCAGGCTGACGCCGGGCGGTCGGTGCGGATCTCGTCGACGAACGTCGTCAGCCACTTTTGCGCCTCGGCGTGGAGCGCTGCGTCGTGTGCCGCCAGGCACGTGACCGTTCGTTTGCCCATCTTCTCGAACGGGAGATGCATCGAGTAGATGCACGAGTTGCACGCGATACACACCGCGTCGGCCGGCCCGCAGCCGGCGCGCCATCGTGCGATCAGATCCGGCTCACGTATCAGCGGACGACACATCGCCACGAACTCGGCGGCACCGCTTCGAAGGATCGCTTCGGCCGACTCAACGTTGCGGATTCCGCCGACGAGGATCAACGGGATATCAAGGTTGAGCCCTTCGATGAATGGAAGGAAGTAGTTCTGCCGCTGCGGATCCAGGATCCCGGTATGCGACTCGGCCGCCGGAACCGGCCGGAACCCGAGTTCGGCCTCGCTACGCACGAGGGCGTCCCACGTTCCGCCGCTGACCTCGATGGCTGCGACTCCCGCAGTTTCCAGGGCGTGCGCGAGGTCTCCGAAGTTCGTTTCGTCGATCCCGCCGTCGAGGTCGTCCGTGCAGTTCGCCTTGATCAGCACAGGGAAGCCGGGAAGCTCTCGTTCTACGGCCGCCACAATCTCGGCGACGATGCGCACGCGGTTCTCCACCGATCCGCCGTACGTGTCGGAGCGCCAGTTCGAGTGAGGCGAAAGGAAGGACCACAGTCCGCCGCCGTGTGCGGCGTGGAGCTGCACACCATCGAACCCCTCGGCGTTCACGTGAACGGCCGTTTGAACCAACGCGTCGACAATCCACCGGATTTCATCGGCCGCGAGCTCTCGAAAGCGTCCGTCGTGGTACGGCGACGCCACCGGCGACGGGCCGGCGGGGACCTCCGCCGACACGAGTTCGTTGCATCCGATCTGGGCGAGGATTGCCACGTCGGGGGACGCGTCTCGGATCGCGGCAAGCAACTCACCGGTTCCGTCGATGCGTACGTCATCGTACGAATACGCTACCGAGGTCAACGGCGCGCCCGGCTCGTACGCCGGCGGCACGATGTCCGGTCCGTTGACGATCAGGAGGCCGATGCCCGACTCAGCCAGCGTTCGGTAGAGCGCGACATCGTCTTCCGTGAACCGCCCCAACTTCCACGGGGCGAGGTCCGCGGTCGCCGATCGCACCCATCGGGTCGGCAGTGTGAGACCGCCGATCTGAGCGGGGGTATAGACACGGTACGCCGTTCTATCCATCACGTTCCTCCTGACGCCGTCGATGCAGCCTGGTTCGCCGGCGTCACAGATTCGTTTCGACCCTGCAAAGTGCGGCTGCCAGTCGATCCAGGTCGGCGAACGACAGCTGCTCCCCCCGCTGCGTTCCAACGACTTGCGCGCTCGCAAGCACGCCTTCGATCGTCTCTTTCGCGACGATCTCCTGCAACGCGCGCCGCACCATCTTTCGCCGGTGGCGATAGAGCGTCCGAACGACGCGGAAGAACGCGTCCTCGTCGGCGGCAAATCGGGGACGGTCGAGGAACGACATCTCCCAGTACGCCGAGTCGACGTCCGGAACCGGGAAGAACGCCCCGCGCCGAATCCGCCGCGGGGACGACACGTCGGCGTACGCCCGAACGAGCACGCCGAGCGCGGACCCGTCCTTGCCCGGACTGGCCGCGATCTTCTGTGCGACTTCCCATTGCGTAATCAGGCAGGCACACTCCAAGACACCCCGGTGATCGATCAGATGCTTGAGGATCGGACTGGTGATGCGGTACGGCAGGCTGCCGAGTACGGTGACGCGGCGCCCGTCGAACTCCGCGCTGAGATCGATTGTGAGAATGTCGGCAATCCGTACGTCGACCTGCGATCGTTCACGCAGACGCTCCCTGAGGCTCTCCCCGAGTCGCGGATCGACCTCGATGGCGATCATTCGTGGTACGTCGTCAACGATGGCTTCGGTGAGCGCACCGAGGCCGGGGCCGATCTCGACGACGATCTCGGGAGACAGGGTACGGATGCGATCTCGAATCTCCTCGACGATGCCCCGATGAACGAGAAAGCTCTGGCCGAAACGCTTCTGCGGATGAACGCCCAGTTCAGTCAATCTGCGCCGGGCGACTGCCAGGTCCGTTGCTTGTTCAGAGGGCAAACCGCTCCTGGATCCATGCGATGATGAGTTCGCTCACGCGCGCATCGACCGGTTCGCTCACGTGGCGATACGTCAGATTCGGCTCTTCCGGGTGGTATCTCAGCAGATGATTGAGGTCGGGCAGCACGTACACGCTGACGTCTTCGTTGCCACCCTCGAGCAACGCAGCTTCGATCAGAGCGGCTTCGGATGATGGCACTTGCGAATCCTTCTCGCCCGAGATGACAAGGACGGGCACGTCGACCTGCCGCAACGTCTCGGCCGGCTCGTCGAGGTAGTACTCGCGAAGCCAGGACAGCGCCAGCGGCGTCGCTTTGAGCTGGTCGGCTTGCTCCTCGGTCAGCCAGGGCATCGCGGTTTGGAGCGCCGCGACGGTGTAGTCGGACCATTCTCCGTCGGACGATTCCACGAATGCGATGTACGCGTCCTGTTGGGCGAGCGCCGCATCGAGCGCGTCGCCTTCAACCCCTTGTGCGCGCAGCAAGGACTCCACTTGCCATCGCGTAATGGCGTCCAGCGGTCGTGCCGCTCCGGACAACAGGATGAGTCCGGCAACGTCGGCGTCCTCGACTGCAAGCGCGGGAGCGAGATAGGACCCTTCGGAATGCCCGATCAACAGAATGCAGGTTGGGTCGATCTCGTCACGTGCTTGTACGGCGTCCACCGCAGCTCTTGCGTCCGCTAGCAGGTCGGCACGCGACGCGAGCGTCACGTCTCCTTCCGATTCCCCCACGCCCCGCTTGTCAAACCGCAACGACGCGATCCCGGCCCGGGCGAGGGCATGCGCCAGCTGCCGGTACGCTCCCATCTCGAGCCCCTCCGCGTTCCCATCCCGGTCGACCGGACCGGAACCATGAAGGAACAGCGCCGCCGGGAACGGGCCCTCGCCCTCTTCGGGCAACGCCAAGGTCCCGTACAGCGTCAGACCGTCGCTCGCAAACGCGACCTCTCGCTCGTCGACGCCTTCCAGCACGACGTCCCGCTCCAGGTCGATCTCGATGCCCTCCGGGAAGAGAGAGCTGTCGTATCCCCGTGTGTTCTGCGTGCGGTTGACCAGTCCCGCGAGATGTCCCCCGTACTCGATCAGCACGATCGTCGTGTCCCCCAGGTGAAGGTCGAACCGCTTCCCTTCGAACGTCTCCCCGCTCGAGTCGAACGTGACGGAGTTCGGCCCTGCGATGCTCGAAGGCAGCGACACGAGCGCCTGGGGGATCGCTGCGGTGAACTCGCGATCGAGCGCCTCGCTGCGGATCGCCATCAACAGGACGGCGAACGGGCCGATCAGGTTGTTGTCGAGCAACGCCAGGTCCTTCGTATCCGACACGGTCGCGCTCTGTCGCGCCAGCCCGGCGCGGACCTCCATCTCCAGCCCGGAGACGCCCAGCTGGGCGGACACGATCTGGTTCCCCGACGGGGTTTCCGCCGCCATCTGGTAGTAGATCGGGAGGAAGTCCCGGTCGTACTGGGTCTGCTGCGAAAGCGAGATCGTTTGGTCGCCGGCCGTCAGCGCGCTCTGCGACAGGAGCATGTACCCGTCGACCGGATGGAAGAACAGCGTGTAGGTCTCCTCGAGAAGGACGGCCCCATCCCGCTCGAGAACGAAGGTTCCCCCGCCGATCAGCTCCCCTCGATCCGTCTCCGCGATCTCATGATGGTGGTCGAACAGCGAGCCGCCGATCCCCAACGCCAACAGACCGAGCATGATCGCCAGCCCGAGCAGCAGTTTCGCATTCATGGCTCCCCCCGTCCGCGCGCGGTTCCCGCGCGGTCGCCCGCGCGCTTATGCGAAGTATACCGCGCTCGATCGACGCCTCGGAATCGGGATCGCTCGGCTCGGCTACGTCCACCGCGTCAGGATCTGCTCCCGGCGGAAGACGCGGATGGCAAAGGCGAGGAGGACCGCACTGGCCACCAGCAGGACGGCGGCCTCGATCCCGACGAGGGTCAGGTTCACCAGCGTCTTGCGGGAGCTGTAGACGATCAGCGGGATGACCCCGGGGAGGATCGCGAAGCTCGAGACTTGATAGGCGGCGCGCGCGTCGGACGCCCTCGACGAGACGAGCATGGTCACGGAGACCGCGAACAGCGAGAGGAGCGGGGAGAGGCCGAAGATCGACGCGAGCCACGGGACGGTCAGGACATGCGGCGGCAGCCCTCCGAGCAGGATCGACGTGATCGCCAGGAACGCGCCGAAGCAGGTCCAGTTGACCGCGAGCGCCGGGATCACACTGGCGAGGGCCTTGCCGAGGAACAGCTCCAGATCGGAGACAGGGGTCGACAACAGCGGCTCGAGCGTCGATTGGTCCTTCTCGCCGACGATCGAATAGACGGCGATCGCCAGCGGGATGATCGCGGGCAGCAGCAAGAAATACATCAGCGACGTGTTGAACAGGACGATCTGCGCGATCGGATCGTCGGTTCCTCCGCCTTCGGAGACCATGTAGACCGAGACGCCGACGAGCAGGAGAGGGAGGAAGAGCACCCCGAACAGGACCATCTTGTTGCGAAGCGCCTCCCGCCACTCCTTGATCAGAATCACGCTAAGTCGATGCATCGGCGTCCTCCATCAGGTCGAGGTAGAGGTCCTCCAGCGACATCCGGAGCTCATTGACGTACCGAACCTCCGCTCCCAGCTCGACCAGCCGTCGGACGAGCGCGGGATTCTCACGATCCGGGTCGGTCAACGAGACGACGAGGGCATCGTCGACCCGTTCCACCCCGGTGACGAACGGGAGGTCGAGCGCGTCCTCCAGTCCCGGTCTCAGATCCGCCACATGCACCACCGTCCGCCGGCCGTACATCTGTTCTCGCAGATGCTGAGGCTCGCCGACCGCGATCAGTCGCTGGTTGAACAGCGCGACCCGGTCGCACAGGCGGTCGGCCTCGTCGAGGTTGTGCGTGCAGAGAAAGATGGTCCGCTCCCTCGACTGAAGCGTCTCGATGAGATCCCGAACCGCTTTCGCCGACTCCGGATCGAGGCTGGCGGTGGGCTCGTCGAGGAACAGGACCTCCGGTTCGTGGAGCAGCGCGCGGGCGATCGCCAATTTCTGCCGCATTCCCTTCGAGTAGCTGCCCGCCGGCTCGTCCCGCCGATCCCACAGATCGAACAGCTTCAGATACCGTTCGACCTGGGTCGCCGGATCCGCGAGCCGGTGCAGCTTGGCGAAGAAGATCAGGTTGTCCCACGCCGACAGCCGGCGATAGAGGCCCGGCGTCTCGGTGAGTACACCGACCCGCTGGCGGATCTCGCGGTTCGCGAAGCCGAGCCGCTGACCGGCGACGGTCGCTTCGCCGCTCGTCGGCGCGATCAACGCCGCGAGCATCCGCACGGTCGTCGTCTTCCCCGCCCCGTTCGGCCCGAGGAAGCCGAAGACCTCGCCCTTGCTGACATCCAGGTCGAGGCGGTCGACCGCGACCAGATCGCCGAACCGTCGTGTCAGACCCCGCGCGGTGATCATCCGCGGTCCGCGTACTTCGAGGACGCGATCCGCTCGCGGAGCCGTTGTTCCCGCGTCTTCGGCCGACCGACCGGCAGCTCGTCATGCTCCGCGTCCGGCTCGGGTGACTCCTGCTCGCCCGAGCGGATCCATCCGATCCGCTTCGCCGCGTACTTGAGATTCAGCGAGTATCCGAGCCCGAACGTCCGGGGGACGAACCACCGGTCTTCGTCGCTCCAGAAGCTGAGTCTCATCCGTTCCTCCATTCGGACTCCAACACGGCCATGACGATCGTGTCGTGGTAGACGCCGTTTCGGAAATACGATTCCCGGAGCACCCCTTCCCGGACGAATCCGGCTTTCTCGTAGGCGCGAAGGGCTCGAGGATTGTGGGAGTAGACCTCCAGCCCGATCCGGTGCAGGCCGAGCTGCTCGAATCCGTACCCCAGGATCAGATCCGCCGCTTCCGGCCCGTATCCCTGCCCCCAGACGTCCTTTTCCCCGATGAGGATCCCGAACATGCCGCACCGGTTGACGTAGTCGATCTCGTTGAAGCCGCAATTGCCGATGTGACGGTCCCCGTCCACGAGCACGATGGCCAGAGTCATCTGGTCTTCGCTCTTGTACTGCTCCCGGAGCCACTCCTGCTCGGCGGTGCGCCCCAGCGGGTGCCGCCGGCCGAGCGTCACGAGGACCTCCGAATCGTTGATCCACCGAAGGCAGCGATCCAGGTCCGCCTCGTCGAGCGGACGAAGGTAGATCCGTTGTCCGACGATGAACGGGTTGTCCACAGCGATACCTCCATTTCAACAGAACAGGCCCCGATCGTACTGCATCGGGGCCCGTCCACCCAGTCCCACGGGGCACCGGTCGGCGCCCGTCATTTGCTAGAAGAAGACCGGGTACAGCGGAAAGAGGGACGCAAACACGAGGGCGATCACCGACATCAGCTTGATCAGGATATCGAGCGACGGTCCGACCGTGTCCTTCAGCGGGTCGCCGACCGTATCGCCGGTGACGCCGGCCGCGTGGGCCTCGGAGTTCTTGCCGCCGAAGTTGCCTTCCTCGATGTATTTCTTGGCGTTGTCCATCGCTCCGCCCGAGTTGGCGCAGTAGATCGCCAGTTGGATCGCGGAGAGCAGCGCACCGATCAGGAAGCCGCCGAGCGCGTACCGACCGAAGACCAGCCCGAAGACGATCGGGGTGAGCACGGCGATCATCGCCGGGACGAACATCTTGCTCAGCCCGCCGTGTGCGGTGATGGCGATGCACTGGTTGAAGTCGGCCATCTCCTCGCCGGTCATGATCCTCGGGTTCTCCTTGAACTGGCGACGGATCTCCTGCACGAGCAGGTTCGACGTCCGGCTGACGCCCCGGATCAGCAGCGCACTGAACACGTACGGCACCATCGCGCCCAGCATCAGTCCCGCGATGACGAACGCGCCGACCATGATCGTGGTTCCGTCCGGCGAGAACTCGGCCGCGATCTGCCCGACGATCGGCAGCTGCGGCGGAACGACCTTGTCGGCGCTGCCGATCGCCGACCACATGAACGCGGCGATCAGACCGAGCGCGGCGAACGCGGCCGAGCCGATGGCGAATCCCTTGCCGATCGCGGCCGTCGTGTTTCCAATCGAGTCGAGTTTGTCCGTCCGCTCGCGAACCTCGGGCACCAACTCGGCCATCGTGGAGATCCCGCCCGCGTTATCGGCGATCGGCCCGTACGTATCGACTGCAACGGTCATCGCGACGAACGACAGCATCCCAAGCGCGGTGAACGCCACCCCCGGCAGATTGCCGAGTTGGTACGCGCCGATCGTCGCGCCGGCGATCAACAGGACGGGAAAGAACGTGCTCAGCATCCCGAGCGCCATCCCTTCGGTCACTCCGACCGCGGGACCCGACTGGTTCATCCGGGCAAGCTCCTTGGTCGGTCGGTAGTGCGAGCTGGTGTAGTACTCGGAGAAGAAGCCGATCCCGATCCCGGCGACCAGTCCGAGGATGACGCAGTAGAAGATGTTCATCCCGACCGGACTGAGATAGCAGAAAAGGAAGGTCGTTGCGGCGGTCAGCACGGCGGCGAGGCGCGTGCCGTTCATCAGCACCGCCTGCATCCCCTCCTGCCTCCGGCTGAACCGGATGTAGAGGATCGCCAGAAGGCTCGAGAAGAGCCCGCCACCGACGATGACCAGTGGGGCCATGAGCAGCCACCCGTAATGCCCCTCCAGGCCGGCCGGCGCGAGCTTCCCGATGAGCGTCTGCAGGGACGCGTTGCCCCGTCCGACCCACACGTACAGGAACATGACCATCACCGAGATGATCGCGCCGACGAACGACTCGAGCAGGTCGGCTCCCAATCCGCCGACGTCGCCGACGTTGTCGCCCACGTTGTCCGCGATCGTCGCCGGATTGCGCGGGTCGTCCTCGGGGAGATGCAGTTCGACCTTCCCGACCATGTCCGCCGCCATGTCGGCCGCCTTGGTGTAGATCCCGCCGCCGACGCGGTCGAACAACGCGACGAGCGACGCGCCCATCGAGTAGGCGGAGACGATCAGCGCGCCGCGGATGAAGTTGACACCGAGAGACTGAACGCCGAAGAGGTACCGGGTCTCGATGTGAAGTGCGTCCGCCGCGAACCATTTCCGGAACAGGAGGACCACCAACACGAGGCCGATCAGCGCCAGCCCGGCTACCGAAAGCCCCATCACGCTGCCGCCGGAGAAGGCGACGTTCAGCGCGTCCTTGAACGACTTCCGCGCCGCGTGGGTCGTGCGCGCGTTCGCATGGGTCGCCGCGTTCATCCCGATGAACCCGGCCGCGAGCGAAAGAAGCGATCCAATCCAGAAAGCCACGGCGATCTCCCAGTAGAACAGGATCCACAGGATGGCGCCGATCACCGCCATAGTGATGAGCATCACCTTCGCTTCCGAGATCATGAACGTAAACGCCCCGGAGCGGATGTATCCCTGGAGCTCCTTCATTCGATCCGTGCCCTGCGCCTTCCGCACCACTGAGCGGTTAAAGAGGAAGGCTCCGAAAAGGGCCAGGACAGAGATTGCCGCCGGAATGGCGATCAGCACGTATTCACTCATCTTCCTGGACGCACCCCCGTTCTGGAATCCGTACCCCCTCATCGGCCGAGAGAGCACGGCAACGCCCGCGCCATACGGCTTTTGTCGCCACGCGGGACGGCGCATTGTAGCACGCGGGCACCGGCCCTGCAAGACGGCCGATCGCCTGACAATGCAATCCTGGTCGTGCTTCCCTCGACGTTGCCCAACCGGCGGCCTCACGGAGGCCTGCCGGGGGATCGCCCCCGTCGGACACGTGTCCACGCCGCGCCTGACAAACGGTCGGCGGGCATACGGCAGTAGTCCTCTCCTGAGTCGCTCGCAAACGCTAATCTCAAGCGAACAACCGGAATCCTACAAAGGAGGACGACGATGAAGAGAGCGCTTTCTGTCACGGCGGTGACCGCCTTGTCGCTCCTTGTTTTCCTGTTCGTCGGCTATGGCCAGGAAGAAGGCGCCCAGGCGGTCT
>Ga0180434_10010208_pt1 | contig 10101 bp, 4 predicted proteins | sample SS_ome_7_FD_132453 | JGI IMG/M metagenome (GOLD analysis project Ga0180434, IMG submission 132453) | Hypersaline lake sediment archaeal communities from the Salton Sea, California, USA - SS_1_D_2 metaG | ecosystem: Environmental > Aquatic > Non-marine Saline and Alkaline > Hypersaline > Sediment... | reverse complement strand
GCTCTTCTGGACCGGTCACATGATGATCGGCATGGGCGACGTGTTGCCGATCGCAGCCAGGCCGCAGCATCTGGCGACGGTTCGCGGCGAGCAGGGCGCACTGCCGCCCGACAATTACGCTCACCTTTCCGGTATCGCCGTGGCTACCTACGACGCAGCCGGCAAGCAGGTGGACGACGGATTCTTCGCCTACAAGTGGAACGTGAGCAACTCGACGATTCCGTTCCCCGTGTCCGTTCACGAGGTATCCTCGCCGGGCGAGCTGGCAACGGCTGTCAAGGCGGGGCTGCAGAACTACGTCAACTCCGACACGCCGGAACACGCCGCGTTCTACTATCGCCAGGGCTTCACCAGCTACGGCGGCAACCCGGCCCGCTACTACGTCAGCAGCGGCCCGATGGTAGACTCCTGCAAAATCGACAATTGGCAGTCGCCAAACTGGACGATCAGCCTCAAGGCCCACGACGAGGTGCCGATCACCGAGGTACTCGTCAACGACCAGATGGGCACCTACCGGCGGTTCACTCCGAAGACGAAAGAGATCGACGTAAGCTTCAGCGGCGACCTCGGCCGGCAGCATTGGTTCATCACCGAACTGCGCGACGCCAATGGTGGCCGAGCGATCATGTCGGGTATTCGCACGCTTCCGATGTACAGCTACTCCCGCTGCATGGACCGGCAGAACTTCTTCGGTCAGAGGTTCCCGTGGCTGACGTACATCGGCTACTGGGGGGTTCAGATCGGGAAAGTCGACGTGCCGGGCGTGCAACGTGCAGCTGACTATTGCGTCAAGCCTCAGATGTTCTACGGGGGCAACCGGTTGAGCATTCTGGAGTACGTGCTGGATTCGACATATGTTCCGAATGGGACCTACTATAGTCTGGCTAAGAAAGACTTCGTGAGAGGCGGGCGTCGATACGGCGCGGACAATCAGCCGCTGTTCAACGACATGCCGATTCCGGAATACGCCGGCAAGGTCCGCTATTACCAGATTCGTAAACGTGGAGACCGGCGAGGAGTCTCACCGACGGTCTATGCCGAGGTCGAGGTCGACGTGGAGATCAAGAAAGACCTCAAGACTGTCGGTGACGTCTGGCCGATCATCGGCCAGACGGCCGGCAACGCCGACTATTACTACGCCCGCGGCGACGGGCAGAAGGTCCGCGGCGTTATCGAGAAGTTCGTGGACCTGCCCGAGGGCGCCTTGGTGGGCGACATTGTCACGCTCAGCCCATTGCGCGTGAACGCAGCTGGGCAGATCGGCTTTGCACCGCCGGCCGGTGGCAGCGTCAAGGCCGGGACGACCTACCGCGGCTCGTTCACCAAGATCAACAAGGCCAACGCCGATGCGATTGCCCGGTCGATGGGTCTGTCCGGCGCGACGCCCTACAAACTGAACCTGACCCAGGGCAAGCTGGATCGCACGGTGGCAACGGTGCATCTCAAGGCTGAAAATGGCGGCGTAGCCGGCAACATCGTCGGCGCCGAGGTCCCGCCGTGGGGCGCAAGGGATCGAGTGGTCCACGCAGAGCACTGTGGCGTGCCCGTGAAGGTACATGACGCCAACCCGCGATGGGTGGGCGGGCTATGGACCGGCAACGGCGCCATAGAGCAGTTCGGCTTCATCGACGGTGCGCTCTGGGGAGCGATGCTCGTGGATGAGAATACGCCGTTTTACTTCGGCAACCTGCTGATCGCTTCGGATCCCAACCTCAACCTGGCCTTTGCGTCCGATTGGACCGCCGAGGGCACGACGATCGAGGTCAACAATCCGACCGACAAGGAGATATCAGCTACGATCACCACGCCGAAGGCCATTACGGATCGCAAAGCCGTCAACGAGAAGGTGACGGTTCCTGCAGGGACGAGCGTGATCGTGGAAGTCAAATAGGCGGTTATGCCGCCTTTGGCTGGTGACTTTTGGCCGGCTGTGCGCCGGGCAAGCGACGGCTTGATTTCGGGCCGCCGCCTGCCCGGCGCAGCCTGTTTGTGATCGCCCGGCCAAGTATGCAGGATGGGAACGCCCCATGGTTTATCCATATGCGGTCTTTCTGGCATCGTTGGTTGCTCTGACGCTATTGAGCTTCGCGAGCCCAAGTTGTTGCGAGCCCGGCAGAGCGGATGATGTCCTGCTGGAAGAGGACTTCGAGCACGACCCGCTCGAACGAGGCTGGCGAAGCGAGAAGTTCTGGGACCACAAGGACGAAGTTAGTGCCGAGTGGGTGGCCGGCGGCACGCCCAGCGGCAAGCGATGCGTCAAGGTCAGCAGGGGAATGTGGGTCTCTGCCCCAATGAAGGTAGAGCCTCTGGCGTACTACCGGGTTCGTTTTGCCTCCAACACCCGCCGCCCAGCCGTCTGGATAATGCGTTTCTTCGACGAAGACGGCCTGGAGATCGCAGCCGATTGCGCCTCCGGCATCGACGCCTCGAAAAGCTGGGCCGACAACGAATCGATGGCGATGGCGCGGGAGGGGGCAGTCACGGCCCGGGTGTGCTTCATCCCGATGGAAGGCCCGTTGGAGATCGACGACGTTGTTGTCACGCGGGCGTCCCGTCAGGAAGTCCTGCAATGGGCCGACGCACTTTACGCATTGCTGCCGTCGATCCCTGCGTCCCCACAGGCCCCCGGCCGATGGAAGCAGCTGCCCGAGACGATGCGCAGGCTCCGTGAAGGCAAGCCGCTCAGAATCGTCGCCTTGGGAGCCAGTATCGGCAACGACATCTGTAACTCACACTACGGCCTGCTTATCGAGCGAATGTATCCCGAGGTCCGGGTCGTGCCCATACCGTCGATACGTTCGATGACGGCGGCCGACTTCTATGAGAAGGATGACCGCGTCAGGGAATACGTGCTCGATTACGAGCCTGACCTGCTGACTATCGACTGCTACAAACAGGAGTTGCCGGCCATTCGCAGCATCATACGGCAAGTGCGGAAGCATCAGCCGGTGGAAGTGTTGGTCACCGTGGTTTGCGGCACCGGGCCGCGTTCGGCTGAGGATCGCGCGGGGGACAAGCAATTCATGGCCGAGATCGCCAAGGCAGCCGACGAAGACGGTTTCGGCGTGGTAGACATACGCAGTGCCTGGGAACGCTACGTGGCGACCGCGCCGGGGGGACGCAAGGCCTTCTCGCGGGACGACGTACACTACAACGATCGCGGCAAGCAGATCGTCGGGCGGATGATGGCCGGGTTCTTTGCGCCCGAGACCTCCGCAACGACGACAAATGAGTGACGACTAAAGGTTGGGCCTCAAAGGAGAAACACATGAACAAGACGGCTATCTCGATTATCCTGCCGGTGTGTGTGGTGGTGTGTATGCTGATCGGTGCGTGCGCGGCCGAGGATGCCCCGCAGGCACAAAAGCCTTGCGTCGAAGGAGCCAAGCAGATGCCGGAGATTCTCAAGGGCGTCAAGCGGATCGTCTTCTACGGAGATAGCCTCACCGACGGCAGCAGCTATCCCGACTTCGTGGTCAACACGCTCAACGGCGTCTATCCGGACGCGGACTTCCTGGTCATCAATTCCGGCATCGCCGGGAACACAGCTGCGAACCTTCGGGAACGTTTCATCGAAGATGTCCTGGATCGCAGGCCTGACCTGGTGACATTCACGATCGGCACCAACGACTGCATCCAGAACAGGCCGGTCGCGGATTACAAGGCCGAGCTCGACGGCATGGTCGGCGAGTTGCTGGAAAAGGGTGTGAAGGTAATGATCATCTTGCCGTCTCATTTAGGCGACGCCAAACGGGAAGAGGCCTTCCAGGCGTACCTTGCCGCGATGCGGGAAGTAGCCGCTGAGCACAAGCTGATCGTCGCCGATGCCCACGCCGAGTTCATCAAGCGGGCCAAGGCGGGCAAGGAAATGCTCGGCCCCGATGGCATCCATCACGGCAAGGACGGTTTTGAGGGCATGGCTCGGGCTGTCCTCGATGCGATGGGGCAGGCCGAAGTCCCCGTTGATATCCAGGTCCAGCCGCATCCGTTCGTTCTGTACGACTGGCAGGTCTCGCAGCCCGTCGCGTGGGACGGTCAGGGAACGCCGCCCTTCGCCAAGGCGACCGGCTGGAAGCCCTACGATCGCAAGGCCGCCAGCGAAAAGCAGGAATGGTACGATTCGCCCTTCGTCGATCGTGGCGGCTGGATGCCCAACGCACTGGAAAAGGTGCCCGCAGGGAATGCCGTCTTTGGCCGACTGATCTACAAGGCTGACAAGGCGGGCAAGGTCGAGATGCAGGTTGGCGGCACCGATCCGCTGAAGGTGTGGCTCAACGGCGAACTGGTCTGGAAGGGTCGCGCCAGGCACGGTGTGCACCCGAATGCCGATAGGTTCCCAGTGAACGTCCGCAAGGGCGACAATGAGATCCTCGTCTACAACAAGTACATTGCCTTTGTGGGAATGCGTCCCTTGGGTGAATAGACGACCACCCTCCGGCTCATGCAGCCGGCGGACGTAGACCTTGGCATGGAGCTGTGCGAGATAACGCCCTGCGGGGAGCGTAGAGTGCGTCTACGGTGCAGGCGGTTTCGAACTGGGTTGACCCGCGCCGGGCCCGCGTGGCTTGTGCCGCTCGGCCCGGGGCCTGCATCTCCCCACAATATTCCCCCTACGGTTGCGACCGGACTGCGCTCAAGCAGCCGGCTTGGATTCGTGCCTGAGTCGCTCGACCTCCGCTTGCAGGTCCAGAATGCGGCAGGCTGCGTCCGGGCCGGGCTCAGGCAGCTGGCTTGGACGATCGCTTGAGTCGCTCGACCTCCTCCTGCAATTCGATTATTCGGCTGGCTGCGCGGAGGCGCATCTTGAGGTCCAGCTGCTCGAACGGCTTGATGAGGTAATCGTCTGCTCCGACGACCAGGACCTTGATGATCTCCTGCTTCTTGTAACTGCCGGTAAACAGCAGAAGGTAGAGATTCTGGATCGTATGGTCCTCGCGGACCTTTCGGCACAGCTCGAATCCGTCCATCTCGGGCATCATCCAGTCTACGATGGCGATGTTGGGTGGCTCGTCGGACTTGATGACCTCCCAGGCCTCCAGTCCGTTTGGAGCCACCGCTACGTCATAGCCCCACTGGCTCAAGAGGCCCTCCATCAGGGTCCGGTAAACGATGTCGTCATCCGCAACCAGAATCTTCATGCGTTGGCTCCTCTATCTGAATCAAAGCCTCGAGGTCTTCTGTGAGTTGTGTCACTTCCCGTTGCAGCGAGATGAAGGTCCCCCGGGCGCCGCTGAAGCTGCCCGTCAATCCTGTGGACTCCAGTATCTTGGCTGCCTGGACGCCGCCGCGATTCCCGAAGACACCCAGAGAGCCTTTGAGCCGATGGGCGACGGCCCTTAAGTCTGTGGCGTCCTCCTGGTCGATTGCCCGCTCTATTCTGTGCAGGACCTCCGGGCAACTTTTCACGAACGCCTCGGCAACGCGGGAAAGCTGTTCCTGGCTGCCTCCCACCATCTCCAAGACCTCGTCGGGGTCAATGCGGTCAGACGACGGTGTGTCTTTGCCCGTGAGTGGGTCGGACGGGACGTTCGGCCTGGCGTCGGCCAGGTGTTTCTCAACGACCGCGAAAAGTGTGTCGCGCCGGATGGGCTTGGAGACATAACCGTCCATGCCGGCCTCCAGGCACCGTTGTCGGTCTCCCCGAAGGGCGTGAGCCGTAAGGGCGACAATGGCCATGTGTTGGCCGGTGCTCTCCTCATGTCGGCGAATGGCCGCGGTGGCATCGTATCCGCCCATTGCGGGCATCTCGACGTCCATCAGGACCACGTCAAACGCTTCGGCCTGGCAGGCACTCACGGCCTCGCGCCCGTTCTCGACACAGACGATTTCGTGCCCCAGCTTCTGGAGGCTCAGGCATACGTACTCGCGGTTGACCGGGTCGTCCTCGGCCAGCAGGATTCGCCCGCGGCAAGGCTGGTCGCCGCAGGTGAGCGCGTTGGCCGAGTCGTCTTCCGGCGTGTGCTCCGGCGTATCGGCGGGCGTCTGGGAGACGCCGAACGGCAGGACAAAGTGGAACGTGCTGCCCTTACCCGGTCGACTCTGGACCGATATGTTTCCGTCCATTATCTCGACGAGTTGTTTTGAGATGGACAGCCCCAGCCCACTGCCGCCGTATCGGTGGGCTGTAGCTTCGTGTGCCTGGACGAAGGGCTCGAAAATGCGGTCCTGCTTATTGGCGGGAATGCCTATACCGGTGTCTCTGACCGAGAAGCGCACTTGCACGTTGTCGCCATTGCGGCTGTCTACCTTGACGCGAATCCGCACAAAGCCATGGTGCGTGAACTTGACGGCGTTGCCGACCAGGTTGAACAGTATCTGTCGCAGCCTGGCCGGGTCGCCGACGATTTCCTCGGGGACGTCCGGGTGGATTTCGCAACTCAGCGCCACGCCCTTGTCCTCGGCCTGGCAGCCCAGCAGTCTAACCAGGCTGTCCAAGTGGTCGCGGAGAGCGAAGCTCGTGTTGGCCAGTTCCAGCTTGCCCGCTGCGATCTTGGCTGAGTCAACGATGTCGTTGACCACTGTCAGCAGCAGCTCGGCTGACTCCTGCGCCGTGTGAAGATACTTGCGTTGTTCCTTGTCCAGGCGTGTGCCCAATGCCAAATCTAGCATGCCCATTACGCCGCTCATGGGTGTGCGTACCTCGTGGCTCATCCGGGCGAGGACCTCGCTCTTGGCTTGGCTGGCCGATTCGGCACTGAGGCGGCGCTGCTTTTCCAGCCTGACGTGGGCCCGCTCGCTACGATAGGACAAAAAGCCCGCCGCGAAGTAGAGCAATGTCAGCGAGCCGATGAGCGTGAATGTCACTCGCCGGTGCGAGGCAATAGGCACGGAAATGCCCGACATGGGCGTCTCGATCGCCAGGGCGTAACGGTCCTTGCCCAGACTGAATGGCGTCAATGCGATGACTTCCACCCCCGCGTTGCCGCTATTGGGCACTTCCACGACCTTGGAGCGTCCTTCCCGCAGGGCCTGTTGAACGATGGTTGCGACAATGGTGGCGTCCGTCATGGCCCTGTGTGCGTTCTGCGGATCAAGGGGTTCGTCCCCGCTGTGCAACAGGCCGCTCTCGTCGCCATGGTAGACGATCTGCCTGTCCGGGCTCATGATCCAGCAGTCATAACGTCGGACTTGGTCCTTGCGGGCCACGCACGACGCGTAGAGCTTCGCCAGACTCACGGTGCATCCGATTGTCCCTGCGGCCCCGTTTGGATGGCGGACGGGAACCAGCACGCGGAGCGCCCCCTTGCCGGGGCCGGAGTAGACCCATGTTACGGTGGTCTGCTCCGTTCGTTCCGGATAGCCCCGATGTCCCGGATCGGCTGCATCGTGCTCCGTGGGCGACTCGAGGACATGGGTAATTGAGCCGTCGGCATCGGTGACCCAAAGCGAGCAGAGGATGTCTCTGTGGGTGCGGTGGAAGGTCTCGAGCACGTTCTGGGGAAGTGTGGCATTCCCGTCGGCACCGGCGTAGGTGGCCAGGGTCTCCATGCCGCCCAACAGTTCGCCGAACGCTTGCTCCATGCCCCCAGCGATGTTGTGGGCCGATTCCAGTTGGACTTGCTGGAAATTATCCGCCAGTTCCCGTTCGAATCGGCCGTGGTGCCACCGCAACAATCCGGCGAAGCCAACAGCTGCGACCGCCACCAGCAGGATGGGCCTGAGTGCTCTGAGCGTTTTACGCATGGACACCTCCACAATCCTCGTCCCTTCGACGCGACGTGTCCGGCAAAGAATCGCAGTGGCGCAGGCGGCTGGACTGACGCACGGGTCGGTAGGGACTGACAGGTTGGCGCAGCGCAGGGCGCATTCTAGCCTTTCTCACTCGCCCCAAGGCTACGCGCAAATACGTATTCGCCTGTCCCCGTGTAGGAGACATCGGCGATTGGCAAGGGCGACTTTACGTAGGAGTACCGCCAGAGCGAGACCCCTCAACCCGCCCCGTCCCCGGCCCCAGCGGGGGCGGGGAGAATTCAGCCGGTGTTCAACTAAGGTGATTTACTTAAGTATGGCTAAAGGTGCCCGCCCGTCTTTCCCGATAAGGGAAGTATGCACAGGCCGTTGACGTTAACGATTGTAGAAGCCAAAAGTTAGCGGTCTTGGAAGGCCTGCGGAACGGGTGTACAACCTGGTTTGTTAGGCGTGTCAGGGCGGTCGCCAGTTAGTTATGTCCCCGACCCTTGCCCCACGGCGGCCGAGCCGTATGTTCGGCAATCCTCACACGTCTCCAGTGAAGGGGCTGGCCGTTAATAGCGACCAGCCCCATTTTTTCCGGGGTGCCGCGGGTCGTTCGGGGCCATCGTGCCCGTCAATCGCGCGATGGATTCTCTTGCTCCCGATTGCATCACCCCTCCTGATGGCGTAGCCTTACCGGCCTGTTGGGCGAGGCCTTGGCGGTTTCGCCCCTTGGCCAGAAGTTTCCATCAGATCAGCCGCAATAGGAATGTCGAACATGACCGATCGCTATCCGCCCGTAAATGCCAAGTGCGCGCACCTCCTGCACGGGGGCGATTACAACCCCGAGCAGTGGCCCGAAGATATCTGGCCCGAAGATATGCGATTGATGAAGCTGGCTGGGTGTAATGCGATGTCGGTCGGGATTTTTTCGTGGTCGAAATTGGAACCCGCCGAGGGGCGGTTCGAGTTCGGCTGGCTCGACAGGGTCATGGACATGCTGGCCGAGAACGGTGCGTTTGCCGTACTGGCTACGCCCAGCGGCGCCCGCCCAGCCTGGATGAGCCAGAAGTATCCCGAGGTGCTGCGCGTCACGGCTGAGCGACATCGCAACCTTCACGGCCAGCGCCACAACCACTGCTACACCTCGCCGGTCTATCGCGAGAAGGTCAACCTTATCAACGACAAGCTGGCTGAGCGATACAAGGATCACCCAGCCCTTCTGGTTTGGCACGTTTCCAACGAGTACAGCGGCGAGTGTCACTGCGACCTGTGCCAGGAAGCATTTCGAGCCTGGTTGCGTCAGCGGTACAACGACAGTCTCGACGAACTCAACCATGCCTGGTGGACGCGGTTCTGGTCGCACACCTTCACCGACTGGTCACAGATCGAATCTCCCAGCCCGCGAGGAGAATCCATTCTGCACGGTCTCAACCTGGACTGGAAACGCTTCGTGACTTACCAGACGGGCGACTTCATGCGGCACGAGATTGCCCCTCTCAAGAAAGTCACGCCGGATATTCCCGTGACAACCAACGCCATGATCGGCTACGACGGACTCGACTACTGGAAGCTGATGCCGGAACTGGACGTAGCTTCGTGGGACAGCTATCCCATCTGGCACAACGAATCGTCCGATGTCTCACTGGCCTGCGAGACCGGCTTCTACCACGACATTGTCAGGAACTTCAAGAAGGGCAAGCCGTTCATGCTGATGGAGAGCACGCCCAGCACGACGAACTGGATGGCCGTTTCAAAACTCAAGCGACCGGGCATGCATTTGCTCAGCAGCCTCCAAGCCGTCGCGCACGGTTCGGACACGGTGCAGTATTTCCAATGGCGCAAAAGCCGTGGCGGGCCGGAGAAATTCCACGGAGCTGTTGTCGATCACTGCGGGCATGAGAACACCCGCGTTTTTCAGGACGTCGCTCAAGTCGGGCATGCGGTTGCGAAACTCGATGACATCATTGGGACGACGACGCCTGCGAAGGTGGCCTTGTTTTACGACTGGCAGACCCGCTGGGCTCTGGCCGACTCGCAAGGCCCCCGCAACACGAATATCGGGTATCGTGAGACTTGCGTCGCCCATTATCGGCCGTTCTGGTCTCGCGGCATCTCGGTCGACGTGATGAGCCAGGAGTACGATTTTTCCGACTATGAAATCGTGATCGCCCCGATGCTGTATATGGTCCAGCCAGGCGTTGCGGAACGGATCGAAAAATTCGTCACCGACGGCGGGACGTTCGTGGCGACATACTGCTCCGGAATCGTCAACGAGACCGACTTGTGTTTCCTGGGCGGCTTCCCCGGACCGTTACGAAAGACATTGGGAATATGGTCGGAAGAAATCGATTCCCTCACAGACCAACAGCGCAATGCGGTGGTATGCGTCGAGGGGAACTCGTTGGGATTGGCCGAGCAGTATGAGGC